>Ga0136643_10000185_pt1 | contig 64433 bp, 58 predicted proteins | sample TergutLab28metaG_FD_96883 | JGI IMG/M metagenome (GOLD analysis project Ga0136643, IMG submission 96883) | Labiotermes labralis P1 segment gut microbial communities from Petit-Saut dam, French Guiana - Lab288 P1 (version 3) (version 3) | ecosystem: Host-associated > Arthropoda: Insects >... | reverse complement strand
GAGTTACTCCAGTTACTGTGCGAAAGTCAGCTTCGTTGTAGTTTTTTAGGTTTTCGTACTTTGTTGTTTTCATAATTTCTATTATAGCTTGTATCTTGTTTCGTAACAAGTCTATTGCGAGCCAGAGGCGAAGCAATCTTATCACGTAATATGCCTTAGATTGCCGCGTCGCTAACGCACTTTGTGCATTAGGCTACTTGATCTTGATATTCATTTATTACCCTACTCCCAACTGTTTATCCAAAGCATCACAAATTTCTTGCAAATACTTACTCTCAAGCTCTCCAAAACGGTCAAATTCAGGGCTGTCAACATCCAGCACCCCAAATACTTCACCGTTTTTGTATATTGGTATCACAATTTCCGAATTAGATGCCGAGTCGCAGGCGATATGCCCAGGGAATTTATGCACATCAGGTATTATTTGAGTTTTACCTTCCTTAACTGCTGTACCGCAAACCCCTTTGCCAACTTGTATGCGAATACATGCCGGCAAGCCCTGAAACGGTCCAAGCACAAGTTCCCCGTCCCGCATAATATAAAATCCTACCCAATTTATCTTATCCATATATCCGTTTATTACTGCCGATACATTAGCAAGGCTGGCAATCACATCTTTATCGTCTTCAAGTACGCGCTTTGCCATATAAGCCATAAGCTGATAGTTTTTCTCCGGGTCATCTTGCCTTTTTATACGATACATTTAATCACTCCTTTGTGGAAATAAGTTTACCTCAAATCGAAAGTTTTTACAAGAAAATCCCTTGTAACCGTCTGACCGCGGATAGTCATAGTCTCATGAGGACCAAAGTGCCAGCCGTCAATATTGTGAACATCAACTCCCGCTTCTATAAACTGCTCAGGGTTTAGCATAAATACTACACCGGCTTCTTGAGATGCTATATCTCTCGCGAACATAAGCATATTGCCTGAATCGCCAAAGTGGAGCATATAGTGATGTCCTGTGTCGTGATAGCCGATAAATTCAGGGCGATAGTGGAGTATTTGCTTAAAAATAGTAAGGGGAGTCATTTCAGTTTCATATTCGGTTGTATTAAATTCAAAACTTGCTCCCATCCACAGCACGTTCCCGTCTATAAGCCTAACTGTGTACTCTTGAAAAGAAATCCGGCTTGTACTCCCATCTCTATCCAGTGAAAGTGAAGCATTTCCATCAGGCATATTAAGAACCCAGCCGATGTCTGTATTTTCAACCCTTACATTCTCAGAATTTATAACCCTATCAAAAGCCTCCACTGCCCCTATCCCTATCAAATCCCAAGAGGCACAGGAAGTGAGGAGTAACATCATAGCCAAACAAACTGCAAAATATATTTTTCTCATCATTGATCCCCCTCTACACCTTCTGCGGCTTAAATCTCTTAAGCCTTAGTGCATTCGACAAAACCGATACCGAACTTAAACTCATGGCAACCGCCGCAAACATAGGGTTTAACAGTGGCCCTCCAAAGGCAAACAAAAGTCCTGCCGCCATAGGAATTAATAATGTATTATATAAAAACGCCCAAAACAAATTTTGCTTAATATTTCGTATAGTACTTTTGGAAAGCTGTATTGCGGCGGATACGCTCATAAGATCACTTCTCATTAGTATAATATCGGCGGACTCCATTGCAACATCCGTGCCGGAACCTATTGCTATACCAACATCAGCCTGTGCCAAGGCAGGAGCATCGTTTATCCCATCCCCAACCATTGCCACTTTTTTACCTTCGTCTTGGAGCTTTTTAACCTCTGCCGCTTTATCTTGAGGCAAAACTTCAGCCAAAACCCTGTCAATACCTACTTGTTTGGCAATTGCAGCGGCGGTTTTTTTGTTGTCTCCCGTAATCATAGCAACTTCTATCCCTATTTTACGCAAAGATTTTATAGCGTCAAGGCTGGATTTTTTCACAACATCAGCAACGGCGATTATCCCTGCGATTTGTCCGTCTACTGCTGCAAACATTGGCGTTTTGCCTTCCTCCGCAAGTCTGTCGGCTTCTTCTGTCAGTTCACCTAAGGAAATGCCCCTCTCATCCATAAGTTTTCGGTTGCCAATGAGAGCTTGCACGCCGGTTAACTCGACTTCTATACCATGTCCGGGTATGGCTTCAAATTTCATCACTTCCAAAAACTCCATATTTTCATTTTCAGCACATTTTACAATGGCCTCTCCCAAAGGATGCTCCGACCCTTTCTCACAAGAGGCGGCAATTTGCAAAAGCCTATCCCGTGTGATAACATCAGCGGTTATAATATCTGTAACCTCCGGCTTGCCTTCGGTAATGGTACCTGTTTTGTCAAAGACGATTGTTTGTATTTTATGGGTAATTTCAAGAGCTTCGCCGCTTTTGATTAAAATGCCGTGTTCCGCACCTTTACCTGTACCAACCATAATAGCCGTTGGGGTTGCAAGCCCCAAGGCGCAAGGGCAGGCAATGATTAACACCGCAACAAAGGTCATAAGTCCAAAAGTTATAGGCTGCCCTGCAACCGTCCACGCCAAAAACGAAAAGATAGCCACAAAACACGCCGCCGGAACGAAATAAAGAGAAACTGTATCCCCAAGAGAGGCAATAGGTGCTTTTGACCCTTGTGCATCTTCAACAAGTTTAATAATCTGCGCCAGAGCAGTATCCGAGCCAACTTTTTCCGCTTTAAAATGAATCATGCCATTTTTGTTGATAGAGGCGGCATACACTTTATCGCCGGCTTTTTTATCTATAGGCATACTCTCACCTGTTAGCATTGACTCATCAATTGCTGTGTGACCATATATTACCATACCATCCACAGGTATCTTATCTCCCGGTTTTACTAAGATAATATCTCCTATGTCAACCTCATCAATAGGCATTTCAATTTCCTTGCCGTCTTGTATGACAATTGCCGTTTTAGGGGCAAGCCCCATAAGCTTTTTAATCGCCTCGGAGGTTTTGCCTTTCGTGACAGACTCAAGGAATTTGCCTAATAAAATCAGCGTTACAATAACTCCTGCCGTTTCAAAGTATAGATACATTACAGCCATAAAATTCCCTGTTGTGGCACCTGTTAAGATGAGATAAAAGGAGTAAAAGCTGTATATAATAGCCGCTGTTGTTCCCAAAGCTATCAACGAGTCCATATTAGGGCGCCGATTCCAAAGAGCGCGAAAGCCTACCGTATAGAACTTATGCCCCGCAATTACAATGGGGATTGTTAGTATAAGCTGCGTGAGAGCGTTATGCAAAGGGTATCGCATAGGCAAAATAGCCGTAGGATACGGCAAATACACCCCCGGCACCATTGGAGCCATAGCAATATAAAACAGAGGCACACAAAAAATAACCGATATAATAAATTTATACCAAAGAGTACGTGCCTCTTTTTCTTTTCTAAGTCTGTCTTCGTCTAGGGCATCGGCTTTTTTCTCTATTTCCAAGGGTTTAAAGCCGGCTTTTTCGATTACATGACGAATGCCAGAAAGCCTTATAAGACCGGGATTGTAGGTTATCGTCGCTTTTTCCGTAGCAAAATTTACAGAGGCATTTAATATACCACCCGTTTTACTAAGTGCTTTCTCAAGTCCCCCGGAACATGATGTGCAAGTCATACCCCCAATTGGTATTATCACTTCACTCTTATTTGAAGGTGCCTCCAAAACTGCGCCATAGCCGAGTTTTACAATTACTTTTTGTATATCTTTTATATTTAGCAAGTTTTCATCATATTCAACAGCAAGCTTTTCCGCTGCAAAATTAATTGTAGCTGATATGGTGCCTTCCAGTTTTTTAACAGTATCTTCAACGGCGGCGGCACAAGCCGTACAAGTCATGCCTCTTATTAAAAGGATTTCTTTCATCATATTACTCACTCCTTTAACAAACTCAATTAAATCAAAGTATTTTATTAATTGTTGTCATAAGTTCATCTACAATTTCATCTTCACCATTTCTTATTTTTTCCACAAAGCACTGTCTCATATGATTTTCAAGGACAAGTACCCCTACAGCGTTAAGAGCCGCTCTGGCAGCTGTTATTTGGTTTAGCACATCATCGCAATAGCTGTCTTTTTCAATCATACCTTTTATGCCCCTAACCTGCCCTTCGATACGATTTAGGCGGGATATAAGGGCTTTTTGCAATTCTTCCTCACGTAAGGTAGTTTTTTCAATATCCATAGTTTATACAGTTCCTTTCCAAATATACATATAGGGGGTATATGTATATTGATTATATCTCATGTATTTCTAATTGTCAATATAAAAAACAACTACCAATTTTATCTATTACCTGTTTGGCAGTTGTTTCTTAAGCTTATTATAAAGTTCTCTACATTCTTTTATATCCTCAATTTTCGGCTCCTTTTCCCCATACCTGCTCTCTGCATAAATATCTCGCAAGGCAAAAGCCCCTTCATGTTCACCAACAGCATTTCCAAAACTAACCGCTATATCTGCTGTGGTTTGACTTTTTTCTATTACAACTCCACGCACTTTGCACAGCTTCAAAAACTTCCTGTAAATCCGTCTTATAGGGTTGCTTACTTTGCCTTTTTCCTTTTTTCTAATACCAATCTCATCACCTTCTAATATTAACCGCTCAAACTCCGGCGAAGGTTCATTTTTCGGCTGTTTTTCTGTCAAAAAATTATACAGCATCAGCACAAACTCATACAAAAGTCTAATCAAAGCTGCTGCCATCAGCAGTAGTATCAATGATATAAAACCAAGGAGGATTAAAAGCCAAATATTTAGACCTTGCTCTATATCTAAAACAGCCGCCCCAAATTCCTGTATTTCCCCTCCTTCTTCCAGTATCAAAAACAAGGGAAGTAAAACAATTGCTATAAGCACAAGTGCGCCTAATATCTTTGGCAGCTGCCCTTTTAGCCTGCTAAAATCATATTTAACAAAGCCTATTAGGACAAACAGCACCAAAAACAGTGCTAAAGCCCCAAAGATAAGTATTTGCACATCCCCCATAAAACCGAGTACAGCCTCTATAAGCCACTCAGAGCTTAATATAAATCCCATCAAAAATACACCTGTAACAGATAAAATACTCATAGCCTTAAACTTGGTATGAGAAAGGACTTCCCGCTCATGACGAACCATATGCATCATAATTACGGCCGAGACACTAAACATAATAACATAAGGTATTGTTACGGCACTTATTGCCCACGCCCAAACAGGAATCCAAGTAAATAAAACAAAAGCCGCAACCAAATTTAACGCCGTATAAAACTTAAACACTCCGGGATAATTAATAATTTTTATATCATAAGGGAGTTTATTGGCATAATAAACAATATAGGCAAGTGCCGGAGCCGTTAGAGCAAACTGCAGCCTGCCGGAAAACCCAGGAAATAAAACCGGCACAAGAAATATAAGGGCTAAAAACCTAAGCTTGCCTTTGTTTGCCAAAAAACCCAAAAGCATGGCAGCAGGTATAAAAAACCTAAGATAGCTAAACATACTTTCCCCACCTGCAAGTGCCATTGTAAGCCCTGCAAATGTCATATATAATAGCAAATCAGACAGCAGTTTCAGAGAGTATACCAGCTTCATATGCTAACTCCTCCATGCTTATGACATATACCTTCCCGCCATTATTCTTCTCTATATAAGCCGCATCCACTAAAGCACTGGCTTTTACAGTTATTAATAGGCATAGTCCTTGACCTAAACGATCATAATTTTTCTTTTGTACAAATTTTTCTATTATAGTATTCAATGTCTCCACATGAATATGAGAGGCACGCCCCAACCCTTCCATAATTACAGAGAAATGACGCCCTCCAGTACCTTCAGGTATATATGACCACCTGCCGGAAGCATCCGCTGTGGTGGCGTTTGTTAAAAAATCGTATTTTATGCCCCGCTTTTCAAGTAACTCACAAAGGCTCCTTGTATAGCTGAATGCAAGCTCTTTTTTATCAGCATCCCCAGAAAAGCCACTGCCTTCAACATCTAAAACGATGGAAATAACCGGCTCAACAGTATAGTCAAACTGTTTTACCATAAACTTCCCCGTTTTGGCACTATGATTCCAAGATATAGCTTTCATAGGCTCCAGCCCGGTGTATTCTCTAAAACCGATTATCATTATAGGATCCGGTGCAACAAATCTTCTAATGGAAATATCCCCCATTATGCTGCCTCTAAAAGTCTCTATATCATCTTTACCGGCTGATTTTGGGTATACCACAACTTCCTGTTGTTTAAACTCCTGCTTTTTAACCTTATCCCCCAGTGCCAAAAAATCCCCAACCCTAACATAAGCACCAGGAAAAATATAACGGCCGCGCTCTAAAAAGCTTGCTTTTACACGCTTTACATATTTACTGCGAGGCATTAAATAAAGGGTTGATACATGATGTATATAAGCTTTAGGTACAGCGGTTTTACTAACTGTCAGCCCTTTTAGCATAAGTTCACTGGGGAGGGTCCATTCAATCTTTATAAATGGTATAAAAACCCGACCCTGATTGGTAATGGTGATAGTAATTTCAAACTCTTCTCCAGGTTCAACAAGATGTTTTGAAAAATTACAATCATATTTGACATTTTTAAAGGCACTTTCAATAAACCTAACCTGAATTACCGCTATAACAATAATTAATATAATTATTAAGGCTATCATATCATTCCCTTTCAGATAAGCCCTTATCTCCTTGGAGTATAAACGGAAAAGGCTTCAAGTGTAGCATTATACAAAGCCTCAGCCGCCATACGCTGAAAAACAGGATCTTGGAGTCTTGCAGCCTCATAAGGGTTACTTAAAAAGCCTATTTCACATAATATAGCAGGCACTTGAGAGAATACTAAAACATCAAAAGCACCTCTCTTAACCCCTCTGTCATTTGTGCCAAGACGCTCAAGCATATGTCTTTGGAAAATTTCAGCTAATTGCCCGGAGGTAAAGCCATTATAAAAACTTGCCTCACGGGAATGGTAGAAAGTTTCCGTGCCATGAGGTGCCCTGTTTGGATAAACCGAATTCATATGTATAGATACGAATATATCCCCTATTTCATTGGCAAGGGCAGCCCGTGCAGGCAGTGAAACCGTTACATCAGAAAGCCTTGTAGAATATACTCTTATACCGCTATTGCTATTATTAAACATTTCATACAGCATCATAGCCACATCAAGAACAAGATATTTTTCATGAATCGGTCCTGCAGTTGTGCCAGGCTGAGCACCGCGTGCCCCGGGTCTATCACAACAATTCTATCATAGACTTCTCTTGGATTTCTAAAAGATATGTAGATATAATTATTATCCTCAGTAATAGTAGCTGCCATAATATTACGTGTATTAGCTGTAAGGCGTGTTATACCGTCTATCGTTTCAATATCAATAAAACTCATATTAGAATCATTTATTTCATAACGACCAAAGCCGTATTCCTCTGAGAAATTGCCGGTCAGGATAAATTCATACCGGCGGCTTAAATACATATCATTTTTAACTATAGAACTTGCGTTTAATTGACCTCTTGATAACCTAAGCACTCTATTGTCATTATCATACCAAATATTTCTAAAAGTAGGCTCTGTAACTCTTATAGTAACCGAATTGCCCTCTGTGCTTACACTAAAGCTTACCCGGTCAGCTAAATCCAGGACGACCCTGGCCGTATCTTCGTTAAATTGCCCAGGGCGGGCAGCTCCCACAAGGGGGCTGTTTACGGAAATTTCATGAAGGTTTATTTGAGAGAAAGGCATATCAATAACCAATCTTTGAGGGTTTGATAAATGGCTAATATTAACAGCCGGAGTTTTAAGCCCGGTAATGGTTATATAATCAGCGTCAAATCCCCTTCTATGACTTATATTTGTTATATTATTTCTCTCAAAGTCGATATTTAAAGACCTTCTATCTTCAGGCATGGTAATAGAGTAATGTATGCCGCTTTGAAGCTCTACAACTACTCTTGTTATTTTAACAGGCTCTACCTCAAATTGAGCTATACGAACTTGATTGTAAGCAGAGCGTGTACCAGGAATAAATTCCGTAGTGTCAGTGGTCATTTCTGCATTATGGAAGTCTATGACAAGTCTATTATCAGGCAAAAGTGTCGTTTCTACCACACTTATTTCCGACGCGGCAACAATCTCAATAGCTTGCCGCGAACTTTCAATAATATTAATAGCTATGATACTGGTTTGCGGAAAATTCATATTCGTAAGGGGATTGGGTGAAACATCCCTTGCTAAAACAATCTCACCGCTCCCCGGTTTAGAAGGATTTTCCCCTCCGGCACCGGAAGCAGGCGGCGTAACAGGCGGCATTGTAACTATTGGCGGCTGATTCGGCGTATCAATGGAAACCGTCCGGCTATCAGGATCCCATCCTACTATAAACCCTAAATTCTCCGCAGCAAAACGGACGGGTATCATCGTCCACCCGTCTATAATCTGAGGAGCAACTTCCATCATAATAGGCGCATCATTTAAATGAGCTACAGTACTGTCTATTTGAAGTATAACAAGGTCTCTGCCGTAAGCTATGTAAACAAGTCTCATTGCCTCATTCCATGACACATGAGCACCAAGTCCCTCAAACACATCCCTTGCCCCAACCATCGTAAAATCATTCAATATAACAGGGGGGGCGGTAGGGTTTTCAACTTTGCTGCCGTCTACCACCAAGTTTATTGCACTGCCATATACATTACTTGCAAATACTATATTAAAGCAAAAGAATATTATTGAAAAAAAAGTTAAAAATGAAACGGTTTTTCTCATAGGTGCCTCCATAATTAGTCATTCATTATTTTCATCTTTAGTGGAAATAATGATTAATATAAATTAAACAGCTATAGCTATAGCAATCGTAAATTATAACAGCCATAACAAATTTATATCGGAATATGTCGAAGAAAAGTTAACAGTAAAATAGACCTGTCCGCTAATCTGCTTTCGCCACATTTTCGAGTGCTTTTTTGCTAAGCGAGAAGAAGCTGACGACGCAAAGTCAAAGCTTTTGTTAGGAGGCTTCGACGAAGTCTTAGGAAAAATAAGACGAAAATGCGGTGGAATGAGATTAGCGGACAGGTCTAATAGGAGGACTGCAAATGGATATAAATTGTACCAATAGTTGTATATATCAACTGGACGGAAAATGCTCATTAAATGAGCTGTCCTCCATGACTTCATCCACTAGCTATATTGGTTTTGAATGTCCCTATTTCAGCCAAGCTTCACAAGTGAGGTCAAGGATAGTCGAACCTTGACCTAAGAAAACATAAGCAAAGTTGCCTCTTTATATATTTTCTTTGCAATTTCATAATTCGAATCAGACGATGCGGCAAAATATTCCATCATAACACCACTGTTTACTTCAAGAATTTTATAATCAGCCTCAGTTCGAATAATATCTATTGAGGCAAATTTAATATTTAAAATATCAGCAGCCTTTATGGCAAGCTTACTTAAATCTTTTATAAGCGTATCGTCAGTAACCCGATGAGGCAAAGCACCGTGAGCTAAATTATGCTTCCATCCAAGTTTCCAAATTTCCCCCTTTTTTAAAACATGAGAAAGATTTATAGGTCCAAGCTCCTCAGGCAGAGTCCCGTGAGGGCTTTTGGATATAAGCTCCCCCAGGGCAAGGCAGCCATCCCCTTCTACAAAAGGTATTTCCTTAGAAAACACCAGCTTTACTTCGCCATTTAAAACTATAACACGAAACTCTTTTTTAATTTCATAATAAGGGCTTATAGCTAAGCTTTGAGCGGTTTTAAAAATTTTATCCACAGCCGATTCAAGCTCAGAACCATTAGATACAGCATAAACATTTGTTCCACTGGCGCCTTCGTTTGGTTTAACTACTATTTTTTTATATTTACTAAGCATTTCATACATATATTTATAATTGCCGCTTTTAGGGGAATAGCCTGTTGCGGCAGACATGAACAGACTATGCTCTACACATGGTGTATCATAGTAAGATAAAACATCGTATGCGGCGCATTTGTCTTTACAAATAGCCTGAGCAGCCGCAGTGTTTAAGTCAAATTGGTAGGCTAATATATATCTGAGCTTGTCCTCTTTTTTCAGCATAAGAACCCAGTCAGAAGAAAAGCAGGACAGTTCTATATTCTCTTCGCTGCATACTTCTTTTATTATTTTTACATAAGTCGATTCCATAATTTATCACCTTTCGCGATTAAATTTGCATATATTATATCAAAAACTATGGCAGGTGGTAAAGTGATAAAAGCAGTTGATTTTAAGTATGATGGAATAACGGCATTATCCAAGGAGCAATTTGATGAGCATTACAAGCTTTATAAAGGCTATGTGGATAAGGTTAACGAAATAACAGATAAGCTTAAAAGCCATGAAAACGGGGCAAAAGACGCAAATTCTACTTATAGTCTCTATAGGGGGCTTAAGGAGTCAGAGGGCTTTGCTTTAGACGGCTGCATATTACATGAGCTTTATTTTGAAAACATTGGAAAGCCAGCCATCCCTTGTGAAAAAACGACCAAATTACTTAATATCCAATTTGGTACAATCGAGAATTTTTTCGAAGACTTAACCGCCTGCTGCAAAGCTGCAAGGGGATGGTGTGTATTTTGCTATGAACACCGAACCGCAACTTTCAGAAATATTTTATTAGATGCCCATAATGTGGGGAATATTGCCCTTGGATACCCTTTGTTAGTAATAGATATGTATGAGAACACACATCGTTTAGGAACATATTTTTTTTGTGTATTCACTCCATAAGCCCATCAAAGCGATATGAAATTTTTATACTCCGCTGTTTTTGCTTTGGTTTCCTTTCATTTTCCCCAATTTCAATGCGCTCAATCAGCTCGTTGATTATTTCTTTAGATGGATTTTTAAGAGCTAAAAATGACTGAATACTATCACGCCACTTTTGGATATGGACTATTGTACGCTTACACTTGTTAATCTCTTCTGTTAATCTGCCACCCTCGTCCAGCTTGGCAACGCGCTCTTCTTCGCAGGCGGCAGATAATATCTTAAACGCATCCGGTGTAATTGTTCCATTCAGCCTATCTTCGTACAATTTCGCGAATACAACCTCAAGTTCCCTCAATCGTGCTGATAGTGAGACATGCTCATGTTTTAAATCCTCAATATAAAAATTGGTCAGATACTCTTGAATTTTATTGACCGCTCCATTCGTGTCAAAGTTTGACCGTTCAAGATGCTGTCTAATATCTTGCCGTATAATCTCAAGAAGAGTCAGTTCCGATATGGAATGAGGCGAGCATTTTGACTTCCCGGACTGTGTGTAAAGACAGCAAATATAAGATGTATAGTTTGTAGTCTGCCCACTTGCCAAAGTTTGTCGTTTGGTTGAATAACCTAATACACTTGTGCAGGCTGCACATCTGAGTTTTCCATAAAAGAGCGGCTGCTTATTTTTTGATCTGATGAGCGAGGATGGATAGCTCTTGTTATTAGCTTTAGCCGCATCCCACAACTCTTGGCTGATGATTGCAGGATGGGTGTTTTTTCGTACAACCCAAGCCTCTCGCGGCTTATTAATCCGTTGGTTGTTCTTGTACGAAACAGTCCCGCTTTTTAGAAGCACAGAATGACCAAGATACGTCTCATTTTGCAAAATCACCCGCACTGTAGAGGTCAGCCAAGCTTTGCTGCCTTTATATGGGTTTTGCTTTCCTCTGCGATGATAGTAATAGCACCGCGGGGAAAGGATTTCCTCGGAATTAAGGGCAGCCGCTATTTTGTTATGGCTCATACCTTCACCACGGAAAGTGAATATCTTATGCACAATCGCGGCAGCATAATCATCAATGACTAAGCGAGTGGAATCTTCAGGACTTTTCTCAAAACCATAAGGATAAGAGTTTATTACATAACGACCGCCCTCCGCTTTAGCTCGAAGAACAGATTTAATTTTCCGGCTCAAGTCCTTCAAATGATAATCGTTTAAAAGAGAGCGAAAGGGTAAAAAATCAATATCTCCTTCTGAATCGATATTGTCCATCAAAGCAATGAATCTTAACCCAAGTGATGGAAAAACTTCATCCGTATATCTTCCGGTTTCAATGTAGTCGCGCCCTAGTCGGGATAAGTCTTTCACAATAATTAAATTGATGAGTCCCGCCTTGGCATCTTCCATCATTTGATGGAATGCCGGACGATTATAATTCCCGCCGGAAAAGCCATCATCAATATATTCTTGTACTATATTCCACTTACATAATTGTGCATATTCATACAAGATTGCTCTTTGGTTTTCTATACTCGCTGATTCATGGCTGAAAGGGTTAGCACTGCCTCGCTTTTGAGAATTAACTGAATCCTCAACAGAAAGCCTGACATACAACCCTGCATTATATTGCGTGTTCATATGCCCCCCCTCCCATTTCTTCAAACCATCTCTGCGAAAGTATTATTGGCATTCTCAATAAACCGGTAAGTTATATTAATTTTGCATACCCGCTGACCGTTCACTTTTTCCGCCTCGAACACATCAATTCTTTCTATGAGTTCCAGTAAGGCTTTTTGTGAAAGCGTCTCCAGTCCTATATATTTTCGGATATGTTTAATCCATTCGCTTATATCTCCGCTGCCCTGCTCACACGCTTCAATTCTACACCGCAAGATTTTAACTGTTTCAGCTTTTTCCTCCCGTTCGCCTTCGTATTTTTTCACCAAAGCAGAAAACATAGTATCAGTTATAACCCTATTAACCCTATCTTCATAAAGAGTTGTGATAATATTATCCAGCCTTAGCAGCCTATCTTCGCAGGCTTTTAACTCACGGCGATACGTAACAAGATAGGCAGTATTCTCGCGGTTTCTAAGCTGCAGCACTGCGGCCGCAACTCGTTTCTCATCATAAGACGCTAAAGCCGCATGGCTGCGTATTTCGCTTAATACAAGCTGTTTAAGCACATTATCGTTAATTGTGTGTATTGTACAAGCTGACTTGCCGCTACGCATATAGCTGCCGCATTTGAAATCCATCGCTATATGAACGGTGCCGTCTTTGCGCGGGTTTTTTCGGATATTTGCTCTCATATTAAAGCCACAGTCCGCGCATTTTAGGATACCGACAAAAATATTTTTCATTTCACCGGATATCTTGCGAGGTTTGAAGTGTTTCTCCTCCAATTCTCTGACCATATTCCAAACATCAGGTGATACAAGCGGCTCGTGAGTATTTTTTACTTTTACCCAATCATCTTGGTGTTTGCCTATGAGTTTTTGGTTTTTGTAAGATATTGTGCCATATTTTCCTTGCACCATATGACCAATATAAGCCTCATTTCGCAGAATCACTTTAATACTCGAGTCCCTCCAAAGACCATTTTGAAATCTCGGATTACTTCGTCCGGATCTGCCATAGTAAATTGATTTGGGGGATGGCACACATTCCTCATTAAGTACATTAGCAATTAAGCGGCTGCTGGCACCGCCGCGCCGCATCTCAAATATACGCCGCACAATAGGAGCTGTTTCTTCATCTATAACAAGGCGGTGCTTATCCAGAGAATCCTTTTTATAGCCTAACGGAGCATAAGTTCCGAGAAACTTGCCTTGTTTCATCAACGCTAATTTGACAGCTCGGACTTTTTTGCTTGTGTCCTTAGAGTGGAATTCGTTAAATAAGTTTCGATACACCATCATGTCATTATCACCCAGAACCGAATCCACAGAGTCATTCATGGCTATAAAGCGGCAGCCTAGCCGCGGCAATGTTTCTTCTGTCAGCCGCCCAACCTCAATATAATTACGGCCTATGCGTGATAAATCTTTGACGATAATAAGGTTTATACGCTTATCCTCTGCATCGCGTATCATACGCTTAAATGCCGGCCGCTGAAAATTTGTACCTGAAAAACCATCGTCGATATATGTATCTTTTATTTCCCACCCCTTATCCTGAACATATTTTGTCAGTAAAAGCCGTTGATTTTCAATGCTGGCTGACTCGCCCGCACGTTCGTCATCTTTTGACAAACGAAGATATAATCCGACCGTATATTTGGTGTCACTCATTTTTTACACCTCCCATAATGAGCCGCCAAGCCGGGTGCGAACGATATGCCCCTCCACTGTGATGTTATAACTTGGATTGGCTTTGAAATCAAGTCTTTATCAGGATTCGCAACATTTTACTTTCATTTATAATCAACTGTGGAGCAATTGTTTTTCTTTATCATCCATCGCATCTAAAATATGTTGGACAGCTAATTTCTCAAGAGTTGAGCCAAGCTCTTTTTCTCCGGTGAAAATGTTGGTAACGCAATAAAGAGTTCCTTTCACCTTAACCTCACGGTATGATGAGGTAAGTGTTTTGCCAAGCCCGGTGCCATGAGCAATGTTTTCTGACTGCATAATATCACCTCTGGCAATTTTATGAATCCTTAAATTTGTCTTATGCAAAAAGGCATCAAAATAAGGTAAGACATCCCAAACCAACCATCTTTACGGCTTTATATCGTTATAAAATGGTTTCGATTATGAAGTGTTTAAGACACCGAATATCATTAGACAATAATCAACAATAATCAACGATAAATGTCGCAATGATTTCTAAAACAGTTATTTTCAGACAACTTACATAACCGGATGTTAAAGCTTAATAGGCTGATGAAAAATCCAGGTTCTTATAATTTAAAATTATAAAAACTATTTGTACCTTTTTTCCATGTATTATATCGACAAACCTTTGTTCGCTTTACTTGTTAATTGCTTAATCAACACGGGAATATTTGTTTGTTATTTGCACTTTGAAATCCCCCGCAAATGTTGACTTTAAGCCAAGTCTGTGTGATTATTATGTCTGTTACTATACTTACATATCACCATTACTTAAAGGAAGGGAGCTTTTTGATATGCTTAACAAAAAAAAGTTATTGTCGCTATTATTAACAGCAGTACTGGTATTGCCTCTTTTCCCTGCATTTACAGTTGAAGCATCAAACTCTGTTAATGTAGTAGTAAATTTTTATAGGGAAAGCGGTATCTACCAAAACAATGATGTTTGGGTAGGCAACTTTGGAGCAGCACCGGCTAATGTAAACCAAGCCTGGACGATGAATGGAGATTGGAGACAAACTACATTCAGCCTAAACAATGTCCAAAACGGGGATTACATAGCTTTTCAGCTTATGAATGACAGCATTTGGCAAAACGATCTAAGATATATTGACCCATGGGGGGATGATTTTGGTTCTGTAGGTACAATGCCCGCTACCATAGAAATATGGCTTGTTGACGGGGATTTGAGGGCTTTTTCTGAGCCTCAACGCGTTGATGAGAAATTTGTAACGGCCAGAGACGGTATACGTTATATGGCTATTCAAGGGATATTTTATACCCTTAACCCCGGCATTTCTTCAGGTCCTGCGCCACGGGGCAGAGATGTATTTACGTTTTTTATTCCCGCTGCCGCAACAGTTCCCGTAACAGGCAACAACAACGGCAGGTGGCTCGACCAAGACGGCAACAGAGCCTTTGATGCTTTGAGACCTGCGGGACAGCAAGCCATCCCTTATAACGTAATTACAATTAACAGGGATGGTGTACGTACTCTTGCAAACGCATACGGGCAAGTTACGGGAACCGCTGGCGGTCAGGGAGACTGGTTTGAAATAGCTCCTGAACTTGGCACAATGATGGTTAATTTTACAGGTAATGCAGGGTATCAAAGTGAGTTTACCGTTGGTCCTTATGCAATGGTTAATAACTCTGTCCGAAACCTTGCTTTTGGTGAAGTTAACCCTAACTTTGCGCCTATTGATGCTTTTTATGAAAACACAAGCCCAAGGGATGGTTATACATTTATGTCTCTCGGCTCTCTTGAGAGAATAATGGGTACGGTAGTACCTCGCGCATTTGGTGCGGATGTGTATTTGATGCCTACTTTATTTGTGGCATATGATACGGTTACTGACATCTCAAATAACCCTGCATTACAGGAAGCTGCCGGGTTTACCACTTACGGCTTGCAAAGAGTTGATGACTGGATAATGATGAACTCAACTGCTTTTGACGGTATGCCTGCTGGTATGAGCATAACCAGACATGGTAAAATGGTATTTAATAGCGTTCATGGTGACGCCCTTTCGCGTGACCCGGGTGTGGCAAGGGGGCGACCATTGCCTCACAGCCAACGTGTACCTGCCACTACGGATACGCTTTTTGACCTTGCGTCAAACTCTAAGATGTACGGCGCGATTTTTGCCATTCAAGCATTGGTGTCTGACGGGAGCCTTAACCTTGACCAAGTGCTTAACACCGTTCCCGGTTGGGAAAATATGACGGACGCTCATTGGCAGGCTTGGGCGGGCAGCACTGACAGAAGACCGGGAAGTTTTGGCGGTTGGAACTGGACGGGAACCGGAAGAGATGCTATGACAATAAGGCAAGTTTTAAATCACGTCTCAAGGTTTGCACCTGACCCGGAATATATGGATCCCCAAAGAGCAGGCGACTTGTTCTTCCAATGGGATCATTCTGTATCCAGAGCACAAAATCTTCAAGACTTTATTGATGTATTGGTATTAACACCTCTTGCCGCCACTGGGGAAGGCACTGTTGCACAGCAACCTTCCGGCAATGTTGGAGGCATACCCATTTACAGTGACGTAAACTTTCTTATTGCCGCTGTATTGGTAGAGCAAATATCAGGTCAGCCCTTGGATATATTTATGCATAATATATATGCAGACATGGGATTAACCCACACACGATTCAACCCTCTTCGTCATGGCTTTACCGTAAATGATGCTGCCGCAACCGAAATGGTTGGCAACACCCGTGACGGTTTTAGGAGCTTTGGGTATTTAGATGACGGTATTACACCGGCTTTTATGCGTGAACATGCCCTTCGCGGCGAAGTTCATGATGAAAAATCCTACTATCTTTTAGACGGTGCGGGCGGTTCCGCAGGGCTTTTCTCTACAACCGGGGATATGGCCTCTCTTATGCAGCTTGCCCAAAACGCAGGTGTGTATAACAGAAGCAGAATCTTCAGCAGAGAAACCCATGACTATTTCCGTACACCTGTTGTAACAAGCTGGGGCATTGGATGGCGTATATCAAACCGCGACAATAACTCTATGGCAAACTTCCAGGGAGGTCCAAGTCATTTCGGCTCATATGGACATCAAGGCTGGACCGGTACCCAGTCTGTAATAGACCCTGTTAACGGAATAGCACTTACAATACTTACAAGCAGCTTTGGTCCTAACTTTAATATAGGTACACCGGCGGCGCATAATAATTTTGTACCCCGTTTTGGTCCTGTATACGCTTCCGGCAATTTTAGCGGTCCTGCTTCATGGGTAACGCAAAATATATTTGCCTACGCAGCACTTAGAACCTATGACAACAATATCAGAGAATGGACTGTTAACTTTAACTTAAACGGCGGCAGCGGCGTTCCTGCTTCTATGACTATACGTGACGGTAATTTTATACCTAACTTAACCCCTGTCAGAGGCAGTGATGAGTTTGAAGGCTGGTTTACCGATTCGGCTCTTACAGAGCCTTGGGATCCTGCCGCGGACAGAGTTATGAGCAATATGACTCTTTACGCCGATTGGGGTACTGCAGGTTTACCTGCAGGTGACCATAGAGTGGTTTTTGTAGCCGGTAACGATGTTGTTGCTGTACAAGAAGTTACAGGCGGCGGAACGGCAAACGAAATAGATTTCCCTAATTTTGCACACGACAGAGGGGCAAGAGTTGCAAGACCGGGCTTCCGTTTTGACGGCTGGTATGCAAACAGCGGTTTTACAACTCCGTTTAACTTTGGGGGAGCTATAAATGTGGACACTACTGTTTATGCCAGAATGACCCCTGTATTTACCGTTACTTTTAACACGGTTGGCGGTTCCTTTATATGGCCGCAGTTTGTTGAAGCCGGAGGAGCGGCAACATTGCCTCCAATTAACCCAAGTATATTCAGCGGTATTGCCGTATGGCTTGCAGGTCAGGCAAATGACCCGTCAAACCCTCCAAGCCGCAGGTTTGACGGTTGGTTTACCGCGGGAGGGGCTCCATTTAACTTTAGTGCGTCTATAAATGCAGACACAACTGTATATGCCCACTGGACACCGCGCTGGTATGTACTTCCTGTATATGTGGGGGCCGGAACAGCTACAAGATTTGCAACTCTTCATAATACAGTATCGGCTGACATGATAGGCAGAGTACCCGCAGTAATACCTGCAGGATATACCTTTGAAGGCTGGTATTATGACTTGGCACTCACAATGCCTTTTAACGAAACAGATTTGATTTGGACTAACACTACGCTGTATCCGAGATTTGTAAGGGATATAGAAGCCGCAAGCATTGTTATACCCGAACCGGTGGCAGGCGAACTTCCGGTTACACAGCTTCGTATAGCTTCTGATAATCAAAATGCTGTTCTTACACCGGATATCGTAGGCTATCTCGCAACTTTGCAGTGGTTTAATTCAGCTACAAACGCACCTGTAACCGGGGCGTTTGGCAGTGGGGATTACCGTGCGGTTGTCAGCCTGACATCTGTAGGTCTTAGCGGCGCACGCACTGACGCACTCGGAAACTCTTCCGGTCCAATGCCTACAACACTTACGCCAAAAACTATGTATAGATGGAACCCTGCGCTCAACCCAAGTATAACCGTTAACGGTTTTGCTATAGCTGATGCTGACATTACCATAACCGGCGGTCATGTAACAGGCAATGTTTTGCGCTTTGAGCTAGACTTTGCAGCACAGCCTGTTGAAGCAAATCCGCCTGTAATTACCCTTGAAGCCGACGATATAACCCTTACCTGGCCAACGGTTACAGGGGCAGCTGATTATGTAATTTATGTAGACGGCACAACCGTTCAGACTGTAGCTTCACCTTTCGATTTATCAACCCTTGGTCTTGCCCCCGGTGCGTACACTATCCAGCTTAGGACTATAGGAGATGGCAATTTATTCTTAGATTCGCAGCTTAGTAATACAGTCAGCTTTATAGTTGGCAGCCCGGCAGCGGCTGAGGTTTGGTTCGCAATCAGGAATTTTGAGCCAACCTTATTGATAGTCCAAGATACTTCGCTTACTTATCGCGTAGATGTGCTGTTTGACCACACTCAAGCTGCAATAACCAGCCTTTCAGGTACGGATACCGCCCTTGTTATCGAATGGCTCCACGATGGCATTGTTGTTCAAACTACAAACCTTACTGCGGCACAAGCGATAGCATCAGGGGGTGTATATGAAGCTTCACTTTTACTTAATAACGCTCAGGTTGTAGACAGCGGCACTTACACTATAAGAGCTGACCTTGCAGGAGTGGCTACTCCCTTTGATTTTGCACAGGCGTCTCAGCTTACCGTCAGACCGTTTTCTACTGATGCCAGCCTAAATAACCTTAATGTTACAGGGCGCGTTATAAGCCCGGTATTTAACCCAAATATACTTCAATATACTTTGACTGTAGCTAACCAAGTTACAAATATAACAGTTAATGCAACGCCTGCAGATTCAAACGCAACCCTTACGGGAACCGGGGCTCGCACTCTGGCAGTTGGTGAAAATATTATTAACATCGTTGTCACGGCAGAAGATGGCGTTGCAACAAGAACTTACACCATCACAGTAACCCGCTTAGCCGCAGAACAGCCAACACCACCTCCGCCGGGTGATGACCACGGTGACCACGGCGACCCGGATGATTGGACACCGCCTTCAGGTGCCGGAACGCCATCTCAGCAGCTGCCAAGCATACCTCCTGCACAGCGACCGCCTAATGCACCAACTGCGGCACAGAATGAAGCATCTGTTAACCAGCAGTTAAATGCAGGTGCCTCTCAGGTTACATTGACATTGCCTGAAGGTGTAACCCTTGCAAGGCTTACTCATGCAACGATAAGTAGCTTGACCGAGGCCGAGGTACCATTAATTATTAACAGTGGACTAGTAACAGTTGAGTTTCCGGTCGAACTTTTGGCGAATTTAGCAGCCAGAAGAGCCGACCAATTCAATATAGACATTGCCAAAACCCTTGGTACAGGCAATTTGTTTGTAACATTTACAATAAACATTGGATCTATACTCAATAACAGAGAGGTTAATATTACAACATTTAATACTCCTTTCATTATTTCCGTAGATTTATCAGGTTTTGACTTGACCGGAAGAAACACTAACCGCTTAAGTGCAATATTCGGTGGAAATAATATTGGCGGAACCTTTATCCCTAACCCTAGATTTGAGTTTGAGGTTACACGCACCGGCACTTATCAAGTGGCATATGTTCCAAACCTTGTCAGGGCAGCATTGCAGCTTGGCTCACCAACAATTACAGATTTGACCGGAAACAGCAGGGCAGGCAATATGGATGTAGTTCCGGTAATAGTATCAGACCGTACTCTTGTGCCTGTGCGCTTCATTGCCGAAGATGTACTTGGCTTACCGACAGTAGGATGGGATGGCAGTACAAGCACTGTAACCTTGTCTGACGGGGCAAGAGAGCTATCTTTTGCTATCGGTCAATTAGCACCCGGAATGGATGTTCCTGCACAAATAATTGATGGGCGGACTATGGTGCCGTTAAGGTTTGTATCCGAGTTCTTTGGTGCCACTGTAAATTTTGAGCAAGCCACAAGAGTAATTGAAATTATCAGATAGTGAATAATCGAAACATATTTCCGCAAATCAAATGTGAAGGTGCTAACGCAAAATAAGCCCTTCCCGAAAGAAAAAATCCGCTCACGCTTCCGTGTGAGCGGATTTTTTTCAGTATAGCCGATTGAGACAAAGCCAGTCTTATATCCAAACTCATAAGTGTTCCTATTAGACGCATTAATGAACATGCGTACTTTTTAGATTATCAAACAGATAAAGCAAAATATATAGATGCTATAATAAGTAATATTAATTGGGATATAGTTGGAAAACGTGTGGGGTACTTGTTTTCTAAAAATAATCATTAGGTTTTTTTAAGATTTCCGACCACCGGAGGTTTGTTGACTATAAACAAACCTCCGGCGTTTTTTTGCAATAATTATAATTGATTAAGACATTGTATTTAATATTATTTCGTGATAGAATTAAAAGATAAATGCTGCAGACTTAGCATAAGGCAAGTGCAAAAAGGGGTTTTTACCATTCATGGCTGGACTTAAACACGCTGTTTTCCGCTTATATTTATATTTTTTGCTTTTTTTGTTTTTTATAACAGGCGGGCTTGCGATGTTTGTACTTGCGCCTATTTACAAAAGGGCTTTTGCGCCTTTAGCCTCTTATAAAGATGTTAGACCATTGGTTGTGTGGGCACATATATATAAAATCATGTGGCGATCTATATCCAGCAAAGGTTATAGAGATTTATACCCTCAAAAACTAACTGATCCACCGGAGTTTAGCAATTCTCCGACCATGCGTATAAAAGAAAGCTGGCAAGGGGCTTCCGATAATTGCGATTTGTGTCCTCTATCCTGTTGTGCACAGATTAACTGCCCTATGCTTTCTAAAAACGGACGATGTTTAAGTTATGGTTCGTTGTATTTTGGCTATCTTTTTTGCGGCAGATATCCGAGTAACCAAGGTCAGATAGATTTATATGACTGCCCTAAATGGGAGGTTGGTTCAAATAAATGAATCATGAAAAGAATGAGATATTCGTATATAACAATGGACAATATGAGAAGGAGTTAATTCCGGCTGAAAAATTACTGCGCCTGATTTATGAAAGTCCGGTTGGTTCCGCAACTTTACCATTTTTGGTTAAGCGCAAAATATTAAGCCGTATTTATGGTTTATATTGCCGCACAGCATTTTCGGCACGGAAAATACCCCAATTTATCGAAGAGCACAATATAGATATGACCGGATATAGCGGCTCCTATAAAAATTTTACTGACTTTTTTGCCAGAGAGAGGACTGATGTTAGCTTTCCGGGGGAGTCAAATATTTTAGGTTCTCCTTGTGAAGGTGTCGCTTCCGCTTATTTAGATATCGACCCGCAAAAATTAATTGGGGCAAAAGGCTCTTATTTTTCCTTAGGTGAATTGTTCAATAATGAAAAATTAGCGGAAACTTACAGAGGCGGCTCAATGTTGCATATACGTTTAAAGCCTGCCAATTATCACCGTCTGCATTTTTTTGACGAAGGCAAAGTACTGGATTCAAAGTTTATAAACGGGGATTTGTTTTCTGTAAGCCCTATTGCACTTGGGCGTATTGCTAAGCTGTACTGCCTTAATAAACGTGCTTTGATTTTATTCGAATCTAAAAACTTTGGAGACGTGGCTCTTGTGGAGGTAGGTGCTACCTTCGTCGGCAGTATTGTCCATTGTTTTGAAAGTGGGGAGTCTGTATCCCGAGGACAGCAAGCCGGATATTTCTTGCCCGGAGGTTCTCTTTTAATAGCGTTTTTTAAAAAAGGAGCTTTCACCCCTGATAAAGAGCTAATTAAGCAAACTACTGCCGGGTACGAAACAACAGTTCTGCTGGGCAAACCTTTAGGGTATGCCGGCGCACCCTAAGGCAAGTATCAGGACATATAATAAGTTATACTTTGGAGGCGTACCTTTTGTTTACAAAAAAATATTTCCCAATATTTAAAAATAGTAATATTCCAAATTTAATTACTACATTAGGGCTTCTCTTTGGTATAGCTGCCTGCTATTTCCTGACAGAAGGCGATTTTAGATGGACTCTTATTTGCTTATCTTTAGCTATGCTTATGGACTTTTTTGATGGCTTTTTTGCCGGAAAACTAAACTCACATACAAGCTTCGGTAAATCTTTGGATTCTCTTGTGGACTTTTTTGTTTGTTGCATAATGCCTGTACTTATGGTGTATATATTTGTAGGAAGCTATCCTATCCTTATTGCAGCAGTAGCTTTTTATTGCATATGCGGCTTATGGCGGCTGGCTCATTACAACTCTATAGTGACCACGGAAGGGAAACGCACCTATTTTACAGGTCTTCCGGTTCCGGCAGCTGCCCTTTTAGCTACTATGGCAATGTGGGCTGTACTATATCATAATTTTCACATATGGTTTTTAGCAGCAGCTTTTATAACATCAGGGTTTTTAATGGTTTCATTTCTTAAATTGGAAAAATATGGGCTTTGGCAGAAGATTTTCCTTGCAATTGGCGGAGGTTTTTGGATAGTGATTGTGGCGTTTTAGAGGGTGCCGACAATAGATTGTAAATTTTTTAAGATGCAGGTGGATTCAATATGAAAAAAACCATAATAGGTATTGCCTTACTCGTTAGTGGCATCATAACTATTTCGTTATTGATTTTATCAGCAATGCAATACCTGCCGCATATGACTGTATGGTCGAACAACTATCCGTCAAGGCTGTTTTTCCTGATTTTTGCAGGGCAATCAAGGTTTGGCGACGGAGCTTCCGGACTTGCTTTGGGATTACCTTTTGTATTTGGTATTGTGCTGATTGTTCTTGGTCTTATCATCCTCACAATCGAATATTTCAAAAAAGATAACGCCTAATCTGAAAAGATTAACGATGCCGGTTGGCTCTGCCAAGGGCTAAAAGGCAAAATCCTGCCAGCGTTGTTCGTTGCTGTGGCAAATTTATATTTTGCAAGGTGCTAATAAAATGAATGAATTTTTAATAAGAATCGGTATAATTCTTTTATGGATATTATTTGCAAACTTTTGTATGTTTTTTCGAGTGCTGCTTTTAGACAGGGAAAGACTCACCGATGGCAAAAAATATTTTACAATCACCAATATTATGTTTCATGTAATAGCAACACTTTTGGGTGTAATAATTGGAATAGAGCCATTGTTCTTTTAACATAGATATAAATCGCTTATTGTTGTTATCAATATCAATAGCCAAAACGGACACCTCAAATTGAAGTGTCCGTTTTTCGTATATTTCCCTATGTATAATAGAGACCCCAGCATCATTAGCACTTTTCTTACCCTACTTATGCTTATTTAACACATACTGGCACATTGCGGCGCAGCCCGTTGGCAATGCCTCATCATCAAAATCGTATAAATGATTATGCAGTGCCACCATCGGCTGACCTTCTTTACCTGCCCCAAGTCTAAACATAGAGCCCTTTCCATCCAAAGCCATTATAAAGTCCGAAAAGTCCTCGGAGCCCATGGTAGCTGTATCTAAAACCATTACATTCTCTTCCCCAATAGCATCAGCGGCAGCTTTGTATATTTTGTCGTTTACATCTTTGCTGTTAGTTAAAGATGAGACCCCTTCTTTATAATTAAGCTCGTATGTACATCTAAAACTTTCACTTATTCCTTTAACAATACGGTCAATATGGTCTCTTACTATTTTTCTGTTGTCATTTTCAAGACAGCGGACAGTGCCTGAAAAAGTCGTTTCCTGAGGAATTACATTTGCGGCAACTCCTGCGTGAATCGTACAAACAGAGATAACAACCGAATCAAATGTATGTACTTGATTGCTTACAATCCCTGATATAGCACTTATCATAGCCGCCGCCGCAGATATAGGGTTAATAGACTCATAAGGTCTTGCGCCGTGCCCGCCTTTTCCTGTTACGGTAACAGTAAAGGAGTCCGCACTTGCCATGGCTTTAATAGGCATTATGCCGATTTTGCCCGTAGGAATTGTGGGAAATGCGTGGAGGGCTATTATTTCATCAGGCTTGTATTTGTTAAAAGCCCCTTTTTCCATCATTGCATTTGCGCCTCTGCCCCCTTCTTCCGCCGGTTGGAATACAAGCATAACCGTGCCGCTAAACTTATCCTTAAGCTGGTTTAAAAGTTTTGCCACACCTAAAAGACACGCCGTATGCCCATCATGACCGCAGGCGTGCATAACACCCTCGTTTTTTGATGTGTAAGGAACGCCTGTTTGTTCAATAATAGGTAAAGCATCTATATCCGCCCTTATTGCGGTTATAACATCAGAACCTGACCCTTCCCCTTTTATTATAGCAATACAGCCTGTGTTAAACTCAACATCAAGTAAATCCACACCCATTTCATTTAAACATTTTTTAATATGCTTTGTGGTTTCAAACTCCTTGTGGGACAGCTCAGGATATTGGTGAAAATGCCTTCTCTGCTCTGTCATAAAATCTTTAAGCTCTTTTGATTTTGTGAGAATATCGCTCATACACACAGCCTCCAATAATAGTATTTAGTAATGGTGCATAACTTGTTTCAGACAAATTTTCTATCGCTTTCTGCTTAGGGTTAAGAGAGTCAAACCTTGAACGCCCATAGCCCTAAACGCAAGCTTATGCACCGTTGCTATTTGTATTAAGTATATACCCTGTTTTTGTAATTTTCAACTGTATTTTGGGGATTATTGTGATATACTATTAAAAAGCAGGCACTTTGGAGGGATAGAATGTTAAAGAAAAGAACTGTTATGATATTTCCCAAATTTGAAAATATGAAATTAATTGATGAGCTAAGGCAGAAGTATGACCCCCTTGTAGATAAGGTGCAGCCTCATATTACACTGGTTTTTCCTTTTGAATCAAATTTAGTTGACAGTGAAATATATAAAATACTGGATAATAGGCTTAATAAAATAAAGCCTTTTGAAATTTGTGTGTACGGATTATCTGTCACAGATTGTTGGCTTTTTCTAAATATAACAAAAGGCACTGATATTTTATATAAAATTCACGACATTTTATATGAGAATGAGTTTGTGAAATATAAGCCGCTCTGGCTAAATACGTATACTCCGCATATGACCGTAGGCAAATTCAATTCAATAGAAGAAACGAAAAGGGCTTATGAATATGAGAAAAGCTTTGAACATACTTTTTCATCTATGATAGATAAAGTATCTGTTGAGATTATTGGCGAGGAGGATGAGTCAATTATCGAAGTTGAATATTCATTATTTTAGGAATAGGAGATTTATCCTAACCTGTGTCAAATAGGGGGAGATTCCATGAAAATAATACGTTTAACAGGCTGGGCAATAATCCTCCTTGGGGGCTTTTTACTATTTTTTATATCTCACCGTTATCCCGCATTTGCCACTTGGTATGCGTCTTATGTTTTTCCTGTTTTTCAGCATACTATTGGGCGGTTTTTCGGACTTTTTCCCTTCTCAGTATTTGAGGTATTGGTAATATTAGCCGGCTTTGGCTTATTTGCAGGCATTATCTTCACTATTGTAAGTTTATGCACCATCCCAGGACGTAAAAAACTGAAAAAACATATTAAAGCTGTGCCATTGCCTATTTTATACACATTATCTATTATGTTCTTAGTATTCATACTAACCACCGGCATAAATTACAATCGTGAATCCTTTTCTTATCATGTGGGCATTGAGGTTACGGACTCATCGGTTGATGAACTTGTGCAATTATACCTAATATTAGCAGCACGTGCCGAAATCTTGTCCGGACAAATCGAAACTGATGATAACGGTCATTTTATCCTTAATAAATCAGGGCTGCATAATTATGCAATACAATCTATGCATGACTTAAACAGCTTGTACGGCGGCTTAGGCAATTTTTTCCCTCGCGCAAAAGCCCCCTTCCTGTCACGCTTTATACTCTCCAACTCCAATATAAACGGCGTTTTTGCCCCCTGGACTATGGAAGCCCATTATAACGGCGATATATTGGGTCAAAGCATCCCTTTTGTAATCACCCACGAACTTGCCCATTTTGCCGGACATATGCGTGAGGATGAGGCTAATTTCATAGCTTATTTAGCAAGCCGCAACAGTGACAATGTAGATTTTCAGTACAGTGCTGTTTATATCGCTCTAAACTACACCTTAAATGCTTTACGCCGGGCACTCAGCACAGAGACCTACCGCGAACTTTTCGCTATACTTCCGGAGCAGATACACAGGGACTTTGCCGCAGATAGAGCCTATTGGCAAGCTTTTCAGGGTCCCGTTGCCGATATGGCCGTACGGGTCAACGATACTTACCTGCGCTTAAATCAGCAGGAAGATGGTGTTAGAAGCTATGGACGTATGGTTGATTTGCTTTTGGCTTATTATCGTAATGTAGGTAAGATTTCTGCAGAGTGATTTTACATTGCTGAGTAGTTTTTACATTAAAATGAACCACTCACTTTGCGAGTGGTTCATTTTAATGATTAACGACTGGATTATATAGTTAAGCAACTTGAAAAGCCTAATTAGAAGAGTTACGTACTTTGCACGTAATCGACCCCGCAGGTCGCCCGCCACTGCGGCTCAGGATAAACGCGGGATTTATTTAGGGATACGAGGAGCTTATTTGCCGCAGTACCCATAGTTGTACGAGCGGTAAATAAGCAACGACGTGGACCGTAATAAAGCCAAGTTTAGCGTTTGGGGTTTCATGATTGACTACAGTTCCACCTTCCAAAGCCCATGAAGATTGCAATACTCATACACTTCCAAAGGCTTTTCGTTTACAAAGCAAAATTCAGCTTCCGGAGCATCACCTGGTTTAAGAGCTGCACGATGCCCGCCTTTGTCGGTTTTAACATAGATAAAATCAATATAATGGGCTTCCTCCATAGGATGGAGAACGCTGCCTACTTGTACTTTTACGCCGTTTTCTGTTTTAGTTACTTCCGGCAAATGTTTTTCGGTACTAGCCTCAACAGTGTTTGCCACAAGATTATTCATGTTTTGATTACAGCAAGATAAAGTGCCGCCGCCTTCTTTAACCATGCCTACTATATTGCCGCAAAGATTACAAATAAGAAATTTAGCCATAATTTTTATCCTCCCAATCTTAATAATTAACAGTTCTAAGCTCAAAATGAGCTTGCGAGTGGTCACAAACCGGGCAAAGTTTTGGAGCAGATAAAGCATCTGCAAGATGACCGCAATTTCTGCATATCCATACGGATTTTTCAGTTTTTGTAAATACTTTATCAGTTTTTACATTATCGAGAAGTTTAAGATATCTTTCCTCATGCTCTTTCTCAATCTGCCCAACCATTTCAAATGCAAGCGCAATCTTGTCAAAGCCTTCTTCATTGGCTTCTTTAGCCATACGTTTGTACATTTCAGTCCATTCTTCGTTCTCACCGGCTGCTGCTGCTTTTAAGTTCTCGTCAGTTGAAGGAATCGCCCCGCCGCAAAGAAGTTTAAACCAAAGCTTAGCATGTTCTCTTTCATTGCCTGCCGTTTCTTCAAAAATGGCTGCAATTTGCTCATAGCCGTCCTTTTTAGCCTTTCCCGCAAAATATGTATATTTATTGCGAGCCATAGACTCTCCTGCAAAAGCTTCCCACAAATTTTTTTCTGTTTTTGTCCCTTTTAACTCTGGCATAACATACTCCTCCAATAAATTATATTTTTAAGTATAGTCGTTTAAGACCAAAACGCTCTTAAACGAGCCTCGAGAATTCGTATATTTTGCTTACAAAATATACGAATTTCGAGGCGTTCATAAACTTTAAAACTAAATGAGTTTGCTCATTTTGCTGTTTTAAAGTTTATTCACTATACAATAAAATTATAAATGAGAATCATTCTCAAGTCAAGCTTTATTCGTATAAAAAAACTAATGGCAATGGTGCATAACTAATAAGCAAGTTTATGCAACGCTTCTTCAAGTATAGAAACACCTTTTTCCAAAAGCTCAGGCTCTGTAAACTCAGCCGGATTATGGCTAACCCCATTTTTACTTGGTACAAAAATCATGCCTACAGGGGCAATACGTGCCAGAATTTGACTGTCATGCCCGGCCCCCGAATGGATTGCCATATACTTAACCCCTTGATTTTCACAAGCCTTAGTAATTATATCCATAATATCTTTGTCCATATAAACCGGTTTATCATCAAACACTGTCGTAAAATTGTATGTAACCTTTTCAGCAGAGGTGATTTTTTTCACAATTTCCAAAGCTTCTTCCTGGAAGCGGTTTAGTATATCACCATCAGTATGGCGCATATCAAGGCTAAACTGAGCATAAGCGGGAACAACATTAGCAAGATTAGGGCTAAACTCTATCTGACCGATAGTTGTAACCAACGGATCTCCATATTCTCTTGCACGCTTAATCAATTCTGATATAATTACCCCTGCACAAAAACCCGCGTCTTTCCTAAAACCCATAGGGGTAGTCCCTGCGTGATTAGCTTCTCCAAAAATTTCAATATTGAACTTTTTATAACCTACAATCCCCGTAACAACACCAATTTCCATATTTTTAGCTTCGAGAACGCCTCCTTGCTCTATGTGTATTTCAACAAAAGCTTTTATATCGTCTCGTTTTGCACAGCCATTCGAATAGGAGAAGCCTTGATTTTCCAAAGCTTCGACCATACGTATACCTTCTTTGTCTGTAAGACACTTCACCTTATCCCATTCAACATCACCAATAAGGGTCTTGCTGCCCCAAAAATTAAAAGGAAAACGTGTGCCCTCCTCCTCGGAAAAAGCTATTACCTCTAAACCTTTCTTAGGCGCACCATACTTCCTATAAAGCTTTGAAACTGCCAATGCCGCCGCTACAACTCCATACAGCCCGTCATATTTACCACCATTTCTGACTGTATCAGCATGGGAGCCGGTCATTATCGTATCACTTTGGGTACCTATCCGTCCGTGTAAATTTCCGGCACAGTCAAAATATGTATCAAATCCTAGTTTTTCAAAAAGCTCCTTTAAATACGTTTGTGCCTTCATCCAAGACTCTGAAAAAGGGAATCTGGTTATCTCCCCTGCATCGTTTTTTGAAAGCTCGCAAATTTCATCAATAATTTTAGACACCTCTAAATCAGCCATTATTGCACCCTCCTTTAAGTAAGTTTAAATTAATATAAATTGATTTTAACATATAGCCTTTAAATTTTACAATAAATATATTTTTTACTGAAATTTTTCTAAAATAATAACAGATTATAGCTTGCTATAGTGAATTGAATTCAAAATGGACTTAAACGACTAGATAAATCTGTTACTGTTTTAGAAGGGAGCTGCGCTGCTTATCCACACAAAATAGTTGCTTTAGCATTACTATTTTGTGTGGATTTCAGTATTAAAGTTGACTCTAACGTTACGTAATAGTTTATAATAATAGCAAGGAGGTGAAAATATGGAGTATTCAATCAATAAACTTGCAAAAATGTCAGGGGTTAGCACTCGTACTTTGCGCTATTACGATGAAATCAACTTGTTAAAACCATCTCGAATAGCTTCAAGCGGTTATAGAATCTATGATTCCGGAGAAGTTGATAAATTACAGCAAATTCTCTTTTACAGAGAGCTGGATTTTCCCCTGGAGAATATAAGAAAAATTTTATCCGCTCCTGATTTTGATATAAACCAAGCCTTTATAAGCCATCTGACCGCTCTTGAGCGCAAGCGGCAAAGATTAGATGAGGTTATTGCAAATGTTGCAAAATCTATAAAAGCAATGAAAGGAGAAATTTTAATGTCAGACAAAGAAAAATTTGAGGCTTTTAAGGAAAAACTTATTAACGAAAATGAGGAAAAATATGGCGATGAAATCCGCAAAAAATATGGTGACAAAGCTGTATCCGACTCTAATGCGAAGCTTGCAGGGCTTTCTTTTGAATGCTACGAAGCGGCAGAGCAGCTTCTCCTTGAATTTGAAAATATATTAGAAGCTGCATTTAAAGAGAGAAATCCAGCCGGTGAGCTTGCACAAAAAGCTTGTGAACTGCATAAAAAGTGGCTATCTATATTTTACCACGACTATAATGCAGAGTATCATCGTAATTTAGGGGAAATGTATGTTGCCGATAACCGCTTCCGGGCAAATTATGATAAAATCGCTCCCGGATGCAGCGAGTTTTTAAGAGATGCAATAAATATATACACAAAATAAAACAGGTCAAACCCATGAAAAAATAATTGCTAAAATTTGCAATCTTTGCATCGCAGATTTTAATCGATTTGATGGAATTCACTTCCGTCAAATCGCAAAAGTTTGCAAAGTTTCATAGGAACTTTGTAAACTTACCTTAAGTTCTTCGCCGAAATCCTGATTTCGGCGAAGTGCAAACCCTTCATGGGTTTGCACTGTAAAAACAAAATTTAAACTATTGACAAAAGACTGTAATAGCTGTAGAATATGTAATTGAGTCATGAACAAACTAACTAGCCCGAATGGCGGAATTGGTAGACGCAAAGGACTTAAAATCCTTCGTCAGCAATGACGTGCCGGTTCGAGTCCGGCTTCGGGCAGTACTTGTAAAATAAGGCTTTCAGAGGAATCTGAGGCTTTATTTTTTTGCCCGAAAGATGTGTTTTTTTGAAATGTCCCCGATTTTGTCCCCGATTTCTTAAATGGCGAACTTGGAGAACCTTTCATTCAGCTTATTTGCTATCTCAATTTTATCATCCATATCAAGACCAACATAAATATCCATTGTGATTTGTATGTTGCTGTGCCTTAACCATGTTTGTGTATGTTGTCCTTTGGGTACGATAAACAGCTTTTACCCGATATAACCAACAAACTTGTAATGAATACGGATTTCTCTTTGCTTTTGGTTGTCGATAACACTTCGCTCTCCAACCTCGACTTTATCTATCAATTTTAAGATAGTATCGCGGTCAAGCGTTTCAATGTTAGCGAATTGGCGTATAACATTAATCCATTCCTGCGTGTTACTCTGTCCCGATTGGAAGTTTTCAATCTGTACCGTTAAGGTATGCGCTTCCTCTGCCTTTTCTCGCCGCTCGGCTTCATACTGGTTTATTAGGCGAGTGCAAATATCTTCTGCAATTTCACCTTTTACCTTGTCCTCAGAGAGCATTTGTCAAGGAGGTTTGTCTAATTTCTCGAAAAAATCTAATATGAGTAAAGAGCTACCTCATCTGAAGCTGCGGCATCATTTGTATAATTTTCCCATCAAGTGCCTTGCCATTAGCTTTTTTGTTTCTTTTTATACCATCAGACCCCCACGTTCCCCATTGTTTGAAAAAGAATGCAACGTTTTGCTCTTCCGCTTGCTTTAATAAAGAACGTACCCATTCGGCTTGCATGGGACGCGCTCGTGAACCACTTTCGCCACCAACAATGAGCCAATCAATATTAGTTAAATTAATTTCTCCCAAATCCTCGACTAACGGCTCACAGGATAAAAATCTAATAGTGGAGTTAAGGTTGCGAAGAATATCAACCCTATGAATTTCGCTTGGTGACTCTACAGTAACCCCTAACCAAACATTATCGGGGATAGTATGTGTGACAAAATATTCAGCTAAGCGTTCGGCTCTCTTTGTTAATATTTGATACCGATGATGTTTTGATTTCTCAATAATATCAAATACTTTTTCTATAAAGCTGAATGATATATCCTCATGAAATAAATCAGACATTGAGCAGACAAAAACATTATGCGCTTTTTTCCATTTCAACGGCTCTTCTAAACACTCTTCATGAGTGGTAGGCTTAAATTTATTCGAATATTTTCCGACACCCATAGCATAAAGTCTGTTCGCCATTATTTCAGCATAACAATTTGAACATCCACTTGAAATTTTAGTACAGCCTGTTATGGGATTCCATGTTTTATCCGTCCACTCAATCTTTGTAGTTTTCATGATTATTCACCTCCATAAAATATATTCTCATCCGGTATTGCTCAAGCTAACTCATTCTTTTGAGTTCTATGGCTTTTTCTCCTTTTTCATCCCAAAAACGAGTAGGCTTTGGCTTGCTTGCTTTTGTTAGTGCAGGTGTTCTTTTCACCTCTATGTAATTACACCCTTCAAGCTCTTTTAGTACCTCTTTTAGTTTTGAGCTACCACAAAGTATCCCAAATGTATTATAGAAGTCTGCCAAGAAGGTTTTCAAACGAGTGTAGTTATGCAGGTTATTCAACATGGTTTTTGCTTTTTCGGTAAGTTCATCTATAGATATAATTTCGTTTTCAGCGGTTTCTTCAAATAAATTCAATTGTCCGCCACGTTGAACATCGACTATTAATCTATCTGTTCGTGCAACAATATTGTCAGCCATAAGAATACAACCATCTGGATGATTAGTGGCATAAACCATCCTGTATTTTGGATGATTTCCAGCTTTTAGTCGAATTGGCATATCTAAAACATAGTTGTACTTTTCTCTCAAACGCAATTTGTATTTTTGAGCAAACTCTTTCTCTGCTTGATAGCCATCAATTGAACGTTTATTATAATTATTGACAATCTCTTGCCAATAGTCACCACCTGCTATATCGTTGATTTCTTCAATTGTAGCCGCTGTTGAGCTATCATACTCTTCCAAGTCTTGAAAGATTTTGTCTTCTTCCTCTCGAAAGTCAGTTTTTTTCAGAGCAAATGCCATACGAAGAAATCCCCATGAATTGAGATTTATAAGCAGTTCAACCGTTTGGAACACATCAGGCAAAGCATCAAATAATGTAGCGTTCAATGCCTTAACACCATAGGGGTCAATGTAGAGGAACACATTTTGATTTCGGTTTTGATTTGCTGCATTTTGAAGTAGCGGAATAACTTGCTCCTCAAATTTTCCGGCAATTACTTCACTGCGTTGTTTTTGCTCATCCGACAGGTTGTTGATAAGGTCTTCAGCGTGATTTAACTCGATAAACTTCATCTTCACAGTGGGCTTATTGTTACCTTTATATCGCAACATACTATTTTCTAAACATTCCAAAGCTGTTATCGGTGAGCCATTTTCCCCATCATCAAATTTACCTTTCCCGGAAAATCCATCTACATATAGAATAGGCTTTCTCGTCCATAAGATTTTGCTAAAGTAGGGCGTTAAATAACAGCCAAGCAATTCATCCTTGACTTTTGACCAAATTTTCTTTTCTTTGAAAAAATCATTATTGCTTTTTGGCACCCCTGCACCTCCTATAGCAAGTTCGTATAAATATCCCGATTGCATTTTATATTAAGATGATGTATGAAAAATCACAGATTCTATAAATTTTCTCATACATCCCAAAGCAAAACAATGTAGCTTAGAAAATGAAACTACCCGCCTACAGTATAGCACAACCATTTTCTGAAATCTATCTTTTTAATTCTGTTCTTTGGAAGAGGTCGGGGGTGCAGGGGGCAGAGCCACCGCATAAACCCACAACACACCACCACAATAGTGCAGCCAATTTTGCAGTAAAATGAAGCGGAGGAAAACGGGGAACAGGATTCAATTTTATCCTGTTCCCCGTTTTCGGCGGCGTAATGGCACGGCAAAAATCCAATCTGTCAATGGTTTAAGGGTGGAGATATTTGCAGATGCTTTTACCGCAAATATACTACCCGTTCATTGACAGATTGGATAGGCGGAACGGATGGGAAAGGGTTAGACTTCTTCTGCGTCTATATACATTTCCTCTGCCGTTTCAAATCCCTCTTTTAACATCTGGACGGCGTTCTCCGTTTCCTGTGATACAACTTGCGATTTCTCAATTTTGTCAATCGCTTTTGACATTGTTGCCACCAGTAGGGTATAGGCTTTTTGATAATCCATAATTTCACTCCTTCATTATGCACGTTATAACGTACTTATGCATGGACATTATAACGTGCATAATAGAATAAAGCAAGTGTTAATTATGGAGGATTGATTTTTATGATAGTTTTTGACAGGCTGTGGAAAACAATGAAAGAAAAAAACGTGTCAACTTACACGCTTAGAGAAAAATATGACTTTCATACCGATACAATAAAAAATCTACGACATAATCATAATATCACTACTAACACACTTAGTAAGTTATGCGAAATATTAGATTGTGAACTAAAAGATATTGCAGAGTACAAGCAAGACTAAACCTGCGCGGAAGATTGCCATCGTTTGTTGCTCTGCCTTGTGATTTTATCTATCCAGTCCCTGCGAACGCTTACGGCTCGGCTGCTCCCTCTGCCGTTCTTGATACAAAATATCCTGCACACTCCGCGCAATTTTTTCAACTTTGCCAACTTCATCCAGATGTTATCAGTCTTTTTACCTCGTCAAATTGAAATTGCTGAACAGCCATTGTCCATCTATTAGTTCATAAACAAACTCGTGAACTTCGGTATCAACTACAGTTTCAAGCGTGTCCCAATCCAGTATATCAGCCGTTATACGGTATATTATTCTATTGTCACTTTCTCTTATAATTTCATGAGTTTCTTCACCTGCAGTTATATTCCAGCCGCGCTCACCGCCCAATGTGTACAAAACCCCATGAAATTCACGATAATTTGAGCCGCTCCTATCAAACATTCCGCTTACAACTTCTGCGGTAAAAATATCATGAAGATGAGCTTGTAAATCTGCCAATGTAGATATACTTTCATGGTCTACCCTTGTATATATCCATCCATTTTCGTCCTCTATTTGGTCTTCCCAGTCAGAAGGCAATACTTCGCGCTCAAACCACGCATATGCTTCTTCCGCTCTTTGATAAGCTGCTTCAATTTCTGCGTCTGTCGGTGTGTTTGCTTGATTGCTGGGTGTAGCAGCGTTTCCATTGCAAGCCATGAAAGCAAACAACATTGCCGCTACTAAAACTAAAGAAAATACATACCTTTTCATAAAATAAATTCCTCTAAGTGTTGTTTTAGATTGACACAATAATTATATTATGTGCTGGTGGGTTACAAAAAGCTAATCTCAATACTTGCTAAAGCAAATCCTCCCTCCGTCACCAAAAAATGAAGCGTTGCATATTTTCCGCTTGCATATACTGCGTTCACTTCAAGCTCGACAAATGAATCGGATAGTTTCATGGCAAACGAATCGCTTGGATAACCCGTAACAAATCGCACAAAATGGGTGGATGTAGCATTATCACTGGGAAATCCCGACTGTTCAAGCAGTCTTACTGAAAAATCAAGCAGCATTTCCCCATATTCGGCATTTATGGCTTCAAAAAGAAATTCATTGCCCCTAACAGAAATATCCTCAAAACCTGGGGTAAGCGGGTTGATGTTTGTTGCGATGTATTCTATTGGCGGGTGGTAGCTTGCGCTAACCAATTCACCTGTGACGCTGCTGATATTAAATATGAATGGGGGAGTCCAGTAACGTCCGGCAAAGTCTATATCCACATAAACCACGCCGGGTCGTGTTATAAGTTCTCCATAATCACTGTCTAACTCTAAGGCAAAGGCACCCCCGGTTAAATAAAATACGGCATTTCCCCAATTTCCCCAATCATGCCTAAAAGCTGAAAAATAAGTGTTTAGTATAGCCCTTCCAAATTCATCTACTTCCCCGGGATTTGCAATTCTAAAACCGTGGTCGTTTGTATGCCAATCAATGAGCTTAAAGGTTGTGGGGTTTGAAGATATGTTATCGCTAATACCTAACTGGGTATCTATGGCAATAACCCTATCCGAGCTAAAGCCAACAAGGAAAACACTCACAACAATAACGGAAATAACAGTAACCCAATTCGCAGACTTTTTGAATTTCAACACATTAGCTATTCTTTCCTTTATGCCGTTTTCACCAAAAGCAAAAGCTATTGGGCTTAACAGATTGACCCTCTTTGTAGAAAGGCTTAGTAAAGACATTGAATAGTCACGACGTATATCCTCGTCAGCCTTTCTCAAAACGGCTTCGTCACAAGACATTTCCATATCTTTTGACATAAGAAAATAGGCAATCCACATAAGCGGATTAAACCAATGCAAGGCAAACACGATATATGCAAAAGGTTTTATAAGATAGTCGCGTCTTTTAATATGTATCTGCTCATGCTTTAGGATATAGTCATACCGTAATGGGTCAATGGTGGTTGGAAAATAAATTTTAGGGCGGATAGCTCCAAGCACAAACGGTGTTTTGATTTTATCTGTTTCAAAAATATTGTCGCGTACAAGCGTAGCAAAATACACACGCCGCTTTAATCCGATATACCCTATTGCCGCATAGACCAGCAAAACAACAACCCCCGAAAGCCAAATATATCCAGCTATTGTAATAAGTGCATAAACAAGGCTTGTTCCGCTCTCTTGTCCGAAAAGTGGCAATACATTACCAGCTTGGCCTACAGTTGATATAGCAAAATCAGCAAAATGCCTATCAGTTTGCATAACAGGATTTTGAATAAAAGCAACTTCTTGCGATATTACATTTGGAAAAGCAGGCATTAAGCTAAAGACGCTTTCAATACTAAAAGGGAATATTAAACGGAACAACACCACTCCCCAAAGCGCATAAGAAAATATTTTAGGTGCTTTTCTAAGTGGGACGCGCACAAAAATAACAGCTAAAGCGACAATACTTGCCGTAATACTCATATTCAGAATTGTTATGAATATTGTCGTCACTTTTTTGTCACTCCGTCAATCATTGACTTTATTTTTTGCGCTTCATCTCTCGACAGCGTTTTATCCTGTAAAAATGATGTAATGAAAGATGGTACAGAGCCGTCAAATACTCTGTCAATGAATATATCGGCTTCATATTTCTGTACAGCTTCTCGCGCAATCAGCGTGGTTACTGTGGCTTTCTCATTTTTCATAATGCCGCGCTCGCTCAGTTTTTTAATCATTGAATATGTCGTTGGTTTTTTCCAGCCAAGTTCTTTTTCGCATATCCGTGTCAATTCAGTAGAATTGACAGGCTCATGCGCCCAAACAATACACATAAATTTGTATTCCGCGTCAAACAGCTTTAATGAGCTTTCCATAGTCAAAACTTACACCTCCATAATCAATTGTCGGTCACTACCAACCGTCTTTAGTTTATCACAGGCGACCAAATTGTGTCAAGCGTTATTTTTAAGTCAAGTGAGTAGCTAGCTAGCATAGGCATAACAGTCCGCTAAAGCGTACCATTATGCCGTCAACCGCCGCCCCTTTTCTTGGGCTTCGCCCAAACCCGATATTTTGCCTGTATGTATTGCTTCGTACTGTTGTTTATACGAAAAAATAACCTCGATTATAGTTGTACAAATAGATATTCCGGCAAGCCACTTTCGTATATGTGGTTTTATATGACTTAATAAATTATGCTGTCAAAATCTCTGTATGTACAGGTATTTTAAGACTGTGGAAGCTATTTTAACAGCATATATAAAACCGCCTACAAGCGTGGCATTAACACCAACGTAAAATGCAAAAATAAAAATGCAGTCAGCCATCACATGACAACCAACCGCACAATGTTTTATTTTTGTGATAATTTCGATGCTTCTCGAAACAATCTACGCACTATATCCCAACTCTCACCCATCTTCACCCGTATGTCCTCTGCGTCAGCGGCATAAGTCGCGCCCATCCGGTCAATGTGCCGTAATATCTGCCGAACATTAACATCAATCCTCTGTAATTCTGCGGATAGGCTCTTAATCTCGGTGCTGTCTACATTGATTATATGCCCCTTTGTAGCCATGCGCCGCGCATATTCACGAAAATTTGTCATGCCTATAGATTGCATTTTTTCTTGAATAAACGCTTTTTCATCTGCCGTTACTCGGAAAACGAGTTGTCTATCGCGCTTGCGGTTCTGTTTTTCCATTTTGGTACGCTCCTTTGGTTATTTTTGATAGTTGAGTATGCACCTTGATTATTTGTAGTGAAAGGGTGCTGATATTGGCTTTTATTTGCTCTATACGGCCATTGAAATAGTTGGCAGGGTTATTCATTTCCACGCCTTATGCTTTCGATATAGGGCAATTAAAGTGTGAAAATGATACCTATTTCAAACAGTATTGGCTGTCAAAATCCTTGCTCTAATAAAATCATGTTCTATTATTAAATCACTCCATCAATCTCTTTTCCAATCCATTCCTTTCCATGCTCCTAATGCCCTATATCGGAAAACCGAACACAAATAATAAAAGATATGGAAAGGAATGGATAGGATAGATATAAATACAATAAGTCTGGTTATATTAGTATTGATTCCGTTCGATTATCGAACTTCTGGTGTTCGTTTTCCGAACTTCATGGGTTCGGTATTCGTACTTCTTGCGTTTGATTATCAAACTTCTTGACTTCGGTTAGGTGAAAAAGACCTGTGTTGGAAAATCCCATATAGGCGAGAATGGCGCGCTTTCAATGATATGTCATATAACTTTCCAAAATTAAAAGACATACATCAAAACAAAGACGGCGAGAAGTACACCGCGCGGGAGGCAAGCACCGAAACAGCCGAAGATTTTAAAGACCTGATTGCTGAATTGATGAAATTCGACAACATAGAAATTGAAGTAATCGGTTGTTTTGTCTGGCTAACTGGTGATACCAAACCTTACAAGGAACGGTTGAAAGAATTGCGCTTTAACTGGCATAGTAAAAAGCTCTGCTGGTATCTTAAACCCGAAGATTATAAAAGGCGAAGCCGCAAAGATTACGACCTTGAAGAAATACGGAGTATGTACGGTTCGAGAGGAAAAGTACATAGTAATGGAACAACGAAGTTGAATGACAAACCCCCGTGGGATTGAGTTCCACGGCAAAAATTTTAAGAGCGGTAGGGATTTTTTCCTTGCCGCTCTCTCTGTTAATATGTAAACCCCACGAAGAACAGCGAAAATTTATGTAGAAATCCACCGCGAGTTATGATATAATTTGCACATAACAAGAAACGCCACAGGCGTTTCATCCGACGGGTGCAACGAGACTTTTCAAAGAAAAGTCGAGTCAAGCCTGTGTATGCCTTGCTAACAGTCAAGGCTAGATGTGTGGGGAGTATTTTCCCAATCTATACCAACAAAAGTTATATTTTTCGCAGAGGGGCTTGACAAAATGCAAATGGCACAAACAATGTTTATAAGAGCCAAGAGCCAAGAGCCAAGAGCCAAGAGCCAAGAGCCAAGAGCCAAGAGCCAAGAGCGGATAACTCCGTCTTTTTCGCAAGCCCAGAAATTGAATATCACACAAGCCATTACAGGCGGTTGTTGACCTGTCGCATAAGCGATACGGAAGAGCAACCGTCTTTTTGCGTTTATGCACAATAACTACCCTATCAACTTTGCCTTTGCAGATAAAGCAACCAATATAAAATTATAATTAAGTGAGGAGAAGGTTTTATGAAAGCGAGTAAAAGGCTTTTAGCAGTTATAATGACAGCGGTGCTTGCCTTTGGTATGACTGTGCCGGGCTTTGCGGCTTATGGGGAGGATATGGGCGTCTATACCGCCGCAGGCATAACCTTTACCCCTGTAAATTTCCCAAGTGAAGCCGCGGCTTCTGTGGGCGACAGCATTATATTTAGCATGGATGTGACAGTGACAACGCCTGGGGCGTTGGCTGCTGCTGCGCCGTCAAATATGGATGCTTCATTTGGCGGCGATATTATCCTTGTGTGGTATCAAGACGGGCAGCCGCGCAAGGATATGGGGCATACTGAACTGAGAATGGAAAATGGTGAATGGAGCATTGTCGGAGATGGTTTTAATTCTCAATTCTCCTCTCTCAATTCTCAATTCACCATGGAGCTGCGCTTTGATACTGTGTGGGCTACGGATGGCGGGGTTTGGACGCTGCGGGCGTTTTATGATGGGTTGCGGTTTGTGGAGAGTGCGTATAGCCTTGATTTGGCGGTTGCGCCGATTGGGATAACGCCCTTCAACACGGTTGTTGGCAATATAGCCGACTTGCAAACGGCAGTAGGGTCAGCAACCCCAACACTACCCGTCACCATCTACCTTGCGGACAACTTTACAGGCGGCGGTACTATTACCGTACCAGCAAACTCCACAGTAACGATTAACAGCAACGTTACGATTAATAATGGAACCAATACACTAACGTTTCATCTTAACGGGGGAGCGGGGACGCTGACAACAGTAATCTGGAATGCCGATATAACTGCATCATCCGGTGGTACCGGTACAATATCCCTTACAGGTAACGGCAATTTTGCATTAAACGGTACTATAAGACAAGCTAATCCTACGAGTAGTCTCGCACTCCGTGTTAACGGGCCTGATGTAAGCATAAGTTCTACAGGATTGATACAAAACAACACAACAGGGGGAACCGCAATTACCATTCTCTCAGGCCGTGTAACCTTAGATGGCGGTACTGTGCAGTCGGCAGGTTCACCGGCGGCAATTACTACACACACAGGCGCAGAAGGTTTAGTGGTAAACAGCGGTACAATATTAAATATCGCCACAGGTGGTGGTGCTATTAGTACAGTCAGCGGCACAGCCACCATACATGGCGGCACGATAACCGGAGGGCTTTTTCAAAATGGCGGCACTATCAACATGCACGGCGGCATTAATGTTGTGCGAAGATCCGTAGAACTGTCCGGGGCCCTCACCGCCATCGGCAGCGGCACAGGCACGATACGGCTTGGGGCAAATCTTACAGGCGCAAATCAACATACCTCGACCATCAACATCAGCGGTGGTGCAAACATCACTTTTGATCTTAATGGGCATGATTTGACTGTGACCGCACCGGCAGGTCATGGTATGCACGTTAGCGGTGCTGGTACCGAGGTTAATGTCATTGGCACAGGCACAATGAATGTTGGAACGCAAGGGCTGGATATAATAAATGATGGCTTGCTTGTAACAGCTGGGGCTGATGTAAACCTTGCGGTTGGTACCACCTTAAATGTTTCAGCCGCTAATGGTCACGGAGTATATGTATCAGGCGCGACCTCCAGTGCGACTGTAACCAATGCAACAGGCGGCAATGCTTCAGGGACGTTTGTTATGCCAGCCGGTGCGTTGGCAGAAAATGGTGGCTCAATCATTGTTATGGGCAATGCCATAACAAGTGGAAATGATAGTGTTGGTGCAGAAGCATTTGGTAGTGCTTCAACCGTCACTGTGCATGGCAATGTAGAGGGTGTTGCAAGAGGCGCACATGCAAACGGCACAGGCTCGCAGGTCAACGTCACAGGCAATGCCACCGCTACAGGCGCAGCAGGTGATGGCGCAAGAGCAAATTTGGGCGGAGAAGTCAATGTTGATGGCAATGCTATTTCAACAAATGATGGCTTTGGCGCAGTCGCTAACGGAGGCGGTTCATTTGTTACAGTTGAAGGCAATGCCAGTGCAACCGGTGGTTTCGGTATCGGAGCGGCAGCATTTGCTAATGGCCAAGTTGTTGTAAGGAGTAACGTTTCCGGAGAATTGAACGGGTCTTTTGCCGATAATGGAACAGTCATTGTAGAAGGCAATGTGACTGTGACTTCAGCGGGAGGACCGGGCGCAGAAGTTCTCGCGGGGGGAAATATCAGGATAGACGGCACAATAACTGCTCCGATATTTGCTCGTGTTGCAGGTGCGAATAGAGCACAAAACAGCTTTAACACACCCACCACGTTGGCAGGCTACTTAACGTATGACAACAGGCCAACCACGCCGGTAACCTCCGTATGGGTGAGAGACCCGGCGACCCCAACACCCCCAATCATAACCAACGCCTTAGCCCCAAACGGCACAGTGGGCACGGCTTACAACTTTATTTTTACTGCCTCAGGCAACCCAACCCCCACATGGACACATAGCGGGACTTTGCCCGCTGGTTTGGCGCTTAGCGCCATGGGTGTGCTGTCGGGAACGCCCACGACAGTGGGTACGTTTACTTTTACTGTTCAGGCAAGCAACGGTGTAATCCCTAATGCTATAGAACCAGTAACAGTTGTTGTGTCGTCACCCCATATCCCAGTAACCAGCATAACATCCGTACCCACCACAACCACAGCAGGCACAGCCCTAGCCCTAAGCGGCACAGTTGCGCCAACCATTGCCACAAACAATGCCATAACATGGAGCATTGTTAATGCAGGCGGCACAGGGGCAAGCATCACAGGCGGTAATACTCTTAACACCACGGCGGCAGGCACTGTAACTGTTAGAGCTACAATAAGTGACGGTATGCTTGCAGGCGTAAACTATACGCAGCATTTTAATATAACAGTAAACGCAGGAAGCCGAACCACGTCCAGCTTTAACACTACAGGCGCAACTGATTTGCCAGACAGCACAATTTTTGCGCCAATTTCTGTGAGCAATGCCACCCCCGAAGGGCGGCTTGAATACCAAGTAATTGCGGCGGGTCGTCATGCTGTTTTAGTGGTGACTGTGCCGGCTAACCCTCCCGGAGGCTGGCCGCTTGAAGGGGTTGTCACAATAAACGGACACCCCATAACTGTTGATTCAACCACAAGCTGGAGCACTTTCCGGACAGACTTTGCAAGTGCGTTAAGCGCGGCCAATATAGAAATGCAAACAGGCACCGGCGGCCAATTTCTTGTTTCTGCCGCAGCCGGGTCTGGCCAATCTATCATCTTAGACGGTAATGATGCCATCTTGCTTGGGGCATTAGGCGTTGGTGCGGCACCGGCTGCACGTGCCAATCATGGCAGCGATGCCGAAATTGATATAACAGGAATGTTTGACGCGGCTAACAACAGGATAATCGCTGCGGATGCTTGGACTGCAGCCGCTCATGGCAATCAAGTAACTATTACCGGAGCCGGAGGGGTGGAGATTCGTTTTAATTTAATGGTTAGGCATAATCCGGGAACTCCGGCAGGTTCCGGCGCGGCCATCCCGCCGGGACATACTTTTGCAGGCGGCGAGCCTGCCCCTGTCCGCAACCCTGCCGGTGCTTTAATTGGAAGCCCTGTTGATATGGCTCTTCATATTGGTCCGGCTCCAGCACCAAACCTGGTAAGCATAACTCTGCAAGGCGGCGGCACAGGGGCAAGTATTAGCCACAACCAAGCAGCGGCTAATACGATAATCACTGTAAACGCAGGCACAAGAGCAGGCTATAACTTTAACGGATGGACTTCAAGCCCCACCGTGACTTTTGCTAATGCAAACAACACAAGCACAACATTTACAATGCCAAGCAGTGCAGTAACCGTTACGGCCAACTGGACACCGCAAGTCGCCTACACCCCAAATGATACCGGCGACAGCGACCCCGGTCCAAACTACGGCTGGCTATCCCCAAGCTCTGTAAACTTCGACCTAGCCAACCCAAGAAACATCACAATAACCTTTAACCGTGGGGATTTTACTTTCCGCAATAATATACGGTTCGGCAATGTAAATTTAATACAGGGCAGAGATTTCAGCGTAGAGGGTGTACGGATTACCATTTGGGAGGACTTCCTCCAAACCCTTGAAGTAGGCCAAAGAATATTGACTATTGAAATGAGCGGCGGTGCTAACCCACAGCTTACGGTAAATGTAACGGACAGCAGACCAATGACGGCGACCACGGTTTTGACACCTGCGCCACTACTCCGCTTTGATGTAGGCAGTAATATTTTTATCCATAACGGTATCACATTGCAAAGCGACGCTGCGCCATTTATAGACCCGGCATATAACAGGGTTATGGTACCCCTACGCCTGATAGCCGAGGCATTAGGCGCGGAGGTGGAATGGGACGAAGAAGCCCGCCGAGTAGATATTTGGAGGATTGCATTCGTATCCTTAACCATAGGCGAGCCTCTACCGGGCGGCATGGGCGTTCCCGCTATAGTAAATGACCGTACGTTCGTACCCTTGCGTTATGTAGCTGAGATATTGGGAGCAGATGTGTATTGGGACAGTGCAGCCAGAGCAATATATATCTATTGATGAACATAACAAAACCGCTATTGAATACATTTTCGACCAAAACTCGTTCCTGATTGCATAATGTGTAAAAACGGCGTAGCAATCCGAGTAAACTGACAAAGGCATGACACGGTTTTGGCACAATAGATGTAAGAAAAAACACTAATAATGGCGGGGTTGTACACGTTGGGAAAATCACTAAATATTCACCGTTGATATTTCCTACTATCCTTGATATAATAGAAATCAAGGATAGTAGGAATATTGTTTTCATATCCGAATATACTATGAAAGATGGGAAAAATATGTATAGTGCGGAGAGTGTTGCTATGGAGAGGAAAATAATCAACGTAACTGGCAAGCGGCAAGTCACAATACCATTAAAATTTTATGAAAGACTTAGTTTCGGTAAAGAGGTTGAGTGTTTCCTTACAGAGGATTCCATTGTGCTGCGCCCGTTATCACATTCTGATGACAGATTCACTATGGAAATATTAAAAGACTTAGTTTCGCAAGGGCTAAGCGGTGATGAGTTGCTGAGCGCATTTACAGAGCAACGAGCCAATATCAAAAAGGCGGTTAGCTTGCTCATTGACGAAACAGACGAGATAGCCGACGGCAAGCGTAAAGGTGCTAATACAAAGGATATATTCGGGGAGGAATAGCAGATGTACGAAGTCAGTTATTCCAAAGCCGCCGAAAGATATTTGAAAAAAATCAAAGACAAACAACTACTGGCGGCATTTAAGTGGCGGCATTTAAGACGACGATTGATAAGTTAAAAGCAGACCCGTATATCGGCACTCAAAAGGTTGGTGACTTACGCGGTATCTTTGGCTATGATGTGAAATATGGCGGCATAAACTACGAACTTGCCTATCGAATTTATGAAGAAAACGGTCATTTAATCGTTGTCATTCTTGCAGGAACTCGTGAGAATTTTTACGAGGAATTAAAGCGGTTATTAAAATGATGGGGCTGTACATATTGGGAAAACTATGGAATAATGCGAAAAACAGACACTTGAGAGGTATCCGTAAATGACAAAGGGCATGACGTGCCGGTTCGAGTCCGGCTTCGGGCAGTAGGCATAAAATAAGCCTTTTTGCTTAATACGAGGGCTTTATTTTTTTGCCCTAAAAAAATGTCCCCGATTTTGTCCCTGATAATCCTTTCAAATTGCAAATTCCGGTTATTTGTTCCGTTTTGTTCTATGATTATTTGTACTTTTAATAATATTATTGTATGCACCCGAGTGCAAATTTAAACTTCCGTAGACTTAGAATATAGTTTAAGTTCGCACCAAGTGCGAATTTAAACTTCAATAAGGCATGAAAAACCGCAATGCTTCAATGTGGTTTTTCATGCTAATATATAGTTTAAATTCGTACCTGTGGCAATTATATAGGCTTGACGTGGCAAAATTTACTCCTTATAATGTAGTAAATAATTACTATCATAGAGCAGCAACAAGAAAAGGAGATATCTATAGCATGAGCAAAATTAGCAAAAAAATTATAGGCGTACTTATGGCGGCAATCTTCGCAATTGGCAGTGTATTGTTAAGCCCTGTAATAGTGGAGGCAAGCCAGCTAAATGTGGCGGCTTTTGTTTTTGAGTGGAGCGGCAGCAGGTTTGAATCTCCAAACTTTATTGGAAATACAGAGTATTTTTTCGTTCCGGGAATCAGCGACTTTTTTCTCTGGAATCAATATGAGGACTATGAAATCAGAGGGGCTGTTGTGGACGAGGGCAAAGTTGCGATTGCGGTATATTTGTTTGACAGCGAAGATGCTGTTTGGGGAGGCAGAATTATTCCCCCTGAAACAATCGGTGATTATAGAATTATAGGGTTTGATAGGAGCCAGCCCGGTCGGGTTACAGATATATTCAGCTTTAATCAAATCGGTAATGTTAATAACGATGGTACCCTTGACATATGGGAGATGCCTGAAGAAAGCAATCTACATCTTTTTAATATTTCCATTAATTATGATATTGCCGATACAGGTGAATACGGAATATTGGAAAAATGGCTTTACCATGGCTTTATAGTGCTTACCCCAAGCGAAGCTGATGTATTTTTAACAAATGGAGTACTCTCATATTCATTCAATTGGGAGACTGAAGACGATAGGGGTACTGAAGAAGTAGAGATTGAAATCCCCGGCTTGCGCGAACTGATTTTAGCTGCAAGGGGCGAAATTGCACAAGATAATATAGGCGTTATAATAAATGGAGTGGCTCAAACTTTCGAGGTTGCCCCACAGATAATTGACGGTCGCACGATGCTGCCTTTACGCGCTATCGGTGAAGCGTTAGGCATGGCAGTAGACTTTGACAGCGAAACAAATACTGCTAGTTTGACATTAAACGATTTGACTATAACTCACGCAATCGGCACAACCACAATTACGACCAACAGCATAACTACCGATGATTTTGATGTATCAAGCGTCATTATAGAAGGAAGAACGCTTGTTCCGGCACGTATGATAGCGGAAGCTATGGGCGCGGCAGTTGACTGGGATGGTGAGATAAGGACGGTTACCATTACTACAAATTAGGCAGTTATTTCAAAAAACAATTCACTCATTTGTCTTAATCATATTTTGAACCTCTTAGAAAAGCTTCTTACTCCCCCACATAACCGGGAGAGTAAGAAGCTTTAGCATCATTAAAGGCTTTAGGTAATCTCCTAAAGCCTTGTTTTTTATAACTTAAGAACCGATTCTGTTTTGCCTTCTATTCCCACAAGCATAAGGGCCAGTAGGAAGTTTACCTGCACTAAATGGTGAGCATTTTTTGTATAAAAAACCTCATCTAAAGTATGGACTTTATTATCGGTTTTTCCTATGCCGATACAAACCGCGGGAATACCTTTGGCTATTGCGTTATTTGCGTTTGTGGAGCCGCCTCTTATCCAGAAAGGTTCATATTTCATATGTTCTATTATAGCTACTAAGCTTTCCACTATAGGGGCATGAGTATCCTGAGTGCCTGCCGGTACATCAACTAAATATTTCATATCGTAGGTTATTGTGTCCATGCCCCAGCGTGCCGTTTCTTCATCGCAGGCTTCTTTACAGGCTTTGTCAATCATTGTAGTAAGCTTATTAAGCTCATCCATGGAGTTTGAGCGATAGTTGAACTTAATTGTCGCCTTTGGCACTATAGCATGGATGCCGGCGTCGTTGCCTGCATGAAAATTGGATACACAGAATGTGGTTTTTGGCTCATCAGGAACCTTAAAGTCAGCTATTTTCGCAACCGCTCTCGACGCAGCGTGAAGAGGGTTAGCCATTTTCCCAAAAGCCCCGTAAGCGTGACCGCCTATACCATAGAAATTTACCTCACAAGTCCTCATCCCAGTAGCTTCGTAGATTATACCGTAAGGGTCACTGCCATCAATACTGATACTTGCCTCAAAATCCGGATTATCGTCAAGGTATTTTCTCATGCCCCCAAGACCGCCCATACCTTCTTCCTCAACAATGCCGGCAAAAACTATATCACCTTTTGTTTTAATGCCGGAATGGTTAAAGGCTCTTACAGTTGAGGTTGCAACTACAAGCCCTCTCGTATCATCTACAATACCTGGAGCGTGAACAGTGCCATCCTCCACCTTTACCTCTTTTACAGAGCCAATTGGAAAAACCGTGTCAAGATGAGCTTCGTTAAGTACTTTGGGACCATTTCCGGCACCTTTCATAGTTGCAACAGCATTGCCTAACCTGTCCAAATGCGGGTTTGAAAGCCCTAATCCCTCAAGGATTTTCTTGTAAGCCTCAGCCCTCTCAGCCTCTTGAAAGGTAGGGGCTTCGATTTTGCACAGGGCAATTTGCTCTTCTAAAGTATTTTGAGCATCTTCCTCAATGAACTTTAGAGCGTTTTGCACTTCGTCCAATGCTACAATCTTTGCCAACAAATCTTTTACTTTACCTGAAACTTCATAACTCATTAAAATACCTCCTATGTATTTGTCGTGTAATTTTATAGATTATGATATGAGTTAAAGCAAGCTTTGGGATTTTAAAAGTTAACTCACTATAGTTGACAAATTTATGCCTACTATGAAATAATAAACGCCAATGCCTTTAAAAGGAGACCCTATTTTGAGTACATCAAAAAGTGAGTTTGATTTAACCCGGGGACCGATTTTGCCAAAGCTTGTAAGATTGTCTTTACCCATTATGGCCACGTCCTTTATGCAAATGGCTTATAATTTAACAGATATGTTTTGGCTTTCAAGGCTGTCGGAAGGTGCCGTTGCCGCCGCCGGTATTGGAGGGCAGTTTTTATGGCTGTCTATGTCTATGATACCTATGGGCATAGCCGGTTCGGAAATCGGCGTATCCCAAAGCATGGGGCGTGCTGAGCCTGAAACAGCAAAAAAATACGCTCAAAACTCATTTTTCATATCAATGGTATGGGGGATTTTTTTCGCTTTGCTCATACTTCTTTTTAACAGCCAAATGATTAGTTTTTTTGGTATAGAAGACTTAAATGTTGTCCGTTTAGCTGAGCAATATTTAGCCATAACCGCCCTTGCCGTACCTTTTATTTATACACATACAGCAGTAACAGGCTGCTTTAACGGCTTTGGCAATACTAAACTGCCTTTTTACATAGACTCTTTTGCTTTTGGGCTAAATATTGCACTAAGTCCTGTGCTTATATTTGTTTTTGATTTAGGGGTAGCGGGAGCCGCTTGGGGCACTGTTGTAGCAGCGGCCGTAAATTTATTATTAAAGCTTATTGCTCTAAAACATTACAAAAACCGCCCTTTTGAAAAATACAGCTATTTTAAAAAACCACAAAAAAACTATGTGCGGCAAATTTTTCGCTGGGGATTTCCTATCGCTTTAGAGGCGGCTTTGTTTACTTTTATTTTTATGATGATAACGCGGCTTATATCGGATTTTGGCTACAACGCAGTTGCGGCCCATCAAGTAGGCATACAAATAGAGGCATTGTCATTTATGGTTTGCGGAGGTTTCGGCTCTGCCTTAACCGCCTTTGTAGGGCAAAATTTTGGGGCAAAAAAATGGGGCAGGCTGCGCTCAACTTATAAGGTTGCCTATGTATTTATGGGGGTATACGGAGTATTTATTTCGCTGCTGCTATTTATATTCGCCTCTCCTTTGGTATCTCTTTTTCTCACCTATCCGGAAAGTATAGAAATTGGCACAAACTACCTGCGTATTATTGCCATTGCCCAACTCCTCTTTTGCTTGGAAAGCGTTGCCACAGGCTCATTTCAAGGTCGTGGTCTTACTATGAAACCAACCATAGTAAGCGTTGTAAGCAATGTACTAAGGATACCCATTTGCTACGCCTTATCAGCTACAGCCCTTGGAATTACAGGAGTATGGTGGGGTATAGCCCTTGCCATGACTATAAGAAGTGTATGGCTTTTAATATGGCATAAAATTAATATAAGGAAAATTCCGAAAGCCGATGAGGCAATAGAGAAGGTTTAATTATCTCCTTCGCCCCCTTGACCTTGCCATCGCAATTAAAATGTCTATAAAAATTCTTTTTAAATTAAGATATAAAGATAAAGCCCCTTGCACTGCAATTTTAGGGGTAGCGCATGAGCTTGGCTCTTCGATAATCCACTGTTTAATTACCTGTGTATCATATCTGGTTAAGCCCATAAAAACAAATAAACCTATAAGTGATATGATAAAAGAAAAAATGTTATTCATAATAAAAATATTAATAATGCCGGCTATAATAACACCTATACTCCCCATCATAAAATAATACTCTGTTGTGGTCATATTTATTTTAGTAATAATCCCTATAGCTGCACATACAGCAAAGGTCAGAGATATTATCAGAAAAGCGGAAAACATATACATCTCTGTATAAATTAAAAGTAAAATTGATAAAGTCACCCCAAAGAGAGCTGAAACAAGAAAAAACAGCAATAATCCCATTAAATATGACATTGTTTTTACTTTGTCTGCTAAGAGCGAAGGCAAAAACAACTGTGCCCCCAATATTAACCAAATTACAAAAGGGGAATTAATTAACATCATAAGTTCACTGTTTCTGGCTACCTCAAATGATGCTATTGTTGTAATAATAAGTCCGGCAGATATGTAGGCGTACATTTCCCGCATTACGCCGGATAATAAATCAGATATTTCCGGCTGTCCAAATGAATTTGGCAGACCCATTAGCCGCCCTCCTTTAAAAACTATGCAATCTGTTTAAGTCCGAAAAATTAACGCGCTTTTCGCCGATTAAACCTACAAGGGCATAATCATCGCTGCGCTCATCATATAAAAACTCGGAAATTAATTGAAATTCCTCAACATCTCCCGTGTTTGTCAAATGTATCCGCGGACTTGTGCAATATTGTAAATCATCGCCTATTTTAATATGATTATCGTCATAGTAGCTGACCGGCAGTTTCTCCCCTATTTTTTCCTTTATCATACTCTCAAGCTCGGCAAGGTCTATACTAGGCTTTTCCTTGAAGTTAAGTACAAAGCCACGCCTTACATCAGAGTGAGTCCAGTTACCGCTTTCATAACCAAATTTAGTGCTTAAAAGCATTGTTGTTATATCTTCTGCCGTATGCGCCATCCGCCTGTATTTTACTGATGTAAATACAATATCATAAATATCCTTTGGCAAAGGTCCGAAAATATTAGGTCTGGTAACCACTATTTCCTCCCCAATGCCAATTATCAAATCCGCATTCATCCCAAGGAAAGGATAGAGCTGGTCGAAATGTTCTATAATAAGCCGCCTGTTTCTTTTAAGGGCTTCCTTAACAAAGCTGACAACTTCGTACATTTGAGTAAAGGCAAGCTGAAAACGCATATCAATATGATAAGTGCCTGCATCAAATGACCTGTCCAGGTCACGGACTTGCATGATTTTCATGGGATTAATATTATCATCATCATTTACAAGCTCAAGCCCCGGCAGCAGACCATTAATAACAGATGACTTGCCGGAGCCGGCGTCCCCCACTATGCCAATCAGCCTGTCAGAGAAGCTTAGATGCCGCTGGGAAAGCTGCTCGCCTAAAAGCAAAAGCCTCTCCTTACCTCTTGGGGCAAAATAAACATGATACATAGACATTTCACGTATTAAATCTTGCACGGAAATCTCTCCTCGCTAAGAGCTTATCCCTTAATAACAGCAAAGGGATTTTGCAGGATTTTTTCTGTTTAACAAGAAGGTGTGAGCGCCGCATGTGCAAAGCTGACCTGCAAGCGAACACCGACGTAGTTAAACAGAAAATAGACAAAAAAGCACGAAGCTGCTTATTAAGGGATAGATTCTAAATATCTATATCCATCCCCATCAAAGGCGCGTGCTGCTGTGCGCCGTAAACATCAGATTCACCAAAAGCACCTGATGGTATGGGGCGTATAATTGTTACTTTAACAGCCCCAACCGGGTCGAAATGGACAACCTCCATTACATTCTTAACAGGGATATTGTAAAGTTTTGCAAAATTTTCTTTGTTAATCGCATTTTTTTCACAAACACGCTCATACAATTCACGTGTTTTAAATATCACATCAAATGTAATTTCATAGGGACCTGAATTTTTTGAACGTATAACATCCGCTATTTCTATAAGCTTCATTTGCCGCACCTCCTAATTTCCACTTTAAAATGCTCTAAAGGCTCAGGAGCTTCCATAAGATGGTAAATTGAAAACTCGAACACCTCACCTACTTTAAAATCTGACGGAGAAAATGGGAAAGCCAAATTGCCGGCGGTGGATATACGCCCTTCATAACCGTAATGCAGTAAAGTCGAGCGAGCAAAAGAGCAAATGGTATTAGCCGCTTCCTGTGTAGGTGCCACAGCGTCAATTATAAAGCAAAACTCATGAGGTTTGCTATCCTGGTTGGCTTGCGGGAAGCCTCCTGCTTCAAATATACCCATTACGCCGTTTCTACCATATATTTTAAAGTCCAGTTTAAAATCGCCGATACTCCCTGCGAAGTTTGATTTAACCCTATCTTTTACGGCGGCAATAATATTGTCTATTTGATTCATCATAACAGGGTCAGCAGTAGCACAGATGGATACTGTCCTAAAGCCTGCACTTTTTACCCCTTCAAGCTTGACATAATTGGGGTTAGAAGGCTCAAATACACTGCCGGTCACTTTAACAGCAGAGTCCGTTTCCTGTGTAAATACAGTATTCGTTAAATTAAGTACCCCGCCCGGACCCGGAAGGATATAAGGGTTAGTTTTTTCATACAAAGTGTGGGCCGCAACAGATTTTACGGTGCATTTACGAGCAGATGACAATGTATCAACCCTAAAATAATCCTCCCCAACCCAGCCTATCATACAATCAGAGCCGGAGCCTGGGGATGCCGCAATTGCAGCACATTCCAATATTTTACCTAAATGTGTGGATAACCCTCTATCGTAGCCGTTTTTAACGGCAAGTGCAGCAAATACAGCCGGATCGTAGGCGCGCCCTGCGACTATTACATCAGCCCCTTCTTCCAAGGCATATATAATAGGCTCGACACCCATTTGCCCAACTATTTGCACACTGTCGATTATATCCTGCTCTTTAAGCTCCGGTGCAGGATGCAGCGGCAGTATTTTACCTTCTTTCAGTTTTGTAAGCACTGTTTCCTGTGAAACATCCGAAGATATTACAGCCATTTTAAAGCTTAAATTTTTAGTTTTTGCAAGCTCTTCAATTATATCAACCTGCCAGTCAAGATGAGGTTTTGCGCCGCTCCCTCCGGCGGTACCTATTATTACAGGGATTTTAGCCTCCAATGCGGCAGGTATCATAAAACTTAAATCCCTCATAACAGCATTATGGTCTGTAAAGGATAAGCCCGCCCCAAGATAGTATGGTCCAGGGTCTGTCGAGCCTGCATCAACTGCTATAACATCAGGCTTATGCTTCATCCCTTCTATAAAACTCGCCTCGGGAAAACCGTAGCCTAATATAGCCGTAGGGGATAAAATACACAATTCTTTCATGACTACACTCCTTTCAAAATACTGAGAGTTCTCTGCATTTCGTTATAGACTATCATATAGCCTTCATCCACGCCCATACCGGGCTTAGCAAGCATTTGATCCGGAAGCGTTGCCAAAGCTATGTGAACACAAACTGCCGCCGAGCGGTCAGTTTCGTTGCAAGTGCCTCCAAGATAAGCTCCCATGCCGTGTTTTTTACAATACAGCACCGCTTCAATACTGTTATTTATGCCGCCTAAATCAGGGGTTTTTATTTGAGCCATATGCCCTGCGCGCCTGTCAGTAAAGTCTACCACATCTTCATAAGTATTGCACCATTCGTCGGCAACTATTTCCACGTCAGAATCTTTTGCTTCCACCATCTCACGAAGTTTTGCCAGGGCATCTATCTGCTTCTCCCGCTCACCCATGTCAACAGGCCCTTCGATACGCAGTTTGAACGGCTTTGCAATATCAGCTAATTTACACATATAATCAGCTATACGTGGAAAATCGTTGTCAAAAGCAATACCAAGGGTTCCATACACGTCAATATGAAGTACAGGTGAATAATTACCATCCATCCGCACTGATAATATCCGCTTTCTAAGCCATTCCACATACTCGGCAAGTTTTTCACCGCTATCCCCCAGTTTTTCAGCCACATTATTAATAAGGGCATGAGGAAGGACATCGGAGTATTTTAAAATCATTTTATCAGAGTTCTGATAGCGCTCATCACCGGATTGGCTGAATATTGGTATACTTTGACCCGTTAGTTTAAGCCCATATTCCTCGGCAACTACTTGTGTCATAAGCTTTTTATTAGCTTTTGCAACAGCATCCAGCACTGCTTGAGAGACACCGTAACGTATTGCTGTATGCATAGGTTTTTTGCTTAGAGAATCTATATGTTTATCAACCAGCTCTGCCATTTCACGGAAAGTGGTTATTTCTCTATTTACAAGGAGCGGCACAATTTCTCTTTCGATAATAGGTATAAAGTCCTGTGCTAAAAATAGCGGGTCACGCCCTCCTGCGCCTGAGTATTGCACTGCCGCACAATCTCCGTAGGCGATTTGTCCATCCTCTAATACAAGCATAACCGATACGGATTCGCCCTTTTGACGTACAGAGCGAAAGCCATCCGTAACAGGCTCTCCCTTATATGTGCTGCCATCCATTACAGCCCCTTCTTTGATTGCCTTTTGGTCATCAAAGAAAAATCCTGTCATGCCAGGCGAGCAGATTATTTTTGTGATTTTCATATAGCAGTATCTCCTTTATCTGTTTTCCGGTCTACCAACAAGGTATCCTTTACCAATTGCATATATATCATCTACAACCATTTGGAAGCTTACTGTCCTGTTTTCAGCTTTGGCGCGGGCTTCCATCCGCTCTTTGTGGAACTTTTTAAGATCATCACTAAAAGGCAGATTACCGCAATCTAAGAAACGTATTGCCCCATCATTATCCCTTGCAGGCATAACTTTGCCGGCGTTTATCTTACTTGGAGCAAAGGGAATATCAATAATACCCGCTTCAAAGCCGCGTACAGCACCAACAGCAAAGTCACCATTGCCCATTTCATAAGTTTTATCGAGTATGCAGCGCACTTCCTCACATATAATATTGGCTTCTTCAATAACCTCACGTTTTTCAAGTAAATCCTGGTCGCGTAACATTGATACAACCTGTTTGGAAGCTTTAAGCCCTGCCGCATTGGCTTCCTTAGTCGGTATACCCAAAGCTTCATGAGGGGTTTTAACAATTACTTTGGTTGCCTTAGCAAGTGCTGCCGTTGCGGCACCCCATGAGATAACTCCAAATGCCTTAGCTTCATCCGGCGGGAAGCCCCCCATCCATTGATGGAGTACAGTTGTAACAAATACATCCTTATATCCGTATTTAGCCAAATATTCTATAGTAAGCTGCTCAAGGGCTTTAATTGCTGCTACGTCCTGTACAATATTGCCGCATTGACCGTAACCAACAGTTACATCCCGCACACCCTGCTCTGCTGCCAAAAGTGCCTCAAGTACAGCAACGGCTGTGGAAACACAAGGAGGCACTAATGTGCCGGTAAGTGGACCAAAAGGCTCACGGTTAATATTTACGCCTCTTTCTTCATATATGCCTGTTAAACGGTCAATATATTGCCAATCCCTTATGGTCTGTTCCAGTGAGTGGTTTTTTGAATAAGGTATATTGTAAGATATCCCTCCGCCTTCATAGGAGGTAAAGCCCCCTGCAAGAGTTATCTCCGCTAAAAGTCTTGCATCAGGAGTACCATGGCGTACTTGCACAGGGCTTTTGACTGCTGATGTAACTTCACGGCATACTTCCACACCTAAATTAACAGCAGGGAAACCGTTTAGCATAGAGCGTTTTTCCCTACGGCTTTCTTCTATGCCTATTTCCGCCTCTTTATAACGGTTAAGCCTTGTATAGCTGTCTATGGTTGAAGGGAGTAAATCCGCCTCCCCCTCATCTTCAAGATGGCGCAAAAGTATAATATGCTCTTCAGGAAGGGCGACCCCTGCGCGAGGCTGTGTAAGAGTATCTCTTGAGGCTTTAGCTGCTTTAAGTTTTAGCCCAAACCTTTTTTCATCAGCAATGGTTTTTTGGTAGCTAACCCCATCCTCAATGGTTATACCTTTGCCTGTATGCCATTGGTTAAGCACCTCTTCTCGTACTTTGTGAAACTCGCTGTCGTTTATTTTTTTATTTTTAAGCTCCATTTTATCCAACCTCCTTTAATTTCGCCATCATAATATTAAGTGCAAGTTCTGACCGCGTTTTTTTCATAAGCCCCATGGCTGAGAAAATGTAGCTTTCATCCAAAAGGAGCTTTGCCTTTACTGGCATAAGTGAAAATGGGTTTGCGGCAGTTGCAAAAGCCCTGCTTAGAACCGCGGCAGGGTCTAAACTCCCAATTACCGGTCCCCCTGCGCCTATTATATAATTAATATCGCTTAAATCTTTGCCTTCTTGTATAAATGTTTCCCCAAAGGGTGTGTATACCGCTTCAACTTTACCACAGTGGCGCATAATGCCAATTTCAACAGCCATTGCGGCAAGTGTATCGTCTATATTTTTATCTTTAGGGTTGTTTGCCAAAGTCCCTTGGTCTTTTGAGCAGCGTAAAAGCCAGTTATTAACCTCTTCCGGAGGTACGCCAGCCTCTTTTGCGACTTTTGATACTGTAGCCGCTTCAATCAACGTAGGCATACTGTAGCGAAGTCCAAGATCCCCTTCAACGGAACGTTTGGCAAAAGGCTCCTCAATCCCTTTAAGCATTGCGTTGGGCTTTGTAGGCGACCCATCCGCCATTGAATATACATCCGTTGTCGCACCGCCTACATCGACAACCATTAAGCCCTTAAGCTCCGCCGATAGCAGCTCCGCCGCCTGAAAAGCAGCCAAAGGGGTAGGTATTATATCATAACTCATCATTTTTTGAGCTGCCGATATGCCCTTTGCCTCGATTATTTGATTTATAAACAGTTCACGTATGGCATTTTTAGCAGGCTCTATATCCAGCTTACCAAAACTTGGCATAACATTTGCAGTTAAAATAGCCTTACGGTTTTTAAGCATGTCCATAACAGCAGAGGACGCGGATTTATTCCCTGCTACCACAACGGCAAAATCACCGTCAATTTCAGCTATACGTTTGGCATTTTGGATTATAACATCCTTATTGCCGCCATTTGTACCGCCGCAAAGGAGTATTATATCAGGTACTATGCCATGAATTTCATCGCATTCTTCATCTGAAAGCTCGTAGGAGTAGGTTTTTATAACCTTGGCTCCTGCATTATTAGCCGCAAGGCGCGCCGCTGTTGCCGTAAGCTCAGGTACCAGCCCAACCGCAACCATTTTAAGCCCACCCCCGGCAGAGGATGCGGCATACTTCTCCTCATACTCGACCTTGCCGACTATAGCCTCAAGCTCCGAAAGGGCAGTATTAAAGCCATCCCTTATATCTGTCTCAATGGTAGTAAAAGCCCTTGCACTGCCTGCTATTTTTTGGCTTTTTTCATCAACAGCAGTTAATTTGGTGAATGTGGAGCCAAAATCTACAGTTAAAATCATATTAAAGCCCCAAATCTTCTTTAAAATTATCTATAGCATCTTCAACGGAAGCACCCGGTGGATAAACACGGTCATAGCCCATAGCTTTAAAAGTTTTTTCCACCTGAACAAAGTCCGCTTTACCTACAACAATATTGCCGCCTACATAAAGCTTAATGCCTGAAAGCCCCGCTTCATCGCATTTTTCGCGAAGCCCTCTACAGTCAATTTCGCCGTGTCCGTATAAGCTTGATACAACAATTGCTGCCGCGTCCGTTTCAACGGCGGCATTAACAAACTCCTCCTGCGAAACCATTACCCCAAGATTTACAACCTCAAAACCTGCAAGAGTAAAGGCATTTTCAAGTATTTTGTTGCCAACAGCATGTACGTCAGCACCAATCACGCCTAATATTAAAGTTTTACTGCTCATAAACATCCCTCCTAGTTTACTTTACTATAGTCTATCATGTGAAACTTATTATTGCAAATAAGGATATTAAAATCCTCACGTCAAACGCATGAAAAAATAATTGCTAAAATTTGCAATCTTTGCATCGCAGATTTTAATCGATTTGACGGAATTTATTTCCGTCAAATCGCAAAAGTTTGCAAAGTTTCGTAGGAACTTTGCAAACTTACATTAAGTTCCTCGCCGAAATCCTGATTTCAGCGAAGGGCAAACCCTTCATGGGTTTGTCCTACTAAAATCCTTTTTCTCTTAACTCGCTCACGATATCTATATATGCATTTATAACTATTTTACCTAAAGGTCCTACCCTTCTCAAATCCCTTAAATCTGAGTGAGAAACACCTCTAAGCCGCTTGCCGGAAATAATTCCCCTAAACTCCCCCCATTTAGCTGAATTAACTGAAACAATGCCATCGCATTCACCGTCAAAAAATTTTACAACAAGATGGGAAGGAAATAAAATCATATCACTGTATGGCTTTTTCATAGCCGATGCATAGCTTTGATAATACACTTTATCAGAGTTTATTATTTCCCTGTTAAACTCCTCACTATGCTTAGTGGTAAATTGCAGGCAGACATTATAAAAATCAGGACTTTTATCTCCTTGCCGAAGATAGATGGCATTTATAAACAAAGCAGCCGATTTAAGAAAAGGGCTTATGCTTCTAAACCAAAAATCCATAGTTTTCGAACCATAATGAGGGGTAGATATTGTAGTCAGTGAAGCAACTTTATCCTCCATACCTAATTTATGTATCATATACCTGGAATCTAAGCCGCCCTTAGAGAGAGCAATAATATTTACCTTATCACTTCCTGTTTTAGATAAGATGGCGATAATCCGCTTCTTTATCATTTCAGCGTTATTTGGTATAGTACCCCATGCATCCTGATTAGAATAAAAAACCTTACCTCCTGCTTTTTCCAGCGCTCCCGGTATTCTGCCCCAGCGGCTTAAGCGTTTATCATCCCTAGTGCCGGTTCCATGGACAAGAAGTATGGGATATTTAGTTTTACAAGGATAAAGACAAAGATTTGTGTTAATTTTCATAAAAAATGCCTCGTTAATATAAAATTTTCAGCCTATGGTTTTAATCCTAAAACTAAAATATAACATATGTAAAAGCCAAATTACAGAAAGCACCGCTCTTGATATAAAAGGTGCGGATACGATAATCATCACAATAAAGCTAATGCCCATAAACATTGTGATTACAGCCAGCATAGTAAGCTTAGACTTTATAGTCATTGCACGCTGCTTTGTAAGGCTTTCCAAGTTATTACGATAAAACTTGGTAGATAAAAGCCAAGTATGCAGCTTTTTAGAGCTTTTACTAAAGCAAACCACACTAAGTAAAACCAGTGGAGTTGTTGGGATAAAAGGAATCACCGTGCCAATAGCCCCAAGCCCAAAAGAAATTATCCCAAGGGCAATATAAACATACCTGATAGGACCTTTAGTTCTTTTAAAGATCCCATCAGTTGAAGTATTATGTTTGTTTTGTAAATCTGTACTATTTTTGCTCATTAATATTCCCGTTATCAATTTTAATAATTCTATCGGCGTCTGAAACAGCAGCCAAACGGTGAGTAACTATCATCACAGTTTTATCTTTAAAATTTTCTGTAACCACATTTCGGATTTCTTTCTCAGTTGCCTCATCCAGCAATAGTATAGAGTGTCCCTAAGAAAAACCCGCGCTGTACCTGCAGCGGCTTTTTGAAATATGTGCTATAAAGGGTGGAAATAACGCAGCTAACTGCTTATACTGCCGTGATTGCGTTGCATTCGTTCGTAATAATTCCCTTCAATACTTCCCATTCCGAGGAATTAAGGTTTTGAAAATAATGACCTTGACCGTAGCAAGGGTCGTAAATTGTTCCGTCTATTGTGTACTGTAAATCAATGGCATAACACGATGTTTTACACTTCAAACAATTTCCTGTGTCCTTGATAGATTTCTTAATTGCCAATGGGCTTTTTTCTATAATTTCTCTATAACCGTCGATATTAAACAGATTAGCCTTTACCTTAAAAATAATCTCGCCAGTTTTGTATTGTTCATGTGTATGGATGTAGAACAATTTACGCTTGGGTTTTTTTGTAGAATATTCTAAATAATAACCTTTACCTGCTTTTTGAAGGTTTCTCCGCATTTCGATTTTTAAGCCGAGAGATATTGCCAATTCATGCAAAGAATTGGCTGTTGCTTGCTCCTCAGGCGAAAGAAATTCCAAAGCCTCACAAATTAAATCCTCTGTTACTTTTATTACAGCCACACTTAGCCTCCATTCAAAATATAAATTTTGCACACGTGCCACACTCATTGTTGTACATGAGGCACCCTCTGTTTTGGTTATCCGGCTAGTAAAGCCATTTTATCACAACTTTGGCACTTTTGTGACGGAGTTATCCGAATTGCGTTATTCCTACCATTCGTAGTATAAGTTCTATGTATTTATAGTCATCGCAATGTATGCGATATAACTTTGATTTTAATTCGCCCCTGCCACCTCAGCATTTTCTCCGGCATTTTGCGCCATATGGAGCCTTCGGTACAGCCCCGGCTCATTTACCAGCTCTTCATGTGAGCCTTGCTGCACTATTTCTCCTTCTTCAAGTACCAAAATCATGTCCGCCCTTTGTATGGTGGAGAGCCTATGGGCTATGGCAATTATTGTCCTTGTTTTGGACAGCTCATCAATAGCTCTTTGTATATCCCGCTCCGTCTCCGAATCCACTGACGCAGTAGCTTCGTCTAATATTATAACAGGGGCTTTCCTAAGTATGGCGCGGGCTATGGCAATCCGCTGTTTCTGCCCGCCGGAAAGGCGCACGCCCCGCTCACCGACTTGGGTGTTATAGCCTTCAGGCATTTCCATAATACTTGTATGTATTCTTGCGGCTTTTGCAGCTTCTATTATCTCCTCTTCGCTGGCGCGAGGGGCGGAGTATGCTATATTTTCCATTACGGTGCCGTTAAATAAAAATGTATCCTGGAGTACAGGGGCGATATTTTTCCGCAAGTCCGCAAGCTTAACCGACTTAACATCCTCCCCATCTATGTATACAGAGCCTTGGTTAGGGTCGTAAAACCTTGAAATCAGCTGTACGAAAGTAGTTTTCCCTACCCCTGTAGGTCCTACAAGGGCTACCATTTTACCAGCTTCACATTTAAAGTTAATATTTTTAAGAACCGGTATTTCCTCCAAATAACTGAAGGTAACATCCCTAAACTCAATTGAACCGGCGGCATTGTTAAGAGACTTGGCATCCTCAGCGTCCTTAATCTCCTGCTCAACATCTAAAACGGCAATTACCCTCTCCGCTCCTGCAAAAGCTTGCTGTATGTCTTCCAAAAGCCTTCCAAGCCTTGATATTGGCGCGTAAAACATGGCAAGATACAGTAAAAACGCCACAATATCCTCTGTACGAAGCTGATTTCTAAAAGCAAGATAGCCCCCAAAGCCCACTACTATAATAGTCCCTACAGAAGATATAAACTCAACAATAGGATGAAAAACCGCGCTGTGCTTAAGAGCAAAGAGCATGTATTTGGTAAATTCCTTCGCTTTAACCGTTACGGCTACAGCTTCTTTTTCCTCTTGGTTAAAAGATTGAATTTCTTGTATCCCTGAATAATTATCCTGTAATTTAGAATTTATCCCTGCAAGTGCTGCTTGGGTTTTCCTGAAATTAGGCCGTATCCTCGTTGCAAATATTTTACCTGAGTAAAGTATAAAAGGAATCGGTATACAAGTTAAAAGTGCTAATTGCCAATTTATGGAAATCAGGACGATTGTAACCCCTAAAACCGTTACAATATTAGTTATGGATTCGGGAATAATATGAGCATATAAAAGCTCAAATGTAGCGGTATCATTAACAGTTCTACTCATAAGGTCGCCGGTTTGCTTGTCATGAAAATAGCTCATTGAAAGACTTTGAATTTTTTCATAAACCCTTACACGTAAATCCTCCACCAGATGCCAGGCTGCTTTATGTGAGAGATAATTGCTCATATAACTGAAAGCTATCCTAAAAAGGTAGATAAAAGTTAATAAAACAGCCAAATTCCAAATCCTGGAAAGTCCGGCTTCGTCTACACCATCAACTACTATACCTGTAACTTGCGCTAAAATCCTTGGTGCGGCTAAATTTAGAAGCACCAAAGCAAAAGTGGAAAAAATCGCCACCACATAAAGAAACTTATACTGTGCCGCCTCTTTGCCTAATCTCCACAACAATTTCACTATTAACAGACCTCCTATATCCGCTTTTTACATATGGCAATGGTGCATAGCAATATTCTATCCTTTCCCAGCAAAAAAATCAACCTTTGAGGTTATACTAATTCCATAAGGAGGAGTGATTTTTATGCGCCCTAGATTTTTAATTCCAATGCTTTCAGTGCTTGCATTAAGTTTCGCGCTTACAATATTAAGTTTTAGCGGATATCCACAAGTTAGGCTTACGAGAAATCAAAATTTCGATGAACCTTTTGAAATTGTACGCAACAAAAATACTCCCATAGGTAATACAAGGTTTTCAAGAAATATCGGTAGTGTAAATTTCAACAATGTGGAGTTTGATCCATGGGATGTTGCTGCTGCTTCTATGGGGCTTTCTAAGGGTGCCAAAAAGCCTTATACAATCATGATTTATATGAACGGCTCTGACCTTGAGACGGAACACGGTGCCGCAACAGATGATTTAATTGAAATGCTTGAGTCCGGGCTTAATGCTGATGCAGCTAATATAATTATATTCACGGGAGGTTCTAAAGCCTGGCAAAATGACGTTATCCCTGAATATGACTGCGTTATATGGGAAGTTGCAAACGGTAAAATTTACGAGCTTGCAAGAGTGGGGCTTCGCAATATGGGCAACGCGGGAACCCTGTCAAGTTTTATTGATTTTGGTATACTAAATTTCCCCGCGGATAAATATGGGCTGATTCTATGGGATCATGGCGGCGGCTCCATATCAGGCTATGGTCATGATGAGCATTTTGGAAACGACAACTTAACCCTTCTCGATTTGAATTATGCTTTTAAGCAGTCTGCAATGTCTCATACTAAGCTTGAGTTTTTAGGCTTTGACACATGTCTTTTAGGCTCTGTTGAAATGGCTGTTATAGCGGCTGATTACGCCAAATATTTAATAGCCTCCGAGGATTTAATTCCCGGTGACGGCTGGGATTATGATTTTCTTTCGGTTTTAAACGATAACCCCAGTATAAGCGGTGCGGAGCTTGGAAAGGTCATAACTGACTATTTCATGGACTTTTACGGACCTCACTTTTTTGATGAGCTTAATATGTCGGTAATTGACCTTGAATATGCCAACCATGTTATGTGTGCCATGGGAGTGCTTATGGAGCGGGCTAACCGCAGTTTAGGCGAATATCCTCCCGAAGCATTTAGAAATCTTGCCGTACGGAGAAGTAATACAAAAACCTTTGGCATCGGCAGCCCGAGAGATAACGAGAGCGATATGGTAGATATAGGTCATATGGCTTTTAGGCTTTCTGACCTTTATCCTGTGGAGGCTGGGGATGTCCTTAGTGCGCTGGATAGAGCTGTTATATATAATAGAAACAACTCAAGTATTTATCTTGGGGGTATGAGTACATTTTATATATACGGCGGCAAGCGTAATGCAGGAAACTCCCTTAACACATATACATCCTTAAATATGGACGGGGGGTATACACGGTTTTTACATGATTTTTCTCGCGCACTAATCGGTAATATTGGACGCAGCAGGACAACGCGCTCCTTGCAAGAAGCTAATGAAGGAGCAATGCCTGCCTGCGAAGATATAATACAAAAGGATTTAACAATTTGGCAGCCTTTGAAGGATGAAAAGGGTTCCTTCATAATGGTAGGCATAAAAGAAGAGGTTGATAATCATGATAATTTTAATTTGTGGCCGTTTATAGATGGCTGGCATATTTGTATGTATAAAGTGGCTGATTCGGAAAGAGGGAAGCTTTATGCTATCCCAAGTGAGGTAAACGGCATAGACTGCGATTTAATTGTGCTTATAAATGACGAGTACCCGGAAGGAAAAATCCTGGGCACCCGCAATGACAATGGTCTTATTACACAAAAAGGCTATACTGATATTGAGATTGGCGATGAAATAGGGTTTTACTATCAAACCCTAGATGAAAACAAATGGTATAAAGGCGATATTTTTACAATAGAGCGCGAGCTTAAGCTAAATTGGGCAAAAGCCCCAAAAGATGGTATATATACAAGCATAAGAAGTATATGCATCTGGAACAATGTGCATTTTTCGCCCCTTGTACGCGCTTAGAACCTGTATTCAATAATGGGTTATGCGTATTTCCGAGTCTGATTTTATGCCAATTAAGGAAGCGGCAATGGTGCATAACTAGTTTCAGATAATTTTTTTATAGTGAATAAACTTTAAAGCACTAAATGAGCTTGCTCATTTTGCGCTTTAAAGTTTATGAACGCCACGAAATCCATGCAT
>Ga0136643_10000184_pt1 | contig 64494 bp, 54 predicted proteins | sample TergutLab28metaG_FD_96883 | JGI IMG/M metagenome (GOLD analysis project Ga0136643, IMG submission 96883) | Labiotermes labralis P1 segment gut microbial communities from Petit-Saut dam, French Guiana - Lab288 P1 (version 3) (version 3) | ecosystem: Host-associated > Arthropoda: Insects >... | reverse complement strand
TACCTACATTTTACACCACGGCCATCATGTTGTCTTCTTTTATTCACTTGTTGCACTTGATAGTATAATCTACCCACCCCTCCAAGGAGGGGAATGGGGTTTCGGGCCTAAATTCCCCTCCTTGGAGGGGTGCCCGAAGGGCGGGGTGGTCACAATGTATCAATCACTGAAGGGCTTATATCGCAACTGAAACGGCGGGACGCTGCGGGCAGCGTCCCCTACGGGGTGCTCCTAGCCCATTAGTTCACCTGACAATTCGGTGGTAAAATGGACTGCCCCTACAAGAGACAGTCCGTTTATCATATCCTAATGGCATTCATCACACTTGCAGGAACACCCAACAATCGGCTCTGGGTCTATCCCTTGGCGGCGATAGTAATCCGAAATCGCTGAGCGGATGCCTTCCTCTGCCAGCACGCTGCAGTGCACCTTTTCTCGCGGGAGTCCGTCTAGCGCCTCTGTTACCGCTTTGTTTGAGAGTGCCAGAGCCTCGGCAATCGTTTTCCCCTTTACCATCTCGGTGGAAATCGAACTGGTTGCAATCGCCGCGCCGCAGCCGTAGGTTTTGAAGCTTACATCTTGGATTATGTCATTTTCAATCCGCATGAAAATCTTCATAATATCGCCGCATTTGGCGTTACCAACTTCTCCGATGGCATTTGCGCCCTCTAGTTCACCCACGTTGCGGGGGTTTGCGAAGTGATCCATTACCTTCTCTGAGTACATCGTGTTTTCTCCTTTGTTTTACAGGGAAATCATCAGATCAAGGCTGGACTTCGCCGCCCCGATTTCCGCTGGTGTCATTTTAATTTCATGTACGCCCGTGGCGAGGGAATGATAGATATCTTGTAGTGTGGTCTTCTTCATATTCGGGCAAACAAAGCTGGCTGAGACGGACAGAATCCGCTTCTGGGGCATCTCACGCTGCAAAAGCTCTAACACACCAATCTCGGTGCCGATAATGATTTCTTCCGCGTCCGTTTCCCGCGCAAAGGCGATGATTTGGGCGGTACTGCCGATGAAATCCGCCAGATCAAGTACCGCTTCCCGGCACTCGGGATGGGCGGCAAATACCGCGTTTGGATAGCGCTCTTTCGCCGTGCGGACTTGCTCTGCTGTCACGCGGTCATGGATGGGACAAAAGCCGGGATGGAAATGAAACTGCTTTTCCGGCACCTGTTCCGCCACATAGCGTCCCAGATTTCGATCCGGCACGAAGATGATCTCCTCTGCATCAAGGGCCTTTGCGATCCGCACGGCAGAAGATGAGGTGCAGCACACATCTGACACGGCTTTCGTGGCGGCAGATGAATTGACGTAGCACATGACTTTTGCCTTTGGATGTTTTTCACGCAGGGCAAGGACATCTTCCGCTGTCACCATGTCCGCCATGGGACAGCCCGCATCGGGCGCGGGGAGTAAGATGGTTTTTTCCGGGCTCAAAATCTTGGCGCTCTCCGCCATGAAATGTACACCACAGATGATGATGGTATCCTGCGCCGCCTCTTTGGCGCGGCGCGCCATCTCGAAGGAGTCGCCCACCACATCCACAATGTCTTGGACATCCAGGGTTTGATAGTAGTGCGCGAGTATTAAAGTGTCTGTCGCTTCTTTCAGGCGGATAATCTCTTTTTGGAGATCATTCAATTCTCGCATGAACCTAACCCTCCCACAAAGGTGACATGGCACGCAGTTTTTCTACAATGGGCGGTACTTGTTCTAGGATATAGTCCACATCCGCCTCTGTGGTCTCTTCGCCGAAGCTAAAGCGCACGGAGCCGTGGGCAACTTCATGGGGCAAGCCGATTGCAAGGAGCACGTGGGATGGATCCAGCGCACCGGAGGAACAAGCGGAACCAGAAGAGGCTGCGATGCCAGCGGCATCTAACATGAGAATCAGTGCCTCGCCTTCGATACAGGCGAAGGTAAAACTCGCAATACCAGGTAAACGCTCAGTCGGATGTCCGGTCAGATGAACAGCTGGTAAGCTTGTCAGTCCTGTGATTAGTTTATCGCGCAGTGCGGTGACGCGAGTCATACTCTCGTCTAGATGGCTAACTGCGTCTTCTAATGCCTTTGCCATGCCGATGATGCCGGCCACATTCTCCGTCCCGGCGCGGCGGCCTTTTTCTTGTCCGCCGCCTGTGATAAAGGCTGGAAGGCGGATGCCTTTTCTGATATACAAAGCACCCACGCCTTTTGGCCCTTGAAACTTGTGGGCGGATAAGCTAAGGAGGTCGATTTGCATGGCTTCCACGTCAAGGGGTACGTGTCCAACCGCTTGTACTGCGTCTGTGTGGAAGAGCACACCATGCGCTCTGGCAATGGCTCCGATTTCCGCAATCGGTTCTATGGTACCAATTTCATTGTTGGCGAACATGACGGTGATCAAAATCGTATCCGGACGGATCGCGGCTTTGAGCTCGTCAACTGAGATGCGCCCATATTCGTCTACAGGCAGATAGGTGACTTCATACCCTTGTTTTCCCAGGTCTTGCAGGGTGTGCAAATTTGCGTGATGTTCGATGGCGGATGAAATGATGTGCTGTCCTTTTTTCTGGAGCTCGGCACAAAGGCCGCGTAGCACCCAGTTGTTGGCTTCTGTCCCGCTCCCTGTGAAGATGATCTCTTCCGGCTTGGCGTTGATTGCCCGTGCAAGCTGATCACGTGCGCCGTCTAAGGCTCTGCGGGATGCACGTCCGATTTTGTATACGCTTGAAGGATTGCCATATCCCTCCGTCAGCCATGGGAGCATGGCATCCAGCGCGGATTTCGATAATTTTGTTGTCGCTGCGTTGTCGGCATAGACAAATCTTGACATAATTTCACGCTCCGATCTATGAGGTTTGTTGTATTTCTCAGATTGCGTCAAAGCACTGACACATCTAGTATTTCCCAAGCTTTACTTTATACTAATAGATTTTGTTTGTCAATAGTTTGTCAACTATGGCAGTACTTCAAAAATTACGATTTTTTGTTTTCTCCCCTGCCGATGGGTGAGGAGAAAACAGATTACTTCAAATGCTTAGACTTGATATTCTACACGCTTTGTGGTATCCTTTTAGGTGGATTTTAAGGAGGGTCGAGCAATGCGGAAAGCCAAAGTCAGTCACAACGTTATCTTGCGCCTCCCCCGCTACTTGCGATATCTGGAAGACCTGCAAAAGAAAGGCATCGTACGCATCTCCTCGGGTGAACTTGGCCGGCTGATGGGTATTACGGCTTCTCAAATCCGGCAAGATCTCTCTTGCTTCGGCGAATTCGGCCAGCAAGGTTATGGATATAATGTGGAGATGCTGAAAAAGGAAGTCTCTGAAATCTTAGGCACAAACAGAGAACGGCGCGTAGTTGTAATCGGAGCGGGTAACTTGGGGCGTGCCATCATCGGCAAGTTTCCCTTTGCACATTACGGTTTTCGCTTGACCAATGCCTTTGATCTGGCGGAGCATATCGTTGGACAAGAGATATTTGACCTTGTTGTGCGTCATGTGGATGAGTTAGAGACATATTTGAAAGACGAGCCGCCTGATATCGCAGTACTTGCTATGTCAGCAGACAGCGCGACCTCTATCGCAGACCGCTTGGTTGCCCTCGGTGTGCGCGGCATTTGGAACTTCACAAACGTGGATATTCACATCGATAAGCCGGATGTAATTGTTGAAAATCTGCACTTTTCCGACAGCTTACTTACCTTGAGCTATTACATGACACATGGTACAAATGATTCCAAAAACGAATAAACCACAGGCCATGCTCTAATTTACAAAGAGCATGGCAATCCCTTTGTCAGGGAGCACCCTAAGGAGGACTTTATCCATGACAAAACTGAGAAAACCGGGTGTGTTTGCCCTTGCCTTATTGCTACTGATCACAAGCCTTCCTGCCTTTGCCCTACAGACCGGCACGCTGACCCTCGGCACGACACCGATCAGCAGCTTAAACGGTGGAATGTTGCTGCAAGATGATAACACCCTTTTCTGGGCAGATCCGCGGGGCCTCTGGGCGGGTGATACACAAATCACAAGCGAGGCCGGACGCAATCTAAACCGCATGGGCAGCGGACTTTACTACACACTAGAGGGTATCCCGACACAGATTCGCCGTTATGATTTGCAAAGCGGACGCGCAGAGACTATCCTTACTTGGGACGCGCCGATTCGTCAGCTCTACCTTACAAACGGTGGTCTGGCGCTCTTGCTCTCCGGTGGAAATGTCTACCATGTCAACTTGCGAGATGGTAACTACACAAGAGATGAGACAGCCTTCTTCGTCACAGGCTTTATCCCCACCCCATACGGCACAGTCTATGCAGAGGGTACCATCGGCGATTTTACACTTCATGCGGGAGACCGCTTAATTGAATCAGGCGTGAGCCAATTTTTCACAGAAGACGCAAACCTCATCATCCGGCGCGGTGTGGCAGATTTTGAAGTGCCGTTGGCATCGCTCTTCACAGGCGGAGAGATTGCAATCAGACCCTATACCATCCGTGAGACCATTGTTCTCGGTACACAGTCCGCACATACAGGCTGTGAGGTCTGTGAGCAGTTTGAAGCAAGAGCCATTGCGGCAGAAGGAGAGATTCATCTTCTGGCACAGCAAGAAACCACCTCCTTGCCGCTCACACAGTCTCAGCGAAACGCGGTGCTCCGGGCACGTCAAATGTCAGAAATCCGCTGGACACCTCTACAGGATATCACTGGCTGGCGCGGTAATAGTGTTTATCAGGCAGGCTCTACTTATGTGGGTCTCCCTTACGCGCAACCGATCAATTCCGGGCTTTATGTGCCTTGGCAGGCATCGCTGGAACATTTTGCAAGTGCAGTGCAGGATATAAACAGCAACATGTACACAAACTTCTCCTTCATTGGCAGCCATGCAACAATCGCGCCCTTTTACGGCACAGATTGCTCCGGCTTTGTGTCCTGGGCGCTGGCTCATCCGGTGCGGACACATACGGGTACATTCCCGAATCATGCCCATCGCATCACACAGGACATAAACGCTGTTCAGGTTGGCGATGTGTTTAATTCCGCGTCTCATAACCTAATGGTCACAGCCGTGGAGTTTGACACCGAAGGAAATCTTGCAGCAGTGGAAACCATGGAGCAAACAATCCCGCTCCCTAGGCATAGGCGCTATGGTGTCGGCGGATGTTCCGGAGGGATTGAAAACCTTGTAAACCGCACCTTTGGCGGTGGGTTTGCTCTCTATCGGAGCAGTACAATCAATGACATTCCATTCACGCCCTCCCCTGCTGTCGATGTGGAAGCAGGATACAGCTATACAATCACAGCAACAGCAGGCGCAGGCGGTGTGATTAGCCCAGCGGGGATCCTATCCGTGCCGCGGGGTACGAATCAAACGTTTACATTCCAGCCGCACCAAGGCTTTATGATCAGCCGTGTGCTTGTAGATGGTGTAAGTGTTGGCACACCCAGCAGCTTCACACTATCAAATGTTGCAGCAAACGCCACAATCCGCGTGGAGTTCACGCTCACCAGCAGTCCTTTTTCTGATGTACAGTCCGGTGATTGGTTTTACGACCCCATTGTATACGCCTTCCGCGAAGGGCTCATGAATGGCGTTTCCGCAACGGAGTTTGCACCCATAGCGAACACCACTCGCGGCATGTTTGTCACCATCCTTGGTCGTATGGCAGGCGTAGAACCTGGGAATTGGAGCCATGACGGCATCGTACAGGGAAGCTTAGTCAATGTTCGTACAGGACCGGGCGCAAGCCATAGTGTTGTTACACAGTTACCGCAAGGGACCAGAGTCTCCATCATCGGCAGTAACGGCGATTGGTATCGCATCCGTCTGCAAGGGCAAAATGTTTACATCAATCGTCCGCTTGTAGCTGCCCAGCGCGGCACATTCTCAGATGTGGCACCCGGTGCGTTTTACGCGCTATATGTGGAGTGGGCGAATGCAGAGGGCATCGTTACAGGCTTTGACGGACAGTTTCATCCCGGTCAAAACTTAAATCGTCAAGAAATGGCAACCATGCTCTACCGTTATATCCAAGCGATGGATATCAATCTCCAAGAGCAGAATCGTCCAGCATTTGAGGATATGAATAGCGTGGCTCAGTGGGCAAGACCTGCTGTCACGGCGCTCCAGCGGGCAGGGATACTCAGCGGCACAGGTGAAGGACTCTTCAATCCCACTGACCTGAGTAATCGTGCCAGTGTTGCAGCAATGATCGCAAACTTCCATCGTCTGCACGGATAACCATAACATCAACAATCAAAAATAGGAGGAATGTAACAATGGATCATCAACCAAATCAGAATCAAGGTCAAACTTCAGAACAGCAACACCAGCAACAACAGCAGTATGGGCAGCAGCAGTATCAACAGCCACACCATGGGCAAGCATATCAACAACCATACCCATATCCGCCAATAAAACCAAAGCAACCGGCAAGTGGATTTGCGATTGCTTCCTTGGTACTTGGTATCATCGCGATGGTCTTACCGATTCCGGTCATTGATGTCATCATCGGTGTGCTCGGTCTGATCTTCGCGATTGTGGCAAAGAGAAGCGGACATCGCGGCGGCATGAGTACGGCGGGCCTTGTCTTGTCCATCATCGGTACAGTATGGGCGCTTTGGTTTACCCTATCTATATTTGCCGGATTGTGGTGGCTTGGGTCAGGCGGTTCTAACTTCTTCCGGTATTTTATGTAGGATTTAGAACGATAAAAGAAAGAGAACAGTTTGCTCAGAGGATGGGCAACTGTTCTCTTTTGGTTTGTGTGGTGTTCTTTAGATACACCTGTAGGGACGAACTGTGTTCGCCCGTGGTTTATAGTCATCGACAGTAAGAACGCGGGCGAACACAGTTCGCCCCTACAGTGGTCGCTGCACATACATAATTCACCCTTTGCCTAACGCTTGCTGTACAGACACCCGCAATAGTTTTGCCGATATAATTGCAACTCACGGGCTATCGCCACACTCCGGCGATAACCATCTTTTTTCTTGAAATCCGCCGCAAGATACGGTATACCATACACTGCACCCGCATCTGCACCGATCTCGTTGAGCAAATCGGCGTTCTTATGCGGACTGACTGAAAGCGTTGTACCAAAGATAGAGAATCCACGCGCTTTGGCGAGTTTTGCGGCAGATTCCAAGCGCATTGTGAAGCAGGTTTTACACCGCTCACCGCCCTCGGGCTCTGACGCAAAACCGACCGCGTGTGCGGAAAACACTTGAGGATCATAGGGTTCTATCACAAGGGGGACAGAAAAGTGCTCTGCCACAGTCTCCTGTGCTGTAAGGCGGCGTGTGAACTCTGTTTCTGTGTCTAGATTTGGGTTGCAGAAATACAGCGTCACATCATACTCAGGCATCAGCTGTTCCAAAACTGCTGTAGAACAAGGCCCGCAGCAAGTATGAAGCAGTAAGGTCTCTCGCGTCATTGATGCGCGTCCCGCAGTTCGTCTGCAAATTGTAGGCATTGCCGAATGGTCTCCGCGCAATCTGCGTGATCGCGTCCTCGGGCCAGAACATACACTTTTACTTTCGGCTCTGTCCCGGATGGGCGGACAATGAAGGAAGTACCGTCAGCCAGGGTAAAGTATAGTACATTTGAACCGGATAGCTCCATTGTGCTCTCACGGTCACCCTCTATGCACACACCGCTCAGATAATCCCGCATTGCAGCAACTGCCTGTCCGCCGATCTCTTGGGGTGGGTCAGTACGGAGGCTCTCCATCAACTTTGCCATCTGCTTGAGTCCGTGATAGCCCGGCATGACAAGATTGCGGGTTTCTTCCACATAGGTATAGCCGAGGATACGATAGTGCTCAGCCAAACCATCTACCAATGTCATCTCGCGGGTTTTGTACCACGCCGCCATCTCGGCGATCAGCATAGAGGCGGTTACAGCGTCTTTGTCGCGCACAAAGTCGCCGATCATATAGCCGTAGGACTCTTCGTAAGAGAAGAACACCTGGGCTTCATCTCCAAGGGCGGCAATTTTCTCTGCCATGAACTTAAAGCCGGTAAACGTGTGATAAGCTTTCACGCCATACCGTGCCGCCACGGCATCTGCCATTTCGGTGGTGACGATGCTCTTGATAAACGCGGCGTTTCCAGGCAGGGTACCCGCTTGTGTTTTCCGCTCAAGCAAATAGCCCAGCAGAAGTACACCCATTTGATTGCCGCTGATCATCTGATATGCGCCATCGTGCAGCACCATTGCTCCAACACGGTCAGCGTCCGGGTCTGTGCCGATGATGATGTCTGCCCCATGTTCCTTCGCTATCTCCAGCGCTAAGGCAAACCCTTCCGGTTCTTCCGGGTTCGGGCTCTTTACTGTAGGAAATGCTCCATCCGGCTCCATTTGTGCCCAGACAGGCAATATATGGCGCACACCTAGTCTACTGAGCACCTCCGGCACAAAGGCCGCTCCCGCGCCGTGGAAGGGCGTATAGACGACCTTGAAGGCATCGGCGACTTGTTCCACACATGCGCGTCCTACAGATTGTCCCAGTACTTCTGTGAGAAACAACTCATCCGTCTCTTTGCCGAGAAGTGTGAGCATTCCTTGTTCCAACGCCACCTCATAGTTCATGGTTTTGATGTCTGTGAAGATATGCGTATCCGCCATGCGCTCTGCAACAACATCAGCAAGGCTTGGCGGTAATTGTGCACCGTCTGACCAGTAGACTTTATAGCCGTTATACTCTTTCGGATTATGACTCGCTGTCACATTAATTCCCGCCGTTGCGCCGTAGTGGCGAATTGCAAAGCTGAGCTCCGGCGTGGGACGGAGCCCCTCAAAGAGCCGTACGCGTATACCATTCGCCGCCATTACACAGGCGGCTTCCCGGGCGAATACATCGGAATTTGTGCGACTGTCATAGCACAGAATCACACCCGCATGGGCGGCTTCTAGCCCCTGGTCTAAAATCACCTGTGCAAAGGCTTGGGTGACGTGGCGAATGATGTGGACATTCATCCGCGCCGTACCAAGTCCCATAATCCCGCGCAGCCCTGCTGTTCCGAAGGTTAAGGATCCGTGGAAACGCTCGGCGATTTCCGCGTCATCATCCTGTAAGCCCAACAGCTCCGCCCGTTCCTCTTCTGAGAGGGCTGGTACTTGGAGCCATGTTTCATATTCAGTCCTGTACATCAAATTCTATCTCCTCAAATTGGCTGTCTAAGAGCGCTTTGGCTTCCTCTAAGAGCGTTTCAGGTACATATAGATCAAGTCCTGTACCGGAAAAGCCCAGAATGATCTGCCCGAAGGCTCCATCGTTGGGAAGTTGCGTCATCACAGAAATCTCAGCCGAGGCGAGTAGGTTTATTACAATCTCCCCCTCAAAGTCTGTTGCTTTTAAGTGGGTCAGAAAATCAGGCGGAATTGGTTTCCCATCCTCTTTCTTTGGCCAAGGCGGCCCTTTTATTTTCTTGCCGGAAAATCCCCAGTCACTGCGTGCCATGTGGTCATCCCCCTTAGTATTATGTTACGATTGTAGGTAGTATATCACAGATTTGTTCAAACTTCAACTGTGCCAACCCATTGAAAATTCAAGGTTTTCAAGCCAAAAGCCATCCGAAACCAAGCAGATCTTTGCTTTGCTCGGTCTAGCCTGCATAATGGCTTATGAAGCGGCTCAGCAGCGCGGCGCACTCGGCACGGGTTGCTGCATTTAGTGGCATACACTTTCCACCAGATCCGATGATGAGCCTGTTCTCTACGGCCCAGGCCATGGCTTCTTCTGCCCAGCTGCTGACCATGTGATAGTCAGAGAAGATGGTTTCTAAGGCCAAGCTCGGCGCAGCATCATAATAGCCCTTGAATGCTGCATAGCGGTATAAAAATACGGCAATCTGTTCACGAGATACGGCAGTTTCGGGTGCAAAATAATCGTTGCCAATACCTTGGACAAGCCCACTTTGTGCTGCCCAAACCATGGCATCACTGTACCACTTCCCACTTGCCACGTCGGTGAACACTTGGCTGAACGTGATCTCCGGTTCACCCTCCATGCGGTAGAGGATGGTGACAAGCATTGCGCGGGTCAAAGTGGCATTCGGTGCAAAAGTAGTAGCCGATGTGCCTCGCATGAGGTCTCTCTCATAGACAAAGGCGATGCTGCCGTCCGCCTCGGCCCAGTGACCGGCAATGTCGAGGAAGGGGAGATCCGGGACAGGCGGCACGGGTGGTGGTGGAATAGGTATCGGTGGTGGTGTTGACCCTGTGCCCGTTGTTACGGTAAAGCTCACATCAAAGGAAACTGCGGCAATATTACTCTCGCCAGACACTGTGACGGTGGCTCCATACGCACCTGCCGCAAGACCAAGATTCGGTACAACGGTAAAGCTGTCACTGCCATTCACGTCAATGCTGCCAATGGATGATGTGCTCAGTGTAAAGCTACCAGAGTTTGTGCCGCTGAGTCCTACAATCAGATCGCCTGTAGGTTGATTTCCGGTGTTACTGACGGTAATCGTGCGTGCTGTCGGTGCTGTTGTGTAACCGGCAGCTAGCGTCCCGAAATTTTGGTTTGTGTTGGGGGAGAGTGCAATGCCATCAGTTGCTGCCGTCACAGTGAAACCCACGTCGAAAGAGGCAGTAATACCGTTGCCGCCAGATATCGTCACGGTATCTGTGTAGACATCCGCCCTAAGATTGTCGCTTGGCACAAGGGTGAAGGTGTCGCTGCCGTCTACCGTGAGAGTGGAGATAGCGGTTTTATTCAATGTGAAATCCGTACCTGTGGTGAGCGCTACTGTAAGCGCCCCTGTGGGTTGTGTGCCGGTATTGGTGACTGTGACGGTGAGCGGAGTGACAGGCGCATAGTTCTCTACAGTCGAAGGGAATGTGTAAGTCCCGGTTTGGCTGAGTGAGATTCCATAATCCACTACCGTGAAGCTTACGATAAATCTGGTCGTGATGTTGTCGCCATTGGTGACTGTGACGGTATCCGTGTAGGTACCCGCCGTGAGTCCGGCATTTGGCTCGACAGTGAACGTACCGTTACCGCTCACCGCAAGCGCGGCAGAGGGTACAAGCTGTGTCACAGCGAAATCGGAGGACGCGCCTCCGGAGCGTGTCACGGTCAACATTCCCGTGGATTGATTGCCGATGTTATCCACCATAACTGTGAGCGGGGTTGCAGTGTAGCCGGATGTCAGCGTGGGGAAGGTATATGTTGTGCCGTCTAGGATTGTTGCAGGAGTTGTGCTTTCGTCAGAGAGCGTGATGCCATAAGTCGCTGCCGTCACGGTGAAGCTTATATCAAAAGAAGCGGTGATCCCATTACTGCCTGATACCGTGACCGTGGCTGTATAAGTACCAGACGCAAGGCCGATATTCGGTGCGATGGTGAAGGTGTTATCGGCTCCCACTGCAATGTCAGTGAAGGAGCTTGGGGTCAAACTGAAAGCCGTGGAGTCTGCTCCACTAAGTGCAAGCGTCAGTGCCCCTGTGGCTTGGTTGCCCGTGTTGGCGGCTGTGACAGTGAGGGACGGCGCAGTTATGTAGTTCTCAATCGCCCCGGCGAATGTATAGGTTCCCGTCTCGCTCAGCGAAATACCGTATCCTGCTGTTGTCACGGTGAAACTCACATCGAAAGCGGCGGTGATGCCGTTGTTCCCTGCCACTGTGATTGTCTCCGTATAGACACCCGCCGTAAGGCCAGTGTTGGACTGGACAGTGAAAGTGGATGTGTTGTTCCCCGTGCCTGTCCCATCATCCACCGAAATGCTGGAGAGTGCCGAAGTGCTCACGGTGAAGTTGGAACTCGCACCGCCGGAGCGCGTTACCGTCAATGCGCCGGTCTCTTGGTTCCCAGTGTTGGTGACAGTGACAGTGAGGGGTGTGATGGCGGCATAGTTCTCCGCTGTTTCGGAAAATGTATAGGTTCCGGTCTGATCCAGCATAATGGCAAATGTGGGTGCAGTGGTTCCGGTGATGGTGCCGCTTCCAGTATTGTTGACGATGCCGGTCGCAGTATTGGTGAAGGTGCCATCGGTGACGATGGAGTCTTCGTTCTCTATGGTGCCGCTGTTGATCAGCGAACCGCCGCTGTTGTTGGTGATTGTACCCTTGTTGATTAGAGTGCCGCTGTTGTTAATCGTTCCGTCATTCGTTAAGGCGGTGCCTGCACCTATCGTCAAGCTTGCACCGGCTGGAATATCCAGTGCCGATCCGCTTGGAACCGTCCAATCTGTTGTAGTGATGGGGCTGCCGTAGACCGTGCCGGCAGTGCCATTAAACAAGATGCCGCTGGACGGCGGCTGTAAAGTCATGTCCGTGCCAGAGGCATAGACAATCGGACTACCGGACATGGTGAGCACCCCTGCGGGCGTACTACCGCCGATGCCCACACCGCCCCCGGTGCTGTTGGCGTTCAATATGCCGTCTCCGCTTATATTCAACGTTGCGTCTGACGGCACAGCAATAGCCGATGCGCTAGAATCGGATGTGAGGGAGTTTGTCCCCGTTTCAATCAAATTAAGAACTGCACCGGACTCCAGTGTCAGCGGAGAGTTGCCGTTTCCGGGGTCTGGAATTGTGACATTATCAAAAGTGACATTAGCAGGGATAGTACCCTGTACCACAATCCGTGTTCCGGTGGATGCCACACCTGTAAGCGAGACGCTTGCACCGGTGTCTATGGTCAAGACAGTACCATCAAAACTCCAGCCTGCTCCCCAAGCTCCGGCAGTAAGGGTAGATAGATCAACAGGAGATGCAGTCGTTTCTGCCTGCCGCACCGTCACCGTGGCAACGGCTGAGGTGACAGGGTTTGCGCCTCCGGCGTTGGGGTCGCTGACGATCACATAGTAATCATATGCCGTCCCCAAGCCCGTTGTATCTGTCAGGGTGGGTGTTGTAAACGTAGAGGCTGTCCCTGTTCCATCGGTGATGGGGACACCGCTGGCTACCGTACCATCCGGGGTGCTATACCATTGATAAGCCAGACTGCCTGAGGTCAGTGACCCAATGGCTGTTACGGACAAACCGGCGCTCTGACCCGATATGACAGAGGTGTTTGCCGGATCGGTCACGAGTGCGATGGAGGGCTGTATGAGAACAAAGACAGACGAATCAATCCCGGCATCGTAGCCGGAACCGCCGCCGGAGATATTGTTGCCAAGCTGTCCGGCTCCGTTGCTGCCGGCAGTCCAGAGGCTACCGTCGTCCTTGACCGCCGCTGTGTGATACCAAGCGGCAGAGACGCTGACCCAGTTTGTGTCTGTGCCAATTTGGAGCGGCCTTTGGCTTGTGGCCGTTGTACCGTTCCCCAGCCAGCCCTCATCGTTTTGTCCCCAGCCCCAAAGGGTCCCATCGATACGGATGGCCATGGTGTGATACCGTCCGGCAGATGCGCTTTGCCAGTTCGTGTCCGTGCTGATTTCCTGCGGTGTATTTTGATCGCCTGTCACACCGAGGCCGAGTTGGTATTGACCGTTGCCGCCCCAGCCCCAGAGGGTGCCGTCTGTCTTGATTGCTACGGTGTCCCAACAGCCCGTCGATACGCTGGCCCAGTTATAGTCTCCCGTGCTGACACCAACAATTTGTACAGGTGCCGTTTGGTTAGACGTATTGCCATTTCCAAGCTGGCCGGATTGGTTCCAACCCCAAGTCCAAAGGCTACCATCGGACTGGATTCCCACAGTGAAGCTGCCGTATGTCACTCCACCGTCGTAATATCCTCCCGCTGATGCGTCTAGCCATGTGTTTCCCGCAAGCGCCGGAACTTGCATCGGTACATTATATTGGCCCGTACCGCTGTTTTGCCCAATCGCACCCTGGGCGTTTTCGCCCCAAGCCCAGAGCGTACCGTCTTGCTTGATGGCCACGGTGTGACGCGCACCAGCAGACACACTGCGCCACGGACCCGGCTCACTGACGATGGTAGGTGTCCCACTGTCGGTGGTTGTGCCGTTGCCGAGTTGCCCCTGTCCGGCAGCGCCCCAAGTCCAGAGGTCGCCGTTTGCATCGATAGCAGCAGAGTGCAAGCCTCCAGCTGCCACATAGACCCAGTTGGAGACTGTTCCGATTTGGGTTGGGACGGCTACGTTGTGATTAGACGTATCACCATCGCCAAGCCGGCCGTATTGACCTGCACCCCAAGCCCAGAGCGTGCCGCCATGCCGAATCATCAGTGTATGACTGCCACCCGCTGAAACCATTTGCACAGAATTTGACGACAGCGTAATTGCCGATGCTGCGCTGGAGGGTATCAGCATCAGAATCATACAGATCGTCAATAGTAAACTGAGCGTTTGTCTTATCCTCGTTTTCATAGCATTCCGCCTCCTTCTATATGCTGCCTCAGGAATCGGTGGATATAATCATCCAATTTTGTGCTATTATTGTACAGGAGAGATTGGTTGGATTATATATAATTGTATGAACAAAAATATAATAATTTATGAATAACGTCAAGCAGAGAGGGAGAAGTACGTCGGAGTTTTCCCGTGAGGCATCCGGCTTGCGTTTGACAGTGGGGTTGGATATAATGATCTCACACATAAAAAAGAAAGCGAATATATCATGAAGAAACCCACATTCCGTACCGAACTAGATCCAATCGGGCAGTATTACGCCTCAGTCATTACGCCGGATCATCCAGGGCAATTCATGCTCTCGGCATATTTGAAAGAAACTGTTAACCCGGAGGTCTTGCAACGCACTGTGAATGACCTTATGCACCGTCTGCCTTTTTTGTACGGACGTTTAGAGCCAAAGTTTTTCTGGTATCATCACAAACTGCTTTCTACCCCGCCGCAGATTGTCTGGATGGGCGACACATACACCTTTACCGATTATTACAATAAAGGCGAAGGGCATGTCCTGCGCGTGCTCTATGGCGAGCGGCACATTACCTTAGAAGCCATTCACAGCGTTGTCGATGGGCGTGGTCTCACAGTGGTGATGCAGACTCTGTTGGGACGCTATTTTGAACGGCTGGGTGTCATCTTTGAGAAAGGCGACATGATCGACTGCTCCGTCGCGTTTCAGCCGGAAGAATGGGAAGATGCCTATGCGCGTTTTTATGACCCCACAAAGGGGAAGTCGAATCGCAAAGGCAAGAAACATCCCAAGGCATACCACCACGAAGCAAGAACACCGATGTCACCCTATGTAATTCTGAAAACCTTTGATCTGACAAAGGTCAAACAGCGAGCGAAAGCGCAGAATGCAACGATTTCAGAATACATGATGGCACAGATTTTTGCGGCAATCGCCGAAGAACGTAATGCACGTGGATGCAACAAGCCAATTATTGCACTCGTACCCATTGATTGCAGAAGCTTCTTTCCCACAAAGACACTTCGGAGCTTTGTGGACAGCGTTATGGTCACCATGCCGGAGACAGATAACTTTGCAGAAATGGTGCGGGGAATCCGCGCACAATTTGCAAAGATTGACGCTGCGTTTGTTCAGGCAAATATTAACGAGTTCCAGGGCTTTAAAAACAGCGGACGATTTCTCCCCCGCGGGGTGAAGAAGTGGATATTGCGCCAATTAGAGCACAGCGAAGAGGGCGGCATGACAACAAGCTTTTCCAATATCGGGAAAGTGTCTCTGCTACCCGAAATTGAGGCTCGGATTGCGCATATGGCCTTTATCATAGACGCAGCAAAAAATATGCCCATCTCCTTCGCCAGTGCTACAGTTGGAAATACGCTGACGCTTGCGTTCACGCTTTGCATGGAGGCGGATGCATTGGTGCAGAGCGTAGTAACAAAGATGGAGGGCACGCAATGAGTAAACGCATCGTAATCCTGACCGGCTCGCCACGCAAAAATGGCAACACTGAAAAACTGGCTACGGCATTCAAAGAGGGCGCAGAATCAGCCGGGAAGACCGTGACTGTATTCCGGACAGCCCACATGAAAATTGCCGCCTGTATCGGATGCGAATATTGCATAGGGCATCCGGGCTTGTGCGCCTTGAAAGATGACATGGCTGAGATCATAGACGCACTGCACCGAGCGGATGTAATCGTTTGGGCTTCGCCCGTGTACTATTTCAGCTTCACCGCGCAACTGAAGCGGGCGATTGACCGGATGTATCCCTTACTCAACAAAACATCCAAGCAAGCCATCCTCTTGCTCACCTGCGCCGACGAAGATGCAGACACAGCGGCAGGGGTGCTTGCGATCTATGAACGAATTTTGAAATACTACGAATGGAAAGATGCCGGGACGATTATTGCAACCGGGGTGGAGCATATAGGTGACATTGATGGACACGATGCGCTTCTGCACGCACAAAAGCTGGGACAAGAAATCTAGCATGAAGAACGGAGGAACAGAAATATGCAAACACATTCTGCCGTCGATGCGTATATTGCAAAAGAATCTCCCGAGGTGCAGGAGATTCTTAACGAGATTCGAGCAATCATAGCGGACTGTGCGCCGGAAGCCAGTGAAAAAATCGGCTATGGGATGCCAGCATATGCCTTGCGTGGCCCACTTGTATACTTTTCTGCCTGCAAAAAGCATGTGGGGTTTTATCCAACTCCAGCTGGCATAGAGGCATTTCAAGACGAATTATCTGTGTATAAAACGTCAAAAGGCGCCATCCAGTTTCCCTACAATAAGCCGATACCTTATGCTCTGATTCGGAACATTGTCCGATATCGAGTTGCACAGAATCGAGGGCAGATGGGCACGCAATAGATTCCACTGGATTTCCACAAAAATATACATTTTCTTTACACGATCACATCTCGCCGCCTGTAAAACAACAGTCCACATACGGTTAACGCCAATGCCGCAGCAGTTAAAATCAATAAGGGAAAAACACGCATATTCTCCAATGGAAGCTGCGGTATATGGTGAAAAGGCGACATCTTCATTGCCCACGCGGGCATGTTCAGCAGGTCGCCAAAGAACCCGACAATGAAGATGTAAGTGAAATACGCCCAGCAGAGCGCAGCTGCTTTCGGGAGAACGCCTACAACGAAAATTCCAAGCCCTAACATAATCCATAGAGCTGGCACATAGACCATCATAGCGTGAAGCAAGGAGCCAAACGCAATGGGAGTTTCCAGCATCAGAGAGCTGACAAACCATAAGCCGACAGTTGTTACAAAGGGCATGAGCAGGCTTGCCAAAAAAGCAAGGGCAATATAACTTGCCAGATAGCGAGGGCGTGAGATCGCTCTGCTGAGTATAGGCTCTACTCGGCCTTCTTTTTCTTCGTGCAAAGCCTTGAAAATCAAAATTAGTATAGGTGCAGTACAAACTACGGCGAAACCAACGTGAAAAGTTCTACTGTAGAAAAATCTGCTGAAGCAGGAATTAGCATCTGAAATGCACCGTTTTCTCCTGCAAAATATTCTGCATCACGCAAAATACCACCTAAGGCCGCACCAAAGCCAAATAGTCCGATGGCCCAAGAAAATAATGTGTTGCGATTTTGCCGCCAGACAAGCCCCAAAGGTGTTCTAAGAAAAACCGAGGCGATTTTTCTGCCCTGCCTTTCTGGTAATAGCCCTTGCCCCACATCACGCCTTGCATTTAGAAAATACGCAATGCCAAATAAGGTAAAAGCCAAGGCCAGCATAAGAAACAGCGGCCACAGTTGGTTGGATACAAAAGCCTCTACACGGAGCGGTAAGCCAAGTGGGGATAGTTGCGCAAGAAATTCAGATGTTACATCACCCACAGCGCGCAAGAGATAAGACGCAATGAGGACAAGAAACGCATATCCTGTTACAGCTCGGGTTGAATGGGAAAATTGAGAAAAAAGTGCAGAAAGAGCCGCAAAGAAAATGCCGCTTACTGCTAAACTTGCTCCATAGGTAAATGCCCCAACCGTTGTAATTCCGCTTATACCTAGGACGGAAAGCAACATCCCATGAGAAACGGCTAGTAAAATATTGACGATACCCGCCGTTATCATCGTGGCGTGGAAGGCAGATAATCTGCCAATAGGTAAGGAGCGCAACACCTCATACCGCCCTTTTTCTTCATCACCTCTTGTGTTTTGCATGACGAGGAAGATGTTGAAAATTGATACTGCGATCAGGGTGAAGAGGTGCATTTCAACTGCATAGAAATGCCCAACTTGAAAACTGTCTACCGCAAAAAACGGGCCTTGCAGTGCTATGTGTGCAGGATTGTCTTTCATAACAAGGAATCCCTGCAATTCTTTTGCGGTAAATTGGTTTTCAAATACTGTGAGCATCACACCGGCAATGAGCAAGAGGATACCGACCCAAACAGCGATAAACACACGCTCTTTTCGCAGTGTGAAGCAAGTAAGTCTTATGGTATTTTTGAACAGTTCCCTCATGAGACCTTACCTCCGGTAGATGTGCCGTAATGGCGCATAAACAACTCTTCCAAGGATGGCGGTGCGCTCTCTATCTTTTGAATCCCAAATTGACAAATATATCGGATCACCGTGTCCATTTCTTCCGTATCCACTTCAAAACTGATGTTTTTTTGTGCAAGGGAAAGGTTATGTATTCCCTTTACTTTCTCAAAACCTTCCGGTTCACGCATCGTCACAACTTCCATATGATAGCGGGTTAGATGTCGCAAGTCATTCAGCGTACCTGTTTCTACTAATCTGCCGTTACGGATAATACCTACACGGTCACATAAACGTTCTACTTCTGACACGATATGGCTGGACAAAAATACACTCTTCCCTTTGTTTTTTTGCTCAATTACATATGATTAAAATACTTGCTCCATCAAAGGATCAAGTCCGCTTGTGGGTTCGTCTAAGATAAATAAATCAGCATCTGACGCAAAGGCGGCAATCAAGGCGACTTTTTGACGATTTCCCTTTGAATAAGTACGACATTTTTTTGTGGGATCTAAATCGAAATCACGGACTAGCTGATTGCGCCGCTCTTTGTGAAAGGTGCCGCGCAAATGAACAAACAAATCGATCACTTCGCCCCCTGTTAAATTCGGCCATAGATTCACATCGCCCGGTACATAGGCAATTCGCTTATGAATTTCCACGGAATGTTTCCAAGCATCCAGCCCAAACACTTTTGCACTGCCGGACGTCGCTTGCAAAATCCCCAATAGAACACGGATGGTAGTAGATTTGCCTGAACCGTTGGGGCCGAGATAAGCGAATACCTCGCCCTCTTTGACATTGAGACTAATGCCGTCTAATGCCTTACATTTTCCGAATGTTTTGACAACATTGTCAAGCTGTAAACTAAACTCCATAAGTTTGACTCCTTCATAAATTTATTCAATAATTGAGCAATCATTCAATTGTTTCAATAAAATTTTTACTCTTCGCTATGTGCAAATCCGTTTTCCAGCATTTCACGCACATGATTCTCCACGAGGGAATAGTAAACATTCTTTCCCTCTTTTTCGTTATGGACAAGATTTGTCAGGCGCAAAGATTTCAATTGATGGGAAACCGCAGACTTCGTTATGCCCAACAGCACCGCAAGGTCGCAAACACACATACGCTCTTTTGATAATGCCCACATGATTTTTAGGCGGGTAGAATCTGCAAACATTTTATAAAGATTTGACAATATGTGAAATTGCTCGCCCTCTGGCATTCCTTCTTTCACACGAGCGATTACATCTTCGTGAATTGCGTTGCAATCACAAGTATCCTGTGTTTGTTTCATCTCACTTCTCTCCTTTTTCAGTTGAGCAATCATTCAATTGTTTTTTAATTTAGCATATGATTCTTGCTTTTGTCAATATCCTTTTTCTATGATGTGAGCCTAGCTATCGCAAGATCGCTTTGCTGACTGTAAAAAAGCCGCCGTGTAGTGTGATTGCACACTGGGACTTTTTTGCAGGGGAATGCTGTCTCTCAGTGCTCCATCTTGCCCGGTATTATACCGCAAGCAATGCGGGACGCTGAGGACAGCGTCCCCTACGAGGGTAACGCATAAAAAACAAGGGCAAGATCATTATGATCTCACCCTCTTTACTTAATATATCACACTAAGAAATCGATCGCAGAGTTGTGTCTTGCTCCGGGTCAATCGGTGCTTTCAAATATTCGATATCTGCGCCTAGATTTCGCATTTTTTCGACTAGGTTTTCATAGCCGCGTTCGATATAATGGATTTGCTCTACAGTGGTCTCACCTTGGGCGGCAAGTCCTGCGATTACAAGCGCGGCTCCTGCACGCAGATCGGAGCAGGCAACAGGTGCACCTGTGAAGCCGGAAACACCTTCAATGACGGCGGTTTTCCCGTCAACTTGAACTTGGGCACCCATTTTCTTGAGCTCATCCAGATAGCGGTATCGGCTGTCCCAAATGCTTTCTGTGATGATGCTTGTCCCTTTTGCCAGACAGAGGGCAACGCCCAGCTGCGGCTGCATATCAGTGGGGAAACCTGGATAGGGCATGGTCTTGATATTTGCGCGCCCCAGAGGTTTGTCACACTTTACAAGAACCGCCTCACCCAAGTCGCGGACGGTGACACCCATCTCTTGGAGTTTTGAGGTGATGCAGTCTAAATGTTTGGGGATTACGTTCTTAATCAGTACCTCACCGCCAGTTGCAGCGGCGGCGGCCATGTATGTTCCGGCTTCAATTTGGTCGGGGATGATGGAATACGCCCCGCCGGTCAGTTTTTTTGTGCCATAAATACGGATTATACTCGTACCTGCACCGCGGATATCTGCGCCCATGGAGTTTAAGAAGTTCGCCAAGTCAACAATGTGCGGCTCGCGGGCGGCATTTTCGATGGTGGTCTTCCCCTGGGCCAAAGTTGCCGCCATCATAATGTTCATGGTTGCACCAACACTGACAACGTCAAGATACACAGCACCGCCAACTAGGCCATTCGGTGCATCCGCACGGACGATGCCATTTGCAACCTCCACCTCAGCGCCCATGGCGTGGAAGCCTTTGATGTGCTGGTCAATGGGACGAACACCAAGATCACAGCCGCCGGGCATAGAGACTTCTGCATGGCCAAAACGACCAAGTGCCGCGCCGATTAGGTAATAAGAGGCACGAATTTTCCGCATCAACTCAGAAGCAGAGGCCGGTTTTTCGACACGGCTACAGTCGATGTCTAAGGTGTTACGATTAACACGCCGAATCTGTGCGCCCATCTGCTCCAAAATTTGTAAAAGCAGAGATACATCACTGATTTGTGGCACATTTTCAACACGGCAAACACCCTCAACCATGAGTGTAGCGGGAATAATGGCAACGACAGCGTTCTTCGCACCACTAATTTCTACCTCGCCGCGTAGCGGGTTTCCGCCTTTAATGAGATAACGATCCAAACAGTCACCTTCTTCTTTATGGAATACTTAAATTTAGTATATCCAAAGGATCAGCCTTTAAGCAATTATAACCTCAAATATTATACCACTTATTTGAGATTTTGCAAGCTTTTCTAACTGATTCCATGAAAATCCAACGTCACAAACCCGAAAAAGTCCTTGCGCGCCTAAGGATTGGATGGGAATCTATATCTTTCCATTTTTTTCGATTTATAGTACAATGACTATACTAGATATAGTAGGAGGGACATAATATGCTTGATCAAATCAGAAAAGAGACAGCGGCGGCTGTAGCGGAGCTTTTGCAGTGCGTCGATCCCGCTCCCGGAGATGTTTTCGTTGTTGGCTGTTCAACAAGTGAAGTCCTAGGCGAGCAGATTGGAAAAGCCGGAAGTTTGGAGATTGCAGAAGCAATTTTTGCGGGGCTCTATCCGATCATCCAGGAGTACAACTTATATCTCGCTGTGCAATGCTGCGAACACCTCAACCGTGCTCTCGTTGTGGAACGTGAACTTGCACAGGCGCAAGGTTTGGAGATTGTATGTGCAGTCCCCTTTGCACAAGCAGGCGGTTCTCTTGCGACTACGGCTTGGAAGCAGTTTGCAGACCCTGTTCTGGTGGAGGAAATCTGTGCTAAGGCCGGTATTGATATTGGCGGCACCTTGATCGGGATGCATTTGGCACGTGTGGCGGTGCCTGTACGGCTTCAGGTGAAGCGCATTGGAGCTGCGCCCATCATTGCGGCACGGACACGGCCTAAGCTGATTGGAGGTGCACGGGCTCGATACGAGTGAATTGTTGAGTCCATGAAAAGCAGTAGGATTTGATATCTTCTTGACATCAAACCCTACTGCTTTTCATATTTGTCAACTATAGGAGCGGACAACTGCGCTGATCGTTGTAGGGGACGCTGCCCTCAGCGTCCCGCAAATTCTAGGAAACTGAAGGGCCGGGACACTAGAAGCAGCGTCACCTTCTACATCTAGTAGGAAACGCCCCAAACAACCATGGTTTCCGCAGGTTTTCCACAGACAAGGCATGTCTCTCCCACGCGTTCTTGCTCAAACGGAATATTACGGCTTGTAATTGCATGATCGGTTTTGAGTGTTTCCTCACACGCTCGCGCGCCACACCACATGGCTTTGATGAACCCGCCTTTGGTTTCGATGATCTCTGCTGCCTCTTTGGCTGTCTGGGCGATAAAGGTGTTTTGCTCCAGATTCGCCTTCGCTCTGGCAAACATGGCGGCATGGACGGTCTCCAAACCGGATGCAATCGCAGTTTCCAGCTCATCCAGGGAAACTGTAATCTTCTCCCCGCCGGTGCGCAGTGCTAGGATGCACTGGTTTTGCTCGATATCCCGCGGTCCCATCTCCAGGCGGAGGGGGATCCCCTTCATCTCATGCTCAGCAAACTTCCATCCGGGGCTTTGATCGGAGTCGTCCAGTTTGACTCGGATGCCCGCTGCACGGAGGCGGTCAAAGATTTCGCTTGCTTTATCTAGCACGCCAGCTTTGTGCATGGCAATTGGAATGATCACAACTTGTGTTGGCGCAATCTTCGGCGGGATAACCAGACCAGAGTTGTCACCGTGCGTCATGATGAGCCCACCGATGAGACGGGTGGATACCCCCCAACTGGTTTGGTGACAGTGGCGAATCTTGTTGTCTTTATCGGTGAATGTGATATCAAAGGCTTTGGCAAATCCATCGCCAAAGTAGTGAGTTGTACCCGCTTGCAGCGCCTTGGTGTCGTGCATCATGCACTCGATGGAATAGGTGTCCATAGCGCCGGCAAATTTTTCTTTTTCCGTTTTTTGCCCTTTGAGGACAGGCATGGCAAGATAGTTCTCCGCAACTTCTGCGTAAATGTCCAGCATCCGCAGCGTCTCTTCCCGGGCTTCGGCTTCTGTGGCATGGGCGGTGTGTCCTTCTTGCCAGAGGAACTCACGATGACGCAAAAATGGGCGCGTCTGTTTCTCCCAACGGAGCACGCTGCACCATTGATTGTAAAGTTTTGGCAAATCTCTCCAAGAGCGAATGACTCTGGAGTAGTGATCACAGAAAAGCGTCTCTGAAGTCGGACGGATGCACAGCCGCTCTGTCAGCTCCTCACTGCCGCCATAGGTGACCCATGCGACTTCCGGGGCAAAGCCCTCTACATGGTCGCTTTCTTTTTGCAGCAAACTCTCCGGTATGAGAACTGGCATGGAAACATTTTCGTGTCCGGTCTCTTTGAACTTTCCGTCCATCACCGCTTGGATGTTTTCCCAAAGGGCATAGCCGTATGGGCGCAAGACGTAAAACCCTTTTACGCCGGAATAGTCGATCAGTTCTGCTTTGCGCACAACGTCTGTGTACCACTGGGCGAAGTCTACTTCCATGTCGGTGATTTGTTCTACTTGTTTTTCCTTAGCCATTTTGAATTGCTCCTCGCTTACCATTATAATATATGAACCTCTATCGAGACTTTTGCCTATACTGGAGAAAATACTTTGGAGTACATATGATGCAAGAGTTCAAATTTTACTGTAAACCCGCTCCTGGAGAGCGGATTGAGACCGCACTCACAGTCTCACCGGATACATCTTCTGCCATTCACGGCGTACTGACTGATCCTGAGGGCGCTCCCCTTCCTGCCACCTTAGTGCTCTTGTTCCAGACAGAGGAGGATGCTCCTCCTGTTTTGATCGCCCAGATCGCCACCGATGCTGAGGGACACTTTGCCTTTGGCGGGCTTATGGGAGATACGCTTTATCAAATCAAAATTTTTCAACAAAATACACGAGTACGGACATTGGAACTTTCTTCTTAGAGTGCTTCCGGTTTTTGTAGGGGCAGACCTTGTGTCTGCCCTGGTACCCGGAGCGATGAGATCACCGGGCAGACACAAGGTCTGCCCCTACTCTTCTTGCCGGAAGCTTTCTAACAGTTCTAGCAAGGCTTCTGCGTCTAAATCCTCTGTCATGTTAATGCGATTTAACAGGAAGAGGCTTTCGGGTTTGCCTCGCTCTACTATATTGATGTCCACATGGGTTGCCAAGGTCACTCGCACGCCCAGTTCTTGCAGGATTTGCTCACTTTGCTCGCAGTAATGTCCATAGGGATAGGCGAATACTAGAACCTCTGTGCCTAGTTCTGCTTCAATTGCTTGTCTAAGCCGTTCAAAATCTGCGGTGAGCGCATCCCTGTGTTCTTCTGGGCTTTCGCCTTCCATGGGTAACACACCATAGCGCCAAGGCTCGTCTTCTTTTCGATGCCATCTGTGCATGTCATAGGAGTGATGCCCAATTTGGATGATGCCTCGTTCTACCCAGGGGCGTACTTCGTCCCATGTAAAATGCGGGATAATGGAGATATCTGTGTGCCGATATGTATCTCGCCCGCGGGAGATGCCGATGACGTTGATAATAGCTTGTTTGTCAAACTCTTCCAAAATCGGAGCCGCCAATTCGAGATTGGAGCGATAGCCATCATCAAATGTGATCACGATCGGATTCGGCGGCAGTGAGGCACCCTCGTCAACGAAGGCGATTATATCGCAAAACGTAACAGATTCAAAGCCTGCATCTTGCAGGGCTTGCATCTGCATACGGAAAGCTTCCGCTGAAATAATGGCGGAATTTCCGTACACCGGCTCTTCTCTGATGTCGTGGTACATGAGGACAATAATTTCTTTGCTTTGCGGAACCGCCGGTGATGTATTACAAGCTGTCAGCAATAGGAGTACGAGCAAGATGCATCCTATTATACATCTTTTTGCGGTCGCCATCACAGGTTCACCACATGGACAGCCCTGTCCTCTTCAAAAAACTGTACTTCCCTTTTTTGACAAGTGAAGAGAATGATCTGCCGCTTTTGGGCAAGCTCTTTTAACAAGGTAAGGGCGCTGCCCATGCGCTTGTCATCAAAGCTCACCAGTGCGTCATCCAAAATGATCGGACAGGCATGCTCTGTGGGAAGCGTGAGGTCACAGATCGCTAGGCGGAGCGCTAGGTATACTTGATCGATTGTACCGCCGGATAGATATAGAATATCGCGGCTGATATCCTCACCTGTGCGCTCGGTGCATGGGGTCAGATTTTTATCAAACATAACGCGTTTGTACTTGCCATCTGTGAGGCGATCTAAGTAATAGCCTGCCTGTTTGCCAAGAAGCGGGAAAATGCGTGCGCCGATTTCGGCATCGGCTTCTGCTAAAACTTCCATCGCAAGGCTTAGGGCATCGTATTGTTTGTTTAGTTCTTCCACCCGAGCGCTCAAGTTGTTTCGTTTTGCGCCGAGCACGACCGGGTCACCGAATGCGCGCACTTCACCCTCGGCTCTGCCGTAGCTATACTTGAGGGTTTCCAGCTCCCCCTCCATGCGTTTGAGGTCGTAACTTGTTTCACTCTTACTGCGGAGAGGCAGATTGAGATCATCCAGCGGAATCGCTTCTGCGGCATCTCCGTCATAGGAGTCGATGAGGGTGTTCATCAGGTGCCTCGCTGCTTCTCTTTCTGTTTTGGCTAGGGCTAAGCGGTCTGCCTCACCTTCGATCTCTTTCATTTTCGTGACGGCATCTTCTAAGTCTGTTACACCAGGTGCTAGCTGTGCGACTGTTTCTTCCAAATGTGTTTTGAGCGTTTCCACTTCGCCTTTAATTTCTTCGCAGATAACATCTGCTTCCTCCAAATTCCGTTTGTGCTCTGTCGCTTTGATGCTTAAGACTTCATAGTTCTCCAATTTATGATGCAATGCCTCTATCGTGGGTGCGCCCAGCTTTATAAATGTTGCATCCCGGCGTTTCACCAAGGTGTTTGCAGCGCTCCATTCCCGATAGAGTAAGAATCCGAGTACAAGCATTGCAAGGAAAGCGATCACAGAGAACAGGATCAGCACTGGCATCTGCAACATCAGGCTAAGAGCTACGACTGCAACGGCAAATACCGGGAGTATACTGAGGGGAATCGTGTACTTCTTCCAATCAGCCTCTTTGGCTTTTTTTGCTGCGATCTCTTCTCGCTCGGCATCTTCTACGATTCGCTTGGCTCTTTCGGTGCTTTTGTCTTCAAACCCGATCTCCCGCCGTTCTTCTTCGATCAGGCAAAGGTCTTTTTTCGCACGTTCTGCCGCAGTCTTGATATCTTCATACTGCCTTGTAAGACTTGCAATTTTATCATGGGTCTCTCGGGCATCTTGGAGGTGCTCTTTGGAGAATGCCCCACCTAGCACCTTTTGTTTTGCGGCAATCTCCCGATCAAGCTCTCGCACTTTTTGTTTTGCATCTGCAATTTTCTGCCTTTGGCTGCGGCGCTCGATTTCCATGTGGATGTTTAGGTCTGCTGTCAATTCCGCTCTGCGTGCTTCAGCGCGATCTAGGTCTATACTGATTTCGTTGTAAGTCTCCGATGCCTCCCGCATATGTGCGATGGTCTGGTCAATGGCATCGATCTCGGTCTCTATCACCGGAATTTTCCCTGTTTTTTTATGACGGCGATGCCTGCGCCATGTACCGAGGGTGTTGGCTGTCTCACGGTAGGAGATGTTTTCATCTCCAGCTGATACCAATGCCGCAATGCGCTGTTCCAGTTCACCTGTTTGAGAAACTTTGATCCCCGCTTGACGGATGAAGGCACTCCGCACAAAGACTCCCTCAGGTACGCCTGTGAGCGTCTCTCCCATATTTTGGTGCATCAGGGAGAGCACTTCCTCACCGCTTCCAAAATAGCGAACATCTAACTTTTTCATGGGAGTCGCGCCAAGCGCCGTGCGTTGGATGACAACTTTCTTGCCACCGGACTCCACTTCCATCACGCCTTCCATGGCAGTCCCTGACCAGGGGCGGTATTTTGTCTTCTCCGGGAGAAATCCCTCTTTCTCCCGCTCTGCCGTGTTAATACCATAGAGCATGGCGCGGATGAAAGCACACCAAGTGCTCTTACCCCGCTCATTGGGCGCCTCTACAATATTGAGCCCAGACCCCAGTTTCAGTTTTGCATCTCGCAGACCGCCGAATGAGGCGTATAGTTTTCTAATCATCATGCTACATCCTCCACTGCTCGCCTTTTTCCATCGCTTCTAAGGCATAGCGGATGGCCCAGGTGACTTTTTCTTTTTCTGCTGCGGTGCCCGCTTCATATCGCGCACGCATTTTGCGCAGAAACAGACCCCGCAGACTGTCTTCCTCTGCATCGCGCCAGATATCTCGCCGGACTCTGGTCTTGTCTTGGATGGTGAGATGGAAGAATCGGTGGCTCAGCCTCCGTGTAATCATCTCTTCATCTACCGCGCCGTCAAACTCTCCTGTTAAGATGATACGGTAAATGTCCTGCTCCGTATTTAATGGCAGTGCCGCTTTGATTGCCGTTTCTATATCAAATGCGTCCTCCAGATTCACTTCCAGCTTATGATACTGCCGTCCGCCCAGTGGAACGAAGCACACCTGTGTACGTCCCCGTTCAACTTCTGCGATGATGACACCACGCTGACCGCATTCGTCAAAGCCGCGCCCTTCGGGGCAGCCAGCATAAGCGTAGTAGGTATCTCCCGCTTTTTGCAGACCGGAATATGTATGCTCATGCCCCAAGGCGAGATAGTTGAGGCCTGTTGCCGCGATTTCCACCTGTGTCATGGGATTATAGCTCTCTTCTGTACCATCCACTTGACCGTGGAGCACCATGAGATTCAGTTTGTTTCTCGGTACTTCCGGGAAACCCTCCAACATACCGGCGGAACGGTTTGTGGTGAAGGCCGCGCCCCAAATCAGGGCATTTGTTCCGCCCAGCTCTACTGCTTCCGGCGTGCTTGTCTGGAAGATGTGGACGTTTTCCGGAAGCTTCATTGCCGCCCAAGGTGCGCGGCTGTGGTAGTAGTCGTGATTCCCCGGTGCGATAAACACAGGTGCCTCAATCTCACTAAAGGCACGCACCAAAGCTTCGCTTGTTTCATAGTAGCTCTTGTCGCTGTCTAGCAGATCACCTGCCAAGAGAACAGCATCCACTCGTTCTTCGTTTGCGAGTCTTGCAATTTGATTCAATGCCTCTCGCTGTTCCCGCCGTCTGATTGCCGCTTTTTCTTCCGGCAGGGCTTCGAACGGTGAGTCTAGATGGAAATCTGCCGCGTGTAATACCTTAATCATGGATGCGAAGTACCTCCGCCTCTATTGTTTTTCCGGTCTGGGTATCTACTGTGAACACCGCACACTCTAGCTTACAGTCCCCAGGTGCCGGTTCAAAGCGTTCGCGAATATTGCCGAGAAACATGTTGATCGATTGCTCCGGACGGATACCAAGTACAGATCTGGCTGGCCCTGTCATGCCCACATCTGTTACATAGCCTGTCCCCTCCGGGAGCACTTGCGCATCTGAGGTTTGCACATGGGTGTGGGTACCCCATACCGCTGTAACACGACCATCCAGATAATAGCCCATGGCGAGCTTTTCACTTGTCGCCTCGGCGTGGAAGTCGAGGAGGGTGATATCTGCTTTTTGTTTTTTGAGCAGCTTGTCTACCAGTAAAAATGGATTGTCCGGCCCAAAATCCATCCCGTGGCGGCCAATGAGATTCACGACCAGGACTGTGCCAAAGTTCCGCTCCACAATTGTATATCCTATACCCGGCACTTGAGGCGCGAAGTTCAGTGGCCTGATGATATTTGGCATATCCTCCAGATAGGGCGCAATTTCACGTTTGGCCCAAGTGTGGTTACCCAAGGTAATCACGTCTGCACCTGCATCGAAAATCTGCTCTGCCATGTCTGGCGTGATGCCGAGAACTGCCGCATTCTCCCCGTTGACTACGGTGAAGCTGATCTCTTTCATCTTGATGATGGATGGCAGGCGGCGCTTTAAGCAGTCTAAACCGCTTTTGGATACCACATCGCCGACTGCCAGAATGTTTATGCGCATGATCTACCCCCTCTTACGCGGAACAAATATTTCTACACCAGGTTTTATATTTTGCAGTGTAGCTTCGGTATGTTCGCCGCCCGCTTCGCCGTCTCTTGTCCAGGGGACGGGCTCTTCAAACAAGAAGCGTGCTTTTTTTGCTTTAAAAATCTGCACATACTCCGAATCTTCTTTATTCGTTACGATGTCCATGAAGATCACGCTCAAATCCAGAATGTTCTTGGGATTTTTTACCAGGATCACTTCAAAGGCACCATCTGCCAAATCTACCATATCCGGTTTCAGCTTCCAAAGCCCCGCGATGGACAGGGTGTTTGCCACGGCACCGAAGATAAATTCTCCCTCGACACATCCGCCTTCATCGTATTCCACAACGAGCTTGCGGGGTGTGATTTTAGTCAAGCGACTGATGCCTTCCAGCATATAGGCAAAATGTCCCAATGTCTGTTTGTTCTCGCTGGGTGTCTGATAGGAAACTTCAGTAAATGCACCGAAGGCCGCAATATAGGTGAAGTATTCCTCTTTAAATCGACCGACATCGAGCGGGATGAGTTTCCCCTCTAACATCAACTCAGCTGCGCGGGCGGAGTCTTTGGGTATTTCCAAGGTCGTTGCCATGTCATTTGTTGTCCCCATGGGAATATATCCCACAGGCGGACGGTCTTCTAGTTCCATGAGACCTGCAATGGTCTCACCTAAGGTTCCATCTCCGCCGAAGCAGGCGACGATATCGTATCGCGGCCCTTCTTTTCTGGCGATTTCACTTGCGTGACCCGGATATTCGGTCAGATGGACATGCACAGACGCGCCGCCTGTACAGAGCGTTTCCACGATATGTGAAATCTCTGACCGATAGCGCCCTTTTCCGGCTTTTGGATTTATAATGAGTAAGATTCGTTTCCCCACACAGTCCCCGCCTCTAATTCCATTTTGTGCATATGGTGTTATTTTATCAAATTTGTGGATATTTGTCTACATATTGTGCAAAGCTAGCATGGAAACGCACGAAAAATTTTGCACAAGCAAAATACAAAAATCGTAGGACACGACGATTTTGAACAATGTTCTGCAAATTTGCGGCGTGCCGAGGGCATTACGCCCTACAAGTCTGCAAAAATTATTCTATAGGAGATATTCCCCCATGGAAAACAAACTCAAACAAACCGCTTCGCCTTATTTGCGGGCGCATTCAGATAATCCCATCCACTGGCACACATGGAGTCCCGCTGCTTTTGCAGAAGCGCGAGAGCGTGATGTGCCGATCTTTCTCAGCTCCGGCTATTCATCCTGTCACTGGTGTCATGTGATGAATCGGGAAAGCTTTTTGGACAAACAGGTTGCCGATGTGTTAAATCGGCATTTCGTCGCAATCAAGTTAGACCGGGAAGAACGTCCGGATATTGACCACCTCTATATGGAGGCTTGTACTGCCATGACAGGGCAGGGCGGCTGGCCGCTGACTGTGTTTCTTTGTCATGACAAAAGCCCCTTCTTCGCCGGCACCTATTTCCCGCGGGATCGGCTCCTCGCTCTGCTTCAGCGTGTACGTCAGATGTGGGATGCTGACCGGGAGCGACTCACCGGTGCGGGGAGAGAACTGTTAAGTTTCCTCTCCCGTCCAATTCCAAGCGGAGATGCGAATCGCTATACCTGCGTTGAGGATGGTATGCACTCTTTAAGCGCTGCGTTTGACCCTGCTTTTGGCGGTTTTCATCCCGCTCCAAAATTTCCTGCTTTGCAGCGTCTCTTATTCCTCTTGCGTCACGGGCAGGTATCAGAAGATTCTAAGCCTTCAAAAGCGATCGTTTCCAAGACACTGCACAGCATGGCAGAAGGCGGCATTTTCGATCATGTGGGCGGCGGATTTTTCAGATATAGCACCGATGCCAAATGGCATATCCCTAATTATGAGAAGATGCTCTACGACAATGCCATGGCAATCCTCACCTATGCGGAAGCTTCCGTCGCTTTGGATGATCCAAAGCTTGCTGACATTGCGCGGCAATGTGTATCCTTTGTACAGCGTGAGTTTGCCGCACCTGATGGAGGCTTTTATACCGCCCTCGATGCGGAAAATGAAGACGGCGAGGGGGCGTACTATCTCTGGACGCGGACTCAGGTTGCAGAGGTGCTCGGCACTGAGCGTGCGGCAAGCTTTTGCGACACCTTTTCCATTGGCGATAACCGCAGTCTGCCCCATCGCATTGGGCAAGACTTCGATCATGACTTGGCAGATGATCTTGCGCACCTATATGCGCATCGCGAGATACGAGATCGTCCGTTTTTGGATAAGAAGATTCTCACCTCATCCAATGCACTTTTGGCTGCTGCCCTCGCCTCTGCCGGACGATTGCTCAAGGAGCCTGATTGGATTGATTGTGCGGAACAAATTTGCACATTCATTTTAGAGGGCTTGGTACAAAATGGACGGCTGTTTGCGTCCCACTTTGAAGGTGCCGCCTCGCAAAAGGCTTCTTTGGATGACTATGCCACCTTCGTCTGGGCGCTCCTTGAAACCTATCAGGCGACCTTCGATCCCAAGTGGCTGGGACAGGCGCTCAACTGGAACGCCCATATGATGGAACTCTTCGGGGGTGCCGGCGGCGGATTTTTCCTCTCCGGACGGGATGTGACAGACCTGCCTTTGCGTCAAAAAGTGTATTTAGACGGACCGGTTCCCTGCGGCAATGCTGTGGCTTGCTGGAACTTGTTGCGGCTTCATGCGCTGACAAAAGATGAGAGCTATCTGGCTGCCGCTGAGGGGATTCTCTCCGGCGGAATCGGGATGATGGGGCGGTATCCCTCTTCCGCGACTGGGCTTCTTTCCGCGATTTTGCTACTGGGGAATGTTTCTACTCTGACCATCTCCCCTGGGATGAATCAGGACGCTTTAATTGATGCTTCCGCCGGGTATGCGCCCTTCTTGCAAGTGGCTGTCGTTGGGGAGTTTGCGGAAGATGCGCCACTGGATCGCTTGGTGCCTGCATCGAAAGACGCGACAGCCATTGAAGGACAGGCTGCAGGGTATTACTGTGACCGCACCGGCTGTCATCGTCCTGTGACGGACGAGCAAGTACTGCGGGATGTTTTGCAGACAGGGCGCTAGAACACTTGCAAAGAGACCTCTTCTAGGATACTATAGCTATATCTTGGAGCAAAGGAGGTGTCTCTTCATGAAGGACATGACCATGGGCAAAGAGTGGAAGGTTATTCTATTCTTTTCTCTCCCCATTTTGTTTGGGAACCTGATACAACACCTGTATACCATCGTGGACGGCATCATCATTGGTCAAGTTGCGGGAGATATCGCTCTGTCTGCTGTTGGGACAAGCTTTCCTTTGATCATCTTATTCTTGGCATTTGCTTTTGGACTCTCTGCCGGCAGCGGCGTACTCATTGCACAGAATTTTGGCGCAAAACGCTTTGAACGCTTGCGTGCCGCTGCCTCCACCAGTTTGATTTTGATCACCGGACTCGGCATTTTGTTTTCCGCCCTTGGCGTTTTGTTGGCTCCCTTGTTTTTTCGGCACATTCTCCATGTGCCAGAGGCGCTGTTTGATATGGCGCTTACATATTTTCAGATTTTCTCTCTGGGCATTGTCTTCCAGTTTGTGTTCAATGGCGTTGCCGCCATCCTCCGCTCTGTTGGAGATGCGAAGGTCACGCTTTATTTTCTTGTTCTCACTTCTATCTTGAACGTCATCCTCACTTTGCTAGCTGTTGTGACGCTGGACTTCGGTGTTGTAGGTGCCGCTTGGACAACTGTGATCTCGAAGCTTGCCTCGGCGGTGGTTGCCTATGTCTATATGGTGCGCAAATATGAATTTCTGCGACCCCAGTGGCAACTTGACTTTTCCCTTTGTCGGCTGATCTTAAGACTGGGTTTGCCGATTTCTTTGCAGAACGGCTTTGCTTCCATTGCGTTCATGGCGACAGGGCGGCTGGTGAACTCCTTCGGGATCGTCAGCATCGCGGCTTATACCGTTGCTATGCGGATTGATGGCTTTGCCTTCATGCCGATGATGGCATTTAACGCCAGCATCAACACTTTCACTGGACAAAACATCGGTGCAAATCGTTTGGATCGCGTGCGGGCGGGGCTTTGGCAGACCCTGCTCATGGCTCTGCTCAGCGGTCTTGTTTTAATGGGTATTCTCTTCTTGTTCGCACCGCTTTTCGTTGGTCTGTTCGGGCTGGAAGGCGACATGCTCACTCGTGCCGTGGCGCAGATTCGCTTTATTGTCCCGTTTTACGTCCTACTCATACCGTCTCTTGTCTTCATCGGCATGATGAAAGGTGCGGGAGATGTGGTGTTTCCGATGATTGCAATCTCTGCGGAGCTTGCCTTGCGGGTTGTCTTGTCTTATCTCTTGGTGCATTTTGGCGTGCTGGGCTACAGCGCCGTATGGGTGACATTCCCAATTGGCTGGGCGCTTTTGCTTGTGCTCGCCGTCTATCGGCTGCGCGGCGGGAAGTGGAAGATGAAATCCTTGGTTGGGTAGTGAGCGGTAAAGGAAAATCCCACAAGGCTTGCATTTTCCTTGCGGGATTCAATGGAGTACCTATCAACAAGGTTTTTCTTTTAGAGCAAAACAGATTTACTCTGCTGTAAAAAGCAGTGTCCATTCAATTGTGCCGCCATAGGTAGGTGTAGCAATTTGGTGTTCCTGTCCAAAAGCGATTTCTATTCTTTCTGTTTCCTTTTCTCCAGTGGGGTCACGCAATTCGCCGTGCAAAACAAGGTAATCGGCTCGAATCTCTTCTATAGTAATCGTCCACCATTCGTGATCCCACGCCTCTAAAATTATCACACTATCCTGTTGTACTTCTTGTGTCGTAATGATAGGCTCATTCGCTCCATTCCGCGACCGTTCGATCTCCGCAATGGTTACTGTTACAGATTGACTTATAGACTCGTCTATTTCATTCGCTGCTGATTCAGTACAAGAAACCAAGGTTCCGACCATAAGCAGCAAAGCCAATAATGCGAACAATATTTTTCTCATTTCCTGTTCATCTCCTTAGGCATATGATACTATTTCGACTAGACGAATGGCAATAGAAGAATGTTCCCTTCTAAATATAGGTAGCAAAACAAAAAGACCTACCATCTGTTGATAGCAGGTCTTTTTCAGAAAAGCCTTAGATAATCAGATTAATCACCAATGTGATCAGCGCAAAGGCAACAGCCACCCATTTGGTGACTTTCGCCAGACGCGCATCGAGTGAGCGTCCTTTGTTCTTCGCCATGAAGGTGTCTGAAGAGCCGCCGGTCAATGCTCCGGAAAGTCCGGCGCTTTTGCCGGTTTGGAGCAGGATGATAGCAATTAAGAATACAGCAGCAAGCAGATGCACAATGCTAAGTGCGATTACCATGAAAAGTCATTCCTTTCAAATTTGTTCGTAACAAGCACTATAACACAAAGTCTGTACAATTTCAATCCTTTTTTATATAATTGATGAAAATGCCAAAAAGGAGCTCTCATATGTATTTTGATACCCATGCCCATTATGATAATCCCCGCTTTCAGGACGACCGCGATGCACTGCTGGAAAGCCTTCCGGCGCATGGGATTGAGCTGGTTTTGATTCCTGGCTATGACATGCCCTCATCTAATACGGCAATCCGCTTGGCGGAGAAATATCCATACATTTACGCCGCGGTGGGATTCCATCCACACGATAGCAGTAAGCGGAAATCCGGCGATTTGGAAAAGTTGGAAGCGCTCACCCAACATCCACGGGTCAAAGCGGTAGGCGAAATCGGGCTGGATTACCATTATGATTATTCTCCCCGCGATGTGCAGATGGAATGTTTCCGCGCACATATGGAGCTTGCGCGCCGTGTGGAGCTTCCGGTCATCGTGCATCAGCGGGAAGCGGCGGCGGATACCCTTTCCGTCTTGCGGGACTACTGGGATATCCCCGGTGTGGTGCACTGCTTCTCGGGCAGTGTGGAAGTGGCACGGGAGATTTTGGACATGGGCTGGTATCTCAGCTTCACCGGTGTGATCACCTACAGCAACGCCAGAGTCAGCCATGAGGTATTGCGCTATGCCCCCCACGACCGCATCATGTTGGAGACCGATGCGCCCTATATGGCACCTGTCCCATACAGAGGCAAGCGCAACAGCTCCCTTTACATGCCGGAGATCACGGCAAGTCTCGCGGAGATTTGGGATGTCTCCTTGGAGGAAGCGGCGCAGATTACGACTGAGAATGGCAAACGTTTTTTCAGAATATAAGAAAGTAGGCTGGTGCAAGATATAACTTGCGCCAGCCTGCTTTTTTGTTTTGGCTTAACTGAGGGAGATATTGTCCATCCCATTTTGTTCAAACTCTTCGATATACTCATCAATCCGCCCGGTAAGCTCTTCAAAGTTCTCTCGATTGATGGGCTCATGGTTCATATCCCGCCGGGCAAGTTCTTCTGCTAAAATCTCGAAAAATACGGTGTCTTCGTAGTCCATGATCGCGTCGTGGATGCCGCCCTCCACATAGGCTTTTGATGGAGAAACTCCATCCCGGTGGATTTCCATGAGTTCCGGCATCTTCGCCTTTAGGGCATGGGCGAAAAGCTTGGATTCTAAGGCATCGTAGGGTTCAAAGCGATCGTCGCCCCTGGTGGAGTTGAGCACCCAATTGCCCACGTATGCCATGTCTAATAACATCCGAAACTCTTGGTTTGTTAATTCGATTTTCATCTTGCTCCCCACCTTTCATCTGCTCTGTTTGATCCTACTTTATTATATCACGGAAGGACGAAAAATTCCACACAAATAATTTCCCCAGAGGTTAATATTTGACTTGTGTTTTGCTATCCTGTATCATGGGGATGGTAAATTTTGTATTATATACAAAGAGATAAAAGCCTCCTTTCCCAAAGGAGGTGGCAGGCGAAGCCTGACGGAGGATTTTATAAGCCTCGCAAACATTGAAGAGCAATCCTCAGTCAGCTGCGCTGACAGCTCCTTTGGAAAAGGAGCCTATGTGCCTATTAAACATAAAGGTAATACATTTTCTGGAGGAACAACATGGCAGACAATCGACCCATCGGTATATTCGACTCCGGTCTCGGAGGACTCACGGCGGCAAAGGCCATCATGCACAGTCTGCCTGGTGAGCATCTCTGCTATCTGGGCGACACCGGGCGTGTGCCCTATGGCAGCCGCAGTCGGGAGACGATAGAGAAATACGCGCTGGAAGATCTGGCGTTTTTGGAAAGTTTGAATGTCAAGGCGGCAGTTGTAGCCTGTGGCACGGTGAGTGCGGTTGCGCTTTCGGCGCTTCAGGGAAACTACGATATGCCCATTTATGGCGTGTTAGAGCCAGCCGTAGCAGCGGCGCTTCAGGCGACGAAGAATGGACGGATTGGTGTCCTCGGCACAGAGGCGACCATCACAAGCGGCGCATATGAAGCGCTTCTGCGTGAAGCACGAACTGACTTGCAGATTATAAGCAAAGCTTGCCCCTTGTTTGTACCGTTGGTGGAAAACGGGCGTGTCCATCCGGGGGATGTTGTGATTGAGACCCTTGTGGCAGAATATCTGGCTCCGCTCAAAGGGGCAGATGTGGATACGGTGATTCTTGGTTGCACACACTATCCCTTATTGGAAGACGTGATCGGGCAGTTTATGGGCGCTGATGTAACACTCATCTCATCCGGTGCGGCAGTTGCGGCGCAGGTGGCGAAAGACCTTGCCTCAACTGGCTTATTATCTGATCAGACAATGGGTGGTACACATCGTTATTTTGTGACTGACAGCGTGTCTGGATTCACAAAACTCGCTTCCTTGTTTCTCCAACAAGACGTATCAGGCGAGGTGACACAAGTTACTTTGACAAGCGACTAGAGGCGGGGTATAATAGACAAATGAAAGATGTAATCATATCCATAAAGGGTCTCCAAGGCGCGGGGGCTGATTGGGCAGACGAAACCGATGCAATTGAGTTAATCACGAACGGGGAATATACCCACGACGGTACAGAGGCCGAGTTTTCCTATATGGAAAGCGAAGTGACCGGCATGGAAGGCACACGCACCACCTTTCGCGTGAGCCCACAGATGGTCACACTCACTAGGGAGGGATCTCTAAACGCACAGATGGTGTTTGAGCAGGGGAAAAAGCATGTGTTTCTTTATGAAACCCCTTATGGTGCCGCTACAATGGGAATCGATACCAAGCGGCTGCGCTGTGGACTTGGTGACACAGGCGGCAAGATGGAGATTGACTACACCATAGACCTTGACAGTGTTGTGGTGAGCGAAAGCAGTTTTGTAATTCACGTCCGCGAAACGGGCGCACAGATCAATGAAGGAGCGTAGGCAGATGGCAAACATGGTAGAAGTCGCAAAAAAAGAGATAGGCACATTAATTGAGGATGCCTATGCACGAGCAGTAGAAAGCGGCGCACTCCCCGCTGGCGGCGCGGAGGTGCAGGGTACAATCGACATTCCTCGGGATGAGAAAAACGGCGATTACGCAAGCGCTTGGGCGATGGCAGCGGCAAAACCGCTGAGTCTGCCGCCCAGAAAGATTGCCGAAGCCTTGGTGGAAGCCCTTGACTTGACAGACAGCTACTTCCGTGAGGTGGAGATTGCAGGCCCTGGATTTATGAACTTCCGCCTGGCTGATACTTGGTATCGGGATGTGCTTCAAGCGGTGGAAACCATGGGCGGTGACTATGGCCGCATTAACATCGGACAAGGTGCCCGCGTGATGGTGGAGTTCGTCTCTGCGAATCCGACGGGAGCCATGACCATCGGCAATGCGCGCGGTGGTGTGCTAGGTGACACCATGGCATCTGTGCTAGATCGCGCCGGATATGATGTATATCGGGAGTTCTATGTGAACGATGCCGGCAATCAGGTGGAGCTTTTTGCACTTAGCTTAGAGGCGCGTTATATTCAGCTTATCCGTGGCGAGGACGCGGTGGAGTTTCCTGAAAACGGCTATCACGGCGGAGATATCCGTGCGCTGGCACAGGTGTTTTATGACGAGCACGGCGAGCGTTATCTGGACGTGGACGAAGAGACACGCCGAGCCGTACTCATGGATTTTGGACTCAAGTATAACATCGCAAAAATGGAGCGTGATCTCAAAAACTACGGCATCACCTTTGATCGCTGGTTTAGAGAGACTGAGCTCTATGATTCCGGCGAATTGGACGAAACAATCAAACTGCTCACAGATGGCGGACACACCTATGAGAAAGACGGCGCACTCTGGCTCAATCTCATCGATTTGGGCGCGGAGAAAGATGATGTGCTCCGCCGCGCAAACGGACACTACACCTACTTCGCGGCTGATATCGCCTATCATCGGGACAAGTTCATCAAGCGCGGTTTTGATCGGGTCATTGACGTTTGGGGTGCGGATCACCACGGTCACGCAATCCGCTTTAAGAAAATTTTACCGGCAATTGGTGTGGATCCGGAGAAGATGGACTTTCTCATCATGCAGCTTGTCCGCTTGACGCGGGACGGCGAGACAGTACGTGTGTCTAAGCGCACCGGGAAGTCGATTACTCTGGCAGATCTCTTGGACGAAATCCCACGGGATGCGGCGCGTTTCTTCTTTAGCACGAAGCCTGATACCCATTTGGAGTTTGATCTGGGTCTTGCCGTGCGGCAGGACAGCGAAAACCCGGTCTATTATATTCAATATGCCCATGCGCGGATTTGCAGTCTGGTCAAGGCTCTCGCCGAAGAAGGGGAGCAAGTTGTATCGGCTGAGACTGTGGATCTTGCCCAGCTGGCAGGTACAGATGAGCACAATCTGATCAAGCGTATCGCAAGCCTGCCGGAAGAAATCCGCATGGCGGCGCGGGATGAAGACCCCTCCAAGCTCAACCGCTACGCAAGCGACTTGGCGGCAAGCTTCCACAGTTTCTACAGCCATTGCCGCATCAAAGGCGAGGCACCGGAAGTACTCCGCGCCCGCCTCAAGCTGGCAGATACGGCTCGTAGTGTGATTGCGACGTGTTTGGATATCCTGGGTGTATCCGCACCGGAGCGGATGTAACAATCTGATGGGAAGGCGCAAGCGGCAATGCCGTTTGCGCCTTTTGTGTTGTGGAGAACGATGCCTTCAAAAGCCTCCTTTTCCAAAGGAGATGGCAGGCAAAGCCTGACGGAGGATTTGCCCTTGACCTTTGCCTTGCACAGAAAAACCACCCCGTCGCGCTGCGTGCGCCACCCCTCCAAGGAGAGGAACAAAGGGCAATCCTCAGTCAGCTGCGCTGACAGCTCCTTTGGAAAAGGAGCCTAGGGACTCCCTTACAATGACATCACAGATCATCTTTCGGCCCGGCGGATATTGTACAATTCCTCTGTTTTTTGCATGATTGCTTCGATCTCCTGCAACAAATCCTGTAGTGTCTGGTGCATGTCTGCCATTTGGACGTAGAGCTGGAAATACATGTGTTTGTATAGTTCGTTCATGTCGTTTCATCTCCTTTTGATAGGCTATGTATAGCCTATAGCAGCACACATAGCCTGCCCTTTCAAGTCGTTTTGTGTACGCTTGGGAAAAAGCTATGGGGATGATGTGATGAATACCACTTCCGTTGTGCGTGATCGTATTTTGCAACTATGCAATGAGCGTGACTGGGCGATACATAAATTGGCAACAGAATCAGCCGTTTCACCCTCGTCTGTGAAGAATATCTTATATGGAAAGAGCAAAGACCCAAAAATTGTAACAATCAAAAAGCTCTGCGATGGTTTCGAGATCACCCTTGGTGAGTTCTTCAGCACACCGGAGTTTGATAAGTTGGAGCAAGAAATCAAGTAAATCCAAAACAAACCGCCTCTTTCACTTGAAAAATGGGCGGTTTTGGTGTATAATGATGTGATAATCGAGAGTCTCAATAGGAGAGGGGTCGTCTTCTTTGGTCAGAACAGCAGTCTTGGTCTCCGGCGGCGGATCGAATTTGCAGGCAATCCTCGCAGCGAAGCTATTTGGTGAAATTCAAAACTGTGAGCTGGTGTCTGTGGTATCATCCAGCCAAAACGCCTACGCCTTAGACCGCGCCCGCGCAGCCGGGATTGAGGTCAGCGTGGTGGATGTTACGGCTTTCCCAACCAAGCGGACATTTAACACGGCGCTTTTGCAAAAACTACACGATCTGGATGTGGAACTCGTGGTACTAGCGGGCTTCATGCAAATTCTGCAACGCCCTATCGTCAAGGAATATGAAAACCGCATCATCAATGTACATCCATCCCTCTTCCCATCATTTACAGGGCCGGGATGCTATAATCTGAACGTGCATCAACAGGTGCTCGACACTGGCCTCAAGGTGTCAGGTGCCACGGCACACTTTGTGACAGAGGAGATTGCCCAAGGTCCTGTTATTCTGCAAAAAGCCGTAGACGTACTACAGGGCGACACAGCGAGTATGCTCCAGCGCCGCGTCATGGAACAGGCGGAGTGGGAGATTCTTCCACGTGCAATGGACTTGTTCTGCCGCGGGAAGTTACAGGTGGAGGGGAATAAGGTTCTAATCAAGGAAGATATGTAGTTAATTAACTTTGGGATAGTCTGATAGTTTGTGAGGATAGCAATCCAATGCGCTTAGACAGATATATTGCAAAGCAGCTGAAAAGCCCAGTGGGCTTAGGTGGTAGACTCGTATTCCGTGTTATGAACTGGCAAAATCGCCATTTATATCAGGAAGCCGTTCGGTTGTTGGCACTCTCTGGTACCGATAGTCTGCTAGACATTGGCTGTGGGAACGGCAATGTGCTACATACGCTGGCGCGTCAATTTGATTGCGCTTTTACAGGCATCGATACGTCGGCGAGTATGCTCGCGCTTGCTGTTCGGCGTAATCGTGCATATATAAAAAACAGCAAAATGACGCTCCTGTGCCAAAATGTAAACGCGATGTCTTTTGCTGACCATTCTTTCAGCAAAGCATATACAATTAACACAGTATATTTTTGGGAAAATCTCGATGACACCATGATCGAGATTGGGCGCGTATTAAAGCCAGGTGGATTGTTTATGAACACCCTGTATACCGATGAAACATTGTCTCGCTTTTCCTTTACACAATTTGGATATAAGCGGTTTACCCCAGAACAACTAACCAACGCAGGCATACATGCCGGGTTTACCGCAGAGCTTGTACCAATTATGAATGGTGCCGCATATTGTGTTTTGTATCGAAAGGCGAACTGAAAAGATATTGATCACAACGAAAAAAGAGCAGAAGCCTTCGCTTCTGCTCTCATTTTATTCGCTTTACGCCATTGTGCTCAATCTTTTTGAAAGGCTGCTCTTTTTTCGCGCTGCGTTGTTCTTGTGCAACAGACCTTTCCCAACAGCTTTGTCCACTGTTTGCACTGCAACTTTGTAAGCCGCGTCTGCTTGCTCACGGTTGCCTTCTGTGACCGCTGTGTCAAAACGCTTGAGTGTGGTTCTAAGATACGTGCGGTTTGCTCTATTTCTTGCCTCGTTGGCTCTACCGATTAGAATTCTCTTTTTTGCTGATTTAATGTTTGCCATCTTTACCCTGCACCTCCTTCTGTGCGAAATACAATCACATGTGATGTTCACATGGTTTTATCCTCGCGGAAAATTATTTTATCACGCCAATATGGAAATTGCAAGACTTTTTTCCTCTGTTTGCGAATATTCTGGAAATAAGCCTATTCCGCTTTCGGTGCATCTGCCGCTCCGCCAGAGCCGCCACTGGGGCGTCTTCTGCGGCGGCGACGGGGTTTCTTGGGTGCCTCTTCGCCGAATTTCACATCCTCTGCTACCGGACTAGGTGCAGGTTCTGCCTTTTTCTCTGGCTTTCTGCTTCCTTGCGGACGCTCAGTCTTCAATGACGCACGTAAGGGCGGTTTGTCTCCTGTATTGCGTCGTGGGGTGAAATTTGGTTTCTCGCCGCGGGCTTCCCGCTCTTTGGCTTCTGCGATCACTTCCGCACGTCTTTGCTTGCCAGTTTTGATGAATTCGAGCTCATCCAAGGGATAATAACTAACCGCCGGGTCTCCGCCAGGTGTTTCAAGGCGGACTTTGGCTTTTTGGCGCAGGAGGTTGATCTCTGTAATGGTACCCTTGCCGTCCGGGGTCTCCACATACGAATCTGTCTTCGGCGCGTTTTTGACCAGCTCTTCATAGGCATCTTGCTCGTATTTGAGACAGCACATCAGTCTCCCGCAGGTGCCAGATATCTTTGTAGGGTTTAAGGATAGGTTCTGGGTCTTTGCCATCTTGATGCTCACCGGCTGGAACTCATCCAAGAACTGGCTGCAGCAAAACTCCTTACCGCAAATGCCGAGACCGCCTAGCATCTTTGCCTCATCACGGACACCGATTTGCCGCAACTCGATCCGTGTGCGGAAAATACCTGCTAGATCACGCACTAGTTCACGGAAGTCTACACGTCCGTCAGAGGTAAAGAAGAAGAGGATTTTGTTCCCCTCAAAGTTGTATTCTACATCAACCAACTTCATGTCCAGCCCGTGCTCGCGGATCTTTTCGCCCGCTGTTTGAAAGGCCTGCTTTTCCCGCTCCCGGTTTTCCTCAGCGGCTTTGAGGTCTTTTTCGTTCGCCAGGCGGATAATCGGACGCAAAGGCGGGAGCACTTTTGTGTCCTCCACAAAGGTATTGCCCCGTGTACATTCGCCAAACTCCAGACCTTTGCTGGTCTCTACAACCAGATTTTGACCCGCTTCCACCGTATGGCCTGCCGGATCAAAATAATAGCTTTTTCCTCTGCTCTTGAATCGTACACTGACTACTTCTGTCATATCGTTTCCCTCCAATTGGGTGGGTTCAGAGTAATGTAGCTAAGATCTTGCCGGAGATATGCCCGGCACTCACATTAAATCGCAGATCGTCTCGCAAACTGTCAAATAAGCGGATGCCTGCTTGGAGCTTTGCCGGATTTACGCCTTCTTGCCCGAAGCCTGCTATAAAGCGCATGTAACAGACTTCGATAAACCCATCTAGCACTTGCCGATCGGTTTTCTCTAAGCTGACGCAAAAGTGGAGCAAGTCTAATCCCTCGGATGTATATGCGTCCCAAAATGCGTCTGCCAGTTCACGCGCTTCGCTTTCTTCCGGTACAGACGCGTCCGCATCCGGCACGAGAGATAGATGCACACAGCGGGAGCGCACGGTGGGGAGTAGACGCAGAGGATTTTCCGTAAGCAGTAAAAAGGTGACAAAGCTGGGCGGTTCTTCCAGAATCTTCAGAAAAGCATTCTGTGCGCTCTGATTGAGTGCATCTGCCTCTTCAATGACATACACCTTATGCTCTGCCTCATTTGGAAGCGTTGCGGCATCATGCACGATTTGGCGAATTGCTGCGACGGGAATTTCTTTTCCTGTTTCCCGTTCGACCCGCAAAATATCCGGATGGATTTCCCGTTCCGCTTTTTCGCAGGCAACACAGGTGCTGCAAGGGCGTTCACCCTCGCTCTGGCAGATTCGGTTACGCGCCATCAGATGTGCCAGTGCACGCCGCTCATCCGCCTCGGGACCGCTGATTAAATACGCGTGTCCGAGTTCTCCTTTTAGTGTTTCCTTGATGCGGGCATTGCCCGTAAATCCGCTCATGTTCATATCTGATCTAGTATATCCGATTTTTATCCTTATTTCAATAGCAGAACGCAAAAGAGATGTGGGCAACTGCTGATACTACGCTGACAACACGTAGGGGCGGTCGCCCCTGCAAAGCAATGCATTTTTCCATTCCCATAAAAAACGCACACTCCGTCCAGTTTTTCCCGATCATAAGATGCTAGATATTGTGCAAGAATGGGATTGACAGTGCCTAGGATGTGCGATACACTAATACTTAATGTATTTATTCTGGCGAATAGAAAGGGAGATTTCCCCTATGCCGATTACACAGCGTTTTCATAATTTTCGTCAAAAAACGCGAGACGAATTTTCTTCGTGTACAGCGCCACTGCTCGCACTTCCCGAAGTGCAAAGGCTAGAAACATGCGCGCATCATGTAAATTATACGCGCTTGGGCCATTCTTTGGATGTTGCCTATCTTAGCTTTTGCATCGCTAAGCTCACAGGCTGTGACGCAGAAAGTTGCGCCCGCGGCGGGCTCTTGCATGACATGTTCTACAGAGACGATGCAGAGGGCGGAAAGCTTAACCATATGCGGAGCCACCCAAAAGAAGCTTTGGAGAACGCAAAAGCAGTCTGTACGCTTAATCCCATCGAAGAAGATATCATTCTCAAGCACATGTGGCTGATTAATCCGGATATGCCGAAGTATAAGGAAAGCTTCATTGTCACCTTTGTTGACAAAGTTTGCGCAGTACGGGAGCGGCTCTTTGGGATGTCAAAACGGCGGAGCCATTCGCGGCGGCGCAGGTTGGCGACGGCTTTGCAGATTGCGAAGATTGTCTAATGTTTGGTTTTATGAAACCTCAAACCCTAACTTGGGTTTGAGGTTTTTTGCTGAGAACATGTTGTAGGGGACACTGCCCCCAGCGCCCCGGCTCTTTAACTTCCTAAAATTTGCGGGATATTGAAAACAGCGTTCTCTACAAAGTAAAATCAAGGCTATTTATCTACTCACTTCGTACGCTCTGCGATGGCCTCTAGTAGCTTTTGGACTTTCTTCGTGCCTACAAGGGCAATTTCACCGTTTGTCATCTCGATCTCTTTGGTCACTCGATCTACATGCCTGATGTTGCGCAGATTCACAACAAAGGACTTGTGACTGCGATAAAAATCTGAACTGATCTCTTCCAGCTCATTGATGGAGCCATAAAAGTTAATCTGGCTGTTCTCCAAATGCAAAACAATCTTACGTGCCGCCGGGTGGGAGGTGAAAAACATGATATCCTCATAGGGAATCAGGCGCATGCGGCCGCCGTCTTTCACCTGATAGCTGCCCGTTGTTGGCCGTTTATCCGTCACAGAACGCTTGTACACCGCATCGATGCAGGCCTGTATGCGACCGGGAATCTCTTGGGGACGATCTTTGACGATATAATCAATCGCTTCTACTTTATATTGGAAGGTTAGATGCAGCATTTCTGCGTGAGTGGTGACAAATGCAATGGAGCTATGCAGGTCTTCCTCGCGAATGTGGGCAGCAAGAGTGATCCCATTCATCTCGTGCCCTAAGTCTACGTCTAGGATGTACAGTTTGTTCCGCTTTGGGTGGACATCTGCATAACTGATCACTTCAAAGGGATTATCGGTGGAGAGGGCGAGGGCTGCATCGTATTCTTCCATGATGATATGGTTATATACGATGGTCTCCATACGCTTGCGCTGTATGGGGTCATCTTCACAGATTATTACGTGTATCACTGTTGTACCCCCGCTCTCTTTTCGTTCGCTTATCTACTATTATAGCAGATTCAATTATATCTGCAATACCGCCAGCAAAATAAGTAGTCCCCCGCTGACCCAAGAAATATCCCGTGTGAGAACGCTTGCCAGCCGTCCGCCGAGTTTGCCGCCTGCGACAATTGCGATAATCGTGAGCAGACTTGTGAGTCCTGCACTGAGCAGCGGCGGTGCGCCGAGCAGTCCCGCTCCCAGTCCAGCTGCGATGCCATCTAGCGAGAGCGCGATGCCAAGTGAGAGTGCCTCACCTGGAGAAAGCGTGCGCGAGCCGTCTGTGTCTGCTGTCTCAGGATCTGCATAGATTTGGAGAATGAAGGTGAGGCGGAAAGCAGAAAATTTGATCTCGCCTCCGCTCCCTCTTTTTCGGATGTAGTTTTTAAGCCAACTGTCAAAGATACGAAGCGTTCCTAGTCCGAAGAGGATGGTAAAGCTAATCAGTCCCGCCAGCCAGTCTGGCATCAGTCCGCCCATGCGTTCGCCGAGGAATAGTGTGATCCCAAGGAGTCCGCCGCTGATTAGACCGATGATCAAGGTAGCACCGATGGAAATTTTCATCTTTTGGCTGCCATAGGCAAAGGAGGCCACGAGCGCATCAATTGAGATGGCAGGAGCCAAGATTAATACTTCTAATATTGGAAAGCTATGCACAGTAATACACCGCCATATGTATAGAGTTCGTGTAGAAGCGGCCACTGGCCGCCTGCGGACGCGCAATGCGCGCCCCTACATGTGTTCAATGTTTCATTTGAGGAACAATACACTCTATTCTTTGACAGCTTGTTTTGTTGCAAAGAAAAAACCTGTCTCTCCGAAGAGAAACAGGTTTGCGGCTTGTCTAATCCTTAGACCGCACGCTGGACTTTGCCAGAGCGCATACAACGTGTACAAGCGTACACATGGCGAGGAGAGCCGTTTACCACTGCTTTGACTCGCTTTACATTTGGTTTCCACATCCGGTTTGACCGTCTGTGTGAGTGGCTGACCTTGATGCCAAACGAGACACCTTTATCACAATATCCGCATTTTGCCATTTCCTTGCACCTCCCCACTGTATGGGCGGAATAATATCTCTCATTGATAGAGCGGATTACATTTTACCAGACATCTACACAAATTGCAAGTAAAATCTTTGTCCTTCTTTTGAAACTGTTCGCTTTTGCTTATTTTGTTCATCACGAAGGGGTATTCTCCGTTTCGGGCGCTTCTTTTACCTTTTTTATAAAATGCTCTTTTACTTCCAATATCACTGTGATGACGACATATTGGATGGTGAAACCCACAAATTGCCTTCCAAAAAACAGTACACCTCCCATCGGATCTCCTTGAAAAATCCACTGAATGGCAACTGTGTATACAAATGAGATGCCGATGAAAGCGACATAGCCAATGGCAAGCTTTGTATGTATTTTCCCTTTTGATCTGTCTATCACGACCATACAGGCAACCACCAGAATAATAGGCAGGTCCTGGGTTAGAATCCGATCTATCACAAATGGCAATGCCTCTTCAAAATCGTTCTGTGCCATTCCCGCAACCACGTTTATCCAGTACATAATTTTAGAGATCGCAAGGTACATGATGAGCCCGTCTTTTAGCCCTGACCACTTTCTTTTTTTCACGCCCGCGACACCTCGGTTTTCTTTGTTTCGTATCAGTTTCTTCGTGCTCCCCAAACAATGAGGCGCGCGAAGTCTGGGTTATGATCTATTATCTAATGCTTGCTTAATTTGTTCAACTGTTGCTTGCGCATCGTCTACCCCAATGACAACTGTATCGAAGTCCTCGTCTTTCACGCTGATAACAACGGCATCTTCTTTTCTTTTCAGGTCATAAAATACATTCCGTCCTTCTTGATGAAAATATCCGCCATAATAAAAAGAATTTGCATTTGTACCTAAGCGCTTATCCAAGGTATTGGGAAGGTCTTTCCACTCTAAGCCGCTTGTTACCCCGACGATATTATCCAGATGGAGTGCTACCTCACTTCGAAAGGCGAAAAACTTCCTTGCTCCCTGCACTGTGATAAGCAGTTGATCATTTTCAATGTTTACTCTTGACATATCCATTCCCTCTCTTTTTATGGCAAAGCCATACTGTTTTTTGAATCATCCTGCCACAGATTATATCACAACTAACTGTGTGAGGTCTACTCGAAATAATTTTTCCATGTAAACATTTCGACTGTTTTCTTGAAAACGGCTTCAATCTTTGATATAATGTTATGATCGTTTACTCGAACTTTTACCCAGCGGGAGCTTTGAAACTTATGAGTATAAAAGTCGGCATTGATATTGGGAGCACCACTGTGAAGGTTGTGCTTTTAGATGAACAAAACATGCTTCTCTACAGGGCATATGCGCGTCATTTCTCCAAAGTGCGGGAAGAGGCGCTGTATCAGTTGCGTCAAGTGGCAGATCGTTTGGCAGGGCAGGAGGTCTCTGTGCTGATCACAGGGTCTGCGGGACTTGGCGTGTCAAAGGCGAGTGACATTCCCTTTGTGCAAGAGGTCTATGCCACAGCGGCAGCGGTTGAGGCGTATATCCCGAACACAGACGCAGTGATTGAGCTGGGCGGGGAGGACGCAAAGATCATCTTCTTTGGCGGCAGTCTGGAAGAACGGATGAACGGCTCCTGCGCCGGCGGGACGGGTGCCTTTATTGACCAGATGGCAACCCTCCTCGATGTGACAGCGACAGAGCTGGACAAACTTAGTTTGCAGCATGAGAAAATCTATCCCATCGCATCGCGTTGCGGGGTGTTTGCTAAGAGTGATATCCAGCCGATCTTAAATCAGGGCGGTCGGAAAGAGGACATTGCGGCTTCGATTTTCCAGGCTGTGGTTGATCAAACCGTTGGCGGACTCACCCAAGGGCGGGAGCTTTCCGGCAAGATCGTCTTTTTAGGCGGACCCCTCACATTTCTGCAAGGTTTGCGAGACCGCTTTGTGGAAACTTTGGAGCTAGACACAGATCATGCGGTGTTCCCAGATCATGCGGACTGTTTTGCCGCAATCGGGGCGGCGCTTTGTACAGATGAGACTGCCACCATCCCCTTTGAGGAGCTATTGCGCCGACTCGAAGAGTCCACTACGGAATCCGGTGTGACAGATGCCCTTGACCCGCTGTTTGCAGACTATGCGAAACTGGATGCATTCCGAGAGCGTCATGCAAAGGCAACTCCCGCAACCGTGGATGCTGCAAATTACCGGGGAGATGCTTATCTGGGCATTGATGCGGGGAGTACGACGACAAAGCTGGTACTCATTACGCCGGATGGCGGGATTTTGCATAGCTATTATGGCTCCAACAAGGGCAATCCGGTTTCGATTGTATTGGAAGAGCTAAAGAACATGTACGCTTTCTGCGGTGACCGGATTCAGGTTCGTGCCAGTGCGGTGACAGGCTATGGCGAGGACTTGATCCGCAATGCCTTTTCCATTGATCTTGGCTTAGTCGAAACCATCGCCCACTATCGAGCGGCGCGGCACTTTGATCCGGCGGTTGATTTTATCATCGACATCGGCGGGCAGGATATGAAGTGCTTTAAAATCCGCAACGGTGCCGTGGACTCAATTCTACTCAACGAGGCCTGTTCCTCCGGTTGCGGAAGCTTTATTGAAACATTCGCCAAGGCTCTGGGACATGAGATTGCGGAGTTTTCCAAAATCGGTCTCCTCGATCAGACACCAACCAATCTGGGCAGCCGTTGTACGGTGTTTATGAACTCCAGCGTGAAACAGGCACAGAAAGACGGTGCGGGGGTTGAGAGTATTTCAGCGGGACTCTCCCTCTCTGTTGTGAAAAACGCAATCTACAAAGTTATCCGCGCGGCTTCTGCCGATGATTTGGGCAAACACATCGTGGTACAGGGCGGCACCTTCCTCAATGACGCGGTATTGCGCGGATTCGAGCAAGAGATCGGGCGTGACGTGACACGTCCCACAATTGCGGGGCTTATGGGTGCGTATGGTGCGGCGCTTTCTGCGAAAGATTTTGACGGTGAGATTGGTAATCTTCTGAGCAAAGACGCGCTGGAACAGTTTTCTCACGCCGCAAAGCCCCATACTTGTCAGGCTTGCATGAATCGCTGTAGTCTCACCATCAACAGTTTCGATGGGGGACGGAAGTTTGTCTCCGGCAATCGCTGTTCGGTACCCATTGGCGGCAAAAAGGGTGCGGAGCCGAATTTGATGCGGTATAAGTATCTCAAACTTCGCGAGATGCAAGGCAAAGGCACCGGAACCGGAGCGCGGGGACGGATTGGGATTCCCTTTGGACTCAACATGTATGAGAACCTGCCTTTCTGGTACACCTTTTTCACGAAACTTAACTTTGAGATCGTACTCTCTCCCGAGTCCAGCCGTGATTTGTACTTGAAAGGACAGCGGACGATTCCCTCTGACACGGTTTGCTATCCGGCAAAGCTCTTGCACGGACATGTGGAGCATCTCATTGATATGGATGTAGACGCGATTTTCTATCCCTGTATGCCTTATAACTTTGACGAGCAAAAAGGTGACAATCACTATAACTGCCCAGTGGTGGCATATTATCCAGAGCTTTTGGGTGCGAACATGCCGCGCTTACAGGGTGTGCGGTATATTGACAAGTATTTTGGTCTACACCGCCCCAAAGATACAGCGCGCATTGCAGGTACTTACTTTGCAGAAGAATTTGGTATCCCGAAAAAAGAAACCACTGCTGCAATTCGAGCGGCGTATCAGGCGTATGAGGTGTTTCGCGCGGATATCCGCAGGGAAGCGGAGCAGTATATGCGTTACGCGCAGGAACTGGGCAAGCGGGTTTTGGTTGTCGCCGGGCGACCCTATCACATTGACCCAGAGATTAACCATGGCTTGGACGAGCTGATTTCATCCTTCGGACTTGTGCTGATCACCGATGACAGCATTGATCATCTGGTAGAGCGGGAAAAGCGAAATGTACTCAACCAATGGACTTATCATGCCCGCATGTATGACGCGGCACGGTATATCGGTACACAGGCGAACATGCAGATGATCCAATTGGTGAGCTTCGGCTGCGGGCTTGACGCGGTGACCTCTGATGAACTGCGGGACATTTTGGAACGCGCCGGTAAGCTTTATACCCAGATCAAAATTGATGATATTTCAAATCTCGGCACGGCACGGATTCGCATCCGCAGCCTGATTGCCGCAGCAGATGCCCTTGATGGCGTTGCACTTTAAAAAGGAGGGGTTTCCTTATATGGCAGAACTGATTTACGACAAGAACGGGCGTCTGCTCTTTACAGAGGAGATGCGTGAAACATATACCCTACTCATGCCCATGATGGTTCCGACCACATTTCCAATCCTCAAGAAGCTCTTGGAATTTTCCGGCTATAAAATCGACCTGCTGGAGAGCACTCATCGGGGCATTATTGAAACAGGGCTGAAATACGTTCACAACGACACCTGTTATCCGGCGCTTTTGGTCATCGGACAATTGATTGAGGCGGTGAACAGCGGGCAGTACGATACGAATAAGATTGCACTGATGATCTCCCAAACCGGCGGCGGGTGCCGTGCGTCTAATTATATTCATCTATTACGGCGGGCGCTGCAAAAAGCGGGACTTTCTCATATCCCAGTGGTTTCCATCAACATGTCCGGTCTTGAAAAGAATCCCGGATTTTCGCTGAATTTGAACCTGATTCGCCGTCTGCTGCCCGGCATGATCTATGGGGATCTCTTGCTCCACCTGCGCAACCAATGCCGTCCCTATGAAGTGGAGTCCGGCGCAACAGAGGCGCTGATTGCCAAGTGGACAGATCAATTGGTTGAAGGCTTCGCCAGCGGGCGCGGGCTGCGCAAAAAAGAAATGCGTACCTTAATGACGGAAATCACCGCTGATTTTGCAAATATTCCACTCTCCGGCGAGAAGAAGATTCGCGTTGGGATTGTGGGCGAAATCTATGTGAAATTTGCACCCCTTGGGAATAATAACCTGGAAGACTTTTTACTCTCTGAAGGATGCGAGCCGGTTGTACCGGGACTGACAGACTTTTTGCTCTTTAAGATTGACAATCGGGTGGAAGATGTGGGGCTGTATGGCGGGAAGCTCCCCAAGAAGTGGCTTGCCACCCTCTTCCGCAATTATATCGCAGGCTTGCAGCAGTGCATGATTGACGCAGTAAAGACACAGCCAAAATTCCACGCGATGGCACCCTTTTCAGAACTCAAGGCAGGTGTGAAAGGGTATCTCGGTTACGGAAATAAGATGGGAGAGGGCTGGCTGCTCACTGCGGAGATGATTGAACTGATTCACGCAGGCGTGCCGAATATTGTTTGTACCCAGCCATTCGGATGTTTGCCCAATCACATCGTGGGCAAGGGGATGATTCGCCGACTGAAGGATGATTTCCCCAGCTCTAACATTGTTGCCATCGACTATGACCCGGGGGCGACGAAGATTAATCAAGAAAATCGGATTAAGCTCATGCTGGCAAACGCGAGACGGAATGCTGAACGTACGCCGTAAATCTGTAGGAACAGTTCCGCATGGCTGCCTAAAAGCCTCCTTTTTCAAAGGAGGTGGCAGGCGAAGCCTAAGGTCGGATTTGCCCTTGACCTTTGCCTTGCGCAGAAAAACCACCCCGTCGCGCTGCGCGCGCCACCCCTCCAAGGAGGGGAACAAAGGGCAATCCTCAGTCAGCTACGCTGACAGCTCCTTTGCGAAAGGAGCCTAAGGGCAAGATCACAAACCAATACCCGCAGCAAAAGGAGACTACATGCAAGACAGCATTTTTATCAAAGGCGCGAAAGAGAACAACTTACGAAACATTGACCTGCGCATTCCGCGGGACAAGCTAGTCGTCATGACCGGCATTTCCGGCAGCGGCAAGAGTTCTCTCGCGTTTGACACCATCTATGCCGAGGGGCAAAGACGCTATGTGGAGTCTTTGTCTGCCTATGCGCGGCAATTTTTGGGACAGATGGAGAAGCCGGATGTGGATTACATCGAGGGTTTATCCCCCGCGATTTCCATTGACCAAAAGACCACCAGCAAAAATCCCCGCTCCACCGTGGGAACGGTGACGGAGATTTATGATTACCTCCGTCTCCTCTGGGCGCGGGTTGGCATACCCCACTGTCCGGAGTGCGGGAAAGAGATTCGGCAGCAGACCATTGATCAGATTATTGATCAGGTGATGGCTCTGCCGACGGATACGCGCATCCAAATCCTCGCCCCTGTTGTGCGGGCGCGGAAAGGGGAACATGTCAAGATATTTGAAGACGCACGCAAGAGCGGTTATGTCCGTGTACGTGTGGACGGACATAACTATGACTTATCTGAAGAGATCAAGTTGGAGAAAAACAAGAAACACTCCATTGAAATTGTGGTGGATCGTCTCGTCATCCGTGACGATGTGGCAAAGCGCTTGGCGGATTCTGTTGAAACAGCATCGGGACTATCCGGCGGGCTTGTGATCGTCGATGTGCAAGGCGATACGCCCGAAGAGCTTCTGTTCTCTCAAAACTACGCCTGTGAGGAGTGCGGTATCTCCATCGAAGAGCTCACACCTCGGATGTTTTCCTTTAACAATCCCTATGGTGCATGTCCGACCTGTACAGGGCTGGGGCATATTATGCAGGTGGATCCGGATATTATCATCCCCAACAAGGCACTCTCCATTGAAGAAGGGGCAATCTCCGCTTCCGGCTGGGGGAATGTGAAGGGTGACTCCATCTCAAAGATGTATTTTGACGCGCTGTCTAAGGCGTATAAATTTAAGCTCTCCACCCCCATTCGCAGTCTCTCGCCGGAGATTTTGGATATCATCCTCTATGGCACAAAGGGCGAAAAGCTCGCACTGAGCTATGATCGAGAGCGGGGCGCGGGGACACTGAACCAGCCTTTTGAGGGAATCGTCAACAATCTGGAGCGCCGCTATCATGAAACCCAGAGTCCTGCCATGCGCTGGGAAATTGAGCAGTATATGTCACAGCACCCTTGCCCTGTATGTCATGGACGGCGACTGAAAAAAGAAGCCCTCGCCGTCACCGTGGGCGGGATTAACATTGCAGACATGACGGAGAAGAGCGTGACCAAGGCGCTTGACTTTGTCGATGAGCTAACACTCGGTGAGACAGAACAAATGATCGCGGAGCGGATTTTGAAAGAAATCCGGGAACGTCTAGGCTTTCTTGTCAGTGTAGGACTCACTTATTTGACCCTTGCGCGGCAATCGGGCAGCTTATCCGGTGGAGAGAGTCAGCGGATTCGGCTTGCAACCCAGATTGGCTCAAGTCTCATGGGTGTGCTCTATATTCTGGATGAACCCAGCATCGGGCTGCATCAGAGAGATAATGAAAAGCTCCTTGCGACCCTATGTCGCCTGCGAGATTTGGGCAATACGCTCATTGTCGTAGAGCACGACGAGGATACCATGCGTGAGGCGGATTACATTATAGATATCGGCCCCGGTGCAGGTGTGAACGGCGGCGAGGTGATATTTGCAGGAAGCTATGATGAGATTTTGAAGTGTGACGCCTCTGTCACGGGACAATATCTCTCCGGCAAGAAATCTATTCCTGTGCCGAAAGAACGGCGGAAAGGGAATGGGCAAAAGCTGGAAGTCATCGGCGCTGCTGAAAATAATTTGCAACACATCGATGCAGATTTCCCCCTTGGTGTCATGACCTGTGTCACTGGTGTGTCTGGAAGCGGGAAGAGTTCTCTTGTGAATGAAGTGCTTTACAAGGGGCTTGCGGGGGAACTCAATCGGGTCAAGGTAAAACCCGGCAAGCACGATGCCATTCGTGGCATGGAATATTTGGATAAGGTCATTAACATTGACCAAAGCCCCATTGGACGCACGCCCCGCTCCAATCCTGCGACTTATACAGGGCTCTTCAACGATGTGCGCGATCTTTTTGCCTCGACCCAAGAGGCGAAGGCGCGAGGTTATCTGCCGGGACGCTTTTCCTTTAACGTGAAAGGTGGACGCTGTGAGGCTTGTTCTGGGGATGGTCTCATCAAGATCGAAATGCATTTCTTGCCGGACATCTATGTCCCTTGCGAGGTTTGCAAGGGCAAGCGTTATAACCGCGAGACATTGGAAGTGCGGTATAAGGGCAAAAATATCAGCGATGTGCTGGATATGACAGTGGAAGAGGCGCTGACCTTTTTTGAGAACCTGCCAAAGCTTAAATCTAAGCTTGAAACCCTCTGTGATGTAGGTCTTGGTTATACGCGTTTGGGGCAACCTTCCACCACTCTATCCGGTGGTGAGGCACAGCGGGTGAAGCTTGCTACGGAACTTACCAAACGCGCCACTGGACGGACGATCTACGTCTTAGATGAACCCACCACAGGGCTCCATGTTGCAGATGTGGCAAAGCTCTTGGATGTGTTGGATCGTCTGGTAGAGGCAGGCAATACTGTTGTAGTGATCGAGCATAATTTGGATGTAATCAAAACGGCGGACTACATTTTAGACCTAGGTCCCGAGGGCGGGGACGGCGGCGGACAGCTGCTGTGTAAGGGAACGCCGGAAGATATCGCCGCCTGTCCGGATAGCTATACGGGACAGTTTTTGAAGAAGATGCTGTAGGGGCAATTATTGGGTTCTAGGCTCCTTTTTCAAAGGAGCTGTCAGCATAGCTGACTGAGGATTGCCTTTTCCCGATGCACATCTGTGATTTGTTGCGAATTGCAGCGAATCCTCCGTCAGGCTGCGCCTGCCACCTCCTTTGGAAAAGGAGGCTTGGATTCCTGCCTCACCCACATCCAATTGTGTTCCATTTCTTGCCCACTTGCATAGAATAATGCAAGGAGGGAGTTATCTTGTTCATTTTCTTGCAAATTATCGTCACACTTCTGGCAGCGGCTGCCTTGTTTGGTGCGTTTTGGACACTATGCGGTAAACTCCGCACACCAATTCACAGGACGCGTGGGACAACAACGGTGCATACCATCCTCTCCGTTCGAGAGGGGGCGGATGGGCTGGAGCAAACGATAGAGGGACTCATGTGGCTTATGAAAAACGGTACAATTGAGGGGCAGATTCTCATTGCTGATTGTGGCATGAACGAAGAGGGGCGCGAACTTGCGCGCCTGGCTGTGAAGAAGTATGGAACGATTGCCATCTGTAAGGCAGAGGATGTGAAGCAGTGGATCGTGGAGAAAGCGTAAAGTCTGAAAAACTGACGGAACTGGCCGGCTCTGTTGCCGCTTTGATTTATCAAAGCCCAGAGAGCGGCTATGCTGTCTTGCGCCTAGATACCCACGATGACGAGCGCATCACCGCCGTGGGTACGCTTCCATATCTGGCTCCAGGGGAGCGCCTCAATATGATGGGCGTTTGGACATCACACCCAGTCCATGGTAATCAGTTTAAAATCCACACCGCACAGCGGGAGCTTCCCAGCACAGAGCAAGGGATTTATGAATATCTCGCCTCCGGTACGATCTCCGGTGTGGGACCCGCCACTGCGCGGGCAGTGATCGATGCCTTTGGCGTTCGTGCCTTAGAGGTCATGGAAGAGGAACCTGAGAAGCTGGGTGCGATCAAGGGAATCACCACCAAAAAAGCGGAGGCAATTGCAAAGGCTGTGCGAAAGCAAGCGGCACTTCGCTTGCTGATTTCTTTTCTGGCAAAGCATGGACTGCCCACACATCTTGCCATCAAGCTCTACCAATACTTCGGCGATGAAGCCCTCTCTGCCGTGCGGGATGACCCCTATCTGCTGGCAGATCCGGACTTTGGCGGAGATTTCCATCTTGCCGATGGACTGGCTCTCTCTCTGGGTTTTGAAGGAAACAGTATGCAGCGCCTGATGGCGGCGACGATGTTTACACTCTCCCACAACTTGCAAAACGGTCATTCCTTTATCCCGCGGGACAAGTTGACAACTGCAACTGCCGAACTCTTGGGTGTGCCGCCTGATCTGTGCGAGTCTGCACTTGACGCGTTGATCGAGACCGGACGCATTGTACAAGATGATTTGCGTGGGATTTTGGCTTGTTATCTGGACTATATCCATGCAGCGGAAGAGACTGTTGCCGCGCGAATTCATCAAATGGTACAGGAAACACCAGCGGTCAAGGTTCACGTGGATGATCTCTTGCACCAAGTGGAAGAAGCCGCCGGACTCACTTACGCGCCTGAACAGCGGCGTGCAGTGGTGGAGGCGGCGCAGAGTCAGGTGCTGCTCATTACCGGTGCGCCGGGGACAGGGAAAACCACCTCTGTCCGTGCGATTTTAGAGTTATTTGATATCTTGGAACTGGAGACCGTACTGGCAGCTCCCACAGGACGTGCGGCAAAACGGATGAGTGAACTCACCGGTCGGGACGCTGTGACCATCCATCGTCTATTGGGCGCTTGTCCGGCTGAGGATGGCAGTGCCATTCGCTTTGAGCGGGATGAGTCTGACCCATTGGAAGCAAGCGCTGTAATTTTGGATGAGACCAGTATGGTAGATATTTTGCTAGCCGAAGCTCTGATCCGTGCATTACCAAAAGGCTGTAAGCTCGTTCTGGTGGGAGACGCCGATCAACTTCCCTCTGTGGGGCCCGGCAATGTGTTTTCTGATTTGATTCGCAGTGGGGCTGTGCCTGTTGTGCGTTTGACGGAGATATTCCGCCAGGCAAAAGAGAGCGGTATTATTACAAACGCTCACACGATCAACCAGGGTGTACAACTGGATTTGAAAAAAAAGGAACAGGACTTCTTCTTTCTTGGTCGCAGTTCCGCTGCACAAACGGTTAAAACTGTCGTTGATCTTGTTGCGCGGCGGCTTCCGGAAAATATGCAAATGAATCCACAGGACATCCAAGTCCTCTGTCCTTTTAAGCGGGGCTCAGCAGGGACGATCTCACTGAATCTGCGGCTGCAAGAAGCGCTCAACCCTAAGTCGCCGGATAAGCCGGAACGTAAGTTTGGCGAGTATCTCTTGCGCAAAGGCGATAAGGTGATGCAAATTCGCAATAATTATGATATAATGTGGACATGTGCCGATGGTACAGTGGGACAAGGTGTTTTTAATGGCGACATCGGGCGCGTTTTGGACATTGATCTGCGTGAGGGTACACTCACTGCTGAATTTGATGGACGAGAAGTACTCTATCAAGCAGAATCCGCACTGGATCTAGAGCCGGCTTGGGCAATGACTGTCCACAAGAGCCAGGGGAGCGAGTATCGGGCAGTGGTGTTTGTGACTTTATCCGGTCCGCCTATGCTGCTCAACCGCACGGTGCTCTATACGGGCGTGACACGGGCAAGAGAGCTATTGATTTTAGTCGGTGAGGGCGCTGTTGTTCATGAAATGGCGGTAAATACCCGTCAACAGAAGCGATATAGCGGTCTGAAACTGCGGCTTGCAGACACCTAATCTGTCATTGATTTCTATTACGGTTTTCCGCTTTGTAGTTGATGTCATCCATTCTCAGTCTCTCTTGATTCGAAGCACCCAGTTTGGGTGCTTTTCCTTTGCACAGTGAAAATGCCGCGCCATCGTGATGATGGCGCGGCATTTCTTGATATTCTTGGGTTGCCTTCTTAAGGTTTGGTGCGATCGCTAACAGCGGTATTAGATATTGAGTGTAGCTTCGAGGTCGTTGACCTGCTGGTAGAACTCCGCGACACCGGCGAATCGCTCTATTTGCGCTTCTTGCGCAGCGATGGCTTGGTTGATGTCTTGCGGTCTGGATGTTGGGCGTTCAAGGACTGTCCAGTCAACGTGGGGCAGGATACTGACCCATTGTACGCCAATCCAGTCACCGGCTGTGTTTTGGTTTACAGCTTCCCACTCAACTGTGTGACCTGCTTTTACCATATCTAGGTAGTATGGCGCATTTGTAGACAGGTCAGTCCAAGTTCTTCTCAGCGGGCCGGTTAGGAGGTGCGCTCTGCTCTCTACAACACGCTCGGTTACACCGCGGTTGACGAGTCTTGCTACCTCTGCACGTGCGATTGGTCTGTCTAGGAAGTTGCTGTTTGTGCTGGTGCCTGCTGGGATCAAGTCCATGGCTTCTAGCACTCTTGCGTATCCGGCTGCCCAGTGTGCGCCGGTGTTTGCCAGTGCAATCTCTTCATCTTCCGCTGCTTCAATGAAGCGGACGAGCATTGCGTAGAACTGTGCGTTTGTAACATCGCTGTTTGGCGCGAAGGTTGTGCTTGATGTGCCGCGTACCACGTTGAGATTTGCCATGGTGGAAGCCGCGTTGTTGAACCAGTTGTTGGTCTGTACATCTGCAAATTGGTTGCTTGTACGCCAAACTGCTGGCATTGCACGGAAGTCATCATCCAAGAGACGGAAGAAGATGGTCGCCGCTTCTGCACGGGTCAGGGTCGCTTGCGGACGGATTGTACCATCCGGGAAGCCGACTAGGAACGCACGGTGGCGATCTGAAATTACATTCGGGCTGGCGGTGACAATTACATTACCGTTACGATCGGTTGTGATTGTATAGTCCCAGCTGTCAGGTGCGTTTACGACGATGTTCTCTGGATTTGTTCCCGGCGGGAATGTGAAGGTGATGGTGCCTCTGTCATCGGTTTCAGTTTCCACGTTGTTTGTGCCGCTGACCTCATATGTACCGTCTGCGTCTACGTCGATTACGATGTAGTTTCCAACAACCTGCCAGCGAGCGAAGATTGTCGTCGGCTGGGTGATTGGTGTGCTGAAGTCAAAGGGTGTTGTGCCTTCCGTTGCGTGTGCAAACCAGCCCGCGAAGATGAATCTGTCACGTGTTGGTACCACTGTTGGAAGTGTCGCTGATTGACCATGCAGAACATCTTGATGCGCAACGGCTGTGCCGCGTTGGCTGTTGAATGTCACACGGTGGACTGGCGTGCCTTCTACCCAGTGTGCAAAGAATGTGATCGGCCCAGTGATGGTTGCTGGGAATGTTACATCTTGGCCGTTGGCTCTCCATCCCATGAATGTATGGCCTTCACGGACTGGGTTTTGCGCCAGTGCTGCCAGTTGGCTGCCTTGCGCCGCTGACGCGGGTGGTGTGAAGCCTTCCGGCCATGTGCCGCCTGCTAGATTCCATCCGATTTGAACCATATTTACTTGGATTCCTGGAGGTGTAAGGACTACGATGACGTTGTCGCCGTCTCTGTCTACACTCACATCCCAGCCCGGAGGTGTTGTGATGTCATCCTCATCTACATCTACGCCTGGCGGAAGTGTGATGGTGGTCTCACCGTCTTCTGGATTTGTTACCACGGTTGTGCCGGGAGGTCTCTCTGGTCTGAATCTTACTTCGCCGTCTTCGTCTACTTCGATTTCGACCAATGTGCCGCCGCCGTTGTCACCTGTCCACTGTGCTGTGGAGGTGAAGTCTGTGGTCACATTACCTGTTGGTTGTACTGGGTTCCAAGTGAAGGTAAAGCCAGCGCGTACAGGTGTTGGGAAGCTGATCAGGTTCCACGCGGTATCGACTGCTACTGTACGGGTGAGCTGTGTTGGACTTGTGCGTGTCCACTCTGCCGGTACGTTCTCTGGGAATGTGCCGCCGGTGCCTGCATGTAGCGTGATTGTGCGGGCATTCCCGTCACCTAAGTCAATCCACACTGCTGTTGCTGTGAAGTCAGCTGTTACAAGACCACCTGTTGGTCTTAGCTCGCTCCATGCACTGAACGCAAAGTACTCTGGTGTTGTGTGCACAGGCATTGGGAAGAAGCCGATGGCGCTCCATGGTGTGTTTACTTCTACTCTGCGGGTCAGTTGTGCGCCGTTTGCTGCACGTTCCCATCCTGTTGGTACGCTTGCCGGGAATGCTGCGCCTGTGCCTGCATTTAGTGTGATCAGATGGGTCGGATTGTCTTCCCACTGAGCTGTTGATGTGAAGGCAGTTGTTACCGCGCCTGATGGTCTTACCGGCTGCCAGCCAATGAACACGTAGTCATCTGTGTCGTCTACACGTACCGGCTCTGGGAAGGTGATGGTGTTCCAGGCTGTGCCCTCTATTACTGTACGGGTGAGTTGCGCACTGTCTGCTGAACGTGTCCAACCTGCTGGAGCGTCAGGGAAGACACCGCCAGCACCTGCGTTTAGGGTAATCAGATGGGTCGGAACTACATCAATAGCCCACTGGGCTGTTGAGTCAAATGGAGTTGTTACGTTGCCTGTTGGTTGTTCTGGAGCCCAACCGTCAAACTCGTAGTCGTCTGTTGGGTCTACGCGCACTGGCTCTGGGAAGGTGATGGTGCTCCATGCTGTGCCCGCCGCTACTACACGGAAGACATGTGCGCCGTTTGCTCCTAGTGTCCAGCCTTCAGCTGCTTGGAATATGCCGCCGTCGCCTGCATTTAGAACGACCAGATGGTTGCCTCCTGGACCGATCGGTCTCCACTGTGCTGTGGATTCGAAGTCTGTCACATTGCCCGTTGTTGGCCGTGTTGGAGTCCACTCGACAAACTCAACTTCACCTGCTGGGGCTGGTGTTGGGAAGGTGATGTCCGCCCACGGTGTGTTTGCGCCTACTGTGCGGGTGAGTTGTGCGCCGTTTGGTGTGCGCGTCCACTCGCCAGATACTTCTGCTGGGAATGTGCCGCCAGCGCCTGCATGTAAGACGATTTCGAAAGTAGGATCAATGTCTCTGATCCACGTCGCTGTTGTTCCGAAGTCTTCTGTTACCGCGCCTGTTGGTCTTTCCGGGTTCCATGTATTGAATCTATAGCCGGTGTTTCCTGTTGGTACCGGGAATGTGACCATCGCCCACAATGTGCCTTCGCTTACTGTGCGGAAGATGTATGCGCCGTTTGTTCCCAGTGTCCAACCTGTTGGAGCTGTCGGGAAGGTGCCGTTGTCGCCTGCACTTAAGGCGATCAAATGGGTTGGCCCCGGTGAAGTCCACTGTGCTGTGGTAGTGAAGTCTGTCACATTGCCTGTTGTTGGCTGTGCCGGAGTCCACTCTCTAAATGTAAAGTTGTCTGCTGCATTTACACGCTCTGGCGCTGGGAAGGTGATGCTTGCCCATGGTGTGTCTTCGCCTACTCTACGTGTGAGCTGCGCGCCGTTTGCTGAACGTGTCCACTCGCCTAATCCAGTCGTTGGGAATGTACCGCCTACGCCGGCATTTAGGACGATGTCGAAGGTGCCTTCACTGTCGCCTATCCACGCTGCTGTTGTGATGAACGGAGCAGTTACGTTGCCTGTTGGTTGCGCTGGGCTCCATACATTGAATGAATAACCGGTGTTTGCTGTTGGTAGCGGGAAGCTGATGGTGTTCCACGCTGTGCCATTCGCCACTGTGCGGAAGATATATGCGCCGTTTGTTCCTAGTGTCCAGTCTGCTGGTGCCGCCGCGAATGTGCCGCTAGTACCTGCATTTAGGACGATCAGATGAGTTGGGCCCGGTGGGCTCCATTGTGCCGCTGTTGTGAATGTAGCAGGCACATCGCCTGTTGTTGGCTGTGCTGGTTCCCATCCGGTGAACTCAAAGTTATCTGCCGGATTTGTACGTACTGGCTCTGGGAATGTGGAAATCAGGTTCCAGGCTGTGCCTGCTGCCACTTCACGTGTGACAGATGCGCCGCCTGCTGCCAGTGTCCATCCCTCTGTGAGGGTGACGCCTTGGAATGTGCCGCCAGGGCCTGCATTCAGGGTGATCACATGGGCAGGATCTGGGCCATCAAATCTCCACTCAGCTGTTGTTGTGAAGTTAGCCGTTACATTGCCTGTTAGCTGTGCCGGGTTCCATGTATTAAAGACATAGGAATCTGCTGTTGCACGTGTCGGCAGCGGGAATGTGATGGTATTCCATGCTGTACCTTCGTTTACTACACGGAAGATGTGTGAACCATCTACTGCACGTGTCCAAAGTTCCGGCGCTGTTGCGAATGTGCCGCCGTTACCTGCATGTAAGACGATTTCACGTTGAGTTACCTCGCGTGGATTCCACTCTGCTGTGGAGGCGAAGTTAGCAGTCACATTGCCTACTGGACGCGGTACAGACCAATCTCTAAATGTAAAGCCGTCTGCATCGTCCATACGTACTGGCGTTGGGAAGTTAATGTTGCTCCACGCTGTTCCCTGTGCCACTTCACGTGTCAGGATTGCACCGTTGGCTAAACGTGTCCACTCGCCGGATACTTCTAGCGGGAATGTAGCGCCTACGCCTGCATTTAGGGTGATCTCGCGGAGAATTGGGTCAGGACCGTTCCACTGTGCTGTTGTTGCAAAGTCATCATCTACGAGACCTGTCGGTCTTTCTGGATTCCATACATTAAATGTATAGCCGTCTGCTGTTGCACGACTTGGGGTCGGGAAGGTGATCATTCCCCATGGTGTGTCTTCGTCTACGATACGGGAGATAGATGCACCATTTGGCCCAAGTGCCCAACCTGCCGGGGCTGTCGCGAATGTGCCGCCAACACCTGCATTTAGAACGATTTGGTGCCGATTCGGTGCACGCCACCGTGCGCCTGTCATGAAGTCTTCAGTTACAGGGCCTGTTGGCGGTACTACAAACCAGCCGTCAAATACAAAGCCATCGTCATTTACACGCTCTGGCGTTGGGAAGTGAATACTGCTCCACGCTGTGCCTGCCGCTACTTCACGGGTAAGCACTGCACCGTTTGGTGAACGTGTCCACTCGCCGGATACTGCTGCTGGGAAGATGCCGCCAGTACCTGCATTCAGGGTGATTATATGGGTAGGAGTAATACCTGGTCTCCACTCCGCTGTTGTTGCGAAGTCAGCCTCTACAGGGCCTGTTGGTCTTTCCGGACTCCATACATTAAAGGTATAGCCGTCCGCTGTCGCACGACCCGGAGTCGGGAAGGTGATCATCGCCCATGGGGTGCCGTTATCTACTGTACGGGAGATGGACGCACCATTTGCACCAAGTGTCCAACCTGCCGGAGCTGTCGCGAATGTGCCGCCATCACCTGCATTTAGGACGATCTGACGTTGCGTGAGAGAGTCCCACCGGGCTTCTGTTGTGAAGTTCGCAGTTACATCGCCTGTGGTTGGCTGTGCCGGATCCCACTCTCTAAATGTAAAGCCATCTGCTGGATTCACACGCACTGGTACCGGGAAGGTATCGATCGTGCTCCACGCTGTGCCTGCTTCTACCATACGAGTGATAGACGCGCCGCCGGCTGCCATTGTCCAGCCCTCTGGAAGCGTTACACCTTGGAAGGTGCCGCCAGCGCCGGCATTTAGCCTGATCTCAAGCGGAGACTCCCACACGGCTGTTGTGGTGAAGTTCTCCGTGCCTACATTGCCTGTTGGTCTTGCTGGGTTCCAGCCATCAAAGAGGTAACCGTCTGCTGTTGTACGCACCGGCTCCGGGAACTCGATGGTGTTCCAGGCTGTACCCTCTGCTACTGAACGTGTGACGGACCCGCCGCCGGCTGCCATTGTCCAACCTTCCGGAAGCGTTACGCCTTGGAAGGTGGCACTTGGGCCAGCATTTAGCGTGATGTCACGGAAGTGAGCCAGTACAACGGTAGTCGTAGTTGCTGTCGGGCTTACCAGCACATTATTGTCATCGTCAATTCTTAGAATATGCGTTGCTGTTGGTTGAAACGCATTGGAAACTGTCCCAATGGTGCCCGGTTGCGCTCCTGCCGGAATCTCTAAATTGGCAGTGAGAGGAACCCCCCAAGGAGCGCCGTCAACACTAAAGTTCCATGACGCAACCACTAGAGACGGATTTGAGCGGGTTAATATGCCATTGGAAAGCCAGGGACCGGCCGGAGGCGTTACACCAGACATCTGGAAGGTGAGGGGTACACTTGCATTGGCTGAGGATGTCTGAAAGGCCATCGAGGTGGCTATCTTATTGTGTGAGCCTACAGAGTTAAACTCTACAGTAAACGTGGTCGTGCCCACGGGGATGTAAACTACATCCTCGGATTCCCATGTCCAGAACGGAGTGCTTAGGGGTTGCACTTCTACGCCTGAAAGCCCTTGCGCTTGCATCACGCCGCCAGGTAGCCCCGCTTGGGCCGTCGCCGCTGGTACTAGCGCCGATAGCAACAGCGCGACTAGTAGGGTCATTGCCAGTATTCGTTTCTTCATAATTTTCTCCTTTTGAGGTCTATT
>Ga0136643_10000179_pt1 | contig 65404 bp, 36 predicted proteins | sample TergutLab28metaG_FD_96883 | JGI IMG/M metagenome (GOLD analysis project Ga0136643, IMG submission 96883) | Labiotermes labralis P1 segment gut microbial communities from Petit-Saut dam, French Guiana - Lab288 P1 (version 3) (version 3) | ecosystem: Host-associated > Arthropoda: Insects >... | reverse complement strand
CGGGGGGCGAAAACAAAAAACGATTTCCACCTGGGGGGCTGGGGGGTATGTAGTTTTGTTTCCACCCCCCCCCCCCCTCATGAGAGGTGTCTTATTTGCGAGACACCCTAACTATAATCCATCAATTTGAATTCCCATACGAATAGGCGGCAGGCAATGGGGTTCACTAATCAAAGGGACGGAGCGGGAGGGTGAACACCAAACACCGAGAGGAAAGGGGCAGCTTGTCTAAAGTTTAGTGATTTGTTAAACGAGTCTGGGGACTGCCGACTGCTGAATTACGGAGCCCTCTTTCCCCGCTCCTCCCTGAGCGCTATATTTTGTCAGTGACGAGTCTAATTTGAATTCCCACCTGCACTCATTTTGTGTGGGGCGCGGTGCGTCGGACATGTGACGCCTGCTTCTGCAGTTAGGAAGTTGTGGAACTTGCAGTGACAACACCTTTGGGTAAATTGAATGGTGGAGGCGGGTGGAACAGTAGTTAGCAATTACGGTACGATTTTCGTGTTGTACTGTCGTCTGATATCCGATCACAACATCTCAAACTCGATGGCATCGAACTTGGAATTAGTTTCTATAGCGTTTGAAGACATTCCTTGGAGTCCGTTTTGAGCGAAAATGCTTTAAACCAGTTTGGGACAGTATTAATATATCGCATTGGTTTTTTGTCCTCGGAGAAGTAATAGTATTGGCGTCTGCAACAGGAACATACACACCCGGTATCAGTAGCCTACCTCGGTTAAGACCCATTTTGAAGTCCCGTTTCCCATACCAACATCTGTGCTTTATTTCATCTGATTAGAATCTGTTTTGACTGTTACCATTTCTTATCACTTTTTAAACTGTAGTGCTGCTTCTCCGCCCCGAAAATGCGTCATCCATGGGTCTGTTTTGACAAAGAATGAAACACTCCTACAAGCTTGATCAAAGGACTGCGCTTCTGACCGTGTTTGGGTGGTGCCTTTTTTGAATACTGGCTGAGACGCTAGACTATTCTGACATGTTTTTGCCATTCATCTCCGTCTCACCAGGTGATTCAACACCACGTATTAGACCACGACCTCTTCGTATCCTGTCCTTTCCTTTGTATTGAGAGCGTTCCTTGATACACAGCATTCGACACTGCGTGACCGTTGCATTTGATACAGCGTCATTTTACATCGTATGGTGAATAACTGTACAGCAAAACGCGTCTAGTGTATACTTCCGACCCGATCAATTGGGTTGCTACACTGGTCGCCAGACGAGTGATGCTACCAATCGGACATAGAGATAGGTGGCGTTGGTTTATTTCTAGACTTCGTAGTGCATGTGTCGGCTAATGACTGAAATTGGTTTGTTATCTGAAGCTTAGTCATGGCTTTGTGAAGCTGTCACAGTAATCTGTAGATTGCAGGTATGCCCATGATGGCAGCGCATTACACCAATTTGCGTTCCAAACACGATTTCACGTGGGCAGGTCGTTCTTTGCTGCTATATTTTACTTCCTCTTCTCTCTTCCTCGCGTTTTTGCAATACGACGGCGAAGAAGAAAAGTTGCGAAACGTCTTCCGCCTAGTCTGGAGGTAGAGGTCCCTAGTGTGTCGTTATCCTTCCTCCGGTCACTTATCCTCATTACTTGCACCCCCAACCCCCCAAACCCCCAACCCATACCCACTTATCATCCTCGAGAGGATTAGCAAGGCGCGAGGGAAAAAACTAAGATGAGAAGAAAATATACTCAAATTACCCACACCTATCCGGAATACTAGTGCAGAGAGCATGGTGCTTCATTTCGACACGGGCCAGGATTTAGAATGCAAGGTGTCACTCGCTTGTGTGGCTGTTTCCAGTAAGTGGTCTTATAAATTAATCCACGGGGCCGTTAGCCGTGTGTAGAAAATGCAGAGTGTTACATTACAGGGGACATAATTTATACCGTTTCTCTAATATTTTCAAGGTAGCGAATTGAAGGAGATTGCTCTAGGGTGAACGTGTAGTTTGGATACTACTTACACATGAATACTGCATTGTGGTGGGGAAAGATTTGGGGTAGCCATCACTTGGATCTCGTAGGAAGTCAGAGGGGGATAGGATTTTTTTTTCCAGTTTTTATGTACTAACAGAGAAGTGAAAAAAATACAGCTCCTTTTCAGGTGCTGTTGTAGGCCAAATTAAAATAGGACGGCCGCCTCACGATGTATTTTGGCTCTAATTCGACGACACTGTGTTTTTAGAGTGTTGGTAGTCGTACAGTTCGGCTAAGAAACAGACGTCATATGGAAGCCGAAGACACATCACATGTTCCCTAAGCCACTTTAATTTGGTCCGTGTATGTACGGAATTGTTTTTTTTTTATCTCCTGGGCGGTGTCACCGAACACCGCCCGCTCAGCAAATTCGCACATGGGGCACCCTGTGCCCCCAGTATGGTCTTCTTTACCCTGACCAAATATGTTGTTCGGTAACAATTCTGGCCCTTTTAAGCCTTTCGTTACTTTCTTCAACTCGTATTTTGTTGCGTTACGCTACGGCCAATATCTTTCTCAGCAACTTCTTGACATTTGTGTGGTGCCATTGTATGACTAAATTATTAGCAAAAGTCACGGGGAAAAACAAACAAATATCAAGTTCTTAACCCTAATATCCAACACGCCAATGGAAAATGGCTTTTTATACTTGATTTAGTGTAAGAGTCCTGGCGTGTTTGCTGTTTTATTGCTTCTGGATTTTCAGTTTGTGAATGCTGAGTTTCGATGCCGCGTTAGAAGTACCTTAAAACTCAAGATTGCCCTCAAAACACTGGTAAATGCAACTGTGTTAAATGTGTATTTCCACTTCTTACTCAGCAAGTGTTTTCTGCGTCCGTTAGTAACATGTGCATATGGTGACGCTTGAATGCAGCTCCTGTGCTCTAATACGGACGTACGGACACTGGTATTACGTGTAATAACACGGCAGCTTCAAAGTAGTGTTGATAGAGCAGAGCGCTGCATTTTAGGGAATAAGACAGACATCTTATCAGTGCACCGCCCACACAGTCCAGACTTCACTTTGGAGATACGCCATGAAGTGAGTCGACAGTGCTTCATGAAATGTTTCGATATCAGTTTTCTTGAAAACCCGTTCAGCTGCTCCCGATTTGTGTGCACATTTACGGGGTGGTTTTAACGGGCTGTCCGCAGGGATGTGAACCCGCGTAAGAACACCGTTTTTGCGGCAGAAGGAAAACCCCGTTGATGCAAACAAGTTTTTTGCGCTTTTGTACAATACAGCGGGCTTTAACGTTTGCACCTGCCGTACTCGTGCGATCTTTTCGACTTCTATGTTGCAGTTAAAAGTGTCCGTGGTCTTCCAGTTCTTTAACCGTTCGCCGACTGAAATTAATCAAAATTATATTTAATGCTCGGTTTGTACCGTAAGAGAAGAGGGGTGTCTCTCCATTACAATTAATGTAATGCTGTTTACGGAAGGGATCGCTTTTTATTCTTAGATTCATACGAAACGTGTAAATATACTCGTAGAGAGTCTTGTAATGTAAGGCCCGGCAGTGGGTCTACGTGTTTTAACTATTGTGCTTCTGAAGGAATAAATCTTGTATATGTTTATGGAATTGGCTCCGTGGCTAGTACAGAGGGGTCTGGTATTCATTGGGCTTCTTTCTACAGGGAGGTTCAGCTGTGTAACTTGTTCGGTAATAATGATCGATGTATGGGTATGGTAACTTCATGTTTGTCAATAATGACGTATGCGTACGTAAACTTCGGTTTGTTCGGTAATAATAATTGATGTATGCGTACTTAAGCTTTATGCTTATTTGATAATAATGACCGATGTTTACATACGGAAATAAAGTAATTGTTTATAGAGTCTGTAACACAACTTTAATTAACTCTCATTTTAAGTAATTTACAGTGAGATGTTGCGGCTCTTAGAAACCATCTTCAGGCTGAATATAAAGGGGTGTGTATAATGCAATGCCATACAGTGGACGAGATCACGTCCATTTTATGGGATTGTATGCGTACGGAAAGTTTAGCTTGTTCGGTAATGACGACAGATACATGCGTACGTAAATTTTTTTTTTCAGTTGCCTGCGTCCCTCTTGAGACAGAAATTGCCGTGGACGATCTGTTCGTCGTAGCAAGCCCCCAGCTCTTTCCGTTTACGTAAAATGATCCCAGCTTTGTACAGTACCTGTGTGGTAACGGCATAAGTATGTTCGAGAAATAAGTAATTGTTGGGTGAGGTAATGAATAAGAGTTTTTGTTTCCGGCCGGTTACGAGCTGGGAGTAAGATGGCTGACTTTTGAAGCGCTGTCTTGCTGTTTCTCGGGCAGTTATTCAAAAGGTAGGGTTACTACGAAATGTTTTCGCTAAGCAAAGTTAGAGAGGCTGTATTCTATAGCTTCGCCTCTCTCTTTTTTTTTTTTACTTTATTACAATATGTTTCCGTCAACACAACTAACATTTGAAGTATAACATTACTGCGACATGTTTCGACTTGTGACAGTCATCATCTGGCTGATCTAAGAACCGTTTAACATTTTACAGGTTTTATTTTGTGCATTTGGAGTCCTATATGCCTTACACCGTATAATATTGTTCTTCCTCTTCCACGAAGTGGAAGTGGAAGAACAACGGCCAGCAAATAGCTTCGCAGACACCACGTGCTTTATATTACATACAGTAGCATTGTAGATAAATTACCTAACAATATTATACGGTGTAAGGCATATAGGATCCCAAATGCACAAAATAAAACCTGTAAAATGTTAAACGGTTTTTAGATCAGCCTGATGATGACTGTCACAAGTCGAAACATGTCGCAGTAATGTTATACTTCAAATGTTAGTTGTGTTGACGGAAACATATTGTAATAAAGTAAATATTAAGATAACACAGACTTCATTCAAATTCGCCTCTCTTGTTTGGGACTGGTAAGACGACATGAAACTCGGCGTTGTAAGCGGGTTACATGCGACCTCGTGAATCCTCCACTACTCCCGTTTGCCCTTTTCTTCCCCGAGGTTACGCCTTTCTCAGTTTTAGTTGAGATTAATGGTTGATTTTTCTAGTGCAGAGCGGCCATTCTTAACCTCATTAGCGGGTCTGGATGGTCACATACGGTGTTGGAGGAGGTTTTTTTCCTCCGTCTCTCAAGAGCAATGTCAGCCTTCACGTGGTAACACACGCATTAAGAATACAGAACAGCAGACCCGTGTACCTCGTTGTGCATGCTTCAGGACGCACTTGGCAATGTTTCCTTGTGTCGTGGGAGACTGTCATTTGTGAAAGTAAACAAGCTGGGAAACGTAACCGAAGCGTCACAGTTGCGTCGCGTGCCGTCTTTTATAAACAGCGTAATGCACCCGCAACACTGATAAATTCCTGTATATCAAAGGCGCTGTTGCAGTTCTTCCCACAAATGACACATCGTGCTTACTGCATATTCTAATAAGAAGTGGGCCTGCGATCCATCGTCGATTGACTGTTGCTGGAATACGGAAGAATCATACGTTTGTGTAATGACAGTGAAGACCGAATATCCGTCTTTGTGTTTTAATGCTGCAATGTCACAAAAGAAAACCGCTGTTTAATGCAGTCTAAACCCAGCCAGCAGTTATGTTGTGTCTGGCTGTATGTATGCGGTATGTATTCGCACGGACATGCATACAGACTTGCTTGATACTGAGTGCTCCCTTGTGGGATCGATTTTACCCGAAATTGAAACATCTTACCGTTTCAGTATGAAATTGTGTGAATATATGTTGATCGGGTTTCAAATTTTTACATGCATACGGATGGACATATGGATTGATCGATTTTAATAGGTGTTCGGCAGGGATGCGAACGCACCTGAGGAGGCCTTGAGCAGGCCTCTGTGTCGACGTTTGCAATTAGTTGCAGTGGTTCTGTTTGGTTTGTGTCAGGACCATTGTTTATGGAGTTTTAAATGACGTAGGGTGCCCCACTGTAGCAGTTCGAAGGACTGGATTGAATGTATGAAATTCAGAAGATACTAAAGTTCATGATTTTTTTATGTCGTCGTGGAATACACAACTACGCCTGCTGATTCCCACGAATCTTGAATCCTTGAATCTCTTTAATTTTGTGAAGCACACAAATGGGTTTATAAGTAACAACGAATTTAAAATTAGATAAAACGTACTTCTCTGAGTGTGTGTGTTTTCCGAATACTTAAGTAGTTCTTCATTCAATTCCTCAGAAGTTTCCCGAATACACAGTTCACTTCTGCCGGTGCCACCAGTTGCAGGTGCCGTTGTTCATTTTTTCTGGTGCCGGCTGTTACAGGTGCCGTTGTGGTTCAGTAAGAAGCCATTTTAATAATGCGAGATTTCAGGTTTCCGCCGCGGTGTTTTTAATACCTTCGCCCTGCTGGGATTTTATGCCGCGGATTTTGGTACCGAAACGTCGGTGAACATGCACTGTGTAACGTCACAGAAGAACTAAGACCTCATTTGAATGCAGTTCACCAAGTTGCAAGACAGTGCCTATATCTGCACCGTACCGTTACATCAGTGTTGTATGGATCCGGAGGGACACTTCTAACTGCAAAATTGTGTAGTGATGGTATTCGTTTCCTGGGTAGTATCCCGAAGACTAGAGGAGACACCGTGCATTGTTTTGGAACCTACTGTCCTCGCGGAGCGTTGGGTTCTCACAGCGGCTTTGCTGAATGGTACAGTCTTTGAAATAGTAAGCTGATTTGTGTGAATAGTTCCCGAATTTTGGAGTGATGGTTGTTCCGTCGGAGTCTTGGTCGGGGAGTCCAAAAAGATCCTTCACAGTGTCTGTAGCTGTTTATCAGTTGACAGGCCTTAGACCTTAACATCGCAGAAGACTGTCCATTCCTTAACATTACAAAAAACTTCAATGTCCGGTACCTTTTCTAGCACCACGTGCTTGTGTTTTTTTTGATGTGTTATCAGGATCTTCGTCTGTAAAGGCGTAATTTATCCCTTATAATTTAAACGGTTTATTGTAGTTGATTGTAAGTATTCTTTATATCCGAACGCCTTAACCCCAAGAGGGGCCAACCCATATTCTCATGCCTTAAAATTCATCGCAGACGTCTGTCGTCGCTGTCTGCATCATACACTGTTAATGTGCCTGGCTGACTGACATGATACTGGAGCTTCTAACAAGACTTTTCGTTCCATTTCAGATATTCACCAGGTTCGGAAAGGTGCTGAAGATCGTGACCTTCACCAAAAATAGTAAGTCTAGTTTTTTCTTCTCTTTTGTCACTTTGTCTTGTAATTTTTAGTGTGATAATAATTTTGCAAGAACTTGCTACGCGTAGTGATGTATGTAACTATCATTCTTCTCTGTCGCATTGATATTGAAGTAATATCATATATGCACAGACACTCCTGGACTTACGACCAAAATCTCCTTAAGAACATTTCAATTCACAGTGCTATAAAATGCGATTAAAATTTTCATTTCGACGTACTTTTGTATATTGCACGAAGAAACACTGTTCTTACAATTTTGCAACAGAAAAACTACTGTGCTTGATTTCAGGCTTCCGCCGTGAAGTAGCAGAGAACTGCGCTCTTCTGGGTTATTACGCAGCGAATAATGGTCATTTCTTGCCGACGTTTCGGGACAGCCATCTTCAGGGTTCAAGAAATCAGAAGAAAGCCAGTAACCCCAATACGGCGCGTATACAGGGAAGAGTGTGGACAGTGAAAAGTGTCAGTAGTATTGGGGGTACAGGCTTTGTTTTAGTTTCTTGAACCGTGAGGATGGGACCGATAGGCTGTCCCGAAACGTCGATAAGAAATTACCACTGCTGGCTGCGTAGTAACCCAGAAGAGCGCATTTCTCAGGAAAAAAAACTACTAATTTACTCTCCCTCACTCTGCAGGAGGGTGTATATTTTACCCCATTTGCTACTTTCGACTTAATGGCCAGGTGTTTAGAAAATAAAATGCTCGTTTTTCGGGGACTAACTGTGCCTATATTTTGGTTGTAAATTGTTAATTTAAGTAATTTAAATGACTTGCTCAATTTGTGCGAGAAACGTATCTCCTACCGTACTGGAAGAACTAAAGTCGGTGATGTCTGAGGAGAGTATCTTAACCGAGAAAGAGGAAGTAATGGGTCGCTGGAAAAATTGCGTAATGACATGTGCATGCATTATGTTGAGCTAATTTTGACAGTTGTACTTTGATTTCGTACCCAAAGATTAATTTTATGTGGGGACAACAAAAGCTTTTTTAGAGTGCAGCTTGTGTACTTTATCACGAGAAATATTTACTGCAGAGTCAGAAGTCCGTCCCATTTTGTGTTAAAATCGCAGATTGTAGCGTGCGATAGATATTCTGTCGTGACGTTTATGTTTTTTTCTTTCTTCCAGACACGTTTCAGGCTCTGATCCAGTATCCAGATGTTGTTACTGCCCAGGCTGCGAAACTGGTGAGTGACCCAGGCATGAATACGCTCCGCTGAGCTAGATTATTGTTAGTTGCTTACGCTGACTGAATTTTGGATAATTCCGTAACGAGAGTGAGACCGTGCAGCCTGTTGAAGTAGAGCCGCTATTGGCGGGTTTAAATATCGTATTGGTCCTGATCTTTGTATATTACTACTATTGCTGGCTACCCAGTAACTCTTCGGCGAGACGTTATTGTTCCTTGATTTTTAGTTCAGTGTTCGACATTCCCAAACTAGTGCTTCAGATATATCCAGTGGCGCACAAGTCACTTGACAAAGCCATTCTTTTTTTAAACATCGAGTTTCACGGGACTTTTGCGCCACTGTATAGACATAATTTTTATGTTCTTTTAATTTTTGTACAAGTAGAACATGTTTTAGGAAACCGATGTGTTTTGATTCGATTTTAATTTCTGATACCAACCAAAACTACGGCCGCATGGTAATTTTCAGTGTGTATTTTCTGTACTAAATTCCATCGAAATCTGTGAAGCGGTCGCCGATATGAAATTTGCTGACCGACAGTCATACCTTCCCCATTTATATATTTATTTATTTATAATTTATTATACCCTCTCCATTGTGTGCTCATTTCACGTACATTGTACGAAGATCGCATCAAAATAGGTCACCACCGTTCGTTCCCTCATTGCCCCCCAATTTATCACCCTTCCAACCTTATTCCGCCTAGAGCTAAAGTTGACAGAGGTGTATGAAGCACTTGAGCAGCTTAGACACTTGTTCCTTCTCCGGCGATTGTCACAATGAATTTGCACCCAGTGTGTGTGTGTGTGGGGGGGGGGTCATGTGTCCCCGCGCATTCTGAATGTCTACACAAGACGCAGTTGAGAGAGCAGTCTCGTCCTCATGTCGCTTTATTCCACTGTGTCTATTGGATTAGAGTCCTATGAATCGGTGGAGTTGGACGTGGCAGTGAGGAGGGAGATTCGGGCTGTTACCAAAAATCGAATCGCCGATGTTCGGTCCAACTTTATCGAGTGAACTCCAACGAGCAGGCATGCAGGCCGAATGCTTTAAGAAGTCTGTTCCTGTGTGGTCATTTTATTCTGAGCGCTGCGTTTACTGAAAAGACAAATAGGACAGTAATTTTGTTCTGTCTTCTCGCCTTCCATATTTTTCTCTTCCTGTTATCCTTCTTCTTTTCTGCCTATTTGTTTATTGAATTCTGCCAGTCTTCGTTCATCACCTTTTTCTTAGACCTCTTCCAGCTTCTTGCCTTCGTGTTGCTAATTGTTGTTCCTTTCCCATCCTCTGCTCCATATGCTTTATATTATTTTCATTTTATTCTCTTCGTCTTCATCTTAGGTATTGTTGACGTATACTGTTTGCCGTTCAGGTTCTTAGACTAACGCAAATAACCCATGAGTAATATGGACGGTAACGATGGGAAACCCTCAGCGCCAGTAGAGACTTAGCCTGTAAAGTGTATTGTGCCCTGCCGCTGTGTGCCTTACAAGGCAGTGCTGGCAGTACTGTTTATCTCCATGTAGTAGAATAGATGTGCACTGTAATTTACGGCCGTTTATTGACCTTGCAGGCTGCTATTGTATTGATTTTACAATCGAGGTTGATGTGCTTTTAATTCAATTACCTTCCCTTTTTTCGCCGCATCGTGACGGCCGTCAGTGCTGTAAAATGTGCCTTCCCCATGTATTTATGTTTCGTCAGACATCTATCTTCGGTCACGGTGCACAAGTTCATTTTAACCCTGTGAACACTGACTTTTTTTTTCCCCAGAGTTTTGCATAAACCTTGAGTTCCATAAACACAAAACGCTGTTCGCGTCCGTCACAAAGACCGATTAATTCTGTGTAGATACATAATTGGTATTTGTTGTGAGGTTCCAATGAAAGCGTAAATGAAATGCGTTGTAAAATGCAGAGTTTCCTAATGTTACGCCAGTTTGCACGTGTGGGTACGCCATCCATTCACTTATTTGGCGTTGTTGGTGGTGGCTGAGAACCAACATTCATATTAGACTGATTAAGGCGGGCGTCAAAGGCGTTTATTGAGTGTCGCTACTGGCATCAGTGGCATAATCTTTTCTTCGTGTATTTCAGCTGCTGTCAGTGCGGCCCCAAAATTAGGGTCGAATTGTCAGTTTCCGCCACGAGAATCTCCATCAGCTGCATAATTAATCATTCATAGTATTTTGGCATTGGGCAGCATAAGACTGTGTAGCTGGTAAATCGTCGATGAATAATTCAAGACAAATTTCATATAATTTGATGTACATTATGTATTTTAGTTTTGTCTAAGTTCTAGGTGTGGGGACGCCTTTGCGGGTTAATGTCGTACAGCCTTAGAATTTCTTGTTGGGTGAATTTCAGGTTGGTTTTAATTTATGGCGTGACGTCTTGACTTTTGGGAACCACGAGCCCAAATAGCAGGAAGCCTCTCTGTATCGGGGAACGTAATTGGCCACGTGCTCTGAATTGTTATCGAAGTACCGTGAGGGAGAAACAAGAAATAATGGAAAGTAGTGTGCTTGAACATTTGTTTTATTCATTGTATTTGTTTTTACCTGCCCGTGTCTCTCGAAGTTGCCTGAAAAGGAACTTCACCGACAAAAGCGAGAAAAAATGTATTGAGAAAATGTGCATACAGGTACAAGTGTTTTGGCGCCCTCCGTGAAGCCATATGGGGGCATGGAAGTATAATACTAATTCATAATCTCAACACTAGATGGAGTTTAATGGCCATATTTACTCCCCACCGGCTGTGCCCCGGTGGGGGGGGGGAAGAACCCCCTACCCGTTTTGTAGCTCGCTGGATAGCCCGTAGAGCCAGTAGGGATAGTAAGGAAAAGAGAATAATCCATTGCTCCTGTCAGGAATCGAACCACTGTTCTCTGTATTTAATCTGTGGCTTAGTGACTATACTGTCCACGCTGCCTTAGCTTCTGACAGTGCGTGACTAGAGTGCTAGGCATTAATGGCCAAAAGAAAGGCAGCAAGAAAAATAAACCTAAAAGGAATGTGTATTTGTGTCAATATCTGCTTGGAATTTGGGTCGTGAGTGCATAATGCACTCTGTGTACTGTACAGTACATAATGCACTCTGTGTATTGCGCAGTACATAATGCTCTGTGTGTACTGTGCATTGCATAATGCACTCTGTGTACTGTGCAGTACATAAAGCCCTGTGTGTACTGTGCAGTGCATAATGCACTCTGTGTACTGTGCAGTGCATAATGCACTCTGTGTGTACTGTGCAGTGCGTAATGCACTCTGTGTACTGTGCAGTGCATAATGCTCTGTGTGTACTGTGCAGTGCATAATGCACTCTGTACTGTGCAGTGCATAATGAAGTCTGTGTACTGTGCAGTACATAATGCACTGTGTATACTGTGCAGTGCATAATGCTCTGTGTGTACTGTGCAGTACATAATACTCTGTGTCTACTGTGCAGCACGTAATGCACTCTGTACTGTGCAGTACATAATGTACTGTGTGTACTGTGCAGTGCATAATGCACTCTGTGTACTGTGCAGTGCATAATGCACTCTGTGTACTGTGCAGTGCATAATGCACTCTATGTACTGTGCAGTACATAATGCTCTGTGTGTACTGTGCAGTGCATAATGCACTCTGTGTACTGTGCAGTGCATAATGCACTCTGTGTGTACTGTGCAGTGCGTAATGCACTCTTTGTACTGTGCAGTACATAATGCTCTGTGTGTACTGTGCAGTGCATAATGCACTCTGTGTACTGTGCAGTTCATAATGCCCTGTGTGTACTGTGCAGTGCATAATGCACTCTGTGTACTGTGCAGTGCATAATGCACTCTGTGTGTACTGTGCAGTGCGTAATGCACTCTATGTACTGTGCAGTACATAATGCTCTGTGTGTACTGTGCAGTGCATAATGCACTCTGTGTACTGTGCAGTGCATAATGCTCTGTGTGTACTGTGCAGTGCATAATGCACTCTGTACTGTGCAGTGCATAATGCACTCTGTGTACTGTGCAGTACATAGTGTTCTGTGTGTACTGTGCAATGCATAATGCACTCTGTGTACTGTGCAGTGCATAATGCACTCTGTGTACTGTGCAGTACATAATGCACTGTGTGTTCTGTGAAGTGGGCCTTAAAAGTAACACAGCTAAACGTTATCTCCGACTGAAAAGTGTTCAGGGCCGTTGGGTTTTTCTTTACAAAACAGTTTATTTTTTAATCTATCAGAGAATTACATTAGCTTTCATTACGTAGAAATTTCCATAGAAATATCCCGAGTTGCTGGCACTAAAAATACTCTTCAGGTATTAATGACATTTTTCATTTCGTATCTCTTGTGGAAATATTCGTTTCATTTTTCCCCTCCCCCCCTTCTAGCTCCCCTTCCCCTTCAGTGTTACACAAAGTTAAATATCGTTAATTAACCGAACAATGTTGTTTTAAGATAAAGGAGTCAGCTAGGCGGAGTACAAAGGAAGAAATGGGATGAAATCTTGGCAGCGAGACGTAAAATTTAATTCCAAGTTGTTCATCTTCTGTTTGTAGTTGCTTATTGCGTAAGGGGAACAATTTTGGGAGACGGTGATGCTAAGGCAGGCGGACACATGAATATAGGCCAGAGACTAGTATGGGAGTGCGTCTGGGTGTAGATTTTGGCGTGAGTTAGGTACTGCAAACTAAATTATAATTAATGTAAATGCCTGCACATTCTACAGCTGGCATGGTAGAGTACTAATTGTGTGTCTTCTTATAAGCTGTCATAATGAGATAAGCAAATAATGAAGGGCTGGAGGACACTGTTTTGAATTTCATTGGTTCGTTGGTGACGTATGCATAGGTCGGACTGGTTGGCAGTGAGCGAGCGCTCTTGACTGTCAGTGCTGTTGGAAGAACAGAAGTTAAGTTTGGAAGTTCGTGCAGTCGACGTTTGTGTCTTGCAGAATTACAGGGTGTTTCCTGTTATACCCCACCGCATCTCTTTCGGGTACTAGGGGGCATGTTGTAACAGTGAGAGAGACCAACCTGACATCTAACCTAAGTCTGTCTAGTAAAGGGAGAGGGAAACACGCATGACGGAGGGGAGACTAGTTTTACGTCTAACATAAGCCCATCTTGGAAGGAGAGAGGGAAACACGCATGACGGAGGGAGACTAGTCTGACGTCTAAGCTAAGCCCGACTCGTAAGAAGAGAAGGAAAACACGCATGAAAGAGGGAGACTAGTCTGACGTCTAAGCTAAGCCCATCTCGTAAGGAGAGAAGGAAAACACGCATGATAGAGGGAGACTAGTCTGCGTCTAACCTAAGCCTGTCTCGTAGGGAGAGAGGGAGACTAGCCTGACGTCTAAACTACGAACCTGCCGTAAGGCAGTACAGTGCTGAGATTTTGAGAGTAGTAGCCCGAAGTACTATACACTCATCGTAAATTTTGTGGTCTTCATATTGCGCTCATCACTATGCAGTTGTGTTTAAAATTCTACCGTTAAATGCAGGGAACTGTTCACAGTTATCGTGATGTAGTGGTTAGCTTTGTTCTGTTAGCACCGTACATTTAAGACGCGTTGAGCTGTTTTTCTCCGTCGTCTGTTATTCCACGCACCGAACAGGCTTGAATATATATTTAGTCGCTTTGGGATACCACATTCTTCAGTTTCTTGAGTACGCTGTGGTTTTTGAAATGTCACAAATGTGAGCCATCCATATAAACAGTGTGCCTTCCTGTATGTTTTTAGTGTCGCCTATGACGTCCCGTGCAGTGTTTGATCGGCCCCTTATTCCAGTTGTTTCCTCCTGGTTGGTAGCGTCCATAGCCGATTTTTAATAGCGCAGAAGCGATTTGTGCTTGTCGCTGTTTTGTTTGTTTGTAACCATTCGATGTGCCGGGCTGTCACTGTACGGTACAGCGACGGTGAATAATAGAACACTAGTCAGCAGCATTCTGCATGGCCTGTTCATAAAGTTTCCAGGGACGGTAAGCAGTTCTGTGTTTCAGTACTACGGCTTACAGCCACTTCGGTACCCACACTTTATTGTTATTGGTTTGATTAATAGGTAATTACAGGGCGTTGTTCGGAGCTCTGCTTGCAACGTTGTCGTAATGAGTAAGTACTCGTATTGTTTTAGCACAGATTGTTTTAAGTGGCACGATGATGAGGAACTCTGTCAGGGATGTACAACGACGTAAATGTCAGGTAATAAAAATGAACTATTTTTTATGTAATTGGAGTTGGACATTCCATTTATAGCCGACCACGCGTTTTGCTGTTAATATTTTCATATGAAGCTGGCCAACACACTGTCGTAGGTTCAAACAGACAGTTTCGTGGGATTTCTGAATTATGAATATTGTCCATTCAGGAAGGATAGGAGCGCGTACATGCGGGGTCCGACACAGTGACCGACCGACCCAAACTTCGCTCATAATGCCTGCAAGAACTGATTATCGCGTTGTCGTTTTAGAGAGATCCCGGGGGTGAGACAGCCTGAAAACTAGGATCCCCCTCCCCATGCCAGCTCCACGTGTCGGTACTAGTTCTACAGTTAGTCCTGTCTACAAGCCCAACATAATATGCACTTAGGATCAGACCGAGTGCCGTCCTGACGACGACATTCGTGCGTCGGCACACTGAAATTTACATAATTTACATAAGTACGTTGTGTCTTGATTTTAAATGTTAGGTGATTAAGCACAGTATTTTTAATTTAACACTGCGTGTATGCTCGTTATTTGTATGTCCTGTGCACTGCTGTCGACCCTGCTGGATGGAGAACGGGTTCTGTTTGTGCACCCCTTTGATCGCCAAGGTTAGGAATTAGTGGAGCTGTACTTCCACTTCGCGTATGCCTTCATGGCGTGCACAGGAACATCTTTTTTACCTTATTTCTTAGACGTTGTGTAACCTGAACATTTGTTTCATATGAAATTGACTGGACAGTATGTAGGATACGAGAAATAATGGAATGAATAAGTGATTGAATGATGTGGAAGGTGGCGATAGTAACTTGTGTGGGGTCCTAGCCCGGTGTTACTATTGTGCGAGACGCAGCATGACGCTAGTATTTATTCTACTCATACGGCTATACCCAGACCAGCATCTCCTTTTGAAGTGCGGTCGTTATTCACGCTATCTTATTTTCTCGTATGCTGAACATTCCTTGTCGCGTTGTTGACCGGTTTTGCTTGTGAAACTTGTATATTTGTTCTTTTTTTTTTTTGGGCGCGATAGCCTCCTTTGTGTTTTTTGGCGCCACAGCCCCCAGTGGGCCAGGGCCTCCTCATCCACGAGGTGTCTAGATCACACACGACGACGTGTCACAGTCGATAGAAATCCTCTGGACGAGTGATCAGCTCGTCGCAGAGACCTCTTCCTGACAACACACACACAAAACACTCACAACAGACAAACGTCCATGCCCCCGGTGGGTTTCGAACCCACGATCTCAGCAGGCGAGCGGCCGCATACCGACGCCTTAGACCGCGCGGCCACTGGGACCGGCGAAACCTGTCTACTTTAGGATAAATTTTGTTATTTAGCTGTGTGATCTGTAATTAAGTTTAACTGTTGTAATTGCTTCGTTCTCTGTGCGCTACACAATTGAAATCATGTTGATATACGGATCACCAAAGCGAGGGATGGAATCGTCGAAAATAAGATGATGATGATCTGTTGCGCTGAAATCACTCGCAACGTTTCTGACAGCTGCATTTGCACAAGTCGCGTAATGTTCTTGTAACCGTGCGTGATTTCAGGCTTCCGACGCGTTGTGTATGGGGTCTCCTGGGATGTTATACAGCGTTGAATTGCAGTTACTGACGTTTCATTTGAAGACTACCAGCTCCTTGAAGGTGGGATTGCTAGGTTCTCCCGAAACGTCGGTAACTACCACTCAGCGCCGCGGAACGTCCCAGGAGAGCGAAGACCTTCTTGTACTTTGTTCGAAACATTTGCGGTTGAGTGTGATGTTGGCATGATGCGTGTTTTCGAGCCGTGTGTTTATCAGAACTGGAAAGAGTCTGAAAGAGGCAGGACCATCAGTGCTGTGGCCTAGAGTCAAACTTGGTAATTCTAGAACATAAGCCACCAGTACCGAGACGTACTGATACTGTATAGCGGGCCAGTAGACTGCGGGTCTTAATGGGTCTATAATTGCGTTCTGAGTGCTAGTATGTGGTGACCCTAGAGCAAGGCAGTAAATAGCCCTGGAATATGGACTGGGCTGTCGCAGTGAAGCAAAACAGGGAGCCGGGAAGAAGGAAATGAGAAAAGCTGCATTCGGTAAGGTCTCGTGAATTTTTTTTCTGCCTGATTTCTTACTTAATTTATATTCATTATCCTTGGAAAGTTGCTCTCCTTTTCTGCAGTTTTTAAATTGTTTTAACTTTTATATCATCTCCGCCGGCGTCCAAATGGATTTTTAACGAATCGCACTCGTGAGAACGTGGTTCTTAGAGAGTTTCGTCCATTTCGGTGGTGTGTGGGAATTAAGAAACCGAGATGAAAATAGTCGCTCTGTTTCACTTCCACGATGGGAGTATAAACGACGGATAAACCGTAATGAGTGGCGCGGTGTGTCTTCACATCGAACATCTCGGCGATGTGGACGGCACTCTGGGTATCCGCGAACTCTTGGGTTCGAGCCTCGGCTATCGCCGGGCCTCCCGAGCGACCAAATTGCACGGTGGCGCCGTATATTATCAACTTAATCATGGCATTTTTTCCTACATACAAAAATGTCTTATCTGTTCGCATGCGTCGATCAGACTGCGCCTCGCAGCATCGAGGTTGACTGGTCACTGCGGAAATGTGGGTCCTAAGCGTGACTCGTGCCTCACGTCACCCTTCTGGCGCCTAAAATTTGGAGGCGGCTTATAGATTTTTGGAAAAAAATGTGGACCTCTGCTATAAATGTGGGCATTTGAAATGTCGTTAAATTTTCATCATTATCGTGGCGATAAAAAATATGCACGAGAGAAGTGCTTTTTCTGCATCGTAATTCGTTGTTAGGCAGCATCTTACTAGAAGCTCGTGTGATTTCTGCAGGTAACCTATCATTTTTGGGACAGTAAAAATCTTAGGAAGTTACGGTGGATTGGCTGGAGGGATGACAACGCGTATAATTTTTTTCTTTAAAAACGGCTTTTTGGAAGTCCAGTGAAGTATAAGGATAACTTTAGACAGGATCTTGATGAAATTGGTTATTATGACGGGAAGTGAATGTTAGTGGATCAGGATCGTGCCGTCCTAGAGGTTTTGATATTGGTGATACTAGTCGTGGTGAGCCGTGTAGCAGTCCTGCCATGCTTATTACTGTTTAACACTTAGGTACTGCACGTTTACGTGGCTTTGTGTGTTCTGCGTTTTCTTTGGTTATTTATGATTTACATTTTTGGCAAACTGTGCGTGACCGGACCCAAGTCACATGCTACAAGCATATATGATACGATGTAATGAGCCTTGGCCGTAGAACTGGCAGTGTACAGAATTAGACACACGGACTCTCCGCAATCGACACTGAATCGTCTGAATGCGGTTCGCTCGTGGTGTTTATAGATATCTTGACGAGTGGGCGATAATGCAAACATGATATCGAAATTTATGTCTCATATATTTTTCACTGTGTACTGAATTCTACAGTTTGAATTGTAAATCAGACGCAAAACCCGTGACAGGCAATATAACGCGCCTGCAGCTACAGAGGCGGGTTCGACTATATCAATGGTGGAAATGCAGATTTAATTTTTTCGTTAAAACATACTGCTGTGTACTGAGATTTTTTAAATTCATTTCGTCTTTGTTTACCGTACTGCACGTAGGGTTAGAATTACCTGGGTCCTAGTTCGAATCTCGACCCCAAAATTGGCTCTGCCGAATATTGTGGTCACGACGCCATTGCGTTCTGTGATAATGTCTGGTTTATTTTATAAATGTTTGTAACCGGGCTGCTTTACAGTTAACATGGTCTTCCTATCTGTGGTGTGTTCCTTAAGGTGGAGGAATTTATGTGACAGTTGTGATGCTGTTTTGAAAGTTCGCCCTGATCCCCGGTTTGGGGGGTGTGGCCTTATTGGGAACAGACATTTCTTTGGCAGTCCCATCGAAACATTGGTCAGCGCTGTGACGTAATATAAAATTCATCAGTGTGAACCGATACAAAAACTTCCCTTTCCAGGTTGGAAACACAAATGTGAACCAGCAAGAATCGTTGTTTCTCGAAATTCGAAAAGGTAATGGTGTTTATGCCGGTGTCAGTCCGAGTACATTATACACGTTCTGTAGTCCTGTGAACCATGGTAAAGGGCCGTCTGATTTCGGGTATAAGCATGGCGCTCGGTGTAAATTAAATTTTAACGACGGTACTGAAATTGATATTTCAGTATCTAATCATATTGATTTTATCCGTATCTTGTTTCAAGTGAGACAGAACCGTCTGTTCAGGTACACGCTGATGTCGTTTCTAAATATTTAGCTTTAGGCGACAACGAAATTTATCCATTTAGTTTTCTGATATGCTAGGTTAATTATACTTATGAGGCAGTATGTTGGGTTTCCTGACCTTTCCTTTACCAGTTCCAGTTGCTACAAATGCTTATGAGGCGTGAGATGGAACTGCTAGTTAAATGGAACGTGTTGCTGTGTGATATCGCAGTTTTGTACATTACGCACAGACCGCAGCTCTCTAACTGTGTGCATAAGAACTGGCCTTTTTCAGGATATACCATGGAAATGGGAGAAAGAATTTGCAGTTAGTGTAATTTAATGATGAAGGGGTAAATTCAACACTGAACTTAGTGATCAGTGCAATATTTCTTGTAATTTCTGGGTGTTGGTCTCAAACTGCATTGGAATGCATTCTGCAGCATTCATTTATTCATTCATTCAACACACCCTGTCAGACGTATCACTATATGCTTGGGTCATTTTCAAGGGTTGTCATATGTGCTCTGATGTACACCAGAGACCAGTGCCATGCTGTCATGTCGTATTGCTGTATGACATTAATTTTTGTTCTACGTTAAGTAAAGCACTGATGACGATAATTACAGTTGAATGTTTAATTCAAACCAAATTGTCCTTGCTGTGCGCCCTTTTTATATAAAACCATTTTTATACAGTAACTCAGCAGCGCCAAATGACTGTAGTAAAAGCGGATAATTGATTAAGCTTTGGAGTGGTGTCATTTGGGTGGGTACTGCATATTTTATGTTTTGATCACAAGAGCGTACCTTCAATTTTGGCATCTGGTTTCAAACAGTTTATTGTTCTCACATTTCCAAGTTGCATTTTTGTGTTTATTTATGTTTATTGTGTTTCATGTATATTTTTTGACATGTACACTTGATTAAAACATTTTTTTCATAACATTGTAAGGCATCAGTATACACAAATTTTTAGCCAATTGAATTACTAGAATGGAGAAGTTGTGTGGTGGAGTTTCAGTGTCACTGGGTGGGATGACTTCACAGTGTGTGACTATGGGCATGCAGGATGAGATTCAGTCCCACCTTTATGGAAACAGGTTGGAACGTGCAGCATTGCTTTGTGGTGTCTGGAATGCATTTGTCACCAAATTCATTATTTCCCTTCTGCAGTGCGGCTCACTGATACTAACATTTCTAAAATATTTATCTCAGTAATTAACCAACTTGATGCACGAAATTTTTGTTTTACATTAAGTTTATTTCATGCCTCTACATGTTTAGAGCACATGTGCTAGAAACATGTAGAGGCATGAAATAAACTTATTGTACAACAAAAATTTTGTGCATCAAGTTGGTTAATTACTGAGAGAAATATACTGAGATGCCCGGTCAGAAAAACGTCAAAATTTCTAAAATAGTTTAAAATAGTTTTCATACTGTTTCCAATCAAAGGGTACATTGTTTCTTAAGTATCAGTGTAATCTGCATAGATATTCAGAGGCAGTTTATTGCTCTGTGTGCATTACACCATTCTCACTCATCTTAGTGTTTTTCACTCACCAGCACAGTCGGTAGTTCTCTGTGAGAAACTGTGTATTGGCATGAAGGGTGTAGATGACAGGGTGTGAAGGATGACTGCATGAAAAGAAGTTATTATTCTCCTTAGAATTTTGTCCCACGTTTGCAGTAGTATTTTCAGGTATGTATTTTACTTCAGACTTTTGTTGTAGCCACCATTTTGTGTTGCCGTACCTAATGGCAGCTCAGTAGAGCTGAAACTTGTAATGGGGAACTGTACTGCTGAGGTTCAGGGGCCGATGTTCGTGAGACATTGGTTATGTTAAACTTTATTTGCTTCAGAAAAAAATAAAGTTAGTAACGTTGGTGTAAATTGACATGGGTAGATTTCATGTGGAGTGTGAATTTCTAACAAGTGTTCTTGTACATACCTAGCTAGAGCCCTCGTTTGTCATTCGGATGGCTTTCTAAAAATTAACTTATCAACTTTGAATTTTAAGTTGCTGTCAGGGAATTTGTTGGCTGGTTGAAGGACTGTCAGCTTCTTGAGAATGATTTTCTCCATCAGTATTCAAATACATTAGTACCACAAAGCAAGAGAGTAATATGGATGTTGGACACCAAGTGTTTTGACATTTATACTTCCAAACCACAAATGCAGCCGACAAAAAATACAGGGTGTCCCAGGAGGAAAGGTCAATATTCTGGGGGGTCATAGTGTCGGTCATTCTAAGCAAAAATATTTATATGAACATGTGTCCTATTCCGAACGGTTTCTGAGATAGAGCTATTTGAATGTACTACCGCAAAATTGTTGATACGTTGTAGGTACTGTTTCTAATACCGGTATTTATTGTTCAAGTGACAGAGTTGGTACAGGGGTATAATGAATGTTCGAAAATTCCACCGTCAACATCAATGGAATTTGCGACTCGTGTGAAGACATGGCGCGTTGTTCGTTTGAGTGCGTCTTGACTTTCCTTTATGCAGGCGATAACATCCAGTATGTTAATGAGCAGTTCCTCTAGTATATGCACTTTTTTTCTGTACACTTCACTCTTCATCAAACCCCATAAACAAAAATCTAACGGGGTTATGTCTGGAGATCTTGGTGGCCAGTTAATGGTACTGCCACGACCGATCCACCTATTAGGGAAAGTGTCATTGAGATGTTGCATCACATGTCGGGTACAATGAGAAGGGGCTCCGTCATGCTGTAAGTACATAGCAATCCGTGTAGCCAAAGGAACATCCTCTAGTTGTTTTGGTAATTCATTTTACAGAAAGGTTAGGTAATTTTGTCCTGTCATACAATCGTCTAAAATAACGGGACCAATCAACATGTCATCGATCGTTGTGAACGGTTTCTGCGCCATTGTCTGAAGCATGTGAGTCTGTGTGAAGCGTCAGTTGGCTGTTGATAGTGACATTGTTGAAGTGTGAAAAATTCCGCTCATCTTCACAAATGCCGAATATGCTGATATGATGTATGTTTATGGCTTCTGTGTTGGTGGTGCCACTGCTGCTGCTGCTGAAGAATACCGTCGACGGTTTCCTATGCGCAGAATTCCGGACCGTAGAGTGTTGTATAACGTGTTCAATACATTGCGTGAATGTGGTATGTGCTCATGTTTCATCTGAATGGGCACGTAAACAAAACATGGAGGAACAGGAAAACATTCTTGATATGGTACAGCGTAGCCCTACTACTAGCACGCGAAGACTTTCAGCACGTATTGGTGTTTCACGAACACGTGTATGGCGAACATTGCATGAAGACGGCTTGTACCCATTTCACCCACAGCCTGTGCAAAATCTACACCCAGGGGACAGTGCCAAGCGTCTAGAATTTTGTTATTGGTTACATACTAATCGCCAATTGCTTCCGTTAATACTATTCACTGATGAAGCTACTTTCACCCGTAACGGAATCAACAACACACGTAACTCGCATCGATGGTATCACGAAAATCCACATGGTACTGCGGAAACAAATTTTCAGCGTCTTTTTTTTATCAGTGTTTGGTGCGGTATGGTCGATGACATGTTGATTGGTCCCGTTATTTTAGACGATCGTATGACAGGACAAAATTACCTAGACTTTATGCAAAATTAATTACCAAAACAACTAGAAGATGTTCCTTTGGCTACACGGATTGCTATGTACTTTCAGCATGACGGAGCCCCTTCTCATTATACCCGACATGTGATGCAACATCTCAATGACACTTTCACTAATAGGTGCATCGGTCGTGGCAGTACCATTAACTGGCCACCAAGATCTCCAGATGTAACTCCGTTAGAGTTTTGTTTATGGGGGCTGATGAAGAGTGAAATGTACAGAAAAAAGTGCATACAAGAGACGAATTGCTCGTTAACATACTGGATGTTATCGCCTGCATAAAGGAACTTCAAGACGCACTCAGACGAATAACACGCCATGTCTTTACACGAGTTGCAAAGTGCATTGATGTTGACGGTGGAATTTTCGAACATTCATTATACCCCTGTACCAACTCTGTCACTTGAACAATAAATACCGGTATTATAAACAGTACATACACGTAACATCTCCTTATCAACAATTTTGCGGTAGTACATTCAAACAGCTCTATCTCGGAAACCATTTGGAATAGGATACATGTTCATATAAACATTTTTGCTTAGAATGACCAATACTTTGACCTCCCAGAATATTGACCTTTCCTCCTGGGACACTCTGTATACAACAGAAAAGTAGTAGACTGCAAATAAACATTGCTGTATGTGTTACATTGAAAAAAAGACCCTATTTGTAGTTCAACAATGACAAACATATTGTAATAATCATACTCTTATCAGGTAGTTGGCCTGTTTTGTCCTCAATTCAGCTCCCTGTCCTGAAATTTTTAATCAGTATTAAATCTTTCGTTGGCTTCTGTTAGTCTCTCCAGGCATAACCTCTATGTGACAGCCATTTCAACATTCATCTGAAATTGTCTATCCTTTCTGTGTTATGTGACTTGAAATTTGCAGTGCATTTTGAAGTAGACTGTTTCATGGATCTGACTCCGTTCCTTAAATAAATGTGATTAATTCTCTTTTCGGGTGGTGTGTGTGAGTTTTTCAAGAACTGAACTTGATATGCTGTTCTTGTTTGAAAGTCCTGTCAGTTCATTCACTCTGATTTTACTCTGTTGTCATACAGCACTTCCCAGTGTATATGGTCTAAAGGAATTGATGATGTTTGCTTAATGTTTGTTCCAGTCACTGGATGGACAGAACATTTACAATTCATGTTGCACACTTCGCATTGAATACTCAAAGTTGTCCAGCTTGAACGTGAAGTACAACAATGACAAGAGCCGTGACTACACAAATCCAAATCTGCCCACGGGTGACCCTAGCCTGGATGCCACACTGGCTGGGCTAGGGGCCGGTGAGTTGATCCCGCAGCTGTTGATAGCTGGGGGCGGCGGGGGGCGACACAGAGGCCTCGCACAGGAACCAGGTCCTGCACCCGGAAGATTAGCTCCACCAGGTAGTGTAGTTAGCAGTTATGATGAATGTAGATAGGTTGGAGCCTGCTGCTATTGATAAATGGACTGACTGACTCGACAAAGCAGACTTGCATGAACAGATCCTGTCACTTGTACTCTACTCGAAGACCCACACTACTGGCTAGATTAATAGATTAAAGGGGTGGGCATTAAGTGACCCTTACACTGTACCTATCTTTAATCTGCTGAGCATTCGAAAGTAGGAGAGAACAATGTAGGATGTGGTTGTAGGTTCCATGTTGTTATGAAATGTTTTGATTCTGTCAGTGTCTTTCAGTGGTATTTTCTTGTGTCCCATATCTATCCAGCAGTAATGTGCTACAAACATAGCTCACCCTTCAGAACACGCACCTAATGCTGTAACTCTTATCTCTGGACTGTTAAAGAATTCCTCATTCTTGGCCATGTGATGGACCACTGTGTCTTACAATAATGCAACTCTTGGTGGCAGTGCACGTGAAGATAATTTTCATCTCAGGCCTCTTGGTAAGGAAACTTTGAGTCAGAATGTTGCAGCCCAGAAGATTTCAGCACCCCCCTTGAGAAAAAAAGTGAAGAATATTTTACCTGCTTTTCTATTACATGTTGAAGTTGTTGATTTCCTTCTATTTATTGTTGGTTGGTCATGAAAAAGGGAGTTAATGTTAAAAAGACCGCTACGATATCCTGCAACACATATTTACAATGTGCATAATTTTCACTTAATGTTGACATTTTTTACACGGCATATATCTTGCCATCCAGTACTGTTATAGGGGGCTTCTGGTGCTCCCCTATCAAGAAACGTGTTTGACTTGTGGATTGCACAACATTCCACTTGACACTGACAGGAATATTTTGAAATCCTTAGCCAGGAATTTGTTATGTGTTTTTTCAGTATGACATCATGTCTGTTTCCTGTAACTCATTTTGTGATTGTCATGTTAGTGTAATACTGATTTCCTGAGACAGTATAATAGAGCACGTATCTCAAGTTTCAATAATGAACCTTCTTACTGACATGTCTGTTGCTAATTTATGTTTGAATTTCCAAACTGTTTGATAAAACTAAATAATGCTTGCTACGTACTATTTCTACTTTTTAATTTATTTTTTTGTGGTTTATTTAATGATGTTTGAACTCCATTGGGGGGAGACATTTTTTGGCACCCCTCCAGACTGGTCCTGGGGCTCACTTAGCCTCCTGTACAGTGGATACCGATTCATTCCTGGGGGTAAACCTGCCAGGGCATGGCATTAACCACCCAGCCCCACCTAGCACCGAGGTTGAAGGAAGAGTACAGCTATACCTGTACTCCCTGTTTGTGCCTTCATGGCAAGCTGTAACAAGAACGTTACCTTAACCTTAACCCTTACCATTATTTAATGATGTTTATAGGTGGGACTGTATAGCATCAAATTATAGCATGACTAGTGAACAGTGAATTGGAAATGATGTGGAATGATGCGCTGATATCCTAATTTGAAATACTGTCACTGCCTTTGCATGAAAGTTTCAGTGAGCTGGAGACACTGGCCAGATAGTATTGTAATTATAACAGAAGAAAATGACTAAATTTATTTGATTCTCCTAAAAATTGATTGAGTGGAAGGGTTAAGAATGGCTGGAGCCATATCTTGACTCCATCTGTATGGAATAATGGGATGTACTGGGACAACCTTATGTTTTTATAATGTTTCATTTTGTAATGTATGAGTGTATGTATGTATGTAATAATGTATGCGTGGGCATGTGTAGCAGCGTATATTTATGAAGACATGTTTTATGTTGAAAGAAATTACTTGACCTGTATCAGGTGCTGATAATATACCTCCAAAGGAATAAATGTATATTTGCATAGTATGCAGTGAAAACAGACTTTTCCCAAATATTTCATGTCATCACATGAAGAAAGGTGATTAGGGAGACAGCTGAAAAGATGGAACATTCTGGTTGTCTTGTACCCAAAAGAGCATAATTTAGGACACAGTGTCAGAAGACTTACAATAAATAAGTGTTTATTTGTATGTTATTACACATTTGTTATGCAAAATGCATGAAGTTAACACATAAATGGGGGTTGTGTCTAGCTAATGTTAGCATCTCACACTACTGGACAGATTTGATGAAATCTTATGTCACGGTATGTCACTTTTCTAAAATTGGATATTTTGTAAAGATGTAATGATGCAGCTTGTCAAATATGAATTTCCAGTTAGGTCCTGTAGGAATCTAGCATTTATCTCTAAATAAAATACACATTATCAGAATATCCATTTGGAAAATATTTATACTTTTCTTGTATTTTAGCAGAGAACATCACATACAGCCCTTATCAGTTAAATGTGTAATGCTTTCCGCATCTGAATTCATGACCCTAGAGTAATCCTTTGGCCACTTTCTTGGATATTATGGATGACTTTACATGTTTTCCATGTATTGTAGTATTTCTTTGTTGGAGACATTTTCATAGAATTCCTTGTTTTATAAAATAAAAATATTGAGTTCATGGATTTGTCTTTAATCTACTCCATTCTTATCATCATGCTGCATTAGCATCTTCACAGTACTGGTTATGGGACTTCGTTAGTTTGTTGCTAGTTCAGCACAGAAATAGTACATCAGTTGTAAATTACTTTACCTTTTCATAATGGGTTGTGAGCCTACTGAAAAAGTCATTAAATAAATCTGGAAGTCTGAATAGAAAGTCCTTTAAAAATGTGACTGTGCTGCTGAATGAGAAATGTGATAATTAATTGAAAACAGCCTAATGCTAAATCAGTTTCTTTGTATTCGTTAAGAATTAGTAACATAAAACTAAAATACGGTACATCAAAAGAGATGTTCATTAACATTAATTAAACTGACAAAGATTCTGCTTAGACTTTGTGTTTAACGTGCATTGTCCTGTTCAGAATGCCTGTGATGGCTCACATTTCCCACCTTCCACTTGGACACACTCACACGTGCACACTGTTTCCTGTTGCTTCAGAATAATAATCCGTAGGTTTTCCTTTCATGAGAGTTTTAATGGAGACATGTCGCCTTTTCAGAATTTATATAAGTGGTATGTATATGTGAGTCTGTCCCAGTTTTAGTTTTAGGCTTTATCCTGATAGATCTTCATGAAACTGTGTGAACAGAATGCCACCCTCCCCATGCGTATAACTGCAACAATACTAAGTTTGAGACACTGGGATCTTACAGAGTGCACATGTTGCTAGGTACATCTGTAGTTAAGTTTTAAAGCTTTATTTTGTTCTCTGTAAAATATGAAACATTGGTTAAATTGTTCATTTTTTCAAATTGGATCTGGACAGAAGACACCAATTGAATCTTGAGTTCTTTAATTAATGTTCAGTACCCACTTTGAGTTGTACATGTCAACAGCTGTCCATATTCTTCATTTCTGCCAGAAAAGCAGAGGCCATAATATCAAAACATAACTAGGGGCATAAGTCATATCAGTGGTTCTTCTGATGTGAGGTACTAGGTATGATACATGCCTTTTTCTTTATACACATCAGTCAGATATGAGTATATATATATAAGGTAATACACCCCTAACCCATATTTAACTATGATAGGATTGGGGGGGGGGGGGTCATACTTTGGAAATGGGAAGTTTAAGAATGGTTCAGTGGACAAAAACAAGGAACATACAAAAACTGGACCAAGAACCAGAGGCATGGAAGTAGAGTGGCTGTGGAAGTTGAGTTCATGCCACCAAATGAAAAAATAAACCAGTACCAAATGCACGTGCAGTTATGTGTCATAATATAGGTGTATCAAAAATATGACCCCACAAAACCAATGTAAATATGAACAAAATCCTGTAGTGGATTATAACTCAGATGCTGGAATTGGCCTCAGCAGAAAGCAAGCAGTTTGACCCCTAAATGAAATTTAGAAAGGTGATATCACCTGAGACTAAATTTGGTTACCTGATGAGATGCATCAGCCTAAATGGAAGAACACACAAAGACTGCAGCTAAGGAACTTCAGTGACAAGAGGTTCACTTGAGTGCAGTATAGAATCAGAGTTTGTTGAAAGTTCTGCAGCTTAGCTCAGAAAACATTGGGAATGGAAATGGAGGTGACTAGAGAAAGTGACTAGCAGAATAGTGGAATTTGTGGTTTCAGTTTCTGGCAGGTGCAGGATTTTTTTCCTTGTCATTGTATTCAGAGCAGCTAGAGGTATATACACTAGTCCATTTGTAGGGGTTAGTATGGCAGGAGTACATACTGAGCTGGCTACTCCTCCCATCTGATATCAGAGTGAAGAAGAACCTCAAATCATGCATTGCTGTGGTATTTGTTTCTCTTCCCATATGCACACGCATGGTGTGGCCCGAATACAATTGGACTTGTCATGGCTCGGGTGGTTAGTCTCCAGCCTTTCACTACATAGGCCCAGTTTACATTCCAGACTAGGTTGACTGGCTGTGGGGCACATTTTTTAAAATACATTAGTTATCCCCTTTCATTGTCATTCTCCTGATACTCAGTACACATTCGTCCTGCCATCATATGTGCTTTGCAATCTTAGTAGTTGACAACATGATTAAATTGTACAAATTTGACTATATAATATATAATTTTGAGTTACATTGTTAGAATCCTCCATGGCAACTAGGTGTGTGAGATGAAATCAAGACAGGCGTTTAGGCTTTTTCCAGAAAAATGCTTGTTTCTATGAGGAGGAGGATCAACTGGCAGTTTAGCTAGTAGGATAGTGCGCGTGGAACTGTTTTTAACACATGATGCAAAATCAAAGTCATCTGTGACAAGACAGGACATAGCAATGACTCTCACTGGGTACCCAGTTTTACTTCTACAGACATGGAGGATTTTAAAAGTAAATCTTCATTTTGATACATGACATATATACGCCATGAACTGTGATCCAGATCACATACCATAGAATAGTGCATAGTTACTGAGCCGTGCACATTTTCACTTTTTTTTCTTCCTTTTCCTTTCTTCCTCTCTGTGCCTTTGTTTTTCCTGTTACATTCTAAAGTAGCCTGTACATGCTGGCATACAGTTTTGTTTGTATGACCCCACTACTCTACACTCTGCAGAATACTGCAGTGTGTTTTGAACATATGTGGCACTGTGTCACATCATCGGCACATTTAATACGGTTGTTTGCGTTTGTACAGTTCTTTGTATTGATTTATATGTTGTTCGTTGACTGCTCTGTTTACTTCTTCATTTTTATAAACTCTAATGGCACTCTACACTGATGATAAGGTTTCCCTTCATGGATGGTTTGCAATATTTCCATTTATCTCTTTTTGTATTTATGGTAAGGGTTCAAAATTTGGCATGTATCAGCTGTTGTTTGTGTATTGGTTCTGATATCATGTGAAAGCTTTTCACCAAAGTAAATTTTACTTATTTATGGTGTATATTTTTAAATACTCCTTTGTTTATGCATGTCTGCCTCTTTTTTTTAATCTTACTCAAAAGGGCAGTTGTGTGTTATGTATTGTAAACACCAGTTCTTAATTTGTATTTAAAAAACACTAACAGTTTTGAGTCTCAGAATCATGAAAACACAAACATAAAACTGGATTGGGATTAAGAATAAACTTACTAAAAAATACAGTGACTGAAACATAGTCTGAAAATTGGAGACACGCATAAGAAACTGTTTAATTTTGGGGATTTTTTTTTGTGACCAGAAAATTTTGCGTGATATAATAAACAGGATAATGTAATGTATTGGATGAAATGTGTAGAGAGAGAAGTGTCTCCCTTAAATGGTGATTTATCACTGAATGATGTTGGAGGGTTAATGTTTATGGGTAACTTATAATTCTATTGTGTGCGTATGTTGGTGTATGTAAATGGTTGCAAACCCAGTGCATGGAATGAATGATATCAGAGAGTTTGCTTGTTTGTTTAGTACCACTCCCTTATTTCATTGTGCTTTCCTGGTTAATTTTTTGATGAGGCAGGTTTACATTTTGTCAAGATTTCACTTCTTCCCAGACGCCATCCTCTTCTGTTTGACCAACTCTTTTTCTGTGGTGCATATTTGGATCTCTCCATAATTCTACATTAATACCACTGCAAGGTTTTTGAAAGCATCTGTTATTGGAATACTTAATTACATTACTGTCAGTGAAATTAAACATTTCAATTGGCTGTACATTACTGTTTATGTGATGAATATTTGGACATCCAACGCTTCTTATCATCTTTTTCACTTTTTTCCGTTCCTGGATTTGCTGTCGCTCATAATTTCTGTACAGTAAACCTATGTCTATCACTTAAGTGCAATTGGCAGTGCATTTCAATTCATAATGCCAGGCAATTATTATGAAGTATGGTTTTTCGAATTCAGCATTATGTTAGTATAAACCAAGAAAAGTTTTAAAAATGTCTCTCCCAGTCAGGATTACTGCCCTCTTTTGATTTCAGAATGTGCAGGATTACAGAACTACTGGGTTTTGGGCTTGACAAGAGCTTCTTAATGGAAGTTAAAGCCTATTAATAAATGTACCATTTGACAAGAACAGAAGCATTGCCTTGTACATCATTGGCAAAGAAATGTGGATTTTAATTTTCAGTGCTTCATTTCTTTAACATTTTTTACCCAAACACTCAAAACGCACTCCACCTGTCACCCATCAGGTCTGGTCTCTCTGTAGCTATTTGTCTGTATCTATCTATCTATCTATCTATCTATCTATCTCTATTTATCTATCTATCTGTCTGTCTGTCTATATCTATCTATCTATCTGTCTGTCTCTATCATTCATTCAATCCATCCATCTCTCTCTGTCTATTTAACCTCTCCCTCATCTCCATTCATTACATTTACATTCATGGACATGACTAAAAAAAACTATGAAAGTAAAAAGTAAATTCATATAATGCTCAATTTTATGTGGCTCATATAAGTATTTTGCCTCCTCCATGTGTTTTTCACAGTATTCTCTGCCACCATTTTAGTAACTTGTAATTTTTTAAAACTTTTACTGTATTACCGGAGTGTAAAACAAGATTTCCCATTCTTCTGGGATTTGACATTGCATCATTGGTTAACTGGTGCCCAGCATTTCAAGATCACTACATCATCATCATCATCATCATCATCATATATTTCATGGAGTTGGGCCACTTGTTGACCTGTTCCGGTCTCACATATCCAGACGTCTTTTCAAAGGTCTACCATGATTCCTTCTGCCAGTTGGGGAATAGTATTTCATTACCCTGGGTAATCTATTTTGAGGCATCCTATTTACATGTTGTATCCAACTTCTCTTGTATTCCAGTAATTTGTCGAAAATTGGTGCTATTTTTAACTCCTTTGCAATTTGTGCATTTGTTTCGTAATCTGTCCAAGTGTATCCTGATATTCTTCTCATGTATTTCATCTCTACATAGTCCTGAAATGTTGAATTCCAATTAATCCTGTGACACATTGGCTTATCTCAGTAGAGGGAACATGGGCTGCACTGCTGTAAAAACCTAAAAACTTGCAAGACAGGATCTTTTAAATTCACTATTGGAGAAATGGGAATGTGAAACATGTTCTGTGATTGAAGCAAATTTTCCTTTGCTTGACATGGCTAGGGGAATAAACGATATTACACAGCTGCTACAATACATTTTATACTTAACATGTTATCACTCATATGCCAACAGCCCATTGCATTTCAGGTTACCAAATTGGGAAGTTGTAAAAGTTAAAGTATTCTGTGAAAATCATAGGTGATTATGTTGAACTGAAAGGTACATTGTTGTCTAAATTGCCAAAATCAGTGCATTGCAGTTACAATGCTAATTACAAATGAATGGTAGTTAAACATGCTGAAGAAAAGAACTGCACTTTGGCACAAAAATTCCATCATGTGTAACGGAATGTATAATGGCAGAAAAAAACAAAAGGAACTATTATTTAAGGGAAGAAATTTAACTACCAAAAGATTTCGTGGGTTGAAGCAGGGAGATCTCAGTGTCCTGATGAAGAAAATGTGTACTTGAGAAACATAGAAAGTGACCTTCCTATTACCACTGAGCCAATATCAATGAAGGCATTGGAAGTCAACTACATTCGTGTTGATTTTGATGCCATATTTCAAAGCCCATAGTTGTTGGGCAGGAGATTTATTCCTTAAAACAGACCTTCGCTAGAGAACTACATTAGTGCGTAAGCTTCCTGCAGACTGCCTTGAGAAATCTGTAGTTAAACCCATACCATGTAATGAATGTGCCAAGAACATGACTGCCTCTATGGATGAGTGGGTAATGCAGATGAAAACTAAGTGTTTTTTGATGTGCTGACAGAAACTAAAAGTGATGCAGAAGGATTGAAATTAGTATTTAAAGAAGAGGACATTAAATTCTATGAGTAACTGTGATACTTTCAGTTCTCACATGTGGGAGGAAACTGCTACCATTTGTTGTCCTAAGGAGTAGGAATCTTCCAAAAGAAAATCTTTGTTGTTAAATTATATTAAAAGTAACAAGAAACAGCAGATGACAACATATATTCACATGGCTTGAAAAAGTCAGGGACTGAAGAACAAGTCATTTATTCAAGAAAAGAGGAATGCTGATTTGGTTTGCTTTCAAGGGCCATTTAACAAAAAAGAGGATACGCAGACTTCTAATGAAAACACAGCTGTAGTGATCATACCATACCTGTCAGAGGTTTGTGATGTGGCAGTTAACAAACCTTTCAGAGAATGATATTTTTTGCATGTCACCAGAGTGGCTGCTACCTGGAACTGCCAACTAATAGAGCAGGAAGCATAAGAAGACCATCAGAAGCCCTGCAAGGGCAGCCGATTAAATCTGCGTGGAGTGGCATTTCACCAGCATCCATTATCAGGTCTCTTAAAGTGTGCGGTATGTCAAATGATGTTCAAGGAACAGAAGAAGATATAGTGTGAGAGGATGATTGTGACAAAACCTACAGTGCAGAAAGCATTGGCAGTGCCTAATTAATTCAGTGATGTGTTTGTAACTGTTTGTTACAAAATTGCTAGGATATTTAAACTCTGATGATTAATTCCATTATATTTGGCATGAAAACACTGTCACAAAATCAGGATGATATGAATTTATTTTCCTCAATACGGAAGACTGTGAAGAAGAGTTAACTTATGTACATTATTATCTTACATTGTGGTTAATATGGTATGTTCTCTATATTCATATTCACCATTTTATTATTTTTATTATTCTGAATGTAAGTATTTTGGGGGTGAGTGTTAATTCTTGCCTGGGTGGTGGGCTGATTGGTTGGTGACGTTGCATTTCATGATGACAGTGACAACAAATGATGACAGTACTTGCAGCAGAATCAGGATGATAAAGAAGCTCCACTATCTTTTACTCTAGCTAGCTATGAAATCAGATTGGTGGTCTCCCAAATGCGAGGCCGAAGTGTTAACTGCTCTGCCACCCATTTGTTTATTTACACTGTATTTTGTAAGTTAACATCTGTCTCTTTTAGATTGTATGAGGGAGGACAGATGGGTTACTGGACAGCTTACAGTTGCCACCACTCTCTGCCAGTGTCCACCATCTAACACTGAAGGTTTTTCCACTGTAATGACGTTAAGACTATAAAGTGAAATAGTTTCCCTCATCTTTGGCTTTAGCACTAAATTTTGTCGTTTAGTTCGTACAGCTGTTCGACAATGCAGATGCTTTAGTGACCAGACTAATATGCATATTACTATCAGGTCTGCAAAACTGTTAATACATGTCATGCGTAACATGCAGTCAGTTTCAAAATTGTGCAGAATTGTTAGTATGAGTCATATGTGGCATACTGTGAGCTGTAATTACTTTAGACACACATACATACTTCACAGTATACAGGAGAATTATAAATTGTGTGAGTTCTTACAACAATTTATTTGTTAGAAAATAATAGCCATATAAGTTAAAGACACACTGTTGTAAAGAGCAAGGCAAACTGTTTTTCATACCCTCATTTGGTCTGTCACGCTTCACACATCAAGATGGCATTTCAGTTCTTGCCAGGCACATTGCAGAAAATGCTGTTCAGATTTTCAGTTGTACAGGTGCTATATATACTCAGTCCGTAAAGTAGATCGGGGTTATAGACACTGGCAGTATGTAAACCTCATCTTTCACAAACCTGTAAAGAAAAAAATCAAAGAGGGGTTATCTGGTGATTGCAGTGGACCCCTTTTTAGTCAAACCATAGCTTAGGCAACTGTCTGTCCAGGAAAGTTTTCACATTATTGTGACTGTGTGGTGGCTGTCTGTTGCATTGGAAAACAACATGTGGTTTGTCTTCAAGTAACTGGGACATTAACCACAATTGTGACAGGTCAAGGTAGACATAATGTCATCTGTTTTGTATGAAATTGAATGTTGTCTTGATGGTTGCAGAGCAATAAATGGAGGAAGTACTGAACGTGCATAGTGTATGCAAGAGAAGCTTCTTGAGTTGCTGTTATTATGGTGGTTCACATTTAGTTTTTGTATATGTATTACTTTCTTACCAACACATTTTTGTAATTGCTCACATCATTTGTAGTTGCTCCACTTTTATATTAACCTTAACATTAATTTTTTTGTACACTTTAGTATAAATAAGGGAATTATAAAAAATATTGGGATATCTTTGCTGTATTATTTTCTGTGTGTTGCTTGTAAGTGTACATATTGGTGACTGCACGGACCTATAGTGTAGAGAATTAAATCTGTGACTTGTAAGTTGGTTCAGTACAACAGTTCTGAAATTATTGCCTTACTTCTGGAGAGCTAAGGTGCATTAAAATTTGTTGCTGTGTCATCTTAGTAACAGTTTTGTTCTTTGAGTGTCTGAGCTTCATTTTTTCGCAACAGAGAACTCAAGGTTAGCTTAGGGTTTGTGGTATTTGAAAGAATTTTTATAGCACTTTCTTACTTTTTCTTTTAGTTTCTTGATACCCAAAGTATGATTGCCGCTATTCATAGACAGTATATAGGTCCTTATAAGAAATAAGTTTCTTGAATTGTAGGGATATTAATATATACATTTTACCTGTGTATCCGTACAAACGACTTTGAGCAGTTTTCTATATTGCAGTTTTATATTGAAGAATAAGAAAGGGATTCAGCTACATTAATGATGTATGTTATTGATGAAATTGTAAAACATTCTGACGAGGCTATTTACATGGTCCCAGCATATCTTACTATTTCTTTGTTCTTATTGAACTGCTGTTATTCTTGACATTGCGTAAATATGAGTCACAACAACACTAATATTATTATAAATTATTTATGTTGCTGTCAATTAATGTTGTAATAAGTATCCTAAACATGAACAAAGCCTCTAAAACTGTTGTCAGATTGTACAAAAGCAGTACTGTCACATATTAAATGGCACCATGCCTTATGGTAACAGCTTAATCTCTTACCTTGTGTGTCTGGAATAGTGTAAATATTATTCACAGTTGAGTATTGTAACCAATTAGTGTTATGTTAGTTTTTTTTTTTTTTATGTGGCATGTCACACCATCACCTGATGTGTATAGTGCTCTGCCAGACACTCTTGATGGGTAATGAATGTACGTCTGGATTATATTGGGAATCTGAGGCTAATTTTATATATATATGATTGGTATGTGTATCACATGTATTATTGTCTTTCACTGATAATTTAATGTGAATATAATTACTTTGTAGTAATAATGTTGTTAGTGTTGTTTTGACTTACATTTGTGTTCTAAAAATTATTGTTCACAGCAGTTACAATTTCAAAAAGAATTTTCTTGGTAATAGATTTGTTGAATCCATTTCAAATTTAGGCATGTTGACGATGGAGAGGTGTGAAAATATACCCATTATTTTTACAAAGTCTGTCTTTCAACTTGTAACTCTTGAAAACAACCAAACAGATTTTTGTAAAATCTAATACTGGTGTTACCAAAATGGGTTGACTCATTCCAATTTAAATGAAAATCATGCAGTGGTATTATACTCTACATGAAGACTTAGCATGCATTATGAATGTATCTTGCTGAATGTTTGTCAGATTCGACATTTTCTGCAGATGTACGGAAATACAAGGAGGATTTTTTATGCTATGTCATCTCCAAATTTGTGGCCTATTTGTATTACTGTTGGACTGTATGCTTACCTTGCCTCTTTTACACTATTTATAGGAGAGCTTCAACATTTAGCTTTGAGGAACAGAAACTGTAGGGGCAATAACAGAGTGAACAGAACTGCTACATTATGCATAATTTTCTGAGTTTATCATAATTAAAAATAAGTTAAAGTAACAGGGTAGTTATTAAGGATAAAAATGTGGTGAGGGTGTGGACTGAATTCATATGACTCAGAATTGGGACAAGTGACAGACTTCTCCATTCATGGTGTGAAGCTGTAGGTTCAATAAAATGCCAGAAACTTCTCAACTCTGTGTGAGTTAGCTTCTGACAAAAGACTCTGCCCATGTTCTTAATTGATAGATAGTGATATTGCCATACTGTAAAATTTTAATCGCATGCCTGAACATTTCCTGTGGTTCAGACGTGAAGGTATATTTTATATGCTGCTGTTTCCCTGTTTCTCAATTTGATTTACATCCTGGATTGTTTTAGTATTGATGGGACTATTAAGAAAGGACCTTCCTTGGCAATTGTTAACATTTCAGATAAACATTCAAATTTGTTTTATATTTGTTACTTCTAGATCTGCCATGTTGCATTATGCTCTTAGGAACCTTAAAAGTCAGTATTTTCTGACGGATGATTTCTTCTTTCAAATATCTTAATATTTAAGTGTTTCCCTTCTGCATATCATGTGACCTTACAAGAAAACAGTGTACCAACACAGCATTTTGAGTATACGTATGTTATGTAACACTCATTATTGGTAGTTGGTGAATGTCACAACTAGAGGGTGACTGTATTGTAAATCACCATAGTTGGATGGAATTTTGTATTGCTAACAATATTTGTTAGTGAGTATGTATTTGGTTTGATTGTGTGTCCTAAAAGAGTTATGTATTGGGGTGTAGATTGTGTGTATTGTCTTTTATTGGTTCTTGCTGGTAAAATTTACGTATCCTGTGGTCTAATCTCCAGTGTTCATGTGTTGTAACAGTTTAATTCATCTGTCACTTAGACTTCATGTTATAGTGGGTAATGCCTATACAGCATTCCACATTTAAGCATCCAGTTTGGAGATGTGTATGATTAGCTTGTTGACATGTTGTATGGGGCATGCAGGTGCCCCTGGAGTTCTGGCGTCGCCGTTTGCTGCGATGCATGGCCTTGGCTCACCGCTTACATCACCATATGGAAATTCGGCAGTGGGCGGAATGGGAGGTATGCATAAAATACCCTCTTCTGTTCTCTTCTCTACTCTCCTCTTCAAACTCTGCTGTCCTATTCTCTGATACTCCTTCGATGCATGGACATCGATTTTTCAGATGTTATATAGTTAACTTTCATTTTTTGTCATTTATTACAGTTTGGTCCCATGTATTCGTTTCACTGAAACTATTGCTTTTGATGTAATCAGAATTTTAGTATCGGCATGTTAAGGAAATGAAACACATGGAAAGAACTGTGGTTGACTTCAGTTTGGTTGAAAAACACAAGTCTTTCTTCTGTTGGTGTCTTCTTTTATTCGTCCCTATTGACCTGTGTCAGTTGCCCATTGTATCAGTTTCATACTATTTTGTTGTGTGCCTTCTCTGAGAGATCACGTTGTTGGTGTTGGTGACTTCATTGTTTGTGCAGAATCAACAGCCATTATCTGTGTAGATGACTTCATAGACTTTATGAGTAACACACATGGAAAAAAAAAAAAAGCAAGATTTTATTGTGGGAAGCTCATTTCTTGTTTCTTGTTTCTTTATTCACTAATTTTATAACTACCAATTTGGTAAAGACTGTCGTTTTATAATGTGGAAATTACTCGTATATCATGTGTGCAACACATTCTGATGTAGCTGAGAATTGTTCATTCGAAGCCCTACAGTCCAGCACTTGCATGAAGAAGGAAGTTCTTGCAGACATGTCTTTAATACACTTTGCAACACTGAAATTTTAGTTTGGGTGGTTATCATAAATAAAAACACATAATATAAGCTGTTCTCTATTCATACTGTACTTTTAGAATCGTCTGCTTATATGAACTGCAGGAACAAGAATTAGTGCTACATCAGACATTTCATGCTGTAAACATTTTACCAAAGGAAACGTATCAGATGTGGTCAGCTACATATTTGATTGTCTTAAATATTGTGGTATAAGTTTAAAAATCAGCAAACACACAGTGAACTTTAACAGTTCATTTTGTGGATAGCATTTGGAGCTACAACTGTAATAGGCCTTATCATGCTTATAGTGCTTATGACTGATATGAATTTTGTTTGGAGTCACTGATAAGGTATTTGAAAAAACCTCTTTTACTGAGACTCATCTGAGTAAGTACCTCTTCACCTTTCATCTGCAGGATGGAAATGGAGCCAGTTTTTTAAATCCTGTGTTCTGTTCAGAATTTGAACTAATGGACAATGTCAAGCAGTAAAGTAATACTGTAGCAAAGTGCATATTTTCAGTGCCCTATCCAGAGGGTTCATTTGGCCTGTCTTTTCATTGACTGGCTGTGTTTCCAAATGCCTTCCCGTGATGGTTCTTAAACAAGAAACTTCTGTAGACTTCTTGTTTCACCCACTTACTACATGGCCCATGAACTGCATCCTGTTACAAGCGTGTGTGGTTTTGTAAAATCACACCATCTGTTACCAGTCTTTTTCTGACATGACAGTGAACAGCTTACGTTTGTTTGTGTTACGTAGTTTGTCTTGAATCTCAGATTGTTTCCTGCTGTGTCTGTAAATGTTATGAACACATGTAGCAGCTTTTCTTGTGTCTTAGAATATGGAAACATCATGCAGTTCTTGTTGCTAGATTCATTGTATTATATTTCTGTCTTTGCTTTCTTGCTGAACTTCTCTGCAGCCTGTAATGTGTGCCATCTGAAGTGTATTGGCTTTATTATTACTCCAACTTCTCATTGTTTGAACATTCATCAACAAGTTTTTGCATTAATGTATTTAAAAACATATGGTATTCTGATGTGTTTAGTTAATTTTGAGTGCAACAAAATACCTCGAGCAGGGCATGTTTCTAGCTGTTCTTACTGCCCCTTAACTTTCATTCTTACTATGATAACTTATATCAAGAGGAATGAATATGGTGATGTAACTACTAATATTACAAAGGAGACAAGTACAGTGGTAATGTAGTATACAGAGACCTCTCATTACATCTGTGCCATGCACACACACACACACACACAAACACACACAAACAAATATGTGTGTATACACTCATAAATTTATTCTGTAACTTAAACTATACCCCATTGGCTAGGAATTTGACAGGTGGATATTAGTTGACAGAATTGATAAATGTACACCATTCTGCAGATGACTGATTTCAACTTGCTTTACTGTGCACTGCTGAGTGTGATGTAAGTTTTTTGCAGTCTAGCTGTTATCCTGGTTCACTGTTACTCATTTTGAAAGAATTGGTATGTGTGAGTCATTGAAACAAGCTGTGTAGTGGAAGTTCCTGTTACTCTTGATGGAGACATATGTTTTACAGAAACCATTTTGTGTCATGCTTGTCTCTGTTGATTGAAATAGAAGTGTGTTTTGTTCTGTACTGGCATGGACATTTGCTCAGACTCTGTAATTGCATTTATTTGCTGGAGAACTTCGGATATTAAATTTCTTTCTTATGTTTGAACTCATTGATAGCTCAGTTAATAATGTTGAGCACCAGTTAACTGTGAGTGCTTGATGCTGTATTGCAGCAGCAGGGATGCCACTTGCAGGCTTCCAAATGCCAGGTGCTGCAGCAACTACAGCGCTGAGTGCAGCAGGAATTCGCTTAGCTGGAGCCATGAGTTCCACAGGCTGCGTTCTCTTAGTTAGCAACCTGAACGAGGAGGTATGTAAGGTCTTGTGTTTGTCTTGCACTCAGCCTGTGTCCAGCCTTTAGCCTAGCCCCATAGCCTTATATCACTGTGATATCATCTTGTGTGTGACTTCCTGCTGAAAAAAATTAAATTTTCTTTGCTTTTTTATTTCACCATTGGATCTTTGATTGCTAGATGTATAGATACTTCTTTACTCCTTAACTTTCTCTTATAAAGTTTATAAATTCGTCTTGATTTTACAGTCTTACTGCTTCATTGCAGACATGTAGTTTAAAATGTGTATCGAAGTGCCATAAGGATGAGGTAGTGCTTGGTCCTGGAGTTCCATTAATATGGTAACCAGCCTTCCAGGATGTGGAGATAATTTACACAGCGTCTGTCTGACATGTTGCTTTCTTTGTTCTGTGTCTTGAATATTTGCTAAGAAATTGTAAGCAAATCAAAGTGAAGACACTGGAGAATGTGTTAAACTTCTTTCATTTGCTCAACATAGATACAAGGATTGGTACGGTTGAAGTAAACAGTGTAATGTTGGTTTTAAACAGTCTAATATTCTACCAAATTACATTAGTAGTAGTTGTAGTAAAAATTTGTCTTTTTTAAGTCTCTTTTTCTCTTCTGTATGTGTTATATATGTATATAGTGTTATTTATTTATTTGTACAAATGATCATTCTGAGCATGGTAGGTAATTCTAACAGCATCCAAGCTATAAAAAGTCTTCCCTCATGTTTTTTCCCCCCCAAGGTTTTTTGTTCATTTGATTCAGTGACTTCACATATTCCAAGTTGATAAGGGAGGGATATACACATGGCCCTTAATACACCTATGGCAACGATAATAATCCACAAATTATGACTGCTGTAGCTAGTAGTCAGTTTTTCAGAAGTGACTGTGCAGAATTAGAATTGTTTTATATGATGCCATCAGAATTGGAATTGTTTTACGTGATGTCATTTTAAACTAATTGCTTGCCATCATTTATATGTACCACCATATGCACATAAGTTATACAAAGTTATAAGTTATCCACAAAAATAAACCCTTCTACATGTTTCAATGGTAAATCACCATCCCAAAGGGGCAGTCAGTACAAAGGAATATATTATATTATATTAAAACAAATTTTACATGTACAGTGTAAAAAAATACATATATTAGCAGCTATAAATATAATAATATGGATATTTTGGCTAGTGTGATGTTGACATATTCTTGGTTAACATTCACTGATATGCTGTTGTTTACAAAATTTGTAGTTATCTTGTACTTTTAAAATTGATGTATTAATATTGTATATTCCTTTGTATTTACATCTCCCTGATGATCGCTGAAATATGTATGACGGTTGATGCTTATTTATAACTTACATTTTTGTACAGTTTAGTTGCATGTGTTGGTATATATAAATGATTACAATCACAATGTATGGAATGAATGATATTAAATTAATATTTGCCAATTTGAATAAGAAATAATAACTTGTGTGTATTTAAATCATGATTTCCTAATATCCAATGATTGTTTTGCTTCCACTTTGTGTCTGCTGCTAGTTATTAAGTCAGATGTTTAGCATTTGTCTTTTTCTGCTGTGTAAGATTGGAGTTTGTTTTACTCCTCACTCCTGAGGAACCCAAAATTCCAATGAATCATTGTGACTTTTAGTTCAGTAATTAAATGAAGCTCTGAAGTATGATGCCCAGTGAGTGTGTGTCTGTGTTGGAACAAATTCTGTAAATGCTTTCTTGTTTGTTACTGAATTTTAAAGTGGTGTAAGATTGAATAATGAATGATGATGCATTCCCTTTTCCTTCTTTGGTGTTGCATATGTTATGACTGCTGGCTAACATGTCTTTCCCTTTCAGTCAGGAGTCTGGAGTAGTGAAATGTTCTTTCTGAAATTTTGTGTCTTCATAGTTTGCATTGCACCATAAACAGATACATGATATTAAACTTCTGTCTTTGAAATGAAAGTTTAACTTTTTGTTTGCATATTTTCTGTGATATATGTTGAGAACTTGAATGATTATTTGGCATAATATATTTTAATTATCTGGAACCACATAAATATGAATTTCTATTACAAGTAAAATTTTCAGAATGATTCTTACCAACATATGTTATATTTTTCTGTTGCCGTAAGAAGAGTATACAGAGTTCATTAGGATTACCATTACCCCCAAATTAAATTGCAATATTGAAGGTTCATTCATACACAAAGTACAGTTTTATTCTGATGGTAACCACCATTAATATTTTATTTAGCTATTATAATTAATTTGCAAATGCAGGCAACCTATACAGGCAGGTCTTCTTTTATGCCAGAGTTACATTCTGAAAAATGTAATGCAAATCATACACACACTTCCATTTAAAAACAGTGTATTTCCTGGAGGTTATGGGATTGACAGCCTCATCCTCTATAGTGTGCGACATTACCACTTGTGGACATGTGACGCGTGGAGTGTATATGTACTCTGTACATACAGTATGTATAAATTTCTATACAGTGTACATACATTTATTTACAGTATATTTATTTATTTCTAATGTGATAAAAATGTAAGAGACTCATGTCCATAGTTTTTAGTATGGTTCATTTCAAAAGGACTGTGGTAGTCTTGCTACAGAAACCAACCCTTACTGTTTCAGGTTGTTGGCATTTAATGTTATCTAAATAGATGGCACTTTCTTTAATTCTGTCAACAATTTATTCACCTTTTTCAGGCTTACTACTACTAATTTCTCTTCGGTACCGATCATATTTTACCGATTTTTGACTTGGATTTTGCTAGAGGTGATGTAGATTACGTTTCTCAATACTCATGTTGGTAAGAAAAGCCAGTGCTGTTTAAGAGGAAACTAAATGAGCCATGTGATTATATCACCACCGTACAATCCACAAACGTGCCTGGTGGTGTGACAGTGACACCACTTTCTCCTAGCCCACTACAGAAGCATGGCCACATATTTTCTTTGCCAAATCTCTTTAAGCTGAAAATTATCAGATAAATTTGGAAAACAGTGTAAATTTTCAAGTCATGTTAAAGCAAAATTGTGAAGAAAGAAATCACAAAAAGTGAGACCTGCCTGTATTTAGATGCATCCTGCAAAGTGTTGCTACAAATTTAAATGACACATTTTCAGGCTGTCCTTGATTTGTGCGATGCTTTTATGAGACATTGTGTGCATTGCATTTTATCAGCATTGCACCATTCAGGATCTCTTGCTGTAAAACCAGTTTTGAAGTCTTGAATCTTGGGTTAATCAACATTTTAGTTAAAAAGTTATTTTAACGTTGTATTTCTTGTGGCTTATTTCAGTGATTATGAGGTGAATGGAACTTACTGTACATTATTTGTTTCCTTATTCAGGTTTCTGGTGTCTTGGCTTGCTTTATGCTATAATTCTATATTTGTTTGTGATCTTTACCTAGAGGAATTATCCTTTAATGGAATCAGAAATAAAATGTCATTGTAATGGTTAGTAAATATTGAATAGCAATTGTATTGTAAGTTTTGTCAAAATAGTCGCAGTAGTTACCCATGACTTCCTTTCTTGGTTTGATCACCCTGCTCACAGTGTATTTGTTGCAACAGTCTACAAGACTCTTGACACCACAAGAGTAACGTTTTTGGAGGGACCCCTGTTCTGTTTGTTGACAGTTTATCCATGGCTCATGCAGATGATATTATCAACTTTTGTTCTTTATATGTCCGAGGTACACTTATCAGTCTGTGCCATAACCTCAGCATACATTACAAACAGCATGTGCCAAGAATGTCTGACATCACAACAACAAATATTGACAACATTAACAGCAGCATCTCTTTGCCTTCCCCTTTGCTGTTTTCCAGCCATTCATGAACCCTCCTCTGGCTCACTCATTTTTCACCATAATAAACTGTCATTTAATTTAGTTTACTAGTTTTCACAACTGCTGGCTACAAAAAGCAGACCACAGACCTTTTCTCTTCATTGGTTATACCCTTCTTTGTTTTTAATTATTTTCTCTGTGCTGGGTTGATGTCCTGACAGAGGAGTTATATGCAATATTTAAAAAAAAAATCGCATTTCCCAATTTAGTTTAGTTTTGGACAAGCTAGACGAAATAGTATGTGAAAGCTGAAGAGAAAATTGTCATTTCAATTACTGTGGATACAATTCATGTTAGTAATTATATTCTACTGGTGTTGATGGAATTTACACTCTTGGCTTTGCGTTTCGTTAAATCTAACATAAAAAGTTAGTAGACTTATTGGAAAGTACTGGTCCTGTAAAACGATGTACCGCCTTAACATGAAACATTTTGTGGACAAAGTTCAGGACCTTGGTGCCATTTAAATGCTTTGCTTACTTGAATATAAGGTGAGAAACTTTTCCAAATACACAATCTGGAAAATGGGAGATCACCTATTGATTGCACACGGAGTTACAAAGATGTTCTGTGTAGATATTTTCCTGAAAGTTTAAGATGTTAATGTGGAGTAAGTACAGTATGTCAGAGTTCGGAGAATACAAATATAAATCATCATGGAGAGTTGCATATTTTGTGGGTGCTATGTGGCTTTGTTTGCCAGGGCCCAGAAGGGGCTGTAGTGCCATAGATGGAATGGAACATGGTTTTGTTTAATTGGCCTTGATTTTCGTTTATTGCATTTGTTCCAAGCTGATATCAGTGCATAGTGACAGAAAATACTTTTACATTAGCAAACATTGTTTCACTTGAAAACTGCGTCTGTGAATGAGGCAATTATTTGATGTTATGAAGAAATGAAGTGAACGGAATCCAGTTTTCCATGGAATCATACAGTTTCATTTTAGTTTCGGGTAAAGGAAGTTCCTCTAACATACAAATTTAAAATAAAATTAAATGCACATGGCAACACTGGAATATACTCTAATATTGTATTTGAAAATCTATAGAGTAGTTTCTGAGATACTGAGCCGCTAGTTCCCCCAAGCAGAGTCTGTAAAGGTGGGTTCAGAAATGCTCCATTTTACCAGTGGAGAATTTTGAAACTTCCTTGTCATGGTAATAGTTATTTAAATTGAGGTCCCCTTGCTGGAATGCTTCCTTCTGCCTTTCACTTTTTTTATTAGACTTTGGCCTGTAATGGATGAATGGGACAACACTGTCTCATTCAATGTACATCCTTTTCATGCAGAACGTACAACACTCCCACAATGGTCATTTGAATTGAATCATTCATCAGTGGCATAAGAAAACTGACATTTAAAAGGTTGTATGCTAAAAATTGGAAACAATATTTGCACTTTCTTACATCCTTGTTTTCAGTTTGTGGTATATGTTTTTGCACCATGAAACTCTCAGCTTGTATGTCTTACCTAAATACATTCATAGACACACCCACACACACAGATGTGCATGTGTCTGGACACTGTGAGAGATAACAGCTTGATGCCCATGATAAACTCTGATTACGTGTTAACTTTTGTTATAGAAGATTTTGAATTTTTATGATTGATACATAGACTAATTAATTGCAGTGAAGTTTCATTTACAAATTAACAGAGGTGCTCATTTGTAGAACTGTGGTTTATACTGCTGAAAGTTTGGATTATGATGAATGAAAAGAATAGTAGTAATTAGTGATTGCTCATTTCATGCCTGCATATTGAATGGGACATAACTAAGTCTAATAGTTCTGCAGTTTGAAAACTCATGGGTAATAGTCTGCACACACTCTCAGTTGATAACTGAAGATCATGGGTCCATTAGCAGGGTAATCTTAATTACATATGCCATATTTACCTGACCCTGCATATTTTACAGATGAATTTAATTCACTAATATTCATTACCTCAGCTGTGATCAGAATAAGGAAGACTTACACATTCACCATTCCTAACAGAAGACTTGTTTTCCTTTTCAGGGCAGTTTTTCCCATGTTTACTTTTTTTCAAATGTAAAATTCAGTAGTATGTACATTACTATGCTTTTCCATTGAGGATTCTTATATTAGCCCGCTTTGAGTCCACACACAGGCAGAACTGTGACACAAAACTCGTCAGTTAATGAAGATCATGTCATACAAAGTGTGAGTTCTGAATAGTGACCTGGATTCCAGTGTTTTTGTACCTGACTCAGAGGTTTAATATTGGCCTGTAATATTTCTCACTGTTAGCTCTGTGGACATGAAATATACGTGAAACTTTTTTTGTAGGGGGTGGGGTGCGGAGTGGGATAGTGATTTGGTTAAATGTACAGGGTGTATGAGGCTTGTGTGATTAGCTCTCATGATATTGCTGCTCCTGTACATCTCTACTCCACTCTGTCCATGTGATAACACATTTTCTTCATGTTTTATGTGTAGTAAATCTTAATAGATAGCATGTCCCTTTCTGATATTTCATATTCCTCATTACAGTCTTCTAATTTGAAATGAATGCTTCATGTTTCACAAAATGCAACAGTGTACACTTTAGATATCTTAAGGTCAAGAATGGTGTGTTTGTTTTGATATATAGTATTGTTTCCCTCCATATTACAGGTGTGATGTTACAAAATAATGAGAAGTAGGCTGTTGTCATGGTATTTTGAATACACTGTCTCATAAAAGTGCCTATGCCAGGGTATGGAATCAGTATATATCCAAATGAATCAGTGTGTGTACTGTAGCTATTAAATTCTAAGTCTTCTGCTGTGTTCTGAGAGTGTCTTGTGTCTTGTCTTGCAAGGTTTTGTACAATACTAAATTCCTTTCAGTGAATTGAATAAACAATGTCTTAGATTACATTGCCTCACAGAAGTACCTGTGCTGAAGTCTGGTCGTGCAGTTGTTTGTATAGTGGTCTGGATGAATGGTTGTATGTGAAAAATGAAGGAAACCTGTACTAATTTTGTTTATTTAATTCATTGAAAGGTGTGCAATTCTTTGTGGAAGAAATACAAACCACTCTTTGACAGGCTGTCTGCTTTGATAAGTTTTCAAGGTTTGTGAAAAGTATGAATCATACATTAATTCAATGTGTGTGTGAGAGTGTCAAATCACAGCATTTTTAGTGGAAAGTGAAATGGAATGGAATGGAATGTGATAGTTTTCCTGTAATAGAAACTATAGTTTTCGTATAATGTCAGTTTTAGCTCCGTACCTGAGTGAAATGAGGATCATTGCTCTGAAAAAACCATTGCTTGACTGTTCTAAATACTCTTTTCAGAACAGAATGGAACAGTCTCCCATATTTCATTCAGTGCCATGCTGTTTTTCCCTCCTGAAGCATATCATAATAATTTATAATTTTCTCAGATCTCTTTTTGTTCTCTTTTTTCCAAACATATCTTCTCCGCCTGAACTGACATGTGTGGTGCGGTGTGTGCCTCCCTCTGCCCTGGACTCAACTACAAAATATACAAAACATTCCCACTGCTCTTCAACTCTATGAACAATCTACGCAAAAATATCTACTTCTGCTCTCTCTCACTTCGTAGATGGTCACGCCTGATGCTCTTTTTACCCTATTTGGTACGTTATGCACAGATCTTTTTTATTATTACTATTAATATTACTTTTATATGAAAGTATTATTTCAGTGATAATTTTGATTTTTAATACATTTGTGGCTAGTTCTCTGCAGTGTTTTTATTATGGTGGTTGTTTTTAGTCAAAATTTCATTGTTTTTTTATTGTTGACATGAAATTGGATGTTTTTTCTCCCCCCATAGGCCCATTTCAGTCTAAAATTGCATGTATTCTTGAACATTGTTGAAATTAATGATTTTAACAGAAATTTGTATTTTGATCAAATATGTCTTTTGATTTCCAAATTGAGATTTAGTGTCAAGAATATAAATGCAAGTAACTGTCATTTTACTGAGAGATGTTGTGTAGTTTTTAACTTCGTGATTCCTTGATATCTTGTTTTCTTTAATCTCATATCATTTGTAACATTAAAAGTTAGTTGAATATGTTTTCCAGATCTCATGTTTTCAGTCTGTATATAAGAACGTGCTTGCTACACAGCTTCCTTTATTGCAAAATTGCAAATGGTTTACTGTAGCCAGAACTTCTATTTTTCATTTCTAGTAATGCTTTTGCTTTTCATAAACCCATTAATTAATTAATTAATTAATTTTCAAAATTTGTATTTCCTTGTTTACTAGCTTGTCCATATAATATTCTGTTTTCTAAGTCCAAACTTTTGCTTGTAGATGTGTAACTCATTGTCATGTGTTTTCACATTTTACCCTTATTTCAATCATGTTTATTAATTTATCAGTATTATTGGTGTCTGAATATTTCAGTGTTTTTCATCTGTATTTTTATTATTTCATTATTTGTTGTAGTAATGTGTTGTGTACTGAATATGCTGCACCCCAGGAAACTTCTGCACATATTTTTTCACAAATTAAATGTTCTAATGTCTTGAGTGCATCAGCATGTGTGCGTGCGTGCGTGCGTGTGTGCGTGCGTGCGTGTGTGCGTGCGTGCATTTGTATGTTTGTTTATTCATGCATTCGTGTTTCTCCAGATATTCTATATACATTTTTTTTTCTGCAAGAAGAAAGCTGTTGTGGATAAAATTATTGCATAACAAGGAGGTCTTCCATGTAACTGTTACAAACAAGAAAAAGTTATTGATCAGTGTTGTCTTTATAATTACATGATCCTTAATTCTCATAGTGGTTTGCTTATTATTTACAATTCTATTGCAATAGTTACACACTCCACCCTTATGTAATTCAAAGGTCTTATGTTGTGAGCTGTTGTGCAGAAACACTTTCAGCCTTGACACCTAAGCCTCAGACATATCTTGCTTTTTTCTGGGTGCTGTGAATTCACATTTTATGTATAAAATACAACAGACTGACATCATCATGCTGTTCCAGTTGGAGTACACATACTTTCCAAATGCCTTATTTATGACTGTTCATATCTAATTGCCTAGATTGTAATTTATTACTGTTAGAGCTCTGTTGCCAATGATTTTAATTTATTTTTCTGTGCAGATGGCAAAAGTAAATTAAATTAGGTGATGAGTACCTTATTTAAGTAAGTTCTGGAGAGATTGTAAACAAAATTAATGATGGGAGCCACTTCACATTTTAACAGTAACCAACATTGTTGCAGAGCATATAAATTATGCTTTCCGTAAGTCTATTAATATTTATTATTTGAAAACATTTATACAGTTGAACTTGCAGAACTTCCATAGGTCACTGTGAGATTTGAAGTTCTGACTGTGTTGTTGCTGAAGATTCAAGTCTTCTGAGATATTAGGACATTTCACCTGAAAAATGATTGCCTACATTTTGAACAGATGTGGGGCTCTATCCTCAGCCAAGTAGATGTTTAAAGACGTCTTTCATCTTTATTTTTGTAATGTACACAGTCTTTTGGGGCATGCAGTAGCCTAACTGATTGAGGCACTTTGCCACAAGCTGGAAGGTCATGGATTCAATTCCTGATGGTGTCATTGGAATTTTTCATTGACATAATCCTTTTGGCTGCACTATTGCCCTGGGGTCGATTCAGCCTCTAGCAGAAATGAGTACCAGCAATATTTCCTGGGGTGTTGAGGTGGTTGGTGTGTAGGGCTGACAACCTTACCATCTTCATGTATTAACTGTCTTGAAATCTGGAATCCTCAACCTCCTGGAACTCTTAGGGCTTGTTCAGGCCCATACAGGGATTGCTTTACCTTTTGCACAGTCTTGTGCATGGTGAACCATTTGAGAAAATGGATGAAGTTGAGCTTTATGTGAAGAAAGATGTTAAACCTGTTTGGTAAGAACCAAAATTAAATTCGCTTAGAACTTTTGGTATATATGTCACTCAGTTTGGTTCCAGATTTATTGAATCTTGTTGAGTAGGTTCTGATACTTTGATATCAAAATTGATGAATAACCTGATATATTTTTTGTTTGTAGTGTCAAATTCAGGCTGCTTTATCAGAGCTTCTTCTGAAACCACTCCACATGCTTTTCTGTCCACTTAAAATACTGTGCTTATGTTCATGAAATGGCTTTACCCTCCAGTGTACTGAGCACTTTGTTTCCCTTGTGGTGTTAAATTTTGGTGCATGGTTAGCCAGATTATGTGTATGTGGGTGCTCCATACTGCAATGGCCTTTGTACATTAGCATTGCTCAGAATAAATATAATTTATATTGCCCAGACGACCTTAACACAGATGTGTGCAATTGGAGTTGATAATGTTTGTGAATTATAAACTGTGGTTCATGCCTCATAAACATGTTGAGAACTGAGTGTGGCAAATATAATATAAATGTAAGAAAATGAATTGTGAGGAATGTAGTATTTTATGTAGTTTTAAAGTTTTACAGCAGCTTTCTTTTTTGTGTAATAAAGCATAAGCATCTGTCAAAGATTGTAGTGCATTATACTGATTGTACGCCATATATATTCTTTACGAGATGCGTCTTATCTTGGTTGACAGCAAATGACCCCTCTGGCAGTTTGGTGTGCGCAGATAGCCACAATCCTTTTGAAATTTTTTTGTGTGGTTTATAATTATTGATTATGTTTTATTTTTAACTTAATGCATTTTATGCATATTTACATAACTGTGATAGACTTAAAAAACAACAGCCTTTAGTAAAATGTTACAAAATCTGGTACAGGTATGTGAACACCCATATTTTGAATCTTAACCTAAATTTTTGTGGTGTGCTTTAAGTCAGAATATGTCAAAACAGATGTCTGATATCTTGTACAAAAATACTTGTTTTGGTATTGTTTAAGATGTCCATTACAGTCATCTAATTTTAACAGAATGCAGTCTTGCATTTCACAAGGAAAAGTGTTGTTTTGATTTACCACATCTTATAATCATTTTACTCAGCCATGTGATGCTGCATTTAATTTTCCTCTTCATGTGGGTTGTGTATTTTTGTGGAGTAAATTTTCCTGGGAGTAAGCTTCATTTTAATTACTTTGGTCCATGTTTTGCTTTCTCTCAAATTGTTATACTTGCTAAATACATCCACTGTGAAGCCTCATCTTACATGAAGTACTTTCACTACCTGGGATGGTGTTGTGTGTTAAAACTGAGGTTATGTATTTAGCTTTGTGTGTAGTGAAAGCTGTGTTATGAAAACCTTCTTAAATTGTACTTGTCACAAAATATGGAGATACTTCAACCAAGGAGAGTGAGGTAAATGGAACCTGCACCATATGTAGAACATGTGAAAAAATGATAAAATCATTTTCTTCAGAAAATGTGTAGGGCACTGTTCAACTTAACATAATGTAACATTCATTAAAATAATTCTTAGTGAACAGGCGTGGGAGATTTCAGACTGGATTTGTTTGGATCAGGGTAGCAACCGTTGGTGGGGAACTTGTATACATAAGAATGAACCGCTGAGTTGCATGTTGATGCACTATTTTGTGAGTAGCTGGTTGACTATTTGCATCTTGAAACTGACCCAGATACATGCGTTTGAATGTCCACGGAGAGATCAGTAAATTGTGTTATCAACATAAAGTACATCTCTAAACTTTGCTCTGTCATACTGTGACATCTTGCTTCTAGCTAGTGGTGAATAAACGTGACACTACACCTAGTGGACTGTGTTTTTAATTTTCCTTTTCCTGGATGATAAATAAGGTTTAGAGGAGGTTAATTTTCCCTAGTAGATGGTGGTAATGCCGATCTTGTTGGCCATGCTGTCTAAGGCATAGGTCTGCAGCCGCTTGGTTGCTGGGATCACGAGTTCGAATCCTGCTGAGGACATGGATGCCCATCTCTTGTGTTTTTTGTGTGTTACGTAAGTAGCAGGCTCTGCAACAAGCTGATTACTATTTGAGGGGAGTCTTACTGGATGTGTGTGTGTGTGTGTGTGTGTTTGTATGTGTCTAATTGTGTGTGAAGACTCAGTATGGAGGCGGCCTAGCTCCAAGTTGAGCTGTTGTGCCACATAGAGTACCTGTTTGGGTTTAATGTTGCTGTTTTCCAACAGGTGTGTATGGAGATGTGCAGCGTGTGAAGATCCTGTACAACAAGAAAGACAGTGCACTGATCCAAATGTCAGAACCCCACCAAGCACACTTGGGTAAGTCTGCATGGTTACAATTAATTTATTCTGTTACATTATACAAGTGTGCTTAATTTTTGTCATTTTATATTATGTCCCTATTCCATAGTGAGGGAGCTATTTATTTAGTTGCTTATGTACATTGTAATGATACTCACTTGGAAGGCAACAGTCTCTTCAACACAGAAGGTACTTCAGTCTTTGTGAATTGCATTCCAGTGTTATTTTTTAAATTACACAGAGAAAACTTCAAATCACTTCCAGTGCCTTAATTACAGAAATATCTGTTCTGCTGATTATGTAAGTTACCGTAACACTGACAAGGAAAGGGCCAAACGCTGGAGCTAGTTACTAATCAAATTTCATTTGGTTTTTATAAACCAAATGTATATTAGATTCTGTTTAGGTCGCTGTATGTCTGATACTGATGTAAGACAGAGTGGTGTGCATTAAAGAGTTCTGTTATTTTGGGGGATTCAGGTCTTTTGAGGTATGTTATTAGTCAGTATGGTAGTGTTTCTTGATACTTTAAAGGAGCATATACTGTCATCTTCTATTCTTCTTGGACTGTTTGCCCCTTGAAGATGAAGGCACTGCATTCTTTCAAAACATCAAGAATCACTTGTCCAAGAACCCAGCGTTCTCAGAAACTCCGCTATGGGAACGTCTGGTTTTATTCTTAGTTGCACTTGAATTCAGTGTGGAAAGGCAGAAAGGCTTGATCAGCTAGATTCACATCCTTATGATGATGGGTGTAAAATATGTGATATTAATTATACAACCACGTGATTTGTTTTTGTGTATAACATTTGCTGTTATTGATTTATGCTGTCACAACTCACAGGCATAACATCAGAGTTTTGTGGTTTGTACCCTAGCTATGACACACATGGACAAACTCAGAGTGTTTGGGAAGCAGATCCGTGTAATGCCATCTAAACATCAGACAGTGCAACTGCCCAAAGAGGGACAGCCTGATGCTGGACTCACCAAGGATTATTCGAACTCACCTCTTCATCGTTTCAAGAAGCCAGGCTCAAAGAACTATCAGAATATCTACCCACCTTCTGCCACTCTCCATCTGTCCAACATTCCGTAAGCTGAATTATTTTTAGTGTTGTTAAATGCATATATAATGACTGTTGACAGCACATTTTAATACTTCTAACTTTGTGTGCTTAAAACTGAAGAACTGCTGTTCACATTCTCGTCTTGTCTCATCACCACTGCTCATCTTCATTCTCTTTAAGAAAGTTATGTGAATCAGAAGTCAGAATTGCTATTGAGTGTAAGAGAAATCTTTAGCCTAAGTTATACAAATCCTGGTCGCTCAATTGCCATTGTGTGTGTCGGGACTTAACTGGTGTCTCTTTGATTCGCCAAATATTATGTGGCCATAAATCTGCATTTTCAGACCCTCTGTCTCTGAAGAAGAGATCAAGGATGCATTTACAAAGAATGGATTCCCAGTCAAGGCTTTTAAGTTCTTCCCGTAAGTACTGATCCATCATTACTGTTAGTGTTATTGCTGAGCAAAGTGTTCAGGCTCCTCATGTCTCTTGTGTGATGTTCCATGTTACATATTTTCTTGAGAGAAACAACTACCTGATGGGCTGTTCAGAGATTCATCACAGTTGCTTCCTTACAGTGTACCTTATATACTTTGCCTAATTGGTTAGGTTTTGTTGAAATTTATTTTCCACCATGTTTAGGTTGCTTAGAAACAGCGTTGAAGAAGTGTCAAACTTTATAAACAGCTTTCTTAGTTTGGTATGTTATGTTAGACTTTCCATTACTGGCATTGTAACTGGTGGTGATATTTGAACTGAGCATCTACTGGTGTAAGGGCTGTAACAGATATAAAATATGAAGTCTAAGCAAGAGAGGACATGAACTTTTCACACTGAAAAAATTGAATAGTGGGCTGATAGCCACATCGTGTATTTCAAATACACCAGATTTTCAGAGACCACCTATGTCTTCATTATCAGATCTCTGAAATGTTGATGTGTTGGATCCACCTGATGGAGCAGTCAACCCAAGCAGATTTTATTTAACAGACAAAAATTCACAGCATGTGACTGCCACTGTAGGAACCACATAACTGTTTCATTAAGAGAGCGGAGTTGACAGCATTGCACTTACAACATAATTGGGAAACAATAATACACTTATAGTCACCAGGCTGTCTCCATGGAGGCCCAGATTCAATTTCAGGCCAGTCAATGCAGAATTTGTGGTCAACAAGGTGGCAATGGGGTGGGGTTGTCTCTCATTTTTCTCCTGTCGGCATCATTCCACCAGTACTAAATCCTCATTCATCTATCTGTCCGCGATGATCTTAGAGATTGGCAGCACCAATAAATCAAAGTATTATGAAGCATACAATTTAATTTTGCTGACCACAGCTTTATGCAGGAGCTACTCTTTGTATCTGCTGTTTTATAAGTGCTGGGCTAAATTACATAAAATTTAAGACCTTCTTACACTGTTAGTGGGTCCTAATTTGCCTTCTCATTCTGCTCTGTGTGAATGTTTACAGTAAAGACAGAAAGATGGCCCTGATCCAGCTGCCAAGTATGGATGATGCAGTTGCAGCTCTTATAGTAAGTACACATGCATGCATTGGGAAAGCATAGTGAAATGTTTATCACACACATGCGCACACACTGAATCAGTCACTGTAAATCCTATTGTTATGTGTTAGTGGACCCAGAGCAAATGGCAGGTGCTGGGAATGAATTTGAAGTGGATGGTGAAGGGGGATTATTTGTGGGATCATGGGACTTTATGTTATGTTGTATAGAGATGTTACGTGTCTGGAATCACCAGATACAGCAGCATGATTCAAGCAAGAGATAAGAGTCTTTGTTGCTGTACAGAAGATTTTCCAGGCCAGCCGTCAGGCTTATCCATTCTCCTGTACAAGGGGTAAAGCAACCAGGGTGTTGCATTGACCATCCACCCCATCTAGTGATCAGGTTAAAGAAAGAGTAAACCTGTGCCTCTCCTCCCCTTCTGGGCCTTCATGGCCTGTTCTAGGGTGAACTTTACCTTTACCTTTGATTTTAGCATGAATGCATTACATTGTAGTTTGCCATACACTGCAGTGTTTTGTATGTTGGATGTGGTTTCTTTAGTAATGTAGAGTTTTCTTGTACAAACCTTGTTCGTAGGCATTCAGAATATTAGGATTGTGTTGTATGTTTCATGCGGCACTTCTGTTAAAGATTTTTTTCTTTTTTTTTCTTTGGATGTATATGTGTGAGTACAGTACAGTGCGAGATGTACATAGCTATCTCCAACGGATGGTAATATCCATAACCAGAATTTTCCTGTAGGCTTATGTGTTGAAATTAGGAACTTGTGGGTTTAATGTACAAGAATTATCATACATTTTGTTGGTTTTTAAAGATACTAGTCTTATCCCAGATGCTTATTTTATTTCCTGAAGGTTTTATTTTCTTTTGGTTTCATGTTCAGGTGTAAGGCTGTTAACTGCAAATAGTATAAATTTTAGTAAAGCTAAAGGATACACAGATTAGTAATCAAAGCTGGGAACTGTAAAAAATATTTCACTTGGATGTGTTATGATTTGCTACTCACGTGTGTTGTGGAGCAATAACTGTCTGATATTCATGTCAGTGAAGTGGTGGCAGGTATCTAGAATTGCAGTGGCAGTCATATTTCAATATATAATTGAATATTTACTTAACACAGTTTTGATTGAGAAGAATAAAAACCTCTATTAATATTGTAAGATTGAGATTTTACTTGTTTAAATTCATAATTTGTAGTATATAAGTGCATAGTCTGTGAACACTGGAAGCTTCAAGTAACATTTTCAATATTTTTCTGTTTGCAGAAGATGCACAATTATCAGCTGAGTGAGTCAAACCACTTACGAGTGTCATTCTCAAAATCAAGTATCTAACCAGCTATCCAACAGCCTCTTCCATTCACTGGGGTGTGAGGAGGGAGGATTTGCATGCCTGCTGCTTTCAAGTCGGGAAGAAACTGAACAATAAGAACAAAGGAATCACAGTATCTCCAGTAACTGTACCACCGGATACAATGTTCTCTTTTGCGCTTTCATCAAATGAGTTATGAATGCATATCTATCAGGGACAACAAACATTTTGCTAATGTATATGATCATGCAAACTTATAAACCTATATACATTTTAAGAGCTAGAGGATGAACGTATGCCTCTGGCATTAATGTAAGATGTTTTGAATTATATGAAGACCAAAACTGATTAACGAATGTTTTACAGCTGCGTTAATCACTTGCTTCTGTATATAATTAAGTAAAATGGGTGAACTAGTTCTAGTGGATAGCTACAGTCAAGCACATTTGTTCTGCTCTGTTGAAGAGAAACTTTGTGGATTGAAACACAACAAGAGTGAAGATAATTGAATGGCATTTTCTAATTTGTAATATTATTTAAATTTTCAAAGTACTGATTTACATTCTTCCATTGCATGTAACATTTATTTTCTCACTTTTGATTTCGTATTATTGTGACTCTTCCCAGATTCATTAGTTCTGTAAATCCACACCTTTTTAAATGCAGGTAAGACAGGAACTTTTGAAATGTTATGGCAAGTGTGCGCATTTTGAAGTGACCTCATGAACGGTGATTTTCTGTTCCTGCAAACGTTGATGATTGGATCTGACTTTGGGTGTGTTTTGTAGCTCAGATTTCATCACTGTTAAACTCCCTATTTTACAGTGAGCTTGCATTATCTATGAAGTTTACAGGGTTTTATCAGTAATCCTATTTTTATTATTATGTGCAAGTTTGGAGTTGTAGAATGTGATGGAAAGGGACAAGAAAGAAATCTGCAGCTATCTTTTACAGAATAGCAGTAAATTAGAAAACAAGTGCAACCGAATTTGACTACAGTGTGAACTAGATTAAAAGGAATGTAGTAGTATCTTTTTATATAACTGCAGTTAGAATTTTTGTGAAAGACACTGCCAAGTGATTGAATGTTGATGGATGCACATTATGAAGAGAGGAACGCACACTTTGTCGGCTGCAGCACAACTTTGGCAGGGATGAGTTGATCACTTGGTAATGATTGCTAGATTAGCATAATGTAGACTGTTTATTACTTACGTTTAAAATTATCGGTAGATCTTTTCCCAGAAGGGTGGAAATGGGGAGTTGATGACAGACACATATCGAATGCATTCATTTTGTCCCTCATTTTTGCATTCAGTTTCAGTAAGAAAAATACCATATGATTTGTTGTGATTTAGGATGATAACACTGTGTAATGAAACAAATTACATTATGAGCTGTATTGTTTATTCTGCCTGCTGAGAAGTCATTTCATGGTTCCATAGCGTTCTCTTGTTTTATACATTTCATCAGTAGTTCTTTACAAGATGCTAGACTTGTAGTGTACATTAAAAAAAAAAAAAGAACCTTTCATGTCTGAACATTTAGGGAATCACACACAAAAAAAACACTAAAGCTGTGGAAGCAAATGCTTATACAGGCATTTGCCTTTGATAAATATTACCACACACACAAAAAAAAAAGTTTTTAATGTGCTATTTTTGGAAACATGAAGATATTTAGAAGTTCGTATATTATACTATATGATGCCGTAACTTTGATTCACATGCCCCAGTTTGTCAAACCAGTTTTTGGATATATATATTTTTGCATTTGTTCAATCCTATATAGAGAGCAATTGATAAAAAGTAAATATAAACAGAATTATCTTACATGTTGTGTATTTAGAACTAAAACAGATATGACAGAATGAAAGCTGATACTGAGAGATAGAGAGAGAGTGTTGTGACATTGGGTAAATGGTACTTTCTTTTGGACATGGAAGCATGTTGTGAAATCACATACAGGAGTATTATTTTGCTGTGTATTACTTAACAGAGAGGAGATACATATTACAATTCTTTTCCGATTTGCTTGTGTCAACCATTCCAAGACTTGGCTTAGAGTCATATGCTTATGAGTCTCTTTTTGATTATTATTATCATCAACACCACCACCATTGTCATCATTATCATTCCCATTGATATTTCCCGTGAGTTTGGATCATAGACTGGACTTTGCACATCTATGAGAATTGTGAATGACATTGCTATTCAGAAACAAAGGGAAGATCATGATGCACTGTCAACAGAAGTAGAGAGATTCTTGTGGAAGTGGACTGGAAGTTTTCTTAAATGTTCTTTTCTCATGTTTTATGGACATTGTGATTTGCCAGTCCATTTTATGTAGGTAGAGTATTCATTAGATAATTATTTAATTTTTTTACACATTTGTGCTAAAGGACTTGTATAGGTACAATGTGGTAGTTGTAGGTAGGTTCATCTCAAAATATCTCTTTAACTGTAATTGCTTTTACATGTATTTCGTATTATTTAGCTTGTTTATCCATTTTGGGTAATAGTTGTAAACAACCCTGTGGCATTTGTTTAAAACAAGAAGGGTGTGACCGAGTTTAAATGGTTATGGGTGAAATGTTAAAATGGTGCAGTTTTTGGTAGCTTGTGATGAAACTTGAGAAATCAGCAATTTTGGAGTGTCTTGAACATCAGTACTGCCAGTATCTTCTGTGTGTGAGTATTATTTCCATGATTGCCCTCCACTTCCCTCCGATACAAACACTAGTCGTAGACTGACTCCAAAATTAAGAGGCCAACTTTAAAACCCAGTAATTATTTGTTCCAGAATGTCTCTCCATGTTATATCGTGGCTTTCCTGCATATCTGAACATGTTTTGCACCCTGCTTTATGAGCCATATTACATTTTCAAATTAATAATTATTATAGTGATCAGTATATTAAATATTTGAAACAGTATTGTTCTCATAGCTTTAAATGAGTTGACTATAGTAAACTAATGACTATTATACTTAATGAGGTGAAAAGAAAGCTACAGGGTTGGTTTAGACCAATTCATTAACTTCTTTTTCAATTTTTATGGTGGTATATTTCTAAGCATTTATAAATATATATTATAACATAGTTGACAATCACAGTTTACAGTATAAATCTCATGGCTTGAATACATTTAACTTAAGAGAGTTTCCAAGATAAATGTGTGTTTAAAGTGTATTTTGAATGAGGTTTTAATTGCAAATTGCCGCGCAACCTCATGGATTACCTATTTTCCAAGGAGAAAGCGAGTCTCATAACAGAAAATGTGTAGAAAATTAAAATGTGGAAACCAGCAAATTAAAAATGAATGTGTCTCTAGAAGATATTAAAAATGTAAAACAAAAATACTGCTTGGGCAAATCATTGAAATTTTTTCTTGCTGTTACACGATGTGACATATCACAAGGACCTCAGTTATTTTTATACATTTTGAGACAAACAGAAAAAAAAAACCAGAAGCGGTACATATGTGCCTTCCACAAGAGATTTATTGGGAGGAATGGTTATTATGATGGGAAGCAGCATCATTTAATGAAGGGTGTTGGGGGCAGGGTGGAGATGAGCTCCAAAAGCACTCCATCAAATATCCTTTAAAATGAGGTGAGGGCAACTGCAGGCAGTTCTTAGATCCAAGGAGTTTGGCTTACGTTGCTCTCGTCTTACATTCGTATTCCATTGTTTAAATAGGTTAAAAACTGGATTTCTTGGATGCAGTGAATGTTTCATTTCAATATTCCATCTGTGACGTATTCTTGCCCTTTGGACTGAAATTCATTCACTTTCCATTCATTGAGGTACTGTATTGCAGTACCTGCTTGTATGAACTGTTCCATTGGTACCTTAATTCTTGGCTTGAGATGAGGCAATGTACAGTAGTGTGTGTTGTGTGTGTATGTGTACATATATGTATATATACACACACACACACACACACACACATATATATGAATTGCCTTCCTATCTACAATGCATCATTGACTTTACATGTATGAGTTTCCATGTAAGTGTTACAGTTCATAATGAAATATCCAGAATCGGTCTTACTGTGTTGTCATGCACGTTTTTATAATTTATGGATTGGCTGTTGCGTTAGTTAAGCAAAAGTTTTACTCTGGGAAACAGGACACACACATTTATGCAAAATTCAGTGGACTTGTGACTAGTGTTTCTACTATGTTATGCAACTGATAGTGTCATTGAACAAACTGAATGAAAAGCAGCTTCATTCAAAAACCACTGACTCTGGGCAGACTACACAGCATATTGTATGTGTAAATTCATTACACATTTAAAGTGAGTTGGTGGAACTAACGTGTTTCAACCCGGAATTAATGAGATGAACCACATCCCGGCCATGTGGACAGTTGCACTGCCACAGTGCCCCCCCTCCCTCCCCAGGGTGAACTTTCAGAATGTGTTGTTGGCCAAAACGTAGTATTGCACTGGTAGGGACTGATTGAGTGTTTTGTTCTTATAGATTTATATGTTAAACTTTATTTATGTGGGTGATTTGTTTTTGACTAAGAAAATACAGTGGTCTGTATGAAATATTAATTAAAAACTCTTGGATGAAGTGTTAAGACACTTGGCGGGTGGTCTCCATTTCATCAAAATTTTACTTCCGTTACATGGAATAAATTGTTGTTTTGTTGGGACCAAAAGGAATTACTTAAGAGGATTAAATTGTGAAATCACTTCTCTGTAAAAACGTGCATGACTGTGTGAATATTTTTATGTATTTGTCTTGAAGTGGGATATTGACATCATACATAGAAGGCAGAACCATTTAAACACAGTCCGTTGAATTAAATTTACAATAAAAAATGAAGCAAAACTGCATACATACATACATACATACGTACAACTAATGCATATGATATATGAAATAACAGAGGGCATTCGTATTACTGATTGAAACACTTCAACAAAACTGAATGATGGACCAAATATATGTACTTCACTTTAATAAGTGGTACCAGAACTTCAGATCTGTTTACAAAAGGTGAAAAATATATAAAACAGGCAGACATCCATTGCAAATTGTGAAATATCTAACATGTTATGTGAAAGTTATACCATACATGAGTCTCATATAGGGAATTGTGCCTCTTGTGTTAATGGGATCAATGAGTAAAGTTTTTAACATTTCAAAATAACCCAACTTGCTGCATAGTATGGGTCCTACCAGTCTGATATTTGCAGTACTGTAATATAATTATATTGCTACTATATTCATATCTAAACGAATGAAGTATACTATCTGATATAAAAGTGTATATTCACAGTGAAGGACTGCACAGAATCTCTCAAAATTAAACCATTGACGTGATGGTAGTGGAAATGAAACACACTTGGCTTTTGTCTGCCTTCAGTATTTGTTTTGAACTTCAGCTTGAAGATGAAGTGAACTTTATTGCTGATCAGATTTTAAGAATGTATAGAGAAATAGCCTTTATGAGGGGATAATTACAGTTCCAGATCTCCCACTGTGCAAAATTAATTAATTGTCCTCGTAATTGAGTAATGTTGATTTTGTATGTTTCTTACCCATCAAGAGTGTAGTGTTTAGATGTTTTGGCTAGTTTGCCAAATTTTACATTAGGTGATTGAGATCCTACTATGGTGCCTTCTGATTCTACATTCTTGCAGCTGTACAATTTCTTATGTGTCAGTTTGGTCACGATTGAACAGGTTTTGTTCTAAGGCACAGAGTTGAAATCAAGTGGAAACAAAACCATTTGAAAGAGCAACACTTCTCACTGTGAATGTACTTTGTCAGGTGTATTAGTTTTAAGAATGGGATTATAGAGTTTTATGGGCTGAAAGAAACATAATTTAAATTTTGGGGATACTGGAAAATCTGGAGGCCTGTTATTTTGTACTGGTAATGAAAATGTATGTATGAATTAAAGAAACCATCTACAAGATTTACGTGAAACTAGTGACATGTACGTAGTAGAAATTACACTGTCTTTTACAAAGAAAACTGTCCAATTTTGTAACTTTGTCATCACAGGCTGTTTAACTTACAAGATGTTTCTTTCAAGTTTCTTCCAGGAATCCCATTCTTAATTGTTCTAAAACTTCTAAAATTATAGTGATAACATTAGTATTAGATATTGGATAATAGACTGTTGCTTAGCTTAAAAATGTTTTTGTTTATGTGTAATCTTGTAGTATTTCATTTAATTTTATGGGATTATTTTTAAAAGCAGTAATGCCAACTGTTTTCTCTATGAATGTTTATGCTACTGCACTTTCCATATCTGTAGAAACATCATACTTTTTATTAACTTTATATAAGTGTCTCCTATGAGGTTTTGGGCTCTCATTTTCAAACTGTTGAAGTGTGTGATGTATGGAACATTCTTTGACTTTGAATTTTTTTTTTGTCAGGAATTATAATTATGTATATTATGATTAATAGTAAAAAAAAACTTAGTTTAAATTTAGTAGGCTAAAGTAAAACAGTTCCACGTTCTTAAACTCTTATATTGTAGTAGAACTAAAATTCTATGAAAAAGAAAGCAGTTTGAATTGAGGTGGATTCCCGGTAAATATGGTGTATTTTGGATTTGTTATAATCTGCCATATTTATGTTTCATAACAGTGATTCTGCTTCAGTAGAATTTAGTACAGTATTCCAGCACAGAATCTTCTTGTTTAAAAAACATTAGAAAGTAATTTAGTAAAGTTCTAGGAAGGTTATTGTAGTTGGCAGGAGAGGTACATTTGTTGTTGATTTAGTATAAATTTAGGAACAGAGTTGAGAGAGAGAGAGAGAGAGAGAAATGGGATCCATATATATATTTACAAGTCAGCATACTGTGCCTTTCTTCTGGAAACAAATGCCAAATCCTTGAGCTGTCTCTAACTCACAAGAGGAATATTAACATTCTTTATTATGTATGTACTGTGCATTTTTCTCCCTTCCACATGATCTGTGACCTTACATAAGGTCATCTTGTGTTATAGTACAAGATTGTCTTAAAAATGTACCCCTCATTGTTATGTATTCCATGAAATCTTCATGAAAACTCACAAGCTTCAAACCATTAATGAAGCATGTTATATGCAAAAATCATAAATGATTTTGTTACCAGTTGTCTCTAAATTTTAAAATGTTATTAGAGTGACAGACTGAAAAGACTTCATAATGATGACACCCCTTGAGGTACATCTTAATGGAGGGGAGGAGGAGAGCATTATCTGATAGGAAATTCACTACCACTGTACATGCATATACAAGCCTAAAGATTGTCAGTCATGAATCATTTGATGATTTAAGTTGCATTACCTGTTGTCACTTTGAAAATAAGAGTGGCGTGTTTGCCTTCATAATTGACAAAAATGCATTTGTAATTCTTTCAGAATGAATAGTTTTGCCATCTTGAGTGAACTGGCTGGAACTGTCAAGGCATTATGTCACTCAGAGTTGTGCGGCATTTTGAATTGCTATTGTAAGTGGAGATGAGTATTCTGGAGCTATGATTCTGCATAAAGGGGGAATTTGTGAAGAAGTGGATGTAATGTTGCTTTAAATGATGAAGTGTATTTTAGACCGCCCAAGATATTCATTAGAGTATAATGAACATGGGCGTTTTTACAGTATTAAAGAAATTAAATTTCTGAGCAATGTTCTTGACTTAATTATTGATCAGAGATTTAAATGGAAAAAGGGAGTATTTTTTAGCTTACACATGTCAATTTAAGTATTTCTAATGGTGCCGACCATCCACTTTTAGTTTCTTAATGTGTCCAGTGTTGTTATTTTTTTAAATTGAATATTAAAATCTGAAAAATCAAGAAGTACCTTGTGTGGATGAAACTGTTATTTATAACTGTGCTTAAGAACAAGTCTTTATTGCTATGATTTTCACGTTTGTAGAGTGTTCATTTAAAGATGTGCATAACAGTTACATTGAATGATGTGCTGGTGTGTAGTTGTGCATGCATTTATTCTGATTATTTAAACAGGAAGAACTCTTCAGAACCTGTTCTGACAATTTTTTCATAATAAAAGTTAAAGAATATAAAGTATGTGTACATGACATTTGTCAAAGACAATTGCAAGCCTTCTTAATTTCATGAATCATTCATCAGATGGAATTACTGTCTTGTTTAGGAACCCCATATGTACCTTGATATTCCTTCCCCACACCACAGTTGTTATAAGTAATGTATTTCATCTGTTTCTTTTTCTCTTTGTCTGTCTGTATCTCTCTCTCTCTATCTCTTTCTTTTTCTCTCTCACTCTGTCTTGGTCTTACATTCTCATAAGTTTATAGTGTGTTGTGTGGTTATTCTCTGGTATCTTTGTCCACCTGTGGATTCTGAATTGGTATGTTGTGAATTTGGTTTTGTAGTGCCAATAATTTAGCCCTTTCTGTGCTGAATTATTCGAGGAAAATTAAATTACTTCTGTTCTTACTGTATTGTCATGAAAAGTTATAGTCCATTGTTGAGAAGGTGTATGTAATTAGCATGTAGTCTTTGAAGGGGACAGCAGATATTTGCATTAATTGGTCATTAAGTAATAAATATATTCTTAAGGACAAGGAAGTGGAGTTTCTACATAGTATGTCTCGTTTATAGCATCGAAAGGGTTAAGAATGTCTGGTTGTTGGAACAGAAAGCAGTAACTTTTCTTGGCTCAGCATTTAGACCTTCCCTTTTTCTTCAAATTAAGGAATTCAGATTTAAAATGTGTGAAGTACTGAGACCTTTCTTTGCACTTTCTTGTTATATCCAAGTAACAATTCTTGTAAATGTGGGAAAACAGTGTTCAACTTTATAATGAGAATGACTGGCTTTATTTCATCATCACAGCTCCTATTTCATACCTGTGAATAGCCATAACACAGAGAGGAAGGGTTAACTGTCGTCTTTGCAGTTTAAACAGATAAGAGTGTAATTTTATTGGCCACTCGTACTAAGATATAGGGCAGAATCTATGGTACGAGTGTTTGAACAGTTTTATATATATGTCAAATCTGTATGACAACTGGCAGTGTCTCCTGGTATGGCCACATTGCCCATAAAGCGTGTTAACATTATTTTCGGTATTGCTCTTCCCTGATAGTAGATATAACCCAGAATTCTTCATAAACATTTTTATGTACATTGAGTTTTGGAAGTGTCTGTGCCAGTTCCGTATCTTTATAATTTGCCTTATTTGTCCAACAAAGCTGTCAAGTATTCATTCATTTTAAAGTATTGTGGATTTACGTATTGGTTACTTGGTGGAATGATCATTTATTGATTGTAATGAGGCATACATTGTAAATTGTACATTTCTTATTGCTTCTATAAGAATTTTTGTTCTGTATGTTAAGTATACATTTTTTTGGTTTAAACTTCTGTATGTATGAACTCATGTTGTTGGCTGCATTTTGATGTGTAAGTGACGTATACCAACCTTGTGGTTATCTTTGATGCCAGAGTCTGCAGCTTCTCCTCATCATATCTTGGAAGTTGTACACAAAAAATCTGTGGCCTTAGTAGTTACGCATACAGAAGCAAATTTTGCTGCTCTAAAATGAACAGTCTATTATGATTCCATTTATATGATAATGAAGATACAGGTAATCTTTCTTCTGTGTGTCACAGATTATTATTATTATTATTATTATT
>Ga0136643_10000169_pt1 | contig 66476 bp, 41 predicted proteins | sample TergutLab28metaG_FD_96883 | JGI IMG/M metagenome (GOLD analysis project Ga0136643, IMG submission 96883) | Labiotermes labralis P1 segment gut microbial communities from Petit-Saut dam, French Guiana - Lab288 P1 (version 3) (version 3) | ecosystem: Host-associated > Arthropoda: Insects >... | reverse complement strand
TTCGTGACAACGGCACAGGATGGTGGTAGGTTGTCAGCCTTACGCACCGGCCGCCTTTACCCCCAGGAAATGCTCCTGGTACTCATTTCTCTTAGAGGCTGAGTCGACCTCAGAGCCATAGTGCGATCGGAAGGATTTTATGTCAGTAAAAAATCCACTGACACCTGCTGGGATTTTTCTTACCAAAATATTTTAATTCAGGTACATTGCGTACCTTCCAGCAAATGTGTAACAACTACTGACAGCATCGTTCCTGCAGTCAGAGTCTTCATAGGACAAGGGACATTATCGCTCCCCCACACCAACGTGCCTTTCGATTCACCTCTTTCTCGTACACGTCGCACACATTTCCCTGCCCCCTCACTTCACACTGCACAAGAATGCAAGGTTGACACACTTTGCGGCCCATGTAAAACACTGAGTCACATCCATTCCTCCACGTAATGGGCCGAGGACCGCTTATGCTCGTATGCCTTCATGCCTCTGCGGTCCACGCACCATAATCGCATGGGTCGATTTCCGTTCCACTCCTACCGTTGCCAAAGCACTGTAACAAGAGTCACCCCGGCGTTGCCGCTCCACGGTGTATCCCTCTTGTGGGATCGTGGTCATAGGATCTCAAGATATTTCCCAACGTTGGTCCGGAGATGTTTGGCCTGATACGACTTCCAGCGTGTCCGTTGCAGAAAGTCGCTTTAATCTTGGTCAGTGCATGCTCGACTTTCTTAAATTCTGTACCACACTATTTGCGTCAGTATCCATAACACCGCCCGGTGTCACTGAGGTGGCCATAACCGGAACTGGGATCTCGTTGTCTAGTACGGTGGTATATGGGCCGGGTCAATGTGCAGAATCCATGCTATACGTCGTTTGGTCCAGAGCCAGATCCTCGCCCACTCGCCGTATGCGGATACCCTATGTTGGACCGTGTCTGGCTCTCCGAAATGTCCGCAAAGTGGTGAGTCGACTAGTCGAATCTTATGTAGACGTTCATTAGTGGGCAGTATGTCCTGTCTCACCACATACGAGTTTATTTTTACTGCCTCCGTCGTCCAACACTCATGCAAGTTGGTCCATATTCTTTTCCAATCTGCGGACGGATGAAGTTGCATGATACGCAACACGCGCGGTGGATTAGCCGCCTCCGCCATCCCTCGTAGTGTCCAGTACACTCTCCTACGCAATATCCGAGGGTGTTCACCCAGCTCGTATGGGTCTGTGTACGCCATTTCCTGGACGTAGGTATGCAGGTATTCGAGGGTGGGGGAAACTGCCTTATGTGGGGGGATTATCTCGCATCCCCTGCAGTCTCCAGTACCTCTGCCATCCCTCCATCATGGTCCCCTCTCGTTGCCCCTGAAGCCAGATCCTCGTTATCGGGAATGCGCGACATTTGATATTCACATTAATGAGACCCCAACCACCGTCCTCTTTTCGTTTCTGCAGTGTTGATAGTGGCACTCGAAAAATGGCGCCCTGCCATATATACCACGCAATGGCCGATATAATTTGCCGGAGGCATTCTATGGGGGGCTGTAGCACTTGCGCAGTTTACCATAATTTGGCGAGCATATAAACCTGTACATATGTAATGCGTTGTGCTATGTTGAGGTCTCTAATGTATGTTCGTCGTCGGGACTGCGTGCGTACCAAGGACGTCAATCACGTCCAACTTTCCAGCGCCGACTGCTTCACGGTGTTCCTCATGTTGACGCCAAGAATCTTTATTTCCTCACTATAGGGTATGCCCATTACATGGCCCGCAGTGTCCCACGTTCCCACCGCCAATGCTCTAGATTTCGCAACATTCAGGTTTGCACCAGTTGCCTTCTCATAACAGGCTATGGCGCATCGAACTATTCTTACGTCCTCTTGCGAAGTTAGCAAGATGGAGACATCTTCGGGGTACGCGATCACCGTGGTCTTCCGTTGCGTCCCATGTGCGCGAAATCCCTGTAGGCGTTCATTCAGATAGTGTAACAAAATTTTGAGATACAAGACAAAGATTATCATGCTAAGGGACCATCCCTGTCGCACTCCACCTTGGATGGGGATGGAAGTAGATATATATCCATTGACTTGTATGACCGATGTGGTGTTTTCGTACATCTCTCGAATACATTCTATGAATCACGCATCAAAACCGTAGCTGCGCAAGACGGTCAGGAGATATTTGTGCGAGATCCGATCAAAGGCCTGTTTGAAATCCAGAGATACTACACACAATGGGCGCCGAGTCGTCTCCGCGTAGGAATGGCATCCCGTACTGTGGCCACGGCGTCGAAGATCGTCTTTCCGGGCACGCCGCATTACTGGCTAGGATGGAGCAGTTCTGCTAGAATGCGCCACCCACGGGCGGCTATGATTTCGCTAATATTTTATAATCTGTAATGAGCAGTGTTATCTGGTATATGAGGCTTCGCATTTTTCGGGATGCAAACTATGACTCCTTGTTTCTGCCGCTCTGATAGTTGCCGATCCCGGAGCATCTGAGTAAGCACTGTTCTCGATCACCTGCTATGCCTTCCCAAAGTACTTTAAAGAAATCCAGTCTTATACAGTCTCTGCCGGGAGATTTTTTGCTGTCTCGTTTGAACGCAGCTGCTTTCAGCTCTTCGCCCGTAATTGGCATTTCGAGTATCTCCCTCCAAGCGTCAGGCACACACCCGTATCCCTTCTCTAACATTGTCCTGACACTGTCCTCATCAACCCCTATGGGGCGACATTATTTCGCATTTACTCACTGAACACTATATCCCCCGCAGATGTCAGCCACACGTGATACTGTTCCTGCACTTTCGAGATCTCTCGCTGCTCCGTCCGTTGTCTCCGTTTAATCAAGTGGAATAGGAACATGCCTTCATCCTGGAAGATGTCTTATTTTCGTATCTCAATCTGTCCCCTTGCCAGTCTAGCATTGTGGAGTTTCACAGTTTTGTCTTTAAGATTATTAAGCTCTGCCCTCTTTTTCGCGTGTTGGATCGGGCGCTCCAGTATGTCATAAAGACAGACGTAATATATGTTTTCCATCTGCATTTCCTCTCGTCGTTTCACAGTCCCTTCACGGACGAAGAGTTTTTTTATGTGCACTTTTGCCACTTGTTCCCACCACATCACCATGGTAGGGTAGTTTTTGTTCGGTTTAGACCATTCTGTCCAAAACTGCCGCAATTGTTCCTGGAAAAGATCCTCACGCAGTAAGGCCGTATTCATCTTCCAAAAACTGCGTCCGCCCCGCATGGTGGTGGCCTCAATGTCTATTCGTATCAACACTGCCAGGTGGTCAGTAAACGCAACGATTCTCGATTCCGCACCCCATTGCACGACACATATATCCTATCAATCCTCGAGGTTCCCCGACTGGTGTAGTGGGTATAGGTAGCGCGTTCCTGGGACGTTTCCCACGTGTCTACTAGGTCAAATCCTCTTATGAATCCTTGCAGGGCTACAATGTAGATTGTGTGTCCTGTGGCGTCCAGGTTTGTAATGACGCTATTGAAATCGCCTCCAACCAGGAGCGATGGTGGAATGCCCCGCAGTAGGTATGGGAATTAGTTCGAAATGGAGTTTTCCCTGTGCCTCCTCCTCTTGGCTCCAGACGGTGCGTAGATGTTAAATAGTGTTACATTTTGGAAATCTGCGGCCATTCCCCAGCCAGTAGGGAGACATACTATGTTCTTAATCAAAACATTGTGTCGTGCCAGGATCCCCGCTCCCCCCCCCCGTAATGACATCGAAGACAGGCCATGTGACGTCCTGTAGGAGAATGATGTCTATTTCTTGTTTTTGCAAGAAGTCTTCCCGCATCGCTCCCCTGGGTGGCGTAGCCATGTCGTTAATTTTGAGGGTCGCGATTTTGTAAATCTCAGGCATCGCGAGTCTTACTAAGGTGGGGGACGCCTCGTTCTTAAACGAAAGTGATTCCCGTAGTCCTCGATCTACTCCGTCGTCGCACTGGAGGAGTGTCGTCCTGTCTGTCGATCATTTTTGGGGGGGCCTTTTGGCACTAGTCGCTGTAGCTATCTTTTACATCCCGTCCCTGGGCGCTAGACGAACATCTTCTTTGCCGCCTGTACTCCACACCAAACTGCCCCATCCACGTCGATGTTGTCTCTGATGGGCCATCCACTCTCCTCATTACCGAGCTGCCGCCTAACCGGTTGCTGCTCTTGAGGTGTGTCCATCATGTCCTCCAGCCCCTCCCGGGACGGGGGTATGGTCCTTACTGAGCGTCCGTCGCCTCCCCTCCACCTGTGGTCGTTCGCCTGGTGTGACCGTTGTAGATCCCAGTACCCGATCTTCCTCCATTGCGGGAGAGGCCTCCACTCCCCTTTGGCCTATCGCGTCCTTTTGGGGCGTGGGAGCGCTATCAGGTGCCTGCAGTGTCTCTGCCTCTATATTTTCGGGTGCAGCCATGTCTGTGATGCTATCCACTATTGTCGTGGTGTTTGAAATGGGCCCCCTCTCAGCCACTTCTGCCCATGATGCCGTGGTTGCCGGTCTGTTTTTAGCTCGCTCCCGCCGTCTGTGTGGGCACGCAGTTTGCAGATGATCCGGTTCGTTGCAGCAGTAACAATTTGTCGGCTTCCCCTCGTATGATATGAGCGTTCTGTACCCTGCAACCACCACATGCGAAGGGACATGTTTGACCAGTGACATGCTTACCACACGTACTCCATTGGAAACCCGATAGCGATGGGCATTTGGCCATATTACCGGTTGAATGTCACGTATTTCACCAAATTCACCCAGCGCCATTTTCAAGGTTTTGTCTTCCAATTCGGAGGCTAAGCTCGCCACCCTCACTCGTCGCATTCCTAATCCGACTGCATCGATTCGAACTTTGGAGATTTCGCCGTTCTCGTGTCGAAAATCCTCTTCCCCTTGGGTCGCTGTCAATATTGCCTGCATCCTTTGTGGGTCCCTGAATTTTATGTAAACGTGCCTGCGAGGGCCATCAATTTGTAACATCACTATTTCATATTCTTGTAAATGCAGTGTTTCATAGACCCATTCGTGTATGTCGAACACCGACACACGGGGGCTACGTTAATCGAAAGCACAGGCGATCGTTTGTTGCCGTTCAGTCATGTTTACTAACTCCCGCTGATAACTTGTTGATGTAGTATCACCGCACATACGCGTTTAGTCCTGCAAGAGTAATTGCTCGGCCGGCTCACTTCTTGCCTAAACACAACCACACTCCGCCACTTCTCGAAGCAAAACTGGGATCGAACCAGCGACATTCCGATTTGTAGCACAGCGCCTTAGCCACTGTGCTACCGCGGTCCCGCCAAACTCTTTGTGTACCGTAAGCAATTTCATATCATATCCTAGCCCGTACGTTTGATTTGAGAAAACAACACACAAGGAAGTTGGTTTTCTAAGACCACTGCTTTTCACTTTCAACTGGACATTAAATTTTCCCCACCTTCCATTTATCACCTCGTTGCTCATCACATCCCTCTCATTGTAGTCTAAATGTATTTAGGCTGTACGTTTAAAATTTTCACAGCATGTATTGTTCATATGGAAATTTCCTCTGTTGTGACATCGTCCAAGATCCTACGTAGGACGAGCTGGTTCCATCCTTCAAATGATAGAATGCATCACTCTAATAAAGTCGGTGTCTATAGGGACGTATCGTATATTCTCTAATCTAATCCGCATCGTTTTTACAGTTTCGGATGGCTAAAAAAATCATATGAGGTTAGAATCGCGTGCGGATTAGATTCGCAGTCGTGAGCCGGACTTTGAAAAAATGATATAGCCGCTGTACGTGCCGTAAGAACAATACAATACAATAATTTATTATTTTATTTATTATTTATAATATTTATAATTTATTATTCATCACACTCGCCGTCATCACTCATAACTGAATCGTTATCCGTCACCCAGTCACTGTCATCTTTATCTTCACTATCGTCCTCCAATAGGTGCGGATTAAAACCGCGAACTAAATTTTTTTTCGTTTAAGAAATCGGCGAAAACTAGTGCGGATTAGATCCGGGTGCGGATTAGATTCGAGAATATAAGGTAATTTCACAATCATGAAAACCGAGGCAACACGATCCTTGGAAACGTTACTGTCAACCTACGATACCACACGACGTGAAAATTCTGAAGTCAACCAACTTATGTACATTCATTTCTTTTGGTGTTACAGCTTCGCAAGAGACATGTCGGAATGCACTTTTTTACCCGCCATTTGATTCATTCTACCAGAAGTACTCCGTTTATGATTTTTTAATTAATGAGATAGAGCCTGAGCGATAATGACTGTTAATATCTTGGTTAACTACTTAAATTTTTATTAGTTGTTTTTGTTTTTGGCGGTGTTGGTGAAATGTACTTTCCATTACTGTGTCATTATCGTGGCAAAAAGAACTCTATACGTTTCCATTTGTAAGAGGGTTCGCAAAGTTTCGAAAAGAGACTATCGATTTCGTCATGTGTGTCCGTGTGTCCTGTCTTGACGTCCGCATGGCACAACTCTACTCCCACTGGACGGATTTTTATGAAATTTGATTTTTATTTTTCTAAAACCTGTCGACGAATTTCAAGTCCATTAAAATCTGACAAAAAATAAAAGGTACATTACTTGAAAGCCAATTACATTTATAATCATATCTCGCTCAATTATTCGTAGACGAAAAATTTTCAGAATAAATTTTACGGAAAATCAAAACACACATTTTATGTTCAATAATTTTTTTTTCGCATATCATGCCGTTTATGAGATAATGTGGAAAAATTTGGTAGAACCGAACAAGCCACAGATGAAAATATGGCCCATACGCATTGCATGCTGGATACCTACGGCTACAGACACACCCAGAATATGTAATACTTATTGATTTTCCACTGTAGCAATAGTTACATAACGTGTGTCAGTGTTACGTTATACGTAAACTGCCTGTCTTTTCTTATTGATGACCTAAGTCTTAAAAAACGGAAATCCGAAAACTGTCAGACGAATGCGTGTTTACTGACAGAGAAGGAAAAGGAACATGCGACAAAAGAAGACCCTACTTCCGGAACTAAAAGTGCTCTTAGTTCCCACAAAGAAACAAGCTCCAATGTAGAAAGTGATGGGCTTAAAATGGTGTCAGGGATGAAGAAAATTTATGGCAATAAAATAGGATATCCCTCGATAAGTTTCTATAAAAAATAATTTGCACTGCTCTAAGGAAATATCTCACAATATCCAAGAACACCGTAACGTTCTCATGCAGCCGTAGAGAAATACGAGCCAGCCAGTTTCCCCGGTAAGAAGTGTCAAATTGCTTATGCAGTTTCCATTGGTTCCTGAGGAAGGGGAAGTCATGTGAGTTTGTAAGATATAAATTTGAAAACCGTAAATCGTAAATTCGTAAATAAGATTTAATTGTTCGGCCGCGCTTTAGCCGAGGGGCGTCATGTCGTCGAAATTTACGCAGGGATTCTCGCCTTCAATCCCAAGACAGTCCATCTGGAAATGTCGTGAAAAAATATTGAACAGGAACACATTTTGTCGCGCACTTCGGCTCTCCCTACCAATCACTACCCCACAAGTGTTCCATACTCATATATTATCAGGGGCTGGTTATTTTGAGACCGGATTACGTTACCAAGAGACTCAGTTTGTCTCGACTCCTTCCAAAAAGACATTGATATTTAAGTATTATTTTTGTAACCCAATGTTTGACCTATTGTTTCCTTTCAATAACATCCAGAAATACCATCTGCCTCTTAGCCTTTCAATCCACTGTCCACCAACAGGCCGTTCTTTAAACTGAAATTAGTAAGCACATTACGTCACTGGAGGCCACAAAAAATCAGCTATTCACTACAATCCAATTTTTCCTTTACTAAGAAGTTCGTAAAATAAACTCCGGTCCTTAAAATCGACGGCACTGACGAAATAAGGAACCAATTCGAAATACAGCCTATACATTAGATGGACTTACCATGATATATCATTTCTGCCTGAAAGCCGAACTGGCATCATACGACACCTGTGTTTAGTACAGGACGCGATTTCTCTGAGCTCAGTGTAGTAATAACGAAAAAGAGTGGAACTTGTTTTCTGGTTTGAATGGTTGCATTAATATTTAAGACTCATTACAAAATCAGACGAGAGTTCATCCTCTGCTAAACAGCAGCTTGGGGCTGAAGTTGCTTGCGGTGTGTAATTTAATTAAGCGATATTCTTGTTTTGTGTGCGCGTTGCATAACGTGAAACCGACAGTGCGTGAGATGAATGCATGATGCGGTTCTGGCCCGCGAAACTATGTTTGTTTATCAAAACTAACAATGTGCTTTAATTTGGACGGCAGTAAATAACAGTTAGCATCACAACACAAAGACTACTTGCTATGTTTGTATTCCAGGCTCAATAATATTTGATTTCAATATAATTGTAGATACAATTGAATAGACTGGATGAAATGTAATAGAAAAATGCAAATGCATAACAACAGAAAAAATAATACATTTATTATTAATCAAATAAAAGCGTTCCCATGGAAAACTGCTTCAAATATTCGGGTCATGGAAATGCAGAATCAACATTATAAGGACTGTAGGAGTGCATTGCCCTAACGTTATTGAAGGATGTGTTTAAATTTCGATATTAGAGCGCTTTTGTGCACAGGGATGTACTTTGCAATTTTTAAAGACGCCATTCCATATTTTATCTTAACTAAGTTATTTCAAAAACATTTCGGTCAAGCAGAAGTACTTTATTATAAAAGCTTTTGTAAAAATAATTTTATTTCAACACATTATTTGGGAATAATTGGAATCTACTTCATTATTACAATGGCTAGAAAATTTCTACCTTACATTACATACATAATTTCAACAATGCTTTATCGAAAATAGTTGGAAAAGGCTCACGTACTGTACAATACATTATTTTATATTATGTTTGCTCTTCTTAATGACCTTATTAGCAGCCCAGAACGTATAACATCAAATGGTAAATTCATTAGCGAGTACTTACTAATGTTCACGGTAGGGCACGTAGTTTATTTTGGGGTACCATTCCGTCAGTTTCCAGGAAGGATTGGGGAAATCACTAATTCATGAGTTAGGATGGTCGGCCTGCAGGTATTAAGCCCTCAGAACATGACAACATTTTTCCTGACGAAGGAAGCAGAACCAGTCTCCGAAACGTTACGTTTTATTACGAACGTAGGAAATGAGTAACACAGTGAAGGAGACCAATAAGGAGCGCTTAACAGCTTAATTGCTAATACTCTTAGATTATTTCTCTCTGATATCAACAAATAATATCCTCGGTTTTAATGTCCGCCACATGTTGATGGATCAGCAGCAGCGGAAGGTAACGAACGGGTATATCACGTTTCCTGTTCACACATTCCGCTACCCAACGTCATCCAACCCTGCTCATCACAGAGGACTAGCCAGCAGATTTAATCAAATAATATTAATCCTACATAGCAGGCACTCACTGAACTTTGGAAGATGCATGTTTATAGTACCAAGTGTACTGTGTGCTTGGAACCGGATACAGAGGGGAGAGAGTCCTTCATTTTTAGGCTCTTGTGACCGTGCGTTATGAACGTAGGGTGAAGAGAGAGAAACCAACAAGATGCAACTAATCTGGTGTTTATTGTCAAACTTCTATATCAATATGTTTCGGGCATCATTATCCCCATCTTCAGGATGCATCTTGTTGGTTTCTCTCTCTTCACCCTACAGTCCTCTATGTTCAAGAAGACCTTTCGTTTGAAAATACTGGAGGATATCCAGGTACTGCTTAGGCAACCCACATCTGCCTCAGGTAATTATACTTATTATTCACTAAAATTTTTCAAAATAGGTCTCGCACAGAAACATTCCGAATTCAGCCCACATGTGGGAAGCCCATACTGGAAAATGCACGATTTGATTTCTTGTGCTGTAATAATTTTATTTTCTTCCTTGTTTGCAGATTCCTTCTTCTTTATTCTTTGAGTATTTTTCCATCGCAACATTTGTTTCTCCCTTTTTTTAAGATTTTCTTTCTGTCTTTCTATCCTTCACTTTTTCTTCCCTTGACTTTGTGTTTCATCTTTCCTGGCTTCAATACGAATATTTTTTTTCAAAGAGCTCGGTCTCGAAGCCGTCTACGTTATGGATCTGTCCGACGTGATTGGAGAAGAGTCTCTCTCTCCCCCGCCAGTATCCACTTGAGAAAAAGTTACAGTACAAGCCACATGCACGATCAATCCACTCACCAGTACACAGCTTCTGTATGACCTGGTGCAGTTCTTCTGCTCTTTAATCTGGGGAAATTCCCTTTAAATGTATGCTTAAATATTACACAACAGTGAAAGGTAATACATGTTACTGGTCTATAAGGACATTAATTATTCAAATAGGCCTATTGCTAACCCATTGTTTGCGTAGGAAATTCGCTAGCAACAGCTCGATGGACTTACTGCCGTGTGCATATTGAGTGAGCAACAAAGTTCCACTACTTCTTCACTCCACTTAACGTTTCTTTGACATGGACCAAAATAGTAACACAATAAAATTCACAAAATTCGCTTTACTACGTAATTAATATGTAATATGCAATATGTAACATTAAGAATCGGCTTCTTTTTAGGAAACACTTAATTTTTTTCATGTCATAAAAACCCTGATATAGCAATCACTACATACATATTTGCGTGACCAAAGCCAGATAATTTTACTGTAAGTACATCCGTTTTAACCTGCACCACTTTATAACTTAATTTCTAGAAGATACTTTTTGGTAAAGAAAAGTGAAGGAAAATGTCAGGCAAAGTACGAGTGCTTAAAAATCCTTAGCTTCTTAGGTTCTTTTGTGTGTAGCAGCTTCGCCGGTGATTCTGATTGTTCGTAATAGGCACAACTACACTGTTTTAAAATTTGTGGTTTCAGTATGGTCAAAAAAGTTTCTTATCGTTAAAATAAGAAGTATATATATATATATATATATATTAGAAAATGTTAATATTGTGTTTGTTCGTGGACGCTTCTGTTAGTGTGGCATTGTGTTCCTTTCGCAATATACGTCATAACCCGAAGTAGACTGGCTCCTGTAAAAATGGTAAATGTGGATATCCGACAACAATAAGCACACAACTTATACAACGCTTCTATTATATATATATATATATATCATATACACCATATATATATATATATTTTTTATATATACGTAACTTATTTAACGATAAGAAACTTTTTAACCATAGGGTAACCTTAAGCTTTAAAGTAAGCGCAGTGTTACCTATTACAAACAATCACCATCATCGACGAAGCTGCTACAGACCAAGGAACCTGCAAAAAACAGTTTCGCAGTAGCTTCTGATTTTTAAGAAATGGTATTGTGCTCTTCCTGTAGGTGGTACACATGTACCGGAACATGCTGGACAAGCCCAATTCATATTTGTGCTGATTAAGAATGTGCATTTATTTGGTAAGTAAATTAGTGTACTCCGATATAAAAATGGTCGGAATTGACAGCTTTAAAATGATTGTACTTAGAGCACGGTAAACTTGCTTCCTGCGTAAGAGGTCCCGCGGTATGACGCTCAGAATAGAAGCCGGTTCACTGCTTCTTTATTTCCCTCTTCTCTAAAGCACTGAATCCTGGAGGCTATCCGTAAAATAGACCCTCATCCTCATTTATCACATTCTCTGCAGCATGTCACATGTCATAAAATTCTGCATCGATATAATTAGACATGTGCAGCTGAGAAAGGGTTGTTAAATAAAAGAAGACGCAAAAAAGTAAAAAATACGTAAACACAACACGAAATACAGATCTGAATCATATGATATTTGTGTCTAATATATTCTACATTTGTTCAGAATTCAGCAATATAACTTTATAACGTATTTTACATTGCAATATTCTTTGTACAGCACACTGTGAAATGCAATCCAGCTTATACTAGCCCTTGGCTCCAGATATGTGGCTATGGATTGCAATTTCGTTTATACTCACGGTAGTATAGTGAGTATGGATGATAACAATTCATATTAAACAAACAGTAATTATGAAAAATCTCATTAACCCATTTCAACCACATGACCGCGGGGCGCAGTGCTGTCAGAGACACGGCTGTCCATCGTTCCTGCGCACGGCATAGCACGCCACCCACACACCCTGGGGTATTTGTTATGGGATAAACCTCCATGCTAGCAGCGAAGCATGTGTGGCTCATCTGGTTAAGAATGATTTGCACAATGCGCAATATCGAACTGAGTGGCACAGTCTCTGATTTTTATTCAAAGCACCCTGTTTTCTGTCAATAATTTCGTATTCATTGAAACAAAATTCCTGATAAGTTCAGAAAATATCAAATGTTGACGCTATTCCAACATAAAAACCACTTTCCATATTCTTACAGAGTTTTAGGATCCTTCGTCTTCCGATAACAGAGTGAAAGTCCCACTGCTTTGGCTCGATCCAGGGACTTCAGAAGTCATTTCAGTACCTTGCATTGTTTGACCGACTGATTGTTATATTGTTTATCAAAGTTATTTCAGCTACAAATATTCTATGGAATTCACTGCTATGGTTGCATGATTATTAATACTGGAAGCAAGCATAGACATCTTCCGGAAGGCACGCGAATCTAGTTAGGAATTCGGCAGCCTGAGGTACGAACTGCACTTAAGTGAATGTTGTGTGTATCTTTTTCCTTTCTGCACCAAAGTCATTACTGCTACGTAGTTTGCTATACGTCCTACTGTACAGAGTGCTTACAAAGTCGCTGAACTGACCTGTATTTTTCTATGTATGATATTATTTATTATTTTTTTTGTTTCCTATAACGTGTCTTCCGGTATGAGCTTTTATTTTAAAGGAAAGAAAAATACACACTTCAAAAGTTTTTAGTCATAACTTGGGAGTGCTTTCAAAAGGAATGGAATCGTATAATGTTGAAGACAATATGTTCTACATAAAGGGAAATCGGACTTGGCACACACACTGTACATTTGCTCGATTTTCTACAGAATCCTCAGATTGTTAGTGCAAGTTCTGCACATGGCTGGGGTATGGTACAGATTGTTGCACAGTGTATGGATCATTTGAATTTCCAACCACAGAAGACGGCCCGAAGTAAATCTTAGGATGTGTGTGAGCCTCATGCAAATACGAACTTGTGCGACTGTGAAGGCAAGCTGCAATTTACATGATAGACTCCAGCGTGTTCACTTTATTATTAAACGTAACGTAACTTCGTAATATCTGTTAAACTCTGGATCATACTTAATACAGGTATATAGAACGGACGGTCGATTAGATATTTTAGCAAATAGACACACAAGTGGATTACTGACAACACAAGGAGCTGCAAACACATTGGCGTTTCTAGACAGCGCAACCGCGCAGTAAACTTAGTAGCAGAAGGGTCAAACACTCCTGTAATAGCCATCTGTGGTGCTAATGTGAGGATCGCTTTTTGATGAATCCGACTGTATTAATATGTGATAATTTTTAGGAGCAGTCTTTGCCGCTCAGATTGTTGGCTGTTATATACTTTGACTGTGACAATATACGGTAATGTTTGGCAGCAACCTAGCCAATCAGGTTGATTGTTGTTGAATGACTTTGACTGTTATAATGTGTGACAATGTTTGGCATCAGCCTTTGCCAGTCAGACTGTTGGCTGTTAAAAACCTTGACTGTGTCAATGTATGGCAATATTTGACAGCAGTCTCACCCATCAGAGTGAGGCTGTTGAATGACTTTGTTACGAAATGTGGCAATGTTTGGTAGCAGTCTTTACCAATCAGAGTGTTAGTTGTTAAATACCTTGACTGTGATAGTGTATGATAATATTTGGCAGCAGCCTTGCCAATCAGAGTGATGGCTGCTGGATATCTTGGACCGTGGTAATGTGTGGTAAGGCTTGGTGGCAGTCTTTGTTATACAGAGTGATGACTTTTGGATAACTTTGACTGTGATGTTGTGTGGTAAAATTTAGTGGCGGGATTCTCAAATAAAGGCGACGAATCTTCACGCTCCTAACGGAGTTCCATTTCTTGATCAGCTTAGTAACTGCAAATCAATTTCAATAAAGACATCAGGCCACACAATGATTAGTTACTTATTCACTTAATTAGTATCTCCGTACGTAAGCAAATTTGATACTAAGTTATATATTTTACCCATTTTGCCATATTTTTGTAGGGAGGAGATGAATATTTACATATCAAGGACCTGAGTAAACACGTAGTGTTGTTTAATACGGTGTTGTTGTGATAACGTTGTGAATTATTGATTTTGTAAAATTATCATAAATCTGATAGATAATTTAAATGGTAGGTGAAGTTTCGACGTGCTGTGATCAAAACAACTGACAGCTATCATACCAACACACCGTACGTAAAAACGTGGTGTTATTCCCGACAGTCAAATTCAGTGCGACATTAGTATTTCCAGCCAATAAAACTACACTTAATTAACGTCAGTAAAAGGAAATATAGATGACGTGGAATTGATTAGATAGGGTTAATTATACAATAACACGGTGATTAAATATAATCTATTTAAACATATCTACAGTTTTTGAGTTACTCTAGTTTCTGAATTATCCAATTATTATTCATTGCATTAATTCCAGTTTTTTTCAGCCTACAGCTGTTGTACTGAATCTGGAAATTAATTCATGCCTGATGACTAGCAGAAAATCTGCTTACGTTTTAAAAATGGTTGATCCGCAATAGTAACACTGAAGAACAGTTACAGACTTCGAAGCCTTTTAGTGTATAAAAATAATCTTTAATACTATTGTGCGGAATTAAATAATATTTTTTAATAATTATTTGAGTTCTTTGTTCATTTTCCCTGACTAAATTTCTTGTTAAAAAACTTTAGTCTTCTCTGCATGGAGATACTTCTACTGCCCGTTAATTCTGTTATAATTACCTTCGTGAGGGAAAGATATTAAAACCAAAAACAACAACTTGATAGTTCTATAAGCTACGTTAATGAATAGCAGTAAAACGTAAATGCGTGGATTATTTGTCACATGATCTTTACTGTAGCTAAAAAATGACTCAAAATTTTTAACTGAACTAGTTGCGACTTTCGAGTAACCCTTTTTTTCAAACTAATATCACTTCCCGAATGAGAAGTGAGTTGACGCGGAGACAGCGTTTTATTATACCCTTCCAAGAATCCATTTCCGCCGGGACATCCCGGTGAAAAACCACAATTTTTGAGACTGTCTTCATAACTTTAGGAACCTTGGTACGTTAAGAGAACTTAAACAGAGGTGTGCTTGGTGAATGAAGATTTCTTCAAACGCGACTGTTTAATACATTCTGATACAGGAAGAACATTTAACAGTTTAAATGTGCTGTTACATTTAGTCTGTCTGGCAACAGATGTCATTCTTATCGCTTTATTTTCAGTGTTGATGCTCTTCCTTCGAAACAGAAGGTCATTAATTGCAGTCACACAAAATTTGTTTAAAAAACATTTTCACCTCCGAAGTTTTCGAAAGAAAAGAAACAAAATGAGCAATTGTTATAGTACCATAAATGTCCCGAGATAATTTTCTTTCTCACAGAAATAATGTACACGTTCAATTCTGCATATTAAGAGCAGAATCATGTAGGAATGTGCGTGCATCGATAAGGCGTTCAAATTTGATCAGCAGATAAAGGAACGTCCCTGCTCGTATGGAGCCTGAATATGTACGCTCTTTCCAAAAACCCTTAAATGGATCTAATAATAACCATAAAAATAATAATAATAATAATGTGTTACTACGTCATAGAGCAATCGTAAAACTGAGAAGGCTTAAATAAATTGAGCCAGCCAACAAGCTTGGCTGCTGTCAGCTTAGAGCTTACCTGAAGCCATAGTTTTATTGATGTATTTGCCGTACAAATAACATAACAAAATCGTACAGCTTAATTTCAGACACACTGTGAGTTACGTACAATCGTTACTGTTTGCAAATAAGGGCTGGCGTTAACTTCAAACTTCACTAATACCGTCAAGGTATGAAAATGCTATCTATGTTGTCGACAACATTAAAATATGTAGCCGCTCAGATAAGAAATCATAAACTTTACAAACGACTTGTTATTGCCCAAACTCACTGCACAAAGGGAATCAAATATTAATCAAGAAACACACTCGGGATTTCCTCTGAATAAAACCAGCCTGGGCCTTAAATTGAACATTCGTCTTCAATCCAAGATATAATACCAGTTTGACATCCACATTAAGACGTCAATATATTATGTAGAGCTTATCAAGATCACCTACAAAGACAAACGTATCAACAGTACATATTTTTGTGGAATCTGTAAGTCCACAAAAATAGTGAAACTGCATTACAATTGGCCACCAAAAAGAACGTGAGTTCTTATCGTAGCTATTATCGAAAAACAGGTGACGTTCTAAATCAGGCCTTTTGGTTATTACCTGGCAAGTATGTTATCATTACAGTAGTTAAGCATTATCTGCTGTTTGAGACTACACAGTTTTCTTTGATTTGTGGCATAGCTCCCTCATACAGGGGCCCATTAACTCTCTCGCAAAACGCACATTCAAATGTGGAGTTCTTCATAATTATCTGAACGCGGATAGTGGTTTTTTAAAGTACATGACTTGTGGAGATTTTTCTGCTTCTCGTAGATTTTCCTTTTCCGTCTGTCTCTTTATTCTAAGTAACGAACGAACCCTAATCATTGTAAAAAGGCAATGTTTCCAAGGCAAAGTAATCCTCTGTACTTATATGAAAAGAAATACATACACTTACTACAAAGATAATTTGAAATCATGGACATCAGAGAACTCTTATGGTTCTAACGGGTTATATAGGCAGCATAAAATTAGGAATATTAGTAATATAAATTAAGATTAGAGTGAAAATTAAGTTACCTTTAAATACTCACATTCAGATTCCGTCTTACAGTTACATGAATACATCACTTCTCAGGAAATAGGTTTTCCTCTTACGTTACTAGGTGTTACATTAGAGTGAGCAGAACTGCCAGACCCATGTGAACTGCCCGAGGTACCGTGAGACAGTGATGGAGCATGTCCTAAACACGGCAGCTGCGAGGACGTAAGGAACTCCTTGGGAAAACGCAAGTTTCGAGAGAATATATCATATTTATGTAATTAGAACAGCGTACGTGAAGGTAGGCAGATTTAACTCGCAGTTAGTCTGCAATGAATGAAAGCCTTTCGAAACAGGCATAACATCCGGCAATAATTGATGTCACCTTCTCGGCACTAAACCGGGACTCTATTACAGCCAGAACATTATCAACTGAGCTTATACTTATGACTATTCAACCCATCAGATATAACATGCATAAACATGAAATGTTACATTAAAATCTTCATTATGCTAAATGTTTCGTCATGATAGGCATCATCATCATCAAAACTTTTCCATTAAAATACAATTAGTTCATAAAAAATTGTTTTTCCCCAACAGAGCTTCATGTATTGTTGCTGCAGGTGTTGTTAATCAGTTGAATTATGCTCGATAAATTTTTATAATGGCTGACTACAGACTGCTGGATTCAAGATAAAATGGAAATTATTGTTTACATACGTTAGAGAAATTGGATACGAATCTTACGTAACGGCCAAGAATGGCTTTACTTCACTTAGATCTCGTACCGAAGACACTTACCTCTACTTCCTAGTTTACTGCATTGGTGGACAGTCTTAAAAGTTCACTACATGCCCGTGTGAGAAAATGCAAATGGAAAATTTGTTGCAGTGGCGGTGACTACTTTGAGAATGAGAATCCTTAACATATATGGCCTTTTCCTGATACCCAAAGAGTTCAGAACGGTGGTGTAAGAAAGACCTTCCATTCAGAAAGTTCACTGGTAGAAATCACTAGGATATTGTGATGACTTTGCGGAGTGTCGCTTTCATACTAATTCTTCACCATGGATCGCATCCTACCTACAGATCTGCCCTGTTGTTTGTTAGCATTTTCTGTATTGTCAAAGGAAAACGAGCCATCCCGACCTCAGAGAATGCTGTTTGTGACATATCTTTAACAACGCGGACACAGACCAGAAAGCTGAATGTTCCTACCAAGTCAGGTGTGGCACAAGAAATTCAGTATACCATTCAATATCCGTCATCAAGTTAGAGTGCGCAAACTTAAAAAAGTTACTAATGACTCAAACGTTTATTAACCCAAAACTGTCCCTTCGATGCCCACCTCCGTGCACTGTACGGACCTCTACTTCTTCACATGGTGCCGTCCTCGGTGAACTGGGCAATTATGATTTAATGTGAGGGTACGGTAAATAAAAAAACCCATTCGTCCTGAGCATTATTTGTAATTTAAACCCCAGCGTCTTTGAAAGTTTGTCTTAGCTGTCAGTGAGCTCACAACTTAATTTGCCCATAAATGCCGTTAGATGTGTAATTTTGTCCTGCCTCTTATCTCTCCTCTACTGTTTAATGTGTCATAAATCTCCAGGTTATTGTTATTATATCTGTTGCAGTAATATCAAATGTTCCGTGCCTGAAGCTTGTGTGTCATCAAAGATGGTTCCAGTTACGTAAGTTCCGCTTAGAAATGGATAGGTCTGCTCAGTTTATAGAGATATGAAACAAGGCCATATTGTATATATATATATATTCGATGTCAGTAAAGGAATCTTAATTACCATCAGTGTTTCCCAAACACGGATCCGCGGAACATCTTCAGGGTTTTTGCGAGAAATCATGGAATAAATAAATAAATAATCTTTAAATAACTTGAACAGTTTTGTACCCCTTGAAACATCGCAAAAGTAAAAAAAAGACAGCTACTTCTAGCCTGTAATCCTTTTCATAGAGAGGCTTTCCTCGGAATTTGAAAAATTACTTTACGGGTTTCCCCAAGGAAAAAAGTTCGATGAGCTATGGTTTAGACAGACGTCTGCATTATTGGTGTCGTGGTGTGAATTTTGTGATGATCGGCGTAGTACCTATGAGGCTGTCAAGAACTACTTGGGTGTCTTCATCCTAATGGCTTATGTTTCTGTCTCTAAACATTTAACAAGGCAGGAGGTGGCTCAGGCTGTTTTTACATCTGCTCCCATCACGGGACCTCATACGAAATACAGTAGTTACTGAAAGTTGTGAGAACCTGGAGATAAATTCCATAAACTGTCGCATTGCACTCTGTACATATACTCGTATAAATGAAGATTGTGTGTGCCCACTCTGATGAGAATTTAGCTTCTTCGTTATAACCTCATATATTCAGTGAAGAAACATAAAAGGCCTTGTCTTCAGAGTGCCGGGTCTAACCGAAATGTTGGCAAAATACCTGTAGGTTTGTACCGTATCTAGGGCCGAACCGTGGAATGGTGGCCTTGAGTAAGGTTCACTGCAAGGTCAGAGACATTGATGTACATACCGCAGGTGATATTGTACTTTCACTGAAATTCTCTTTATTCCGCTTTCTTCATGTACGCTTATTAAAGCCACATAATGATAAAGGGTAAAGTGCATCCTTGTACAGGCACTGAGACTCTGTACAGGCCGTACGGCCCATTGAGGGAGTAGAGTTATAGCTCCACTCTTTCTTGACCACGGCACTAGAAGGGGGTGAGGGGTCAGCGTCAAACCCCGGCCGCTCTTTACCCCCGGGAATACCTGGTACACATTGTATAGGAGGCTGGGTGGACCCCAGGGCCGGTCTGGACAGGTGCGGAAAATCTCGCCCCCACCGGGATTCGATCCCCGCATCGTCCAGCCTGTAGCCAGTCGCTATAACGACTACGCTACCCTGCCCACATTAGAGCCACATACTATGAAGTAAATTATATTTACGTATCTGTTTATTTTCCATTCGTTGTAGGTTACTGTTGTTCTCCCCTTTATCCCTTCTTGTTCGTGTGGGCAAGGAGTCTTGTAAACGAGTGCTGACCCTTAGTTTCAAACGTGACACTTATTTTCTCGGTACATAAACATACAGAACGAATTACTGTGTTGCAGGCGTACAAATCAAGGACTTGCGGGTGCCACCTTCCGTGAGGAATGGCAGTCGCTCTGCGTTGCTGGACTGTGAGTACACGCTGAAGCCGGCGGAAATAGCCAGGGACGGTTTCTCTGGTCTAGTGGTCAAGTGGTACTTCAACAACAGTCCGAGCCCGGTGTACCAGTGGATCCCGGGACAGAAGCCGCAGGACCTGGGCATTCTCAAGGGCAGATTGGATCTGAACCACCGCGCTTCAGACCATGGTGCCACCATGCACCGGGCACTCTACATCCCAAACCCCACTACCGAACTCTCGGGAGAATACAAGTGCCTCGTGTCCACCTTCGACGACGAGGATTTCATGACTAAGAAGATGGTCGTCTTCGGTAAGGCATTCTCACTTTAATTACACTTTCCGACACCATCTATATCATTCGTTTTTTAATCATTCAAGTACGCTTTAAACTTCAGATTTTATGTAATTCCTCAGAGATGAGAAGATGATAAAGAATGAATATGCAAGATTCTGGAAGGAGACGGCCGTAGAATATTTTAAGATAACATCGAACGTCGACCGGAGGTTAAGTGAGGCACGTGGCACGTAAGGGTAACAGAAGAAGTCCATGCAGGATTTTGGTGGGGAGACCTGAGGGAAAAAGGCCACTTAGAAAAGCCTGGTGTATATGGGAGGATAATATTTAAAATGAATCTTCAAGAAGTGTAATGGGCAAGCATGTACCGGATTGAACTGACGTAGGATATGGACAACTGGCGGGCGCTTGTGAATGCGGTAATGAACCTTCGGGTTCCATAAAATGCAGAAAAGTTATTGACTAGCTGAGGACCTTTCAGCTTCGCAGGAAGGGCTCTGCTCTGTAGTGTCAGTTATTCAATAGGACGTAGAAGAAAACCTTAAAAACAGACTGAATTTGGCTTTTTTAATTATATTACCATTCTTAAAATTCTCTTGAGCAACAACAATAGTAATAACATTACACCAACAATGCAACGTAAAGACAGGAAAATAACTCAATAATAATAAATTAATTAAATTATGTTGATTTATAATTAATGCAATTAATTTTATGGGCATTGAGAAATGTCTCTTTTTGCTGCATATAGATGGTATTATCAGATGATGTGTATGTAGCAGAAAGACAGTTGTCATGTTCAGGTCAAGGTTTCAGAGTTATATCTCTGAGGTTTCGAGTCGACCTTCAAGACTGACAGTTCCAAAGGGAGGAAGGCAGCCCTGCAGTATATTATAAACACTTGCAAGGTTTAACAACGACGACGACGACGACGACAACAACAACAACAACAGCAACAACAACAACAACAACAATAACAACAACACGAAATGCCGAAAGTGTAAAATGTTTGGTCAAAAAATATAGTCGTGCCGCATTGAATCAGGTGGTACTTGCAATAACCACTGTACTTAACTAAGACTAAATGTGTTTTATCCCCAATGCGTCATTATAGATACGTAACAATAAACACACAACTGTTTACTACAGTGATCAAGAAAGCTACATGTTTCGGCTACATTTTTGGGTTGCTTATAAAGCCGAAACGTGTAGCTTTCTTGACCACCTTAATAGAGTGTTGCGTATAGTCTGATTGTCTTATATATTGGTACTTTAAATAAGATTCGTCATTGCAGTTGATAAATCATTCTTATAAAAATGAATATGACATCACTGCTATAAACAGTGTGTCGTGAAACGGATTTATCTAGCCTACCGTGTCGTGGCGGGCGCAATTGATCGTTCCCTTGCGGTTAGCAAAACTGGCACGTTCAGAGCCCAAGTTTCTGGAGGAAATTAACCGCCAATAGATCCATCTTGTTTGACCAGCTGTACGATACAGTTTTACCAACTTTATTTGTTTTTTTGTTAATCCACACAATGTTTCTTATTTTGGGAGTCTTCATTCTTCGACTCGTTTGGCTTTTCACATTCGTCTCTTTGCAATGACAGATGACAAAGCAACAGACGTGTTACGTATTCCAGAACGGAAAATAATGCAGATTACTTCCGTCCGTGTGAAAGGATGCTCACCAGTTGTGGGGTCACGTTCAAACAGTATTACACAGAATTTTGTAAACCTTGTGAATAAATATTGAAAATTTCCAATGAAATGTGAAATTTGTGGGTATCCAACATTTCTTGTACATGTCGCGATCTTATTGCAAACAATCTTCGGATATCCTCAGGAATGTCTATGTGGGTTTCACTGCAATATAAATTAGATGAAAACGAATTTAATAAAACATAATTATTAGAAGTGAATATCAAATTTTATCATTTCATAAATTTTAATTGAATTATAACAATAATATTACAGCAGAATTTTTACTATTTTATTTTTATTTTAGGGTTTTTTTTTAAGTTTTACTTTTTGACTTTATCTTTAGTATGCTTGAAGTCTAGCACCATGTGGAAAGACTAAGCATGGTTAAGAACATAAAATGTCTTACACTGTATGAAATATTTCGGGCATTCAAGAAAAAGCATGTCACTCCTTTACGATGAGAGGCAGTTGTTTATAATATTTACCACCACCACCACCACCACAATTATCATCATCATCATCATCATCATATATCTGTCATGAAGTTGGGCCACTTGTTGACCCGTTCCGGTCTCACGTATCCAGAAGTCTCTTCCAAGGTCTACCATGATTCCTTCTGCCAGTTGGGGAGTAGTGTTTCATTGCCCTGGGTAATCTATTTCGAGGCACTCTATTTACGTTTTGTATCCAGTTTCTCTTATATTCCAGTAATTTGTCCAAAATTGGTGTTATTTTTAACCCCTTTGCAATTTGTCCATTTGTTTTGTAATCTGCCCAAGTGTATCCTGCTGTTCTTCTCATGTATTTCATCTCTGGTGCTGTTATTCTTCTGGCGTCCCTTGCTTTAGTAGTCCACATTTCGCTGCCATATAACAAAACTGGAAGGGCTAGTTTATTTTATAGTTTTGTTCTTATTTTCTTAAGAGTTTTTGTGGTCTAAACGCATTATTTAAAATACCTGTAATTTTCAAAAAATTATTTAGTTTTTTTAATCAAAATCCAATTCTCCCTCATAACATATCATTTTATTTACCAGTGCTACAAAGTGCTCAACTCTTCTTCACAATACCCAATTTCGTTCCTTGGCTGTAAGACACACATAAATCACTTTCATACACTTTCAACCCTACATAAAATTACGTACATACATATTTGTTGGCAATAACTTTTTAATGCTTCCTCTTTCGCAGTTAAAATGCCCTGTAATCGTGATGTTTGCGGTCCGTATTGTTTGCAATACAGGCTAGCACATCCATCACCGGAAATATGTAATTACAGGACAACAACGTCACGTGTCACACCAGTAATATATTGCAGACACCCCTACACGTTCGCCTTACCTGTAATGTGACGGACGTCACGTATTCGCTCCAGCAGTCTTATTACTGACAGCCTACACAGATACTGACTAGTACAAAAATATGTTGATCGATGTCCGCTCTAATTTTAGGTAACAGTGCAGAGCAAGTAACATTGGCAGTTGTGTCATTATCACTCACCGTAGTCCGTCACATGTAATGAAGACTGACATTTATGTTGATGACATCCAAATTATTTCATGTTAGATTTTTATATATAGTTGCACACTGAAACAAGGATAAATTGTGATTGCAGTTCTCGTGCAAACTGGTTTCACTTTTTGCCAATGGTGTGACAGCACCATATGGCAGACGAAGGTAAACCATTTGTTGTACAACAGAAAACCATGTAGCTTTGCCTCTATTACACTTACACCATTTATTAGTGTAACGTACATAGAGGCTAGCCTCTGGTTTTACTTGAGCGTAAAATTAGTACAGGTTCACATACCCTTCGTGTTCTGACGTGCTGTGTATTATATAACTGTCAGGCTGTGTACGAGAATAATACAAAGTATTATTCAGTGTGATCCGGTCCACAATGTTCCATTCAAATTTCAAAATTAGCCTACTCTTGCATCCTCGTATATAAGAGTATATGTCTTACGATCATGAACTACACAGGAGCTCAGATACTAGAGTTACCGGTTTAATGAATTAATAATCATGAAGAAGCAGTAAGGCAACAACAGAAGCGGACACTTCCCCGCAAGAAGTACTACAATGGCGTCTTTGAATAAAGTTGAAGTAACCTAGAAATTTTTGTTATTCAATAGGATTAGGCTCAAAAGCGTTAGTCAGTTTAACGGTTCTAGATTTAAAAAAAATAACCTCATTATCATTATCTCTCTTTTAAGGAAGTTATTTACCGCGCATAAAACAATTCGTGACATATGAGGTGGCAACTCAGCGTATACAAGGAAAAACATTCTCTTTTAAAAGGAATTATTAATTAAAATATTATAATTAACCTACACGGAACGAAACTCAACCATATACGATCTGAAGGTCTCTTCTGACTTCCTATAAAGTCACCACTTCCGATTACAAAGATCAGACCATTATGAATGTTTAGGGAGTGTTTAGAGGCACAGTGGCTTTGTTCTGACATCAAACACTGCATCATTAACGTTGAATACATATTTTATATCGTAATTTATACATCAAAATTTGTTTCCATTTTTCGAAGGATTTTTCCAGTAGTTTAGGTCCCAGAGACATATCGATCAAGGGAGAAGGGATTATAACGTACATGTAGTTAATGTATTGCACCGAATCATCATTGATTTTCAACACAATTGTCCTAGCATGCTAATAAAATGTTACCAGCTTCGCACGAATTTCAGATTCGATCCTGGTAGGAATCGTGATTTTGTATTCGCAGTTAATCACAAATAGCCATCTCCACTTCCTGTTTACTGCAGAATCGGCAACCTCCAAAATGTTGTTTCCGCGGCCCAAAAAATGTCATTCCGCCGGTACCAATTTAGGACTCTAAGGACTATAAGTTTCCACTGAAATAACTTCAACAGTTGTGTCCGAAATGTGCTGTGTGGGGTTGCATTACTATGCTGAAGGGTCACACTTCGCAACAGATGGCCAGGGCTCTTTCTGCAAGCAGCACTACACAGTTGTCGCAGCGCATCTCAGTAAAGGATTCGCGTTTATTGTTGTGCTCCGAGGCATGAATTCAACGTGGATGAATCCCTCTTTATCCCAGAACAGAGATGCCGTCAATTTTCCGGTGGACTGACAAGCTTTTAACTTTCTGCCTCTCGGAGAAACCGGGTCTTTTTGGTGCATTCCGCGATGTCTTGTTTCAGGAGTGAAATGGAACATTCATGTCCCATCGCCTGTCACTGTGGATTACAGGAACTGGTTGCCTTCTTCTTTAAACCGTAGAAAATTGGAGACAACGATTTCGAAACGTCGATTTTTATGTTCTGCCATCACACATCTTGGCTGTAAACGTGCACCTAATTTGCACTATCTCAGTTACTTGACGGATAACGTTGTTTTTATGTACAGTTAGGACAGACAAATTCAATGCAGCGAGTGAATTTCAAATTGTGTCTCGTAGACTTTTCCGTGTTTACAGATTAATATCCATGCCCAAGACCTGTCACGGTAGCTTGCTGCTTTGAGCTCGGTAACGTTGTAGCTGAAGTGAGTGTACAAGTCGTGCGACGTGCCATCGCATTAATCAGGGCAGAAGAAGGAACACAAGTAATTTTCACGTACATACACCGAGAGCGCCCGTCAACTTAATTTAGACAGAACCCACTTTTAATTACACTGCAGCACAATGATGTATTTACTCGCGCTCTCCCTCAGCGTAGGAACAATGTGCTCTATTTTAAACGTTTAAAATGCTGGAGTGGCTTTCTGAGCGAGGGGCGATATGCAGGCAGTGATGTCGTTTCCACCATTTTAACCAAGATTGTTTCTTTTGCATCTGTTCTTACCCTAGCTTTCTTCTATTGTTGTCAGCTTATAATCATTTCTTTAGGATCTCGTGTTGTGACTGTAGTACCTGTGACTGGATGTGACTTTCGTAAAAACACTTAATTTTTATGTTTTGAAATTTAGACTTAGAGTGAATAATATGCCTACTACAGTGTCGTGTATAGTCTGATATTATAATTTCTCTCTCTTAAGATAAGACAGCGATTGGTGCAAATACTGCGATTTGAAGAGTTTTGCAAAATATTATAACCAACACCAAGAATTATATTTATTATATTATATACATATACAGCTACATGTTTCTACCATTACATGATCGTCTTCAGACTATTTACTTACATAAAAACCAAAGGTACTTTTGTAAATGTCATTTTATGGGGTTAGATTGACATTTCAATATTTGATGCTAGGCATGCATCGTATGGCACAAAAGCTTGAGGAATGAGGTGGTTTTTTAGACTCTGTTTTCATAACTACTAGCTGTACCTTTATTGAAATGCATATTAAAACTTGTGGTTTATGAATTGCAGTTCCAGAGAGAAGCCTGGACATGATGCAGACAAAATTAAATCTGGACTCTGTGCAGATCACCTGCGCTGCAAGAGGGGTCTACCCGAAGCCAAAGATGGCGCTCCTTCGGGGCAACAAGAAGAAGTAAGTTAATACATTTTTATCACAAACGCAGAAGGTCCATACAGTAACCGAATGTTATATTGATATTAAAGTTTTTTGCTTCAAAGTACAACTTTTTATATAAAAATTCTCAAACACAGTTCATTGTGCGGAACACAAGCGCACTGAATATCGTGATATAGTAGCTATTTGTGACGTTGTTCGATGTACACTTCACCAAGTTAATTTTCTTTTATTTCTTCTTTAGTCTGGCCTCTGTCTTCGCACTCTTGTAGGCGTAGAAGTCGTTGTCGCTCTTGATCATTCAGTGATACACACACTCGGTAGGAATCCCCTGGACGAGGGATCTTCCTTTCGTAGAGACCTATCTACCTAACAACACACAACAATCACAAAAGAAAAACGTCCACGTCTCCGGCGAAATTCGAACCCGCAATCCCAGCAAGCGAGCTGCTGCAAACCGACATCTTGAAGTTAATATTCGGATTTTTTGGACAAACAGAGATAAAAAATTAAAGGTATATTTTATATATAAATAATGTATATGCAAGGATGTGGAAGCAAGCCTTTCTAGCTTCACTCCAGTTGCTATCCCGGAACTTGCCTTTAGGTTCTCAAAACATGCGAGAGAATGTACGTAGAAATGTGACACTAGGGCACGTGCGAGTAACAATTGTTACCATGGGAAAACACTAGTGATACATACTCTGAGTGTGTGTCTGTAGCCTTAGTTATTCAGCAGGCAAAGTGCATGCGGCTTGTTATAGTATCTGTGGCCTATCCAGCTGTAGAGTACGTTTACACGTTATCTCATAAAGGGCACGTTTTGGGGAAAAAGTTACTGAACGTAAAATATATTCTGATTTTCTCCACAAAATTTGCCTAAAATATTCGTCATTCTAAGAAGGACTGAGCGCGATATTATCATGAACCTATATATCTTTTTACACAACACACCCATTATTATTGCCAGATTTTAATGCTACGTGAATTGTCTGGGCTGATTTTCGAAAAATACTTCAATACCAATTTTCATGAAAATGCGTTCAGTGGGATCCGAGTTGTTCCATGCGGAAGAACAGACAGACGGACATGACGAAGCTAACAGGCGCTTTCGCAATTTTTCGAAAGCGCCTAAAGATACGAAAACCCATCATTTTAAATAACTGCCCTCCTAACGAAAATTGATCCAGCGACATCACGATGAAGAAATAGGGCTGCTAACTACTGCGCGCAAAGATGTGGGTATCTGCTAATTACTGCGCGCAAAGATGTGGGTATCAGCTAACTACTGCGCGCAAAGATGTGGGTATCTGCTAACTACTGCGCGCAAAGATGTGGGTATCTGCTAACTACTGCGCGCAAAGATGTGGGTATCTGCTAACTACTGCACTTGCATTGAAAGATTTCGGTGACTTCTTTAAAGATAAAAATATTATACATTAAATCTAATAATCTTCCATTTAAAATGGCTACTTCCAAGTTCTGGGTCCCAAAATAAAACTTCTTCTGTTGTCGTCGAATCTTCTTTATTTATTTATTTACTTATTTTCTCACAAAAATCGGCCAAGGTCTAAGAAATCTCGCACCAGACTAGCAAAGCTTCCACTTGCCCTTAGCAATAATGTTAGTGTCCTGAAATAGGAAGGAATATTTCAATTAAATTACCACTCTCTTTATTTAGCAATAAAATTAGGTGGCACAATTCAAGATATTCCGCGAGTACATGGTGTAATCAAAATCCTTCCCAAGTGATCCGTTTTTTTGTACAGGTATATGAGTCAAAAGATGCTTGGAATGTAGCTTTGCTGCTCATGTAGTTATATATTATTCACAGGTGCTATAAGGATAAGAAAGAAAATTTGCGAGTTTTGACGTTTGCACAGATGTATAATTGAGGACCGTAGGGGTTCTCACCGTTTTGAAGGAGCAGGGCGCCTTCGAACGGCGGGAATCATTCACCAGATTATTCAGCCTTAGCGTACAGAAGAACAAATTCTCAACTAAGTTCTTGTTTAAAGAAGAATTAGAAAATTACTTAAATTGTGTTTTAAACATAACGTAATTATCGAATGTGATAAAAATGAGGGTCTAAATTCTGATCCCACAAATCGTGTGATTTATTGGCAAGTCATGGCCACCCCAAGTGTAACCTCATATCGTCACCAGTAACTTAATATATTTGGTAGTTTGACCTATTCCGCCTCAAGGATTAATTGGCTTGCTCTTTCGTTTGATATTCTTTTTCTTTGTATTAATAGTGTAGAAATTTATGTGGCAAATTACTCTAACTCTGGCTACATGTTCCCACCATTCTGTTCCATAATCTGCTGCAGTGTCGACGACTTTCGTAACTTTGGGCTTTTTTCTAATATCTTTACCATACTCGTAAAATCGCATACTTTGCGCATGTGTTTGATTCATCGGATCACTCTACCGTTTCTGTGGAAAATAACAACTCGTCAAGCATATATTTTTAAGATAAAATTCTAATTTAGCTGAATAGTGGTAGAAACTGTGAAATTGGTTTTTCTGTTTTAAGGATAATAATATTAATGTAGTTTTTAATATTGTCTCTGATATTTGACTTTTGCGACATGGCAGAATTTGCACAAGAGAACAGTATCGGAAAACATAAGTATGACAATAGTAAATTTATATTTTCCTTACTCTCTGGGATGTTGCAATCTCGTGGAATATAATATATGTGCAAATAATTTAAGAAATTCTGACCTTTTAAACTTATTACGAATATAAATATTCGGAACTCATTTGCTTCAATTTAAAACTACACTGGAGTAGACAGAGGTGGAACACGGTTATGTATGTGTTCTTTAGCTAAACAGAAGATTTTCTACCTTTTGTGTAATGTTGCATGTTCTGGGTATACAAGTATAGTTCAGACACTTATTGTTTTTAATCATAATAATTAATTAAGTATAACCTATACGATATCGTGAGGCCTGTAAGCATGTATGTCCTCCGTTAAGTTATTTAGTCATCCTATAACAACCGAAACATGTCGGAGTATATGTGCAAAACAGACGTTTCAGTACACTTCTGCACTTAAAGTTGTGAATAGAACGGAATACTAATATATTATATTATATTATGCCCACCAAGATCATATTTGGCTTATATTTTTAAATTTTTTTGTTTTTTTTTTTAACTTGAAAGGAAAAACGTTTTTGATGAATTGAAATTTTCTTACGACTGAGATTGCGGTTTGAGGAATTATAAAAATAGGATTTTAGCTCAGTAGAGTGTGATAAACAACATAGGACTGAATTTAGTGGTGTGGTTGATTAATTGTACAAATATTATGTTAGCTTGCATTTTTCGCGTCATATTTGGTATAGGCCTACACCAATTTTCTAGATTCGGCTCAGTTTTTTGTGGTCTTTTGGTTATACTAGCCTCCTTACAACAGAGTGTTGTAGAGTTTAGTTTCAATTGCCACTCTAATACAATTATGTACTAGGTGTTGCAAATGATTCATGACCATTCACTGATGATTTATTATGAGAGATAACCAACAAGTGCGTATACTAGTATGTGGATTTGTTATATTATAAGCAGCGTAGGCTTCTACATGTTTCGGCCACCAACTGTAGCCATCTGCATGGAGGTGTTTTTTGAAGGAATATTACATAGAAAGTTAAAATAATTGACAAATATAAAATGTCCAGCTTAATTTCAAATTTTATATTTGTAAATGTTTTATTCTCTATGTTAAGTTTAACTTAATATGTGTTAAATTTAACTTAACACTTTATAATCGTAAATTGTTTGTCTTTAATGAGTATTGCATAGAAGGTTTAAAAATTTATAATCATGTTAATTTAACATTTTTTAGTTGTAATTTTTTTTTATCTATGAAGGAATATTACATAGAACGTTAAAAATGTAAAATCATATAAGTTTTTTTAACTTAAAATTTTATAATTGCAAAATGTTTGTTTTTGAAGGGCTAGTACATAGAAATTAAAACAATTTAAAATCATAAAACTTTAAGTTTACTTAACATAAAGAATATTACATAGAAGGCTACAAACATTCACAACCATAAAATATTAATTTTAACTAAACATTCTATAATTGTAAATTGTTTACCTTTGAATGAATATTACATAGAACGTTAAATCTATTTACAATCATAAATTTTAAGTTTATCAACATTTCATATTTGTAAATTGTTTTAAACTGCCGTGTAATTTTCCTTCAATGAACACCTCCCTGAAGATGGCCACAATAGGTGGCCAAAACATGTAGGAGCCTACACTGATTATAATGTAACAAATTTACATATTGCGCTATGCATTTGTTGGTTATTGGTTATAATGTATCACGCATGTCTGTGTAATGATAACAGATTACTTAAAAATCGAAGGAAATGAAACACTCATAAAGTGTAAAAAGAATAAGAAATACCTCTCATACACTGGTCAGTGTAAAGATGTAACATTCGCAAATTCGAAATATTGACGCAACAATCACCACTGGCACATATATTTATATTTAAATTGCAAGGATTCGGATATTGTTTTAAAGCCTCAGACTAAAAAGACGACTTATCAGATATAACGAAATTAGCTGAGTTTTGAGTTCTAAATTGCCGCAGGATCTCCATAGAACAGTTATTAATTTAATGGATGGTAATTGAGCGGGTCTCAGAAATGAATAAATGACATCGTCCTGCCGAAGGAAGTTATTAATATTCAACTAATTTAGCTCGTTCTTTAATAACATTTACTACACAGATTCGGTAACATTCGTCATTTTAAGTTATGAAAGCTGAACAAACCGAAAATATAGTGTCTTCAAATTATTTTACCAGTGACCGAGGGGTTCGTAACTCACCTACGAAGCTTTTGTATTCGTTGAGCGGAAAGCTTATACATTGGCTGCCCATATGGAAGAAAGAGATCGTTTAGATATCTTTGTAAACCAAACAATTTGCAGACTAACGCGTACGAGTATGCTACATACATATGCTCCCTCTTTTTATTGATATACGTAAGGTTTCGAATCTAACTGTGCTTCCTTCATCAGATTGAAGAGCGAAATTGAATCCATTGGCGAATTTTAACCCATTAGGATTGTTTAAATGTCATCCCTCTTGTAGCTTCACAAAATGTACCAATTAGACTAAGTACCATAATCGTACCTGATGACGGGAATAGACAGAGCTTCGGAAAATTATGAAACAATATATAAGGATATTTTCCTGCTCCAGGACCATTTGGAAGTCTCTGGACCCTGCGCAATGCATAAATATGTTTTTGATAAAACAAGTTTTGCTCCTTCATGAAAATTTAATTATGATGCCCAAATTAATGTTACGTAATTACTTTTTCTATCAAAATAAAATTAATATAGTCGTTTATTATTATTATTATTATTTATGTCCAGGATTGGTATTGTGTTTCAAAAACTGAAGGACGTCAATGAAAGGCGTGTCACCGTTTCCCTGTTTCTGACGCATTTTTTTAAAAGAAATACACAAGTATTCATTGGCGAGCATAACATTATGAATGAAACAGGCTTATATTAACTATTATGAGAACATGCTTCAGTCTGAAATATTAAGGAGGATGATGGAGCTCACCAATCGTAAAGTTTGTCACTCCCAACTCTCAGAAGTCCTTAAGATTCTTCACAAGTAAAGGAATCCCATCGCAACTTATTTATTAGTCACCAAATTTTATTCAACTTTCGAAATTCTGAGATCACTATAATTTTATCCCTCGTTCCGATAGAACAGCATAATATTTGTTCAAAAACGTTCACGGTCAGCATGTGTAAGTTCGACGGACTACCGGGTGCCAAGCCTGAAATAATATTGACGGTCAATCACTACATATGTCAGATTCGTTACCAACTTATAAGTTAACAAAAAATGTATTTCTTTCAGACCTGAACTTTATATTGCAATTTGTATTTCTTTCCCATTTGGTTTCGTTTCTCTTCAATCTGACAAAACTGTTTAAGAAATTTTCCTACATTTTATATAGATGGGGATTTTGGTGCATTTAATATATATTCTATGATTAAGCATCGGAAAGGATGCTCCGAAGGTCTCTGGTTGGTTACCATCAGTTCACTACGAAATACAGCGAACTAGTAAGTCTTAAAATATCTCTATTAACTGAAAAATTATACCTAATGTCGAACAAAATCAATTTTTATTAGAGGAAAGAAGATGTCCTTGTTGTTTCTTGCTCTAGATTCAGAATTTATATCAGTACTAAGCAAATGTAAGGGTTCTGTGTTCAGACGTCGCGTTGAGTGGTTCGAACGTAAGTTTGGTTCTTTATACGAAAACTGTGCGAAAATAGTGTCTTCAAGAGTTTTGATTTATGAAGAGGAGGTGTCACTTTAGGCATATACGTATGCTTCCAGCATATTTGTAATATGCTTCCAGTATATTTATACGTACGCTTTCAAAACGTGTATGCATATGTTTTCCGCATATTTTTATGTATGTTTTCAGCATATTTATATGTATGCTTTCATTATATTTATATATTTGCTTTATAGCCTATTTATACATACGTTTTCAGTACATTTATACGATAGGTGCTACAAACCAGTATAATCGTTTAACTGCCCGTCAAATAAAAAAGATGGACAACCCCTCTTTTTGAATAGTGACGAAACATATTCATTACGGTTCCTAAACCAGAATTTGTTTAACTTTATGGCTGCAGTTTCATATATAACTGTGATAATTTCATTTCGAATTAATATAATATATTTATACCTTTTTTGGTTTAGTTTGAATTTATCATTTCTGTATGCAAAATTCAACAATACATATTAAATGATATCACAAAGATTCCCCCTAGGCGTTATTACTGTGTTCTTCATTTGAGGCACATGTTTCTTTCAATTCCATCTAATTCAGAAATACATGCAGTTTTGTGATTCTGTAAAGCTACAAAAATAACCTTCCTTATTGACATTCCATCTCGAAAATTAAGAAACTTCTACCCTTGTAATGTGTTAATCGACCTAAAATACTGAGTAAAGGAGGATCTGGTTTTGAATGTCGGATTGAAGACAGCCTAGTTTGATTTATAGAATACGTCTTTTCAGGAAGCTGTTAGAATATAAGATTAAAGCAGACCACGACTGCTTCCTTTCATATTATTCTAAACTTTGCATTCACTTTCACCTTACCGTTCTACGGTCACGTGTAACGTAAACACTTGATGAACTTCTTACATAACCACAAAATGATCAGTCCAGTACTTCGTTTCCCATCCCGCACTTTTCTGCACCGTTGACAAACATAATTCCTGGCTGTTCGCCCTTCACTCTTTCATTCTCCTGTGCACGTTTTCTATACATACCGGTTCGGATTTATTTTTGCGATTGAACAAAAATTTCTAATGACACCTCCGATATTGCCCAAAACAAGATTTGCCATTCACACTTCACCTGCAGTAGTTTCCGTCAGGTTATGTTCATGCTAAATTCAATTACTATTAAAATCGCCTCACCAGTTTTTGTCAAAAATTTTTCGCACTTATGACGGTCAGGTAATTCTCTATTTACCATAGTCTCAACTCATTACAGTTAGTCTTTCAACATGAAATGCCTAAAACATTCGTAACATATATATATATATATATATATATATATATATGCAGCTGTCTACTTGTAATTTCACAAATTACTTATTATAAACCCGGATGAAACAACTTTTTATGCAACGTAAAGTAAGAGTATTTGTGAAGTTTCAGAGAAACAGACTAGGTTCATAATTTATACAAATACTAATTGACAAAATTATAGAACTGATAAATGTATGTAAACATACAATTATTTAATATATTTATGTGATGTATATTTGACAATTACAAGGATAGGAACCGTCTGTGCATTTAGTTAAACTCGTCGAACGCTTGATCGTTATTGAAAAGCTCAATAAATTCGCTCCTTTTATGAAATTTCAAATTTCATCAGCATGTGTTACAAAATCCCACTACCGGGCCCTGTTCACTGCCTGTTCAATCAGATCCACAATTTCGCTTCTCGTCTCTAAGAAAAAGTAAAAGTAAACTTGTCTCTATGCACATCATAAAACCATATCCAACTCTACTCATCCTTATCATCTGCAGCATCAGACAGAAATGAGCGGTCAGCTTTACGTCGCATCCGCTTTATCTCTGAAGAAAAAACTGCCGTACAAAATTGATTAGTAGCTTTGGTGAACCCCAGAGCTGGTTTGGAGGTCTAAAAAAGGGATGAATCGATTGCTGCTACTAGGAATGAAACCCGGACTCCTAGCACGTCCAGCAAATTGTCAAATCACTGCTCCTAATACGGTACTCCGGCAACTAGCTCTGTAATCCATTTTAATTTGCCTCCTTTATTATGCTTAACTCTTCAAGATGATCCCTTGCGTCGGCTTTTCTGACCGTGCTTCTAAACGCACTTCACATTCATATCACGCGCGCTGCCTAAATACCTCACCTCTTTCATCATCGCATTTTCATTCAATCAGTCTTACTCATGCAGCAGAACCTGTAAGAAGTTTATCTTTCCCCATTTGACTGGTAAATTCCAAACAGTTCGTGTACAATTAAATGTTAGGTCCGCTATATTTTTCCATCTACACCTAAGCCCAGGTTTTCCCAGTGCAATTTTCATTTAGTCTCCCGGACCGAAATTTTTGGCATAACAAACATCTATTCCGTGTCCAATAGTGACCACGTACAAGTCAAACGTCTTTAAATTATCAACGTAGGTACTTCGTGTTAGGTTCACACATCGTTACTGACGGCAACAACATAGGATATATAAAGATTCTGGCCTCTTAATTTTCTTCATTCTTTGAAGCTTTGAACCTAACGTAGTGTAATATCTCTGCGTTGATTTCGTCCCCACATCTGAAATACCTACGTTTCTTTGTAAGATGAATTAAATTTTAGAACAATCTTGATATGACAAATAGTATTGCATGCTTTAAATGCATTGTACCAAATAAAAAATAAATTTTGGTATATTTATATATAGTCACAGCAGGACTCCTCTATCTGCACATGTTTTTTCTTTAAATTCAGTTAATCAGATCAGCAAATAATAATAATAATAATAATAATAATGTTACCTTACTCCCTGTGGTGACAGATCAACCACCAAGGTTCTGGTGACGAAAAAATAAGCAACTTGTTTCTTCTGTTCCATTTAAATCTTAAGGAAACTGAGACGAAGCGCACACGAAAAAAAAAACTGGTTTCAAGCTATCAGCTTTAGGCAAAGTGAAAGTGTAGTTGCATGAGTCTAGTGTTTAGAATTCCGACATAAAAAATCAAAATTCTCACATTGAGTTTCAAGCAAAAATTTGTAGTTTCTTGGTTCTCGGAGTAAGCATCTAGGTTGGAAATAAAAAAAATTTGATTTCTTGTAATTCTGCTTTAAGTTTTTTCAGGTTTTTTATACAGTGCATTGTAACACAATTATGTAAAATAAACCAACAAATGCACGCTTTTCAGATTAATGTTTTAATTCACTTTTTGGTGTGTTCTACATGTTTCGAACATTATTTTTTCATCATCAAAAAGACCATTGTAACATGCAGTTTTGTTTGGCATGTGGAAGGATGTACTCCATCGACCACATCCTTCCACCTGCTAGATTGCTTACGTAAATGTATGAAAAACATACCATACAAAACTGCATGTACAAATGGTCTTCCTGATGATGAACAAATGATGTTCGAAACATGTAGTAGACGCCAAGAAGTTAATTAGAATATTAATTTGAAAATTGTGCATGTGTTGTTTTGCGTTACATAATCTGCTTTATATGTCGCGATACAGTTACTTGAAACTAGTTCCTTTCGGTGCTCACCCCGCCTAAGTCTCTGTAGAAGACCCTCACACTATTGGAAATATTTCGACGTGTATTATAATAGTTTCACCATAAATATTTATAATTTTCTGTAGTTACATGATTTTCTAACCTCATTTTCCTAACAACTGCCCTCACGAGTTCAATATGTCGACTGCGTTATGGCTGTCCAAATTGTATTCAAATAAAGGCGAAATCGCTCAGAGAGATTCCGGAAATTTTACTTAATTTTTCTTCATGCTTAACTCATCGTCTGTCAGCGACACTAAATACAGCTGTTATTGTGTAGGACTAGCATGGACGGCGTGATAGTTGAGACCGTGCCTCGACAGGGGTCTTATGACATCGTGGCCAGCACAGTGATGCCGGAAAGTGACCTGCAAACCCCAACAGTATTCGCCTGCGAGCTGCATATACCTGAGGCGCAGTACTCCGTCAGTAAGAGCGTAGTCTACTACCCAGGTAAAGGACATAGACCACTTCATATTACGTTTCATATCCTTTTACTATACGTCAGAAGCGCAAGTCAATAACAATCAAAGTACGACATTCACACTTGTCTCAACCATTTACTCAAATCATCAAACCCCAACCTGTTTCAACATACAAGCTATAACCAGGTCTCTCCCAAACACATGTAACTATAAAATGTTTATAATACGTTACACATTCAAGTTCTAGAAGTAAGTGAATTAGTCTTACAACCATTTCATTATTCAGAATAGTCTTGCACGTAAAATATCATTATGGACTCGGGGTATATTCCAGAGTTAAAATACATGAAAATTTATGATCGAACATAAAAATGATCCTTTTTTACCACTTTTAATATTATGGACTCCTTTAGTATCCCCTGTTCGTTACGTTATCAAGGCAGACACCAGGTATGTGAGTAATGAGACCTCTGTAATTAGTCCATTCAGATCTATTTCCAGTCTCCGTGGCGTGTGCTGGCTGTCCCTCTGGGAGAGTTTGTGTATTTTGACACAGCAGACCGCAGTGGGCCAGGGCCTCCTCACTCACGAGGTTTCTAGACCACACACAACGACTCACCACAGTCGGTAGGAATTCTCTAGACGGGTCGAAGAGACCTCTATACCTGACAACACACAACAATCACAACAGACAGACAACCATGACTCCGGTGGGATTCGAACCCACAAACTCAGCAAGCGAGCAGCAGCAGACCTACGCCTTAGGCCGCGCGGCCACTGGTACCGGCCCCTCTGGGAGAGTGGGATGACGTAATTTTGAAGGGGCAGCACACTACATTAATTCCTTACCGCCAGCCACCACACTTCCATTCGATCATAGGCCTTATAAGGTCATCCCATACTTTACAGTATTACATGCTATGTAAAATTTATGAACGTCCCGTTACATCGTCTTCATTAATCAGTTTTTGCATCCCTAACAACTACTTCCAAATATCTTCATCAGCATGTTGTCCTTTTAAGCTCTTCCAATCGTTGTCCTGCACTCAAGTGTGTCAGACAGACACAAAACGACAAGCAAATTTGTTACAAATTTGTTTATATTTTTCATATGACCCTGGAAACTACAAATTTTGAAGTTGAATGTTAACATATCATCATACGTGGATAAAATGGAGAAACAGAAAAAGTACCCACCCACAACAATGTTGTTTATATTAAACTTCATTTTAAAACTACCGGCTGCTGGTACTGAAGACAGATGTTACCTGCACTCCCTTTACCTGCCAGCATATCCGAGACGGTATGAGGCTCCTATCACCATCTCTTCGCCCCCTCCATTTAACCATTGTTATGGTATTCTATCAAAGCATCGATGACGAAAAAAGCCTAGGTAATTGGGAAACGTATTTGGAATATGTAGCGTGGAAGATTTTGGTAAATTTTGTAGCAGGTCACTTTTTCCCAGTCCATTGCTAACAATAGATGTACTTGTACAACAACTGACTTGTTCCACATCCTTGTACCAAAACGGATCTATGGAATGTCAATAAATTCTATTTTATTCTATTCTTCCCATCTAAACCGAGATTCGGCCGTTCCAAAAGCAAGGACCACTGTTCTTGCAGTCAAATATTAATTAGCTTTAACATCAGGCTCTTAATGGTGCTGCTTCTTATATGGTTGTTACAGTCGTGGACGTGAAATTAGCAGCCTCAGTCTGTGCCGCCTTTCTCATAGTGCAACACAAATATGCCAAAGGGCGATTATCGACTTTACATTTCCTTGTCCTATAAGTAATTAAAGGGCATCGCACTGAACCATGCAGTATAAGTTCCGTTACCACACAATCATTAATTCTGACGAAAGAGCCCATCAAAAATACCCCTCTTCATTTTAGCACCGGAATGATATCAGCATTCCTTGGGGCCCATTCCTATTTGTCCGAAGGTAACTAACTCCATGGGAAAAATAAAAGGAAGTTCGTTTCAAAGTTTTTACGTAGCGTGAAATGTAATTACACTGTCGACAAAACCCGTCGCTGGACTTTGTCCAGAATTTAGCCAACTATTTGTCAAAACATCTCTTTCTTTAAACTCTACAATGGCTGTTTAAACCAAGTGCTAACGATATTATTACTTGATACATCAACTTTGGCCCTTGTCACACAGATTATTTATGCATTTTATGTGATTCCTACAAAAGCAGCAGTTGTAGCCCAATGAATCATAAACAAGATATCTTTTTAGTTGAGAATGACTGTGTTATCTGTATTATAGGAAACTAAATTTCATACATAATACAGATTAATGTCAATAATTAAATGGCTAATCAGTTTTGGAAAATTCTTATCTAGGTCTAGATTTCGCAGCTGCTATCTACCCTTCGTGTAGTGGGCCGGGGAGCTCAGTCGGTATAGCGACTGACTACGGGCTGGACGGTCCGGAATCGAATCCCGATGGGGACGAGATTTGTCCGCCCGTCAAGACCGGCCCTGGGGCCCACCCAGCCTCCTGCACAATGGGTACCAGGTCTTTCACGGGGGTAAAGTGAGGCCGGGGCCTGCTGCTGACCACTCACCCCTTTCTAGTGCCGCGATCATGGAAGAGTAGAGCTATACCTCTACCCACCCTATGGGCCACATCGGGCCTGTAACGGTATCACTGCACCTTTACCTTTATCTACCCTTCGTGTTGTTCTGCTCATACTTAAAACGTAAGTCTTACTTTCCTACCCCCGCCTATCTTAACAAACTTAGTTGATTGGCCAGTTGTTCATAATACTTGCTAAATAACAAAATTGCCACATTTATCCCTGAGATTTCATTTTGTTTTATACTTCACTAATACGCTTCCAAAATCTCATATAAGAGTAGATGGAGGACAAGATTTGGTACAGTGAATAGACAAGAATTACGAATGCGAACTGCGCTCTTCTGAACTGTTACACAGTGTATAGTGGTAATTAATGACAGATGTTTCGGGACCGATCGGTAGTCACGAAACGTCGGTCAGGAATTACCACTACACGTTGCATAATAGCCCAGAAGAGTGCAGTTCTCATCTGCTTTGTGGCGGAAGCCTGAAATCACGCACTGTGTATGAGTTGCAATAGACTGAATACAGCTTACACAAACAGACAATTGCTCCACACGATGACGAGAGTGGTGTCAACAATATCCTGCAGAATCTGACGTTCAGGTGACCGTGCATCGTGATAAATTCGTATAATAAAACCAACTAGATGCACTAATTCCTCAAATTTATTTTTGGAATAAAACTCTACATGTTTCGGACAGTTCCTCTGTCCATCATCAGGAGTTTTTCACTGTACGCACAGCAATGGTGTATGTCATACAGGTTGCTGACAGCTTGGGCGCAGGAACTGTCCGAAACATGTAGAGTTTTATTCCAAAAATTGAGAAATTAGTGCATCTTGTTGGTTTTATTATAATAATTTATCACGATGCACGGTCACCTGAACGTCAAATACACTAACACATATGATCTAATAAGCCTGCAACATGTTTCGATTTTCTTTATGTCATCTTCAGGGAGTTTATACCAAACAAGCTTATATAAAACACCGATTAATTGTAAAATAGATTACATTTTTAAGTCCTTAAATTGCAGATATTTTACTATATTGAAGTTGTTGGAATTATCTATTAAATTGTTTTTTAATCCGCTGATAAGAATATTATTAAAACCGTTGATTCCCAACAGGCAAAGGTTACACATCGTTACAGAAATATAACGGAGAAGCCGTATAAAACTAATGCCTCAAATAGTTTAACAAATGTGCAAACCTTACCACCTTGCACCGAATTATGTTCATGTCAAGGTGAAGGGAACCAAACGCCGGTCCCGTAAGAGCCTTGATGTGACCAATAGGTTTTGCGAAAACAATAAATCGAATTTTTATTTGAAACAATGGTTATTCGAATATTTGTAATTACATTTCCATTTATCATTATCATATTACTTTCCAGAACACTTGTAAATATGTAATGCTGTGATTTTCAGACCACTTGGAAACATTAAAATCTACTATGAAGTTTATTATCTTACAGTCCAAAGAACTAAAAATTGAACGTAACTGATAAATCATCTGTGTTGTATATATGCTTGTTTTTACCTAAGAAGCCCTGAGGATGATCTCAAGAATATCGAAATTCCGCTAACAATTTACGCCCCCCTCCCGCCCAAAATAATGCTTTCTTTGCAGAAACACTGTGAAGAATGCCCCTTCCTTTTTAAGCCTTTAACATTTTGCGTTGTGCCATAAAGACCTTGCGAGCAAGCTGTCAGCAAACCTGTATGACATATACCATTGCTGTGTGTACAGTGAAAAACTCCTGATGATGGACAGAGGAACTGTCCCAAACATATAGAATTTTATTCCAAAAATAAATTTGATAAATTAGTGCATCTAGTTGGTTTTATTATAAGAATATCCTGCAGTTTAGTATAATCTCGAGACACCTCGCCTAAACATACGTCAAGCGTGTATTTAAATGAGACTTGCAATAAAGAGACGAGCTGTATAATTGCTTTATTGACACGGCGTATACTTTGTAAATATTTTTAACTCTCTGATCATAAACATGGGTGATTTTGTGTTATTTCCGGTAATCATAATAATAGACAATCCTGCAGTAATTCGCGCTATCACAGAGTGATTTACATTGCTGGAAAAAGAAAAATATTTGAAAATTAATGACAATTTATTTTTCGAATGTCGATATTTGTCACGTGCCACGTGATCACAAACTCTTATTTGCGTTTCTGTACAAAGTGTGGACACACCAAAATATGCAAATGCATGTAACAGGCGGTGAGCCATGCTGAAATTTATATAAAGACGTAATTCAATTTTTAAATCATTAAGCTTATAATTATATTAATGACTTATTAATAACACAGTCATTCTAAACCATTTTGCTATAAAAACAATAACTGTTTTTTCCTAAAATTATTACAATTTTCGACGCGATTCGGTCACAATTAGGCACTTAAAATTGAAAAAAATGGGCTTTATACATGATTTAAATTACAGTCCTCTGGACACAGCTGTTGCTCACGGCTTTAATGTGGTTACTTTAATGCAATTAAAATTATCTTAATGTAGCTTAAATAGTTTAAAATATTTTATCTATGGTTGTTTATTATTTGTGTACATTGGTACGACTTGCCTACAAGAGTGTATTTAAAGTGTAATTGAAGTCCTTTTACTGTTTCATATATGAAAAAATTAAAATTTTTCTTTTTTCACTTTACCGTAGGTTAAAACTGAGTTGGCATTCTTTACTTTACTTAATTTTAAATTCATCCGTATAACTTTGTTTTGACAAACTTGGGTACTTAAATCTTACGGAAATTTATTATTTTGGTAATGTTTATATTGACGTAGACATAACGTACTGAGAATTAAATTATATTCAAGTATTACTTTTGATCGCTTTGTTTGCTTGTTTATCTTATTTGTCGAAGTGATAAGTTTGGCTTATTAGATTATATTTATATTAACCCTTTAAATGCCGAGTTAAATCCCATCTACCATATGTTGGCATTTTTAAGAGCTCACCATATTTTCCACCATAGCGGGTTAAGGGTTAATATCCGGTGTAATTCGTACTGTACAGTAAGTCTATATAGGAATTATCACAATAATTTAATAAAAATAATTAAATATAGTAGTACAAAAAGTGTACTTAAAATATTTTATCATTATTATCCCTGCTTGTGATTAATGCGAAGTCGACATAGTGACTAGGTTAGCGTAAGTGGAGCTTATAAAGCTGTGTTTAGGCTTGCCATCTATAGGTTTAATTATCTATTATTGTATTTAAAAGCTAAATAACACCAACCATTCATTTGTCATTTACTTGATTTTCTCTCCTTGTTTCAAGGTATACGTAATATTTGTCTAAGGTGTTCATATGACGAATATTCTTTATCATGTGCGGGATATTCATAATTTTATCGATGGTCTCAACGCGTTTGAAAAAATGAGTTCCCATTCCACGGCTTAATAAGTGAAAGCACATCATAACCTTGACCAGCAAACAAGCTATTTTCATAATAAAACACGAAGGCTCCACATAAGTTATACAAAAGTCCGTTATTGAACGCGATCCACTGTCACTTTCAAGCATCGTCTCCCCTTCAAAACTGTTGACGTCTCTCAATTATAGGACTGTTATCTCGTTTTATGCTCCATTTTTCATTTTATTTCTAAAATATAATTCTGCTCAATTGTTGCATATCCATCTTACCCAGGTGTGCAGTTTGTAGCATTTGCTTACATTTTTATCGGTTTAAGTGTTGTAATGTTACTGAATTCTTCGTTGTTTATCCCGACGTACCAAACATTTTCCCTTACTTTTTCTTTCTTGGGTCTGAGTAAGTTTACCCCATAACCTAAAATTTATAATTAAAATGATACTATTGTCACACACGCAACTCGTTATCAATGCATACAGAGTGGGGTGGGCTGTAGTTAGGCTTTGAATTACAAATGGATTAGCCTTTCATACTCGTGAATTTTGTATATTTTCAAAACAGCGAGTGTAAAATATTATTCATGTATCGTGCAAAATGTGAATTAAAAACACGTTTATAATGGCACATGTTTTGTGTGACGCGACCTTCCACGAAGTTGTAAATAATTTCAATAATAATATTGTTATGCTAAATGAAACCTATAACATTACGAACAAGAGTGGAAAAATTGAGTACACGTGTTTTGCAAATGTGTTTTTTTGTAATAGACCTCTATTTGATATCCATTTATTGCATATAAATATATTTATGTTTCTACGTTATTTCAGTTGCAGAGTTAATTATACCACGTGTATCACTCTGCATGCAGGACAGTAACATAGCACCGAGATGGAAAGTGTGGTAGAATTCAAATATTCGTGAATTATAGAAAAAAAATCAAAATTACTTTCATGAAAAAATTAAGATCAAAATGAAGTCAGAAATGTTTGTGATAATTCGGTGGAGAATTTTGTCTTTCATTTTGCTATCCAAAAATTTAAAGTTTGAAATATACCGTACAGAACTATAATCCCGCTGTTTTGTAAATAGGAGTGACACTTGGTCTCTAACACTGAGGGAAAACGTAGGGTGAGGGTGTTTGAGAGTAGGGTGCTGAGGATGCTGTTTGGGCTTAGGGGGACGAGCTACGGGGGAGAAGGGAAGATTTCTTTATGAGAGATTTTATGATATTTATTCCTCACCAAATATTCTAGTGATAAAATCAAGAAGAAAGAGATGGGCGAGTTATGTGGCGTGCATGGGGAGAGGAAAGTTGTCTACAACATTTTGGTGGCGAAATACGATGGAAAGGAGCTCTTTCGAAAACTTAGGCATGGATGGGGGTTTATAATATCAAATAGATTTTCAAGAGGTTGTATAGTGACATGGACCGAATTGATCTGACTCAGGCCAGGGACAGGTGGCGGGCTGTTGTGAATGTAGTAATGAATTTCTGGGTTCCATATACTGCTAGGAATTTCGTCACTGAAGACCTAATAGCTTCTCACCAAGGACTTTGTTCCATGTAGCTAGTGAGTGAGTGAGTCAGTTAGTTAGTTAGATATACAAAAACGCGCGCAGTCGTACATTATGTTATGTATTGCGTTATGCTATGTGCAAAATTTCTGTAGTAGGAGAAGCTATTTTTTTTAATGTCACAGTTTGAATTTAATTTGATAAGTCTGCTTCCTTGGGCAGCAAATAAAAGAATGTGTCTAATAAATTTTAATTTCTGCTTCTTTCACTACCGACTTTAATCGAAATCAATTCAGTGGATCCTAAAATAGAACATGCACATTGAAGGATATTATTCCTCTTCGTTTGATGGCATTATGATAATGTATAAAAGTTAAGGCTATACAGAAAACGGAGCATGAACTGCAGTACTTAATAATTTTGAAGTATCAGGTTCTACTTTCCAACACAATATCGTCTACCCAGAAAAACTGTCTTTGTGTACTCATTCCGTCTGTCGAGCTACAAGCTGTACAGACATTTAAATTATGTTAAGCAAGCATTCTTACGAATTATTATTCTTCTCAGCAATAACATTATTGTCAAATAGATGTAGATCCCAGTTTCGCACAGCGATGACCGGGATATGAAGCCACATATATTAGCCAGTCTTTACCTGCAGTTTGCACAATTGTGCAGCTTCCATTTGAATTCGGTACGTGTCTCTGAAACTTTAATAATCTTCTTATAGAATACGCGACGTGCTACAGAAAGTAGTGATATTAATACTCAGAAATGTGTCGTGGTACAGGTTTCCATATCGATTTGTCTTTCTTTTCCTCGTAAATACAATCTGTACTTGTGTACAAGCGTTACAGCGAACTGCGTTGTCTTGCAGTATGGAAATAGACTCTTGTAGATCTGACGTTACGGAATTATAACTTATCAAACTATTTTGCCTTCTATAAAGTGAAAGGATCACCTATTCATCTTTCATGATCCTCGTACTATCGCATTGTACGACCTGTACAGTTGGAAAACAGCCATAAAATTATCAAACGTATTTTGATATGTGAGCAACATTTACCACAATGCAATTCGTGGTACCAAAGCTAATTGTCGAACAATAAAATACCCAATTTTTAAAATTTGTATTGCAAAGAATGTCGAAGATTTTTATGAAGTCCAGAGAAGAAGTGGCGTCTAGGAAAGTTTAGAATTCACCGAGCACGTTGAGTGCCTTATGAATGAAGACAGGTATTTATGCATGTCATTGTAAATAAAGCAACATCATGTAATTATTAATGGATTATAAAGAGCGTGTATTTTAATTAATGTGATTGATACTTTGAAATTTTACATTATCTCAGACTGAAAACATCAAAATATTTCGACGTAAGAATTTTCTATGTCTTCAGATGGAAACTGTATAGGGTGTACCTAATAAATTTGGACTTCTAGCAAGCTTAATAAGTTTATAATTCGCTGATGCCTATTCTAAATTACAAAGCTGATTACAACTATGATTTTTATATCGCTTCTAATACAGGGTTATAATATTAAAAATTATAGCTCAATAAAATGGAGAGAAAGCAGCTACACGACCTTGTAATATAATATTAAACAGCGTACTTCAGCACAACCACTTTATTACTCAAGGAAGTTGCATAGGCTACATGTTTCGACTATAAATAGTCATCTTCAGGCCTATTTTTGTCATTTAAGTCACAAGATGCTATGCACACTTTAGGATCCCATCGTGTTTACACCCATGGAATAAATAAAATTTAATCATTTATCTCAAAGAGTGTGACGTTACCTTGTAATGTCAGAGAGAGGGAGATACACTCCCAGGATAAGCGAAAAGCGAAATCTCTATACATTTCAAATTCCGTTTCAGACCTTAACTAGGAATCCGAACTTAGTCAACTTTGTACACTACAATAGGGCATTTGTAATTGTTGTAAGAGGAAGTTTTCGCCTGTATTTACGTAATATCTTTAGAGTGTATAGCCCAGAAGCTTATGGCTGTATTTGCTTCATTCAAAAGGACAATATAGGAAGCTGTCCAATAAATAAAAAAAGAATTATTCCAAAATATTTCGAAAACTTTAAGTAAAACCACAAAGAATTTGAATGACAATGGCTTCAATTTTCACAATATGTAACAAATATTTTGCTTCTTGACTTGGAAGATGCTAAATGTTTAACCAGCAGATTGCTGCCAGGAACTGAGAGGCCACCGCAAATACTGCAGCTTACTTTACACAACTACATACTCTCCGCCACACACACACACACACACACACACACACACACACACACTGAAACTGTCACAAACTTGTACGCCGTCCGACGTAATGTGGCCTGGTACACCGTCACGTTTCTTTGGTTTTCGAAGTGGTCTTGTTACACGTCAACATACGTCAGTTTGCGCTCACTTGTGTATTCATTCACAAAAGCTAACACGCGTGTATCGTGTTAAAATAGGCCAGGCTTCGAGACAGAGCATACTCATTAATCTCTCAAACTAAATACATAGCTTAGGATCTTGTTTTAGAATTTCGCAGCCCCTGACAGAGTGATCTCGTATCAATCATCTGTCAACGTGCTTGAAGTTTAAATATCAGTTTAACCACGGGATACACAACATCGCTTGTTTTGCAAGATAACAAACCGTAACTAATTGAATAATTCTGCTTTCTGTGTTGTAGAATAGAAATATCAAATTTTGGTACAATGATAACTGGCATTAAACCCCAATAATTATAGTCATCCAAAAACACTTACTTGGCAAAGAAATTTAACATAAAGTGTACACTGTTCATTAAGATTTGTATTGGCTTCAAAATCTTTTATTTTCATAAATTAACTGCGAGCATTTCTTCACTTATGCATTCAGTAAAAGGAGGGACATTAAAACAGAACGCTAGGGGAGAAAATGCTGGCGTAAACAAAAGAAGTAACGGTAGGCTGGAAAAAAAGTAGGTTAATAATTTTATGAATATTAATTTAGTGATCAAATGTCGGCGAATGGGGCAGATAGGCACTTGTAAAATTTGGAGAGGTGTGAATTAAACTAGAATTTTAGTTGGAAAACCTAACCGGAGAAGACTACTTGGAAGGCCGCAACCGGAAGACAGTATTAAAATGGATCCGAAGGAAATAGTTTACAAGAATGCGTGTGGCTGTGTGGCTTATGTGGCTTACGTTTACCTACTATTCACACACATTCACATTTTATTATTTTATTTTATTTGCTTTCCTTATTTTCCACCAACGTAATACAGGTCACACAAATTTAGCCGTTCTTGTTTGCGGTACCCTAAATAATATTATGTTGATAAAGGCTATACTTAAATTAATGAGATTTGCAGCGTATAATTTTGTTCCCAATCCTGTTACTAACTCGCCCATAGGTACAAATAATTTAACGCCGTATTTTCAAAAGCCAAATATTTACTTATATATATATAACGAAAAGATATATGGATTTTGCTACATGAATTTCCGTAGCGTAATAAAGCGACTTTTATATGTATGTGTATACTGTTGTACATTTCCATCGTTGTGTGGTTAGATTAAGTTTAATTACAATCAGCAGTCCACTTAATCTGAATAATCAAATCAGTGATTGCAAATTTACGTACATTCGGATTTTAGCAGTACGGTATTGTAAATATCTGTTAATTTAAGTTTTATGACTATAAACAAATATTTTCATTGATATACATTTACGGTCGGAGTTTATATTTACAGTTTCTGAGACGTTACTTTGAAACAGCAGTAGTCTGAAATATTATGCGGCAGGCTATGCAGGGTTATGCTAACAACAATGACATTGGTTAATTAAGAAAAAGTGATATTTTTTAATGTTATCAATTGTTTGCAACAACTTTTATGTGCTGTGATTTTATGGCTTTCAAAACAGCTCGTGCGTATTTGTTTTCTTTAGGTCAAACAAAATTTCATAGTGGAATTATTAGTAGCATTGAACTCCCTATTATACAATCACATTCTGACTTTTTGTGAAGATTCCCAATGTTTTCGCTTTATAGTATACAAAAAAGACAACAATATAAAAGAACGGCGTAGTTTTTTTTTTAGAAGCTGTAGTTTCTCAACTAATCAAGAAATAAAAGTTGATATAGAGGTGTTAAATAAAGCAAGAGCAGTAGGTTTCATTTTCTCTACCTTCGTCTGTTTGCGAGCAAATAAAGCCACACACAAACAGATTTTCACAGACAATATTGATGTCTGAATTGTTTCTTACGGGGCAATGTGAATTGATTGAAAGAGCCACAAAACGAAATATTTAGTATGTCCAAAATGTGAAATGAGCCCTATTGCAAAACGCTTGCTCTTTGCAACCTAAGTAGTTGGAAAATATCTCAATAAAATCAGTATAAAAAGTACTTAGGTTAATTTGTTGTACAAAACTATTTGTCAGTGTTAAGATTTAGTACAAGGCAGAAAATTTGATTCAACGGACAAATGTAGTTTATTCAATGTTTAGCCAGACATTTTTATGAAAAAATGAGTTAAGGCCTGTTGTTATCGGTAGTAAATTAATACTTGAAGTTTCAGGACCTGTGAACGAAAAATTCATCATCTATGTCAGATGTTTACCAGGTGTGAGTAACGGACGTTTCCATATGTTAACGGGCACCTGCTTATTATTTGCAGCAGACCACGTTCCTTGGTTGGTTCCCCCATCGTCATTTTACTTATTCACGGAAGACTCATTCTGGAAACCCTCATGTATAACGATGTAGGCTCCTGGTTCTTCCGCGGTGGCGCTTTCGTTAGAAGTAGGTTAGCTCACCAAAGCTCTCCGATGTCACTCAGTAGCTACAAATATATACATGGCATGCGATATGGAAAGTACTTCAATCGAACATTTACTATTTTAAGAATAATTATTGACTAGTTTAACTGTGGCTGGGAATGGTGATGTGTGTGCTATTGAGAAGACTCAGAATGAAGAGAGGGGCAGTGTATTCGTAAATATAACTTTGAGGGGCGTTCGAACAATCATTGTTGTGGATCAGCAATAAGTATTAGATATTCTGGTTTTGTGTTTGTAGCCATAGTTATCCAGCATGCAAAGCGCATGCCTCATATTACATTTTTATCTGTGTCTTGTCCGGCTATATCATATTTTTTCACGTTATCAAATAAACGGCACGGTATTCGGAAAAACGTTCCTGAATATGAAAAGTTTGATTTGATTTTCTTGACAATTTAATCTCAAATATTTTTCCATTCTAGGAATAACTGAGCGATATATTATTGTAAATGTACGTGGGTCTTTATGTAAAGTGTCCGTTATTGTGGCAAGATTTTAATGAAACTTGAATTTTCTCCACAGATTTCCGAAAAAATTAAATCATATTTTGTGAAAATCCGTCCAGTTGGAGCCGCATTGTTCCGTGCGGACGGACAGACATGACTCAACTAATAGTCGCTTTTCGCAATTTTGTAAACCCGCTCAAAAATTGACTCATCTCTTGTGGACAGACAAAACACTGAGTATATTGGATGGGGGAATAAGTACTGCAGCAGTCCAACGCCATTATGATGTGAAAAATACAAGATAATTTCCATAAAAGAATAAAGAAATGGTGGAAGCGTTAAGACTAGCGTTTCATCAGGCACGGTAATTCCTTGAGTAATTCAATCTTCGAAAAGAAGAAGAGACACTAGTATCTATTTTTGGAAGAACATTCTCTTGTGACCACCTAAATTTTCGGGACGAGTACCAAATTTGGTCGACAGAAAATATGCCTGAAAAGATTCTTTTAAGCATTTGATAGGAATGAATTTTGTCATTTGTCTTTGTAGGTATGGCCAGCCCTGTCATTCAATTTGAATTCCCATGGATAATAGGATCTTTGTGCAAGGAGATTACACTTAATCCAGCTGTAAGAAGACAAGTGCGGATTACGGCAGTACATCTTTCAGTTTATTAACCTCGTTTGTGCGCACTCCAGCTGCAGTGAAACTTTATAACATTTACTCCCAGCAGTCTTGGCGAATAATTACGTGAGGAGTCCATGTTGCTTCATGCAATATGAACCTGCGTTAACGAATCCTTTGCAAGGAGCGACAACACGACCTGCATCGTTATCAGGGATTAGTACGTTGTTACAATGTGAGACGGTAGGGGAGCACAGATTGACCTGAAATGTGACACTGATTGGAACAAAGACTAGTAGATGCACACTGGGGTTTCCATAAACACTTACAAGAGACGCGAATAAACCTCCATAGTGAATCACACAATAATCCAGTCCGAAACAACTTTAAGCCAGTATTCTTGAGGAGGCATTGGACGGCATTATGTTCTTCTGTGTCTGTCTGTATACAAGGACGTGAAGATTTCTGTGTCTCTACACAAGAACATGAAGATATCTGTGTCTCTATACAAGAATATGAAGATTTCTGTGCCTGTCTGTATAAAAGAACATGAAGATTTCTGTGTCTGTATACAAGAACATGAAGATTTCTGTGCCTGTCTTTATAAAAGAACATGAAGATTTCTGTGTCTGCATAAAAGAACGTGAAGATTTTTGTGTCTCTGCACAAGAATATGAAGATATCCGTGGCTATATACAAGAACGTGAAGATTTCTGTGTCTGTCTGTATACAAGAACATGAAGGTTTCTGTGTCTGTCTGTATACAAGAACATGAAGGTTTCTGTGTCTGTCTGTATAAAAGAACATGAAGGTTTCTGTGTCTGCATACAAGAACGTGAAGATTTTTGTGTCTCTGCGCAAGAATATGAAGATATTCGTGGCTATATGCAAGAGCGTGTAGATACTTGTGTCTGTCTGTATATAAGAACATTAAGGTTTCTATGCTTGTCTGTATGCAAGAACGTGAGAGTTTTGTGTCTAGTATGTTTCATATTTCATAACTTAATTAGGTGCATATAACATGTTAAAAGACCAACAAATGCACTTGGTTTTAATGATGTAATTTTGTTGTACAGCTGTCACCGACATTTTTCAGCCACTTATGTGGCCATCTTCAAAGTGGTGAAAGCAAGAATACAAATAGAATTAGAATGTGTCTAAATCGCTCTACAGTTCTCAAAATAGTGTAAATTTTGGTTAAGATTCAGGGTTGAATAATAAAGTAACAATGAGTATAAAATATCAGAATTTGAAATTGTTGTTTGCGGTATAGTTCTGTGGAATGACGTACATAAAAGATACAGGTGGTGAATTATGATCCAGATGGGTAAGTGATGATGTAATCTGTACGGTAAACTGATTGGCGTGATTTATATACATTTTAATTTGTATTTGTGTTCTTGTTGTGACCACCCTGAGGATGGACACAGGATTGGCCAAAACATGTTGGTGGCCACTATACACTAAAATTACATATATAAAACCAAGTGAATCTGTTGGTCCTTTAATCTATTGTATGCTGCTATGTGTCTGTATACACGCACACGACAACTTCTGTGTAAGTATGCAAGAAAAGTAAGTCTGTCTGCGTGCATGAATATTAGGAGTTTTGTGTCTTCCTGTGTACAAGGAATTGAAGAGGTCTGTGTTGAGAAAATGTGGAAAATGTGCTAGAAGTTCCTACTGGGTATGCAGCATCTTTTATTGTATTCCTATGGCATTATTTGTAGAAACTGTTTAACTTTTGTTCGTTGAGTTAAAACGACAAGATATTTTACGTTAAACTCGTAGCGTTTGTTTGGAAATAATGGCGAAAAGTACGAGAAATTCATTCCGTTTTTTTTTTGGTGAATGGTTTATGGTTGTATCATAATTAACACTATAGCCAAATATTTTACAGGAATAATAGCTACATGTTCTTCTTCTTTGTGTCTACTTTAGTACTTTAACTATCTAGTTTTTTTCTTTCTCCCATGACTGAAATCCAGTCTTTATTTTCTCCATTCGTCCCTCGCCCAATATTTCAGGCTGCAGTGCATGTAGTTGGGGCGTGAGAGTGACGTTAAATTCCCTGTTTTCAAACCATTACTTCTCATTGCTAGTTGAGGATATGACATCTGTCTAAGAGCAACAAGTTTGACAGGGACCGCGCTTCCATCTGCTGGAAGAAAACAAAGTTTGTCTGGTACAGACAAATACCCACCCCAACTCCAAACATAAATAATGTGATCAAAGGAAACGTGACGAACCTTTTTCAAACGCATGAATCTCACAGTCATTAATGTTAGGCAGAAATTCTAGTCTATGGTGCTTAATGTTGATGAGTAGTACCCCGCTGTTGTTGTCAACTTCATACGAGAGAAGTCGTGGGAGAACGAAGTAGATCTTAAAGTAATGGGCATAATGGTTTAAACTTTGTTTTCTGGGCCAGCAATGGACCAGTGAAAGGTTCCTGTGCGAACTGTAACAGACTTTGGAAATCCATAATTTTTTGTTCTGGCGAACTTCTCAAGAAATTCTACGGTCGTGAAGTTAGCAAATATAACTGACATTTGATACATCTTTAAACAGCTGTATTCTCGAAAATAGTTGTACACATGAATATCTTTCAGTGCGTTGCTAAGCAAAGGAGAGTACAAAGAACGCAAAACAAACCCTGATGTTGTTTATTAATAGCATAATTCAGGCAAATGGAAGGGAAATTCGGCGTTTTGTGGCCAACTTTTTGCTCCTCGCTGTGACTGAAAATACACGTCACAGTATATTAATTTTGAATGTTGCTATAATTCTATGAGAGACAACGTCAATTTAATCTTCATGTTATAGCCCAAGAATTTTACGTTGTATAGTGTCCACTATCTGTGGTGTTCTATATATAAGGAATGTTACTGAACTGGCTGTTGTTCCGAAAAGACGTGTATTTTAAGAAAATTTTCTTATACAGTACTCAAAATGTTAGTCTTGCTGTGTATCAACCATTGAACGAAACGTTATAAACCATTCATTTGCTAGGCTTTTCATGGATTTTTAATACCAGATTTGGGGGGGGGGGGACGAAACGTTCTTGTATGTATAAAAAACATAACTTTTCCACATACATTTGTTTTACACTTAATTACGCAAGATAATATCTCACAGTATTATTCTTGATAAAACAAATTGTTCAGTAAAAGATATTAAAGGAATACAAATTTCAGTCATTAAGGCATTTTATATTTCATAAAAAAGCAAAATCTACAATTCCTAACAAAGAACAGAAATTTTGTTAGAAGCAGGGAAGTCTGCAACACTACTAGATGGCTTGATGTTTCTAAACTTGCAAACACTCCTGTCTCTCTCATGCATATCGAATCACAACTCATAAACGTACGCACCTTCCTTCGTACTTAAGAAGAGCATACCGATTTAAAGTACGTTAATCGCGGGTGCGAGGTCTGTATGACAGCTACATTTTGTACGGTTGTGCCTAATATTTGGGGGTTCTCAGTATGGGACATTCTCTACGTAGAAATAAAGATTCCCAGAATTCTGAGTTGGCTCCTAATTATTTGGAAGAATTTACACCACTGAGTTATGGAATAAAGGGATGATTATTGAACACGTAGCACAGTAGTACTGCGCTTCAGCTTCCTGGATTTTAATAGTTACGAATAATACCTTGAATGGTAAGTAATATTATGAATTCTGAATATTATTTGGAAATAACTTATGATTATTCTTGATTTCAAACTTTGACCGTGTTCTGAATGTTGTATGCTTTCTTCTGTGTAATTCTCCGGCGTCTGAATTTTATATTCCACCATTTTGGAACACTCCGTCTGTTCCATCTTCATATGCGGGTAGGTATGAAGAAATGAAGAACAACGTATGATTAATTCGGATCATTCTATGGTGCTGTTCCAGCTCAGTCAATATATTGTGCCGCACAGAATAAAAATGCTCTTGGACAATTATTAGGTAATCAAGTAAAGAAAAACCAACTTGATGCACAACTTATTCTTAGTATATTTCGTCAACCTCTACATGTTTCGGGCGTATCTAGGGCCATCATCAGGAGGTACAACCTTGTGTATACAACACACGGTACTTTTTCTTTCTTAGATGAATGTCTATTGTCCAGGATGGATTGTTCCAATCCATCCTGGACGATAGACAACATGATTATATCGAGATACACGGACGACAATACATCAGAAAGTTATAAGGCACTAATTCAAACAGAGACACTTGCAAGGCATTGTGGATAAACTTAAATTTATTAAGCCAATCAACGAAATTCCTCAATAAGAACTTTAGCTAAACCGGCTGAAGTACGAAAGGGATAGGTCCCGGATATGCATCTGTACCTAACTGTGGGTCTGTAACATTGAATCTGGAGGGAGATGGGAGTAGAGCTCTTGCCGTGCTTAAGGTATTATCCGCGTATTCTGCAGGGGAAGTACATAAAACCACAGGAGATCCTCACAGCAAACAAATCCCGGAATTGGTTGCAGGAAGCTTCAACTGCCGCTATACGCAGAGCAATCCATCATACCCATGGCGAAAATAAGTTAGTTGGGGAATTCTAACGTTACGTCTCAGTGTACGACACTTCGAATAGATGGGTGGTTAATAGACTTAAAATGGGATTGAGCGTGTCTGTCTGAGAACAATGCTGAGGAGGTGTGTGAACCCAAGAGACAGGACAAAATTACACGTACTGTAAACCGAAAGCAAGATTGCATGATGCCACGGTCTAGGAAGGATGTGAACTGTTTTGTATCGCCCTGACGTCGGGACTGAAGAGTCGAATCTTACTTGGGGCATTAGTGTATGCCCGGGTGTCTTTTTGTCCTGTGTAGTTAGGGGTCTTTCAAATTGTATCTCAAGATACTGTCAAATACGCACAAACAAAATTCCTAAAACCGGAAAACAGAAATTTCCTGATTTGTACTACAGCGCCAGCCAGACATTAGACAAAGAGAAAAATACGAACATAATTCCGTTTTTCTGTTACCCCTTAGTTCAAAGGGTATGAATGAAATGTCTTCTTGTACTTCATCTACAAATTAAGAACTGATAACAATGTTTCTGTTATAGCATGCAAATAACTTATGTTCAAACTTTTTTAATTTTTCCTTTTTCATCCTGCAAGTCAGCCCTGATTAGTAGCGTTCTGAAGTGGGGAAGTGGGGAAGAGACGTTATGGGAGTTCATTACGTTACAGTGAGGAGCTGTAATTAAAGAAAACGTTGTTTGCGGGGTTGCAGTACTTTCTAAGTCCTCATTTGCTGCAACGAATTGATAATATGTATTTCAGTCATTATTATAAAACGTACATGATGACGTATGTACATCCATATACAAAAACTTAATTTTAGGCTCCCAGTACAGAAAATAAAGCCATAAATATTTGGAAGTGTCCTGTGATCTTGCATCTAACTGCTTGCCTAATTTGGAAAGAAGATGGGTAATTAATTTATCATGGAAAACCAAGATAACAATTTTCGGACCAAAGGAAAAGGTCACTTGGAAGATAAAAGTGAGAGGGTCATGAGGTATTTGTAAAATTAGGCTATCATGTCAGTAGCTATGAATTTTACGGCAGAAGTTTACGTAATATCTCATCATCGAGTAGTGTACCACATTACCACATTCTACAGCGTTATATCTTAAAAGAGAGAAATTATCATTAGGCCAACTCCTGAGCTAGGTGGTAATATTGTGAGCTTGGTCAGATTGGTGACAGTTTAGATTCCGATCAGACATGCGATTTGTTTGTTTACGCAGAGTATGATTAGCTGCAGTAATTTAATGCGAACAGGAGGGATTAAGGCATCTTATTACTGAGGTGTCAATAGCTAGTAATCAGCATTCCACACACGCTGTTCTAATTCTTTATTGCTGTAGGAAGCGCGTGAAATGGATCTGGTGCGAGCGATGGTATCAACTGCAGTGTTTTATTTATCAGCTCCTAGTTGTTTATACCACCCCTTATACACATCACGTAGCAATTTATTGCGCCCCCAGTCCTCCCTCAGGCACCCCCACTAAAATAAATGTTCGGAGGAAAAGGTTTCTCGTAGATGGAAAAAAGAATTTTTTAACTTCTGCCAACACTCTTCCCTTGCCATTTCCATCAAAAAGCCACGTTGGTGATGGTGTGGAAGGAACGGCATTTACCAGGTGAGATATGTCAGTAATATGATGATCAATAACCTGTCACTTGTTAATATTCTTACCACTGAAGATACGATGTGCCACATTTCACTTGGACAGTCGGAAGTCAGCGATCTGTTTCGTGGAAGGCATGATTTTATGCGACATGAAACGCGGCAAGCATTTCTAGAGCAAAGGCACATCAGTTTCCAAACTCCTTTCTTGAAATTATCAAAACAAAATAATACGCAGAGAATTTTAAACGTAATGAAAATACGTAAATTTTAATAGTTAAGCCTGGAATTCGGACATTCCGCAATGTCGCAGGTTAAAACGGCACAGAAGTTTTCGGAGGTTAAATCTGCCTCTGTCTGCAGGCGGAATAGGAAAAGGGGAGAAGTTACTCAGCACGGCGCATTACAGAGAGGCAGCCGCCCCAGTTTCTTGGTAGGGAAAGAATTCAATACCGATTGTATCTAATTGCAACTTCACAAGTCATTACTTTAGATACATTGACGTTTAAGATATGCAGTACGGAGATTCTGGACGCACGAAAGCTACAGTTTCTACTAGAACTAATGAAACCCTTAAAATAAGAAGAAAAGACGCAGTTATACTAACAAACAGAGAGGAAATTGAAGATTTGTAGGTTAATGCATGGGCTGATGTCATAATAACTAATAAATTATATAAGACTTATTAACTCACGAAAAAGCCAATGTGGTCCCAAAGAATAGTTTCAATAATGAATAACCGCTAAGTGTAATGTGAAATAAAGCTAAGATCAAAGAAACTGACACCCATGATATTACTAGTGTTCATTCTTTTAAAATTAAAATCAAATTAACACTAAAACAATATATTTTTCCTCTCAGAACATTAGAACATTACATAAATACGTGTATGTTCCATTTCCGAAGCAAAGCACGTATCTGGTTCTGTGTATCTTTCCCACACTTTCTCAAGTGCCATTGTTGCTGGCGTCTAGGTATACACGTTGCTGCCACCATAGGTACATAGAGGCATACGGGAATCTTACCTATCGACCTGTCTATCACTTATGTATCTCTCTGTCTAAGTATTTATCTGTCTGTCTGTGTATGTATGTATTTATTTAATATGTATATATATATATATATATGACAATTTTATACATTGTTGCGTGAGATTTTATATTCTTGTGAAATGTACTGATATTTAGCAAATTAAACAGCACGTATACATTTCAGTTTATACATGGAATGGGATATTTCAATTATTCATTTCATATTTCGCAGTGTAAATAAACCGAAACCTAATATCAGTAATAATTCCTTTGCCACAGGCACAGATAAAATTGGCCGCCATTTTTTGCCCAGTACTCTTCGGTTTCAGATTTTCGCATTATAAATTACATTGAAGCATTAAATTAAACATTCCGATATTGCAGAGTTCTTAATCCAGCACAATATACTTGAATAATTCAGTTACATTTTACAAGTTAAATAAACAATAACAGCTTATGATTATTGGACCGTGAATCATTGTAATAGTTGAAGAATAAAAGACCAACTTGATATCACTTGCTATTTTATTTCACTTCTTATGTACTCAACATGTTTCGGATATTAGTATATCCATCATCAGGAGCTTGTAACTGTGTTGTTGAATTTTCACACCGGTCGTTTTGTTCTCGGTCCGTTTTGTGTTGGAGATTTGGTGCGGCTGGGTTTGAGTAGTGTCCGTGTTGCAGGCTTCAGCCTGCAACACGGACATGGATATATTAATATCCGAAACATGACGAGTACATAAGAAGTGAAATAAAATAGAAAGTGACATCAAGTTGGTCTTTCATTCTTCAACTAAAACAATAATATATCTGCTCATCAGAATCTTACATACAACCGACCGGCTCTTAATCAAATATTATTTGTGTAGTGGGAGGCGCACACTGTCGAATACGTAAATTATACTTCAATATTATTAAACATTCTTTAATTTCTTAAGTGTAGACCCTATTTAACTTTAACAACTAATGATCTCTCCAGTTTTGGTATTAAAATCGTTTGGTTTCGTATCTCATATCAAGGAATTAATTAAGGAAAAAATTGATGTAAAGTAATAAAACTACAAAAATTGTTGTCCTTCACTAGTCTCTGGAGATGAAAGCTTTAGAAGCACCGTCTTTTCTAAAGTGGGAATGATGAAATTAGTAAAATATAGTATAAAATATAACTGAAGAAAGAAGTAAAGTGAAGTACAGAAGCACCATGCAAATCGAATATTTCTCAGATAATTAGCCATGTACAGCATAATATTGAGGGGCCAGCTATAATTGCATATTTTGCCTTTGTTACTGAACCTCCGAGCGAACGTACATGATCGTATTTACGAAACATTCCTCACTGACATGATTAGTATCGACCTCAGAACAGCGACACAAAGGCACGGCCCTTTTATGTGCTAAGTGCTGATGAAACTCTGCTTTTATCCCATATTCACTTTTGGGCCACTTCTCTATAGAAATAGTATATACCATTGTAATACTTCAAATGTGATTACAAAGAAGAATGGTAATGAAAAGTAATTCATACTGCACAAATTGCACCAACAGTTGGAGATAAAGTCAAGCGTCGGAAACATAAAGTTAATTGGAAATTGCCCTAAGGCTCTCTATATGGCAAAGCGAGGTAAATCTGGCGACTTTGTGTGGAACAAACTATAGAACAAACTATGCTGGCTGGAATGCAAGTTCGGAAAATAAGATAAAATGGACACAGGAAAAGAGATTTTATATCACCTGTTAAACAATTCACTCACAAGAACGCTCGCGCGCTCGCTTACACACACACACACACACACACACACACAAACTCCTAATTCATTCAATAAAATATACTATAAGCTTACTTAAGATTTGGTAAATTTGCAAGGCCATTCCCCAGTCTTAGAAACTTGGGAATTCCCCTGTTCTTCATTGTTTAAAATAACGTAACCTAAACCGTGTACATTATATATGCATTATATTTTATAATTTAAATATTGGAGCTTAGTAAGAAGTACATAGACCTGGAGGACTTCTGCGGACTTCTTAAACATATAATTTCATAACTGGGAAGTAAACTTCTCCTAACACTCTAGTAAATTTTACTTTATAGTCGTGACAAACAAATATTTATCATATAACAAAATAATTAGTTTTCAGAAATTTTCTCTGGAATATCTTTTGCTAAACTTTAAATAAATTACATTGCTTCCTAGAGTTCTTGTATTTTTCTACATCTCATTTATCCATCCCGGACGCATATCCATTCAAAAACTGTTACCGATACTGTCTGCGCGACAGAATCCCACGGCTGAGTATATTAAGGCATTTAAACACAAACTGATACACTTCTAACTGGAGACGAAAGAACTTTATCGTTTTCACCTTTCCCTCCGATTTCTCTGGAAGATTACGGGCAGGCCCCCTATTTAATTCACAGCTGTATTCCTAGAGTTCGTTTCACAAGTGCAACGAATTGTATGAAGCTTCTCTGTTCTCAAGTTAATTTCAATTTCCACTGTAGTGGGGGCTTCATCAGCTAGTCACTCTCCTAATTGGATATTGATCGCAGTGGGCGTACTCATTTATGTCTAGCAGCCAGCGTTAGAAGCCCTGAATTGGAAACTCGCCTCCTATTGAAATAAGCAGAAAAGTTTTGAATATCGATTTTAGTCTTACGGAGTTACGCAAAGAAAAATTTCTCAAAGTAAAATTTAAGCAAAATGTAAACAAATCAGCATATTGGACTTTTGGTTTTCCAAATGTAGGAGCATTTAGGTATCTCTATCTGCTATTTGTTTGTAGCAATGGTTCAAATTCATCATAAAATAATCATAAAATAAAATCTTAACTTCACAATTCAGGTTTAAATGAAACCAAAATTTATTAAAGGAATTTCTTGTTTATCAGTCAGATTGCCATGTCACTGCGACCCGGTACCCGGGGTTCGCGTGAGAGTGAGTTTTACGTTGTTATATTCTGCTCAGTCCCTTCGACTAATGCAGGAATAATAAATTAGGGCATTCTATGACTTCGACTCATGACAGAATGATGTTACTGCTCTATATTGTATGCACCTTTCAAAAGCGCGTTAGTGTAAAAGAAAACTTAAAACCTGATATCATAGTCTTTTCGGAATTCTTTTTCATACGTGTCGAAATAAAGTACAGTAGCGAATTTGATGTTTGTTGGACCGTGCATCATTGTGATAATTGAAGAATAAGAACCATCTAGATGCTACTAATTATTTTATTATACTTCTTATAGGTTCAAAATTTTTCGGGCACTACTATGCCCATCATTAGGAGCTGGAGTAGTGTCCGGGCTGCAGGCTATAGCACTACTCGTGCTATAACCTGCAGCCCGGACACTACTCCAGCCTACCCTCACCTAACTTCCAACCTACAACAAACCAAGAACGAGACGACCAATGTGGTAATCAACATTATAGTCGTGAGCTCCTGATGATGGGCATAGCAGTGCCCGAAACATGTTGAGCCTATAAGAAGTACAATAAAATAATAAGTAGCATCTAGTTGGTTCTTATTCTTCAGTTAAAGTACTCTAGGTTTCGGACACTGGATGGGTCGCAGCCTTCGAGTTTGCTTCATCCAAAATTACGCTTAATATGTAATAATTGTTTACTCGGTTATGAACATGAATGAAAGTCAAATTAATATATATCCCCTATTGCAAGAACAGTTTATAAAATGTGGTTATGAAAATTGAATATTATTCATTCCTTTCACTATGCTTGCAGTCGTTTGTTTGTATACACCAAGAGTATTCACACCCAATAGAATTATGCGTTAGCTATAAACTTCGAACTTCCTGCATGTTCCAACAGTAAAACGCCATCCTCAGGAAGACGTCATTAGCCAGGAATATGCAGTAATAATACATCAATCTCACATGTGCACCTGTCCATTGTACAGGGTATTGATACAAATCCTTACTACGCAGGACACGGTCAATTTGCGCCACAGGAACTTAATCCTTTTGGATCGAAAACTTCGAGAGTATATATAAGAGTACTTACACGCTCAGTACACAAAAGCAGTTTACTGATTTCAGAGTGAGAACTTGTCAATAAAGTCGTGGCCATAATATCCATATTATTGTATTTGTAGGTACTGTTTTATGTATTTTATATTTTAACATTGTGCAGGTACGATTGGTGTATTAAAGATATGTATTCTTACGCACCTACGTCTCCCTGAGAATGGCAAGCAGTTATCGCTGAAACATGTAGAATGTTTGAACTTTATGTATAACATACCATTCTGATGTATGCACATTTTTTGTGTATATAAAGGATAATTATGCAAATTTCACTCCATGCCAAATACAAAAAATATGTAACTGGTCACTGTATTTCGTCACACTAAACATTAGCATGGTGTAGGCGATCCTTTTGGTCGTAATGTTTATCGTTAAAGGGAGGAGATTTGGGGGTAGTGGGCCGGGTAGCTCAGTTGGTATAGCGACTGACTACGGGCTGGAAGGTCCGGAATCGAATTCCGGTGGGGATGAGATTTTCCGCCTGTCCAGACCGGCTCTGAGACCCACCCAGCCTCCTATAAAATGGGTACCGGATCTTTCCCGGGGGTAAAGTGCGGTAGGGGCGTGCTGCTGACCACTCACCCCCTTCTAGTGCCGCGGACATTGAAGAGTAGAGCTATATCTCTACCCACCCTCTGGGCCACACCGGGTCTGTAACGGGATCATTTTACATTTACTTTTTAGATTTGGAGGTACGGACTTCATCTGACTCACTAAAGTAAGTGTAAAGAACTGTATCTTTCAATATAAGATGGGAAAACTATTGACAAGCTAAGCGACCATTATTTTCTCAAGAATAGTTCCACTTTATGCAGTGTTGGTGGAGGAAGGTGTATCAGTCTGTGAACATAACGGAAGGCTCCTGGTCTTTTGATGAAATGATGTCGAATTTAAAGCCCCATATATACCAAACTCACAATCTGTCAAAGAGAAGTTTAAGTAAAATTTGTTCTTATGAGGGGTTGGATTCCAAGGCAGCTACTTTGCTTTATCGGTATGAAGTAATGATGGAAATTTGTTAAAAAGCGGACTCAAACTGTGGAGAGAAAGTTGTGCGGAAGTACTGAAAGGAAAGAAGGCAAAGGAATTGGATGAAAATGAAGGGCCCTTCTTTCCAGGCTTTCAACATGTTTTTCGCAAGCTAGAACTCGATATTTCCTTTATGGCTTATTCAGATATCTATTGTCTTCGTTCAGAACTATGATGATGCGGATAATTCTTCTTTTCTTTAGCAAACAAGACCTAGAGTTTGTTGTAATTTTACCTGGAGTGGAATTTATATTTTTTCCGGCCATTCTAAGCAGCCATTAACCATATGATCCTTTCATTCTGACAATTTTAAATGCTTCTTTGAATTCTAAATAAAATAACATATTATTACAGCCTTTCTCTAAGATTTTATTCCATTGTACATTAGCATGTACATTCTATTTGGTACTAATAATAATTTCTTTTCTTTGCAGGATTTTCCCCACCAACAAACCGTAAGTAAGAAACGCCAGGAAATTTATACAAAATTAATATATTGATATCGTAATAATATTCAAATGCCAGTAATTGGTATTATAAATTAAGTCGTTACTGTAAAAGTTCCTTTACTTGTTGGTTGCTGTTACATACTTTAGGGCAGGAAAATTGTCACCATTTAGTTAGAAAGAATTAAAGAAAATAACACATAGATACTTTCTTATTTCGAAATTCACTTAGTCACATAAAATTCCCTTTCCCTTTTATGACACGTGAAGTTTCGCTACATTCTTAATCACAGCCTGCCGTTTATCTCTGCTCTGAAACGAATGATTTAATCCACCCACACATAACCTCTTTTGAAACCCATTTTAATATCAATTTCTCGTCTACACCGACATATTAAAGCGAATGTTTCCTTTTAGGTTTTCTGACTAAATTATTCTCTGGTATGCATTCTACAGGCCTCTTAATTCCAATCCTTATTCATATTAATCAGATAAAAATTTTGGAATATAAAATCACTGTACCTTTCCTCAAAGTAGTCGGGTTAACTGCACTTACAAAACAGTAATATATTTTATTATTTGCATAATGGCCTTTAGGGTTATGTGCTTTTTGTTATGATAATATAAGGAGTCCTGCACTAATGATAGTCATACTGTGCGACAACGTTCTTTACTTCAGCCAAGAAACATCCATTACAATATCTGAAACAAAATGCTGACGTAAATGCCGACAGACAGTGTAGGATATTATAATGTACCTTAAGTGTATTCGATCATAATATGCCTTTCGGTAATGCACGTGCCACAAATATGAATTAAATATGTTATTCTATTCCTTCTTTAAGCAGCAAATTTGTTGTTGGATATTATTCAGAAAACTGGACCCTTAAAATGAACAGAAATCTCTTGGCCCGTCGCTAGTTTACACAGGCTTCAAACTGAAATTTAAACAAATAAAGCAATATAGCGATCCCTATGCAGGCCTGGACAGATTCTCTGGGACACGGGTGGTTGAGGATCCCATAATTTCTAGGCATTCGGCAAATGAAAGTGACAAAGTTATCAGCCGCAAGACCCGACCGCTTTTAACCCCAGGAGATAACACTCGTGCTCATTTCTGATAGAGACTGAGTCGATTCCAGGGGCGTATTGCGACCGGAAGGATTAGGCCGTTCAAAAGCCCTATGACTGTACAAGACAGCGAACACTTTACAAAAGTACACATACTTTATAGATGGATGGATGGACTGATGGATGGATGGATGGACGGACTGATGGATGGATGGATGGATGAATGGATGGATGGACGGGCGGACGGACGGACGGATGGACGGGCGGATGGACGGAGGACGGACAGATGGACGGACGGACGGAAGGAAGGACGGACGGACGGACGGATAGAGGGACGGACGGATGGACGGATGGACGGATAGACGATAGACAGATAGACGGATAGATAGATAGATAGATAAACAGACAGATAAATAGACAGACAGAGAGACAGAGAGACAGAGAGACAGACAGATAGAGAGATAGACAGACAGACAGATAGACAGACAGACAGATAGACAGACAGACAGATAGACAGACAGATAGACAGACAGATAGACAGACAGATAGACAGATAGATAGATAGATAGATAGATAGATAGATAGATAGATAGATAGATAATACTCAAATTCATATGGATTCTATATCAGCAGATATTCTACTGCGAAACAGGCCCATTAACGAATTATTTTTGAGCTTGGTTATACTTAAACCTGTAAAGATATTTCGATTTTCACAATCCTTTCCCGCATTATCATTGTACAACTGGAAATTGTAAGGTACCTGTGTGCGATGTCCATTGCTCGTACTCTACGTCACACAGGCCATGCCAAATATAAAACATGGGCCTGAAAGAGACAGGAAACTTTTCGTTACGTAAACCAAGCACATTAAATATTTAGGAAGAACTATGCAGTGTACGAAACTGCCAGTCTGTATTTTAAACATGAAAGAATTATGAAGATTATGTCAGTCACTGTAGCTTTAAAAACTGCTATGAACTTCTTTCGTCATATTGGGATGTACTATAACTCAGGGATGAACAAATCTCAGGTACCAGGTCGCCTTTGCGAATAAATTCTGTGTACTGTCGCTTAATATTTTGGGATCCTCATTACGTATCTTGCTTCATTTCACGATTCTCGGGTCTCGAATTTTGAGGTGGGTCCTTCATTTTTGGAAAATTTGTATATGCCTGACATGAACATATTTTTATGAAATAAGCCACTCATAAATTAAAGATTTAAGTCTTCTGGAATCCTTGGAATTGTCTGTAACTGCTGAAGTTTCGACAAGGCCTAACATGCCAAATGTCTTTCCTCTTCTTCAACATCGCCGTGAGATCGTCAAATCTCAGAGTCCGAAATCATTTCTCACACTATATCCCTAAAATGAGATATGTGAAGCTGCTAATCCAAAATCACAATTCCCGACACTCAGTGTGATGTAATTTGTTTTCGTGATATGTCAGCATGACACAAACTCGTCTCTATTATTTCGTAAGACAGTAGGAAAAAACTGCCCCGTGAAACTTTGCGTGAACGGGTAGAACTCTCTCAAGAAAGAGCACGTTTATTGTTCCACTACCGAATTCAGTAAATTGGCTGTTCCTTTTTTTACATTTCGCTAATTAACTCCCAATTTCTGGTTAGAATCAAGAGGTTTAAAACAGTTGCTGTAATTACAGTATCTGAACTTTAATGTTAGGAGTGTAAAGGTGAACTTGGTTTAAAACGGCTGACAACACAACTAGCAACTACACATGACTCTGAGCTTCTCTCCAAAGTAACCTGACACCTCTTTAAAAGTATTACTTAAATATCACAATAGTCTGGATATGCAATTAATATATAATTATATTATACGTAATTTTAGCAATGTGGCACTCTAGAAATGGCTTCTTGCGAGCTCCAAGATGAATCTTATTGCAGTAGGGTATGATTGTCTGGAGTATATTTAACTGCCTTACGGGCGAAATTTGTAGCAGTATATTATGAGAATTATGTTGGGACTTCGAATTCTTCGGGATAAACACATTGTATGAATAGAAATAAAAGTGTTATCTTTGAACCTGTAAAATCATTCATTTTACTGATCCCTTTACGATCTCTGCTACAGAGATTCTGGTCACCGCTACGTTCAACCAATGTAAAACTTTCAGTAACTAAAATCACGAAGGCAGAATTTCTGCTTCTAAAAAAGAAGAGAAATACAGGTCTGTCGTAAAAAGCATATTTATATATAACTTAGTGAATCCCTTTTTTTTTTAGTTTTTTAATAATATAAACATAGTTCGTCCCCATGTTCTCTGTCTGTCTCCGCTGGCTTCATATTTCATAATGTTACCTGCAGTATGTCCCATCTGCTGCGTGCTGTTTGTATAAGCACTGTAATTTCCATAGCAATCTCCTGCCTGGCGTACGGCACGGCACGCTGAACACTGAACTTGCCTTGGCATTCTACACACACACACACACACACACACACATCCACAAAAGCCCACTCACACACACACACACACACACACACAAAAC
>Ga0136643_10000167_pt1 | contig 66985 bp, 43 predicted proteins | sample TergutLab28metaG_FD_96883 | JGI IMG/M metagenome (GOLD analysis project Ga0136643, IMG submission 96883) | Labiotermes labralis P1 segment gut microbial communities from Petit-Saut dam, French Guiana - Lab288 P1 (version 3) (version 3) | ecosystem: Host-associated > Arthropoda: Insects >... | reverse complement strand
CTATTCCGAGATTCAAACGGTCATAACTCCGTAACCGTCCAAAATCGGACACATGTTTAAATGAACTTTTTTGATCACAAAGACCTAGGAAATCACCTCCTGCAGTTATGCCCTAAAGTCGTGGAACACCCTGTATTACCCAGTCTGCCATCCATTTACAGCATCGTTATTTATCACTTGCTGTACCAGCATGATATGTGGGGGAGGGGTGAAAGGTTGGAGTTTTGGCTTAAAAATGAGTAAGACTTAAAAATGTAGGTAAATTTTTGTAACATGAGAAGAGTTATTTAAAAATTTATGGTCTATCTTCTTTAAGTCTTTGTTGGGCATAAAGTGAATTAATTCTGCATAATTCTGATGTGTTTTAGGAACCTGTAGGAAATAATGCAGTTGCTGGAAAGGTCCATAGTAGCAGTAACAATAGTAGTGCTGGTGGTAATGTAAATGATGTGGCTGTTACTAATCGATCACGTTCTCGAGAAAACTTGTGCAATGTGAATGGGAATTGTCCATCACTCAGTGTTCTTCCAACTAGCCCGTCTTCAGATTCTGACCAGCCTACCAGAGAACAGCGTGGAAGAGAGCAGTAAGTTAGAATTTGTGTGTTTATGCACTCATTCTCTGACACTGGAACAAAACACAAGGATCCCATTAGGGCCTTGGACCCACTGATGATTACTTCATTGCTTGGGGCTTTAGGGTGCAGTGATGGGTCATTCAAGCCAAACATAAGTAATTGATATCTTCATCATTTTCAGCAGAATATATTATTTACTGTTCAAGCTTTATTTGTTTGTTTTTTGTTTGTTTATTTTATTATGGTTTATTGATACATTCAGGAGCTCTGGCTGAAAGGCACTGGGTGATTGAATGAATAGTAATTAATGAATTTAAGTGGATGTAGGAGGAAACAGGCATGGTCTAATCTGAAGTAATACACTTGCATTTGCCTTGAGAGCTAGGACAAACCACACAGTATCTTAGGATAATTGGTCTCTGGGCCTAGAATTGCAACCAAGGCCTCCCAAATACTAAGCAGATGTCTGGTCCACTTGGAGTACAGTGTTCAGTCTCAGTGTTAGTTTAACTGCTCATAGGGGAATTATTCTGCTCCTTTAATATGCTGAGAGTTTGGAATGAATTAAGTATCTTCAGATTAATTATTTGATGTATTTTATAAATACTGTGTTCGCCCAAATGTAAGATGTGACTGTTTTCTTACTTTGTCATCTGAAATATGTTCTGTGCAGGTGTTTTCCAGATTGTTAGAGATTGTGAAGGGTGTATCTTATTATCCAGGGTTGCCTTATAACTGAGTAAATAAAGTGTAATATAGTATTCACATACAAATTCTCTTGTAGTCAACATACAGCTTAAATACCAATAACAGCAAGAAGAGTGGAGTGGAATGGAATGTGAATTTTCACAGTGAAACAGAGGGTACATTTTTTGCAGAAAGTTAGAATAGTGAAAGAACTAATCTGTTATAGACAATGAGTGAATTTAGTGGTGCAGTGTCAACTTATTCTAAGCATTTATATGTTTCTTGGGAACAGGAGTAAACACTCACAGGATACATATATATATATGTGTGCGTGCGTGCGCGCGCGCACACGCACACTTGTGGTTAACCTTCCCATACTATCTCAAGTATAGAGCACAGATTTTTCAGTATTTTGCATTTGTGTCAATTATTTTATTTCTGTGGCTTATATTTATTTGTTACAGTCATTCTACTTGTGCTAATATAATGAAGTTATTTAATTTTTTGGGAATATTGGTTATGGAAGTTCAGTTAATAAACTTTCTAAGGTTATTGAAAGATTATGCACTTCAGTGTGAGAAAGTAATGACATACGTGAACTTCTGCACAACACACGATACACATATTTTGTATTTGCTTTCAGACTTCTGCGTACAAGAGACCAGCACACAAATAGCAGCAATTGCGGCATCACCACAGAACGTGCCTCTTCAGGTGAAGTGATTCTTACATTAGCACGGCCAGCTACAGTCATATCCAACGCCAGCACAGCTTCAAGCCCAGCACCTAGTGAAAATAAGCTTACCAAAGAGGAAAGGTGAGTACTCTAACCACATATCCTGTACGTCCCATACGTAATACTCATTTCTTTTCCACATGGCCTACTCTTCCTGGACTATGCTACAGATGGAGGCAGCATTTTGTTTTGAAATGTTGGTATCCACCTAGAAGTCTACATGGTGTCTACCTAGAAGACAACAATCTTGGTGGCATGTTTTCAGTATGCTAAGACACAGAGAAGTGATCAGTTGTTGATTTTTAGTCATGTATTTTTGATGATAATTTGTATTCCTGTAAGTATCAGTCTCCTAGGAGCAGGGTGTGACAGAAGTGCCACATCATTTTTGCTAAAAATGGGAAAACTTGAGGGGAAAAATATCCACTTTTTGATGATGGTTGAAGACTGCAACTTGTTTCTTACTTCTTGCTTCTTCTACAGTCTTGTAGAGTATGTGTCCATTGCGAAGTTCTTGTTTGACTACACTTTGTATAGCATATTGGATGTTTTATTCTTAAATGATGTAATGCAAATTGCAGTGTGGCATCAATTTTTTTCTACTGAACTTTATTGTAAAATGATATAACTGGTCACTTGCATTGAATAGTTAAAATGAATGGTGATTTTTGTAATGTTTTGTTACTTTGCTTACAGCTGGAGCTGTTTTTTTATTTTTTTATTTTATTTTTTATTTATTATTGTTGTTGTTGTTAATGCCGCACTTTGTGTACCATGGATATTACTCATTTTGCATAGGTGTACTAAACCATTCTGTGTGGACAGCACATATTAGCAGATTTTTTATGATAAAGTTGTGAAACTGTTTTCTTCACTCCATATGACTTGAAGAACACTTACCACTTTAGAAAGTTTCTGTTAGGCTGTTTTGTTAAGTAGAAGGAATGGTATTTCAGAAATTTTTAAATATCAAAATTAAATTTCACATTCTTGGTAAATTTAATCAACTAAACTCTCTTAAAAATTGATTATGTTATGTGGCTTTTAATATGATGAAAATTGGTGTTATTGTTTCACAAGGTAGGGGACCTAATGTTCTGTGGATGAATGGGAACAGACTGTCCCTGTAAATATGTATCCTCTTCTACTGAAAGGGAAAACCCTCATTCCATAGTGGAAATTTGAATTGAACATTACTTGACCCACAAACCAGAAGTGTGGGAAGGAACAAGGAGATGGATAAAACTGCATAATGAGGAGCTTCATGATCTGTACTCCTCATCAGATTTTGTTAAGGCAGTTAGATCAAGAAGGATATGGCGGATGGTGCACGTGTCACAGATTGGAGAGAATAGACATGCATACAGTTTTGGTGGGGCATCTGAAGGAAAGACACCCTTGGAAGATATGTAAATAAATGGGCACCCATTAAAGTAAAGCTAAAAAATTGGTGAGATTATATGAAATACCTTTTGGAGAACAGGCCTGTCACTAGTAACCTTTTCATGTAAGGGTCTTTTTTCTGTGGAGCAACTGTATTTTGTCATAGATTATCACCACGAGTGACGAAGTCTTCTGGTGCGAAGTTAGCAGAGCCTCTGCCCCTCCCAGATGCTCGGGAGATGGATTGGCCCAGTCTAGTAGACACTGCAACCCGAGCTATGATGCAGGTGCAGCGTGATGAACCAGTACCAGAAGCAGCTCGCAATGGGGAGAGCCTGGGGCACTGGGTAGATGATGTGACAGAACGTCTTGGGCTGGATACCACAGCCGCCAGCATGTAAGCTTCTAATGTTTATCTGTCTGGGTTGGAATTTAAATTTGAGCACATAGTTTATGAAAACCATGAATATTATACAGGGTCCGCCAGTGAAACCTGACGTTTTTTGAACGGCTAGTATATGAAGGCAGAACATCCAGTTGCTATGGAAGGGGTAGCATTGGAAGCGTAAGGTTTTGCAGTTTCAGTAGCCATGGAGCAGTGGGCCCTCAACCCTGTGCATTCGTCGTGGAGACGTTTTTTAAAAAACGGCGAATCAATAACCGTCACACAGAGGAAGTTTCGTCTGCATTTTAATGTTGCACATCACGGGATGATTCCATCACGAAACACGATACTTCTTTGGGTGCACAACTTCCATACCACGGCTTCTGCAACGAAGAAGAAACAAGGTGGGTCTGCACAAACGGTCAGAACTCCGGAAAATGTTGAGGCCGTGTCGATCTGCAGTTCACCATGCGCAAGCTCTGAGGTTGCCTGACACTACTGTTTGGCGAATTTTACACCAAGATTTGAACTTCCACCCATACAAATTAATGCTTGTCCAGGAGTTGAATCAACAAGATTTTGGCAGGAGAACAACTTTCGCCGAGACCATGATGCAGATGTTTGAGGAAGATCCCAAACTTGTGATTTTGACAAGTGACGAAGTGCACTTCCCTCTTAACGGAAGTGTGAACAAACAAAACTTTCGTTACTGGTTGACGATCCACCCTTGACAGGTGCACGAACATCCGCTACATTGTGATAGGGTTACAGTTTGGGCTGCGGTGGCCAAGTTCGGAGTGATAGGGTCGTATTTTTTTTTTTGAAGAGAATGGCCGTTCAGTGACAGTGAATTCCGTCCGTAGTGTTGTCATGATCCGAAATTTCCTTGTACCCGAGTTACGCAGATGTCGATTGAATCAGTTCTGAATTTGGTTCCAGCAAGACGGGGCAACTGCCCACATTTCCAGGGAAGCTATGGCCGAATTACTTAGTTTATTTCCTGGGAAGCTCATCTCCCACAGAGGTGATGTTCTGTGGCCCCCCCACTCTCCGGACCTGTCACCTTGCGATTCCTTTTTGTGGGGGGTACCTCAAAGGAAAAGTGTACATCAACAAGCCACAAGATATTCCTCAGCTGCAGAATGCAATTGAGTGGGAAATGTGTGCCAAACCTCGCCGAATGTGTGAGCAGGTGATGACCAACTTCTCTCGAAGGCTGAACAAGTGCATCCACAACAAGGGTCGTCATTTAAACGATGTTATTTTTCATGTCTGACAACTTTTTTTAAATATTCCTATGGTATTCTTAAATTCCAACTTCCCCTGTATTTATTAAGGAAATTAAAAACATTTTTTCATGAAAATTGACTATGCACTACTTCTTTTAAAACCGTCAGGTTTCACTGGCGGACCCTGTATAACAGAAAGATATAAAATTATGATATATTGGCATTTTGTGAAAAATGAAACTGAAATTAATGAACATGCCTTAAAAATGCAGTACATTTCTATGTTGCCTAAATATAAAAATGAATTTTAGGGGTGTTTTTGTACATGTGTTCACATCAAACCTTTGTCATGAGATTTATACATAACATTCTTTACCTGTGGAGATATATCTCATGGATAAAATAATCATCACTAACCCTTTCACAACTGGTAATTCCATAGAGGATGTACAGGAAGGAGTGTTTTCAGTCTGTACAGAAACTTGACTGGGAGGAGGACATTTCACATGTTTTTCATATTGGCAACTGTGTATTGTATGGGTACAGGCATTTGAAATGCAAAAACAATTATATTTTCAAAGATTGTTCTAATTTTACGATGAAACAAAATAGTTCGATGAATACCAAATTGTCATGTATGTGCAGACTTTGATAGCTGTCTGTATTAGGTTCTCTTTCAAGTAACTGTCTTTTAAATGTGTAACTACTGGGACAAACATGCTAGAAAAAGTAATGAATTCAGTTGGATGTAATTTTTTCTTCAAAAGATGAAATCAGTTACACGCATAGAAGATGACTGCCAGTCCTTGCATCGTGTCTTAATATAATATGTGTGTGTTGCACTTGCTAGTTTATTCTCTCAAAAGCTCCCCAGAACACTGGGAAACTACATTTTTTGTATAGTCTGCACATAACAGATCTGTCCAGATTTATGGATTGTGATTACTTTCATTTGTATGGTACTAGTATCTACAACTAAAGTGTGTAATTTTGCTTTTAAAATCATGTCAGTGATTGCTTGTTCTTGCCTTATGGAAGTATAAATTGATTTTAAAGTACAGTATTGTGTATAAATTACACTGCTCTACTCCAAAATGAAGTGTTTCAGGAAACAGTATAGATCATATTAAAAATAAATTGTGGAATGTTATAATACTCTGTTGAACTTCTGTTGTGAAATGCTTGTGCATGCAGTGTAGTAGCCTTGATATACTTGGTGTGTGCTGCTTTTTGTGAGGGACCTGCTGTTTGGGTGAACTAGGTTAAATTGTAGGGCCTTTAGTTTTGTATTTTCACCATAATACTGTTTTAAGCATTTTCTGGGCTACTAATGTCTGTGTAGACCTATGAGATGAGTTTATGCATTTCTTTGATTTGGACCCACTTATTTTCATTGGGAGCTCTGCACAATCCCAGAAGCATACTGTCCTTGTGGCCATTGTTTACAGTTCATGTACATGTTGGATTTGGACTCTGTCATATTAATCAGAAGTGCTGCACAATCCCAGAGCATACTCTCCTTGATGTCATTATCCTTTCACCAGATGTAATTCCTTTGCATACCAGCGCATTTGTTCTCGGTGAGTCCATGTATCTGTCCTTTCATACTTTTACTTGTGTACTATGATAAACAAAAACTTTTTTGAAATATGTGCTTAACCCATTAGCATACATTTGAGATCTCTCAGAATACACGTATAAAATTAATTCAGACAGTTGAAATTATATCCTCATAACTGAGATGACACGTCAGTGCATTATTCCTAACCTCTTTTCTGAGTATCAGATGATAATTACATGTTTTTAACATTAGCGTCCCTTTACATTGTATAATTTCCAGTCTTAATCAAAATTGGCAGGTAGTCTTTCGTTTGGTGTTGTTGCATATTTATCAAAGCAACTAACATAATAAGATTCAAGTCTTCTGAGATATGATGCTGTGTCATTGTGGGTGTACAGAACACACCCATTGACATGGAGTCTTAGTCCAGAAGTCTTGAATCTTCAGCAACACCTATGTGAGAACCTCTGCCTCACAACTAAATATAATCTTAAGGGGCAGATATTTCATACCCATAAATGTGTTATACACGTTTATAGTGTTTGTTTGCATTAATGTTCCTGCATACATTTAATGATGTAAAAATTTATTTTTTAGTGAAAGCAATAGCATTACTGCTGTCGGAGGACGACAGATGACTGAACTGCAGAGCCATCTCGCACATCTAGAAGCTAGAGTTGCTAGAGAGACTCGTCGACGTCTTTCTTTAGAAGAGGAAGTCCGGCGTTTGCGAGATGAAAATAGACGACTCCAGGAAGAGTCGCAGACTGCTGCGCAACAACTGAGACGCTTCACGGAGTGGTTCTTTCAGACCATTGATCGACAGTAGCATCAGTTATAAAATTATGCAGATATTAATAAATACAAGAGTGGTATCTGTGAAATACAGTTGTATGTACTGGTGACTATTCATACTGAATACTTAGACTTTATTTTACTCTGATCATCATATAATGATTACATATTAGTATCAGTTAAGACATAGTACAGAAGTACTGAAGAAATTGTCTGCACATAGCTACAGAAGGACACCTTGAATAGTACAGGAGTATGAAGAAATGGCTCATGTACGCGCAGCAAAAGAGAGAGCATCTTGAATGGTAAAGAAGTACTGAAGAAATTGTCTGTGTACAAGCAGCTAAAGAAGGAACACGTTGAACACATTAGAGTACAGAAGCATTGAATCTATTATTTATCAAGCAGCGTTAAGTGAGGAAATCTTTGAATGTCTTAATGTATGGAAGTGTTGAATAAATTATTTATCCGCCTTCAGGCAGCTAGGAAAGCAAACCTTGGAACACATTAACCTGCACAGAAACGTTTTTTTTAAGATTGAGTCTATTTTCTCTTTGTGTGCAGCAGCATGTCCCATGAACTCTGTATTTTGAAGGACACTCAAACACTGACCACAAAAAAGAGGAAGTGCTTCTATTTAAAGTAAATATTTTAATATATTTAAATCAGAGTTGTGAAGTCTGTTAACACATTTGCTTCCATTTAAGTCTAATAATTGGCAGCCACTGGACCATGCAGTTACTGCGTTGGCATACTTAAATACTTCATGGTATCTCTCCGATGATTTTATTGTATTTTGATGAACTGACAGTGAAACAAATACATGAAACAAAAATGCAGAATGTAGGTTTCACACTTGTTTGTGTTACTTAAAACAAAGCACATATATACCCACAAAACTTTAAAAACTTAATCTTCATGGTTGTTCAGTGCATTAGTAATGTCTAGTCCTTTGCTTGTCCCAACTAACACACACAAATTTTTTAATTGTTAAAACATTTAAAACTATAATATTTGCTCCAACATGTTTCAGTTTACATAAACCATCATCAGGGAGCTGCAGCCTGCGCTTTGCCAAAGTTACAATGTTGATTCCAGTATACATGTCGTCGTCAGAGTATTCAGTATTATGTCTGCATATTTCGTTCAGTCTTGTTGTGCGTGTGTATTATGCATGTATTATGCACAGTGCATGTATTATACATGTATTACGCACAGTGCATAATCCACATGCACAACAGGCCTGAACGAAATATGCAGCCATAATACTGAATACTCCGACAACGACTTGTATACTGGAATCAATATTGTAACTTTCGCAAAGCGCAGGCTGTAGCTCCCTGATGATGGTTTATGTAAACCGAAACATGTTGGAGCAAATATTATAGTTTTAAATGTTTTAACATTTTAACAATTAAAATAATTTGTGTGCGTTAGTTGGGACAAATAAAGGATTTCAAAAACTTATTTCATTGTTTTCATTGAGGACATTGAATTTTGTTTTGAATGAATGGTTGATGAAAACCACAATCAAACACAACTGTATTTATTGTCTAACAGTATATTGGTACAAATGAGCTACATGTTTCAGACAAAAAGGGCCATTGTCTAGCTTTGTATAAAAACATTGAGATGGAGTAAAGTGTGAGATCTAACAGTAAGGATATACATGTAACATTTATATATTTGCTTCCTCTTTGTTTGTATACAAGGCCTGATGATGACCCTTTTTGGGCCAAAACACGTAGCTCATTGGTAGCAGCATATTGTTATGCAATAAATATGGTTGTGTTTGTTGGTGGTCTTTATCAGTTAATTATTATTCCATTGTTAATAAGTGGCAGAGTGTTTTTGTGCACCACTCCTTGAATTCGTAAAAGTAAAACTGCTTACCTGACAGGTACAGTGGTTTGGATAAGTTATCAAGAAAGTAAATGAAAAATTAAGCTCTTCGAAAGTGTTGCATTATAGGAAGGACAGACCTTCCCATTCTATAATACTGTCTTTTAATTGTATCAGCCGTATTTGTTCCACCAGACACTTGATGTGAGATCTTTCTTTTCAAGATGTGTTGATATAGGATGTTACACAGCACAGATAGGTAGTTAGTTACAAACGTTCAGGTACAACCTGTTGGTCCAATCCTCAAGGGTCAAGCAGTCCAAAAAGACTTGGAGTAACAAACTACCAATCTACACTGCATAATGTCTCAGAAGAGTGAAGATCTCATTACACTGTGGCGGAAGTTTGCAAGCAAGCAATTTTCTTTCCTACCTGGTGTCGGGTGAGTCTGTGATGATAGAGTTACGGGGATAAGAACTTTAAATACTAAGGGTAAATTTATTCATTTTCTGATCATTGTTGGTGGCTTTTTAACTGTTAACTTTAAATTTGAAAATTTATGTTCATATTATTATACCCTAATAATGTATAAGACTGAAAGCAGACATGTAAGGCATAATTCTGAAGAGACAGATAAGGTATAAAGTAGCTGTTAAATGTATCTCACATACCCTGCATTTTCCACAGCTCTGATTTAAATAAACAGAAAAGTGCAATACAGTTTTAGAAATATCTTGATTTCTCACCAGTGTAAATGAAATAGATATGTTCAGTTCTTTAACTTGTTTTTGCTCAGCTAATACCACTTTAAAGGTTTAGCTCTGCATGTACGTGTTTTACATCTCCGTCCGCTTTTGAAACTGAACACTATGCGAAGAACGATGCTAATTCTACAGCCTTACAAGATATAACTGTCAATTGAAGAACACCATTTGATATCCTTGCAATGTTTTTCATATGCTAAATCATCCAGTATTAATTACAGTTGTCATTGGAACATATTCTATGTATGCTTGTTGCATTGAAAGACAAATTGAACAGTAGTGTTTGTATATAATTATAAAATGTTGGTTAATGGTTCATGATTAATGTGATTTTCACACTGTTTGTATATATATATATATATATATCATATTTCCAATCATATATTACATTTTTTGAGAATATTTATATGTAGTATTCATGTATTAGAAACACAGGTTAGCAGATTCTGAGTTACCAAATGATTGTAACGGGCATATTTTTGTGAGCTGAGTACTTTGAAACCAGTGACACTTACAGTTTATGCATATTTATAATGTCCGGTTATCCTGTCTCCAGCTCTGTGAAGTGTGCGAGGTATGTGGCATGACAGAGATGTGTGGTTTAAATCATTGACAGTTCATTCCAGAAAAATAAGTCAACTTACTACACTAGCATTGTAATGATCTAGAGGATGAATAATAATAATAATAATAATAAATGAATGTGGAACATGAAATGTATGATTATACCGGTAATAATTTGAGCCACCAGCATAGTAACAAAAGGTTTCAAGAAACATTTGGAAGGCATACCAGGAAATCATTCAATACAATCACTACAAAAGACATGTTATACTTGGAACATCGCACACAATATGGAAAGCATTCATGTGTGAGACATTACTTGCAACAGTATGTACACATGGCCACATACTCCCTTTTTGATGTCACTAGCCTGTGCGACCGGCGTCAGGACCGTACCTTTCTGTTTCCCAGTTTGCGGAAACCAGAGACGGGATAAATGGACAGTAATACAATATGTATGGGATGTAGACTTAAAGACAGTCTGATGTTAATTACATGTGGACAGGCTGATGTAATTAAAATTAATCACTCTTCATGTTGCGCGTGCACACACACACACACACACCACACACATACACATGTAAGAAGTCCCATTTCCATATTTTTAAGACAATTTTCTTGTCACTGTTTGGTTTTGAAAAGAACATTTTCAGGTTTATTACTATGAAGAAATATTGGAGTTACATGGTGTGACTGCCACACGGGTTATCAGTGTCACAGTCTTTAAAAACTGAGCTGGGGAAGGGATGCACACACCATTCCATCATCATGCATGGTGAACATTTGCCACTGTCTTATTTTAGTTAAAGAACACACTGACTACTACTTTCATCAGAAGTGTGACTGCTCTGTTTGGTCCACTGGATGCAGCTGTTCTCTTGTATTTTGATACTGTGTACAGCACATCAAAATAGTTGGTCTTGGACCCCATAATGGGTCTCACATCAGAGGTTGACCATTCTCATCAGTGGTATTTCGTAATATCTGCCAAATCCACAGACCAGAGTCATTCCTGAGAAATTAATAGATGCCTAGTTGGTCAATAAATCCTTTGCACTGTATGGAACCTGAAGGTTCTCTGTTGAGAGTACCCCCACTACTGGCCCCTTTTCTGAGCCTAATAATCCATTCCACATCATGTTATCTATATGTAGTCTTCAAAGAGATCTCTTCTCTTAAAATTTTCTCATCATAACTTTGTTATCACCTCTTTCCAAAAATGTATCACATTCCCACCCATCTCATCACCCTTCATTTGGTCATAATGGAAATCATGAAACACTCCTGTGCAGTTTTGTTCAGCCCTCTGTTAATACTGTTAGCAAAACAGAAAATAAGTAGAATATGAAATGAAGTACACTTCTTCCCAGTCAGATATTAGGACATAGAATACAAATTTCTATGGCGGCTGAAGGTCATTTTTGGGTAACAAAGCTGTGTCAATTCAGAGGCAATGTCCCGCATTTGTGTGCCACTGGTTTGTATGTAAAAACAGCAATTGCCAAGTGTTTTGCTTGGTTCATGTTATAGCATGTCATGTCATCCAAAGTATTTGTATACAATGTAATCAGTAGTGCTGACAATAATGGATGCCACAAGTACTTACACAGAATTTTAAGGTAGTGTTGATGCCTAAAAGTCTGAGAGTAAGAATGCAGTTTTAAATTTTCATATGAATACTCCAATATTTTCAGCAACTGTTTGATTGTCAAGTATATTTTTATTCTACAACATTGATAAAGAAAAGGACTACATTAAGCTGAACAATAAATCTACAAGTGTAAAAAAATGAAGATGTACTTCAGCTGTGGTGTATGCCAAAAACCTGTCTCCCCATCTTCTACCTGCATCTCTGTCATGTAAAGGATTATAGGACATTAGACATATGGGGATTTTGTCACCATCAGTTCTTGTATGTTGGCATCAGTCATTGAGTATGTTTCATCAGTTACAGATCTTAATGGTGTGACTGCTGCAGTTGTAATGCTTCAGATTGCCATTCATGAGATGCTCAGTTCAAATCTCAGGCAAAACAAATATTCAGCCTTAATATCCTGCCATGCTCCTTAGTTCCTCCAAGCTGACGCTAGGACAATGCCTCAGGTGGTGCTACAACCTCCTGACCAGTGCAGTTCCACTGTCCTATACCATTTGCTGTGACACTGCCTGAGCTACTGACAGCACCTTTACATAAATCATTAATAAACTTTTGGATTTAATGTTTTTTATACTGTGCATTGACACAATTATGAAATGTAAATCCAGACTTTTTAAATTAACGTTTTAATTCAGTTCTCATTCTCTTCTGTGTTTCAAACATCATGTGTTCATCATCAGGAAGACCATTTGTACATGTAGTTTTTCATGGTATGTTTTTCATACATTTATGTTAGCAGTCTAGCAGATGGAAGGAACAGGCACATCCACCTGCTAGACAGCGTGCAGAAATTTATGAAAAACATGCCGTACAAATGGTCTTCCTTATGATGAACACATGATGTTCAAAGCTTGTAGAAGACACCAAGAATTGAATTAAAACATTAATTTGAAAACTGTGCATTTGTTGGTTTACATTACATAATTTACGGAAGTCTTGCATCTCATGTGGCCTGCAAGTGTGTTACTGTTGACTGTAAAATTCTCATAAATATAATCAGTTTTCTACTTGTCTTTTCTGTTAATTGTGCAGTTTTTCTGCAATGCACAATGGCTGGAATAACAGTATGTTTATAAAGTTTTATTTATGATCTGTGTATTGAAAGTCATCCTGATATAAAACATTTAATCGGTAATGGCATTTCTGCTTTTATGGATCATAACTCTGAAACACTCATCATTTTGCATTCTGGTAATCTCCATACCTGCATTAATCCTGCCACTTTAGTGATATTAAGTGTAATTTGACAAACCTGAGTTTTCCTGCTTAAGTGGGCAAAAAAAAAAAAAAATTCTATAATTCAAACAAAATAAAAGCACAGTGACTCTCATGGTTGTGTGTAGTTGGGACAGTGAAGACCAAGTTATTTTACACAAAACTTAAAATAACTGTCAGTACAAACGTTTATTATTTTAAGAGACCTACGAAAGCTCAGAATGTAAACAGTGGATGGCGCATCTGTTCTGAAGTTTGCCTAGCTCAGTACCATTATGCCGGCAAGGAATTAGGATCTTGTAAATGAAACAAAGTAAGTATTAGTTATAAACATTTACTTCTTACAGAAGTTCATAAAATTAAAACTGAACTGAAGTGTTCATTTGAATAAGTTTACATCCAGTCACTGGTTCACTATTGTGAGGAAAATTGAACATTGGTATGTACTATAAAGCGATTCTTTTAAAGTTCCTCTTTTTAAACTAAGTATAATGTATACTGTTCAGTGAACATTCATCAGCAAATGAAAAACAAATCTTTCACTATTCTGGGCTCTACAAATATACATATTACATAGTTATAAAGAGAGCCAGTTTTGTTAATACACGTCATAATAATGAACTCTTAGACAGCTGATGACTTTTTGGTAGCTAAACCAGTAGCTTCTTAACAGCCAGAGATTGCAGAATTAATTCTAAAGATGAATTCCAAGTCACCAGAAACCTAACGTTCATTTTGTAGTTTCGTAGGGAATATCAACATTAAATTTAAGCTATTTTTAATTGTTGCAATTATGCTTTAGTGATAATGTAGTTCTATCATATTTTATTGGACTGAAAAATATGATGTATTGGGACTAGAATCTATTGTAGTACAGAGTGGGACAAAAATAGGTATACAGTTACTTTTGTTAACTTATATTGCATTTTGTTTTTTCTTTATGGCAGATAGTTGCTGGTAATCTGATGACCAACTGAGGTGGGTGGAAAAATTGTTGGAAATCACGAAACAATGAGAATTAACTGTCTCATGGTTCTGTTTTGTGTGGAGTATAAATGAACTGCCAAACACCTACATACTTTTGAACCACTCTGTGTAATGTACCACTATCTGAAATAAGAATGAAAAAACAACAACTGTAAATTTCACTCTTTAAGAACATCAATATTGCTACATTCAGAAAACTGTGCCTATGTATTAGGCAAGTCCTAAGTGAATGGTTCAATGATACTTCGATGATGTAAGTCATAAACTATCCATGACATACAGGGTCAAGTTACATAGACAAAGTATCTACATGGAGCAGACTACCTCCTTTTCCTACTACACAACATGAGCATTCTGAAAAAGTACTTCTAACAACTAAGTTCAGCACTCAGAATCTTAACCCCATTACCACTGGCAAAAGATTTCACAAATTGCACTCTGTTCAAAATGAAAGAAAATAAAACTGACTGTACCAATCAACACTTCATTTTAAGGTGTACATACACACAAAAATTTGCACAATGTAGCATGCTGAATTTGTGTTTCCTGAAAGATACATTAAAATCCAGTTCTCAGAAGTGATAAAATGTATGTGAAGCATAAGAAATACCTACATAGCAAACTTTATGTACTTTTGTATACATATTTTTCATTACAGGACATGTCTTACAGAGAAACCTTTCTAAAATTATGACCCAGTTACAGTTTTTTACATAATATTGAGAGTTATTCTGCTCAAAAATGTCAAAAAAGAAATCCACGCCTGGATATCTTTTAGCAACTCTGTGTCAAGAAACAGTCATGGTTGTACTTCCACAAAGAGACTGTACAAAATTGGACATGTAACTTCTGTACATCTACTCCAACCAGGTTCCTAAGAACCAAACAGATTTATAATTCAGGCACTTTATTTCTGAATGAAGCATGTGATGTCATTTCACAGCTGTAAACCCAGGAGAACTTTAGCGCAAATAAGATTACCGTGCACCACAAGCCACTGTGTATTGCCCCATTCACCAGGCTGCTACATTCAAGCACAACAACTTTATCATTGTCACATCCTGTGACTACATAACAACTAAATCATAAGGCTAGTAAATTAAACTGCAGTAAAACTCGATTAATCTGACCTCACACATAATGACCATGTCAGCACATTGCCAGGCATACTTCCGCACTGGCGTGCTGCCTTCACGGAGTAAACAGTGCAATCAGAACACAGGGTTGATTTGTCTGTTGAGATACCAGGACAATAAGAAAACCCTGTACTCAGTTACCTATTTGTTTTTATACTGTTGCATCGATTATGGAACTGCAGGACAAAAAGCACATAGTTGATTCATCTGAGGCTCACCAAGTTTGAATGCATATATACCAACACAGAGTTACAGTCTTGCCATTTCATTGCATACTGTGCCCTTTAATAAACTATAATCTCCCTGTAACACTGAATGTCACTGTTGTAAGAGACACTGAGAATTTATAAGAATGGGGGCCAAAGATATTAAAAAAAAATTAAAATTAATGTTCGTTTAGATATTCAGTGTCATGGATGTCAGGTACAAATGCACTTAGAATTTTCTGGCAACTGAATATCAACCGTTCAAGTAAGAAAGAAACACATGTAATCTCTATGTAATTTTGTACTTGAAGATTCTAGAAATATGAACCTCCAAAACAGTAATCACAGCAAAGTCTTCTATAGACTGGAATATAAGTTACTTAACAGAAATTTAAAAAAACCAGCAGTCTGATATTATGTACTCATAATAACAGTTTGCAATATTGTAAGGTACTGTAATCATGACACGTTTCAGTATTAATGGTGGGAGGTATGCTGAAACTAATTGCCACTGTAACCCTGGCACACAGAGGCAGAACAGTTAATTTACACACTCAACCATTCCACCCCACATTTTTAAAGTGCTGACATCCAAATTGTACTTTCTTAGCAAGTTATTCTATGGCTATGCTCTTCCACTTAACACCCTTTTAAACAGGCTTGACAGTTCAAACATCAAGGATCATATAGAATGAGCATATTTATTATCATTATAAAGATAAAAACAAAGAGGAAACAGTATACTTGAGGTTGGTCCTGAATGGGCAAAAGTACTGCAACTCTTAAAATAAAATGTTCCTTTTTGGGAACTTCATATTCTTCTCCATAATATAAGTACATTTATGCTTAATATTATGTAAAAACTATTCACGGATTATACAGATTCAGAATACTGCATACAAATCTGTAATTACTGATCACTTTTCATTAGGTCAAGCATTCAGCTAATGAGTCCAGGCTGAAGACCTCTATTCTTTCATTCACATAATGTGTATGAATTAAAAGAAGTCTGATGCTTGTATGTGACACTTAGGTTTACTAGGCTTCTGTACTTATCCACAGTCATGTATTCAGAAATGATTTTGGGATATGACCTATCCCATTTCACATGAAAGAATGGCAAGTTACTGAAGGACCTTCACTTGTCTAGCAACTGGGCCCATCTTATTAGGTGCCTCTCCATCCTTTCACCTGAAGACAGGAACAGATGCAGTTCCCCTGACTTGTTCTTTTCTGAATGTGACATTGCACAATGTCCAGAAGCCAAATAACCCCAAAGTATGTATGAAGGATGGTTTCAAGAAATTCCATCCACGCACAGATGGTGAGAATGAAGGGACCATAGTTGTCAAGTTGGAAATAACTTGCAGAGCCAAATGGCAGGTGTCCGACACCCATGGAATCACACAGCTGTCAGCAGGAGGTGCTATACCTATACCCTCACCCATGTGACCAGTTACAGAGCCAACCAGCAGCACCCAATCTACCATTTTCACACTCATTTCTGGGGTTTTCAAGGTGAGTTCTGAACTGTAGGTAGTATCACACTGCAACTATGCCAGTAATTTATGCATGATCTGATTCACCCATATAAAAAACTACCATTGTGCACAGAATCCTGTTCTTTTGTGATATAACACTGTGACAGTGGGTAAACAGAGCCCATCATTTCAAGACAATGTAGTGGCCTTATATTCAAGGGTCAGAATGTCTTACTGGACACTTCGATCTTGTAAGAACAGGCCACTATATTGCCTTGAAGAACTGTTACCAGATGACCCACTGACACAGTATTATGTTCAGAGGAAGGGAATCCTCAGCTTCACTGCTGAATATCTATGTCCTAAGTACCTTTTTACAATTTCAGTGTCCTCTGAAGAACACAGTGACAATCTGTGCTGATATGTAAATGCTTCCCTCTTAGTTTATATTCTAGTTATGCCACAACATATAATTTACAAACAGCATTCGAACAATGTGTCTTCTAGACATGGTCAAATTAAACAGGTTTTACTGCAGATGTAAAAAAGAATTACACAAATTAATCTTTAACTAGCTACTTAAATTCATGAGTGACTTTTTTTCTTACAAAAATACTGATTTCATTTTCTTATTTTTAGTCACTCATGAAATCACAGTCTCAATGGCCCTTTCATATCCTACACAATTTTTTAACACGTTTTCACCTTAATTTGATTCTTCAAAAAATAAAAATCCGTCACAGTTTTTTTTTAACATGCTTCTCTCAACATTCATGTCAACAGTCACATATTGCAGTCAACAGTGTTCAAAACTCTATGCTAATCAGATCAAACTTCTTGCTTTCTATTGTTTGGGACATCATTATGCCTACTAGTTACACTTTACAAATAGCATCAATATCAATCCAATGCCTCATGCATCTCCAAACAGAAAACACAGTAACAGACTATATCTCAAAGGAATACTTAAAGCATTCTCCTTCTGTAATATAGCTTAATAAAAATGGATACAGAGAATAATGAGGTATATTTCTCACCACTTAATAATGCAGGTTATTGGGAACAGCTGAATAAATAATATGGCAAAGTGCCCACAGAATAATATTAACAGTCTAGGTCTGATTCCTATAGTAGGTACAGAAAAGTGCAGGAATTCTAAAATAATACAAAGTTATTTCAGCTACAAGTCACTAATACATTACTATTAACCATAACAATTAAATCTGACTCTTTCAAATGTGACCAGAGACAATGGAGCCAGAATGTTTTATTCAGCCAAAATGTCTGTCACAATGGGGTCAAAAACCAAGGATCAGCTGCCAAAATGGGTATCACACTTCCAAGATCAACGCACAGAAGGGGAGAAAAAGAAAAAAAAACTTTTACTCTTATTAATATCTGCACACAGTATTTCATTCTGAAGGTAGTATTTAGACGTGAAAAATTAACTCTGATATGCAGCTAATTGGACACAATCAATACATCTGATTATTTATATATTCTGGTCTATTATATTCTGTTTTGTTCTATGTACTATAAATCACTGCTTTCACAAACTTTTATCTGACATGTAACGGTTTGTGGCTGTTATTTCTGTGCATACTTTTCCTAATGCTGTCTGTGTATCTCAAATGAAGAACAAATTGCATTCACAAAATTGTGTTCAACATTGCATTTTGTGAACTTGTGTTTTACTGGTTTCCTTTGACCCATTCCAATGCAAGTATTTTCTTATCATTCCAGATAAGTCATTCTACTGCCTTGCTACAGAACGTCTCATACAGTTAATTTTAAGGGTAAAATGGGTTTAGAATTCCTGACCTCCTTGCACCCTAGACAGTACTATACTGAGTCCAGGCATATATTATTTCCGACAGAGGTGTCAATTATATTTATACATACTCATCTAAATCTCAATCATCAAACATGTTCATGCAACCTGTGCCAAACACTGGTAAGAAACTGCATTTGTATGATGACCTTTCGTGAAGAAAGACCCTCTTGTGTAAAAGATAATTAAAGTTGAATTGTAACATCTATTACCAAATAAGACTTTCAATCAAATTTAGTCCCATTACTTCCAACCCCCACCCCCCCCCCCCTAAAATTAAGGTATAAAAATCAACACCCATGAAAGTAATGTTTAAAAAATCTATTGGTTGTGTGGTATAAAGAGAACTGCTTCATACGTACATGTATGTGTACTATGAACCTTCTTCCACAGTTTTCTGACAAAAGGTGAAAATGTATCTTAAACCAAGGTTTCAATGAAAAATTTAACTTGCAAAAATACCTGAACTGATAAAAAAAATCCAGAATATGAGTTACCTGGTTACAAAATGAATTGAAATTACATACTGATAAAATTTATCTTATCATGTGACAATTTTTAAATCCATAGGAATGATGAAATTATAAAAAACTGCCTATTTGGAATGTTATCAAAGATAGTCACAGGAAACAACCTATGGAGTACATCACTTTAAGCCTTATTTGTTATGATTACATCATATAACAAATACCAACAAGTTTTAAACAGCTGGTTGAGTTTATTAAACTCATCTTAGAAAGTAATTTACAGGAGTAACTGAGTTAGTAGTGCTGCATTGTGTGCTGAAGCATAAAATAGTCCATGTGCTTAACTTGTATTCCATAGAATATACAAATTCTGAGGATACTGATTTCATATGTTCCTACACATGCGTCGTCTGGTGTGTTCAGAATAGCAGCAAACACAACCATAACCACAAAAGAGAACATATACCTATGTTAAACGTTTCTTCACACTGTTCTAAGTGCTAAACATTACTGTATTTTAACTCTGAGTAAACCGTATGCATTACCTTCCTTAGGTTATTTTTTTATCACCACTGTTTTTAGGTCTTCTGGATACAGGAGTCCAGATTTCTACATGATTAGGATTTTTTTTTCCTATTAGCCAGCATCACAATGACTGGAATATTAAGCCCAACAAGTGAATTCATTAACATGTTTTTAAACATGGCCTAACACATTTTATAAACTCTTCCCCAAAAATGTAATACTGGTTAGGATGACACTGTACATTAGATGTAAATTTAACTGGTACCAACAACAGTTAAGTCCTTTCAGGACTTTAGGATTCTATTCTCAATCTAATATCATACCATTAAATAAGCTCCAAGGGAGGAACAAAACATGCTTAAAACTACAAAGACATTGAAACTTTACAAAAACTGACACATGATTAACGTATCAAAACCAACAATCTACCCATACATCCCGGTTAAATTTACATGTACACATTTAATTACGAAAAAGTCAAGCCTTTTACATTACAGTCATTAAGTTAACAAAATATAGATACGTAAATACTTTTGATGAATTCATTTTTTAAAAATCAGATTTGTACTTTCTTACCATTTCCTTACTAGAAAAAAGTTTCTTTTTACAGTATCTATGATAAAAATAAAGTGTTAGGACTTTCTGAGGAAGAGTAGGATATTTGTATACTGTAATGGTATTTTAGGCAAGGTTTTATAGTACTCTTTGGATTAGAGTCATACTATGGTTCTGCTTTGGCACATCTTGAAGCCCCTTCTTATTATAACCATCAGAATGGCAACGGTTGTTACAAGTCATGCTTGTGTGCAACCACAAGTGATGAGTCAGAACACTCTGAACAATAACATAGGGTACCAAGTGAGTCATATGAAATGGCTTTGTTAACAGAAAGCAGATGCTTTTTGCACCTTTGTCAGCATGCCTAAAATGTAGGTAACCAATCTCTGTCAACAAAACTAATCACTAAGCAAGATGTCTAACTTAAACGCGCAATCACCGTTTAAAACCTTTTGCAAATTCCGTAACCTGAAACAAACTTTTACTGTATTTTCTGAGGTACAACACACTGTTCCTTTGTTACAATATATGGCCTCAAATCTACATTAATGTTGTTGTTTGAAGGTACAACATGTATTTTTCATATAATCTAGGTGTGTGTGTTGTACTCAGAAAAATACTGTAATCACTCAGTTTTTGTCATTTACATTTGCTGCATATTACACAGATACTTGCATCACTTAATTCCCAAGCTGCATGCTTGAGACAGTACTTAAATATGTAGCACATATACCACCCAGACAAGAAAAATTTTCCCACAGTCTTCATACAATAAAAGTATTGTGTTACATAATATTGGTATGATCACCACTTGTAAACACACAAGTATAAATTTCAACTGTGCCCATTCTCATTCTAGCCAAGATGGGACTTCATGATAAGCTACAATCAACTGAACCATCTCAAAATCCAATTCCTCTAGTCCCTTCGTGCTCTTTTTGCCCTCATGCCCATTGCTGTTATATCAGGTTCCAGACCTCCTCGACCCTTCTTACTAACCTGCACTTGGGATTGTGCTGTCAGCTGCAGTGAAATGGCATGGGTGTTCAATTTTTCTGCTAGTAACAGATCTTTTAGACCCTTCATCTTCTGGCTGCGCAATGTAAGTCTTGGTCTCCCCCGAGATTTAAGGTCAGACTGGTCTTGAACCTTGTTATCTCCACTGCCAAGAGATGCATTATTCTGTTTTGATGGGCCTGGATCCCGTACCCCATTCGATGTTAGCGCTGTGGCTACTGTAGGTTCTGAAATGATGCTCCCCCCTCCAACAAATGGCTCTCCCCCACCTTGCAGAAGATACTCTGGGTTAAGTATCTTCTCACCACATGCAGCTGTGAGCGCAGCAATGCTTGGGTGAGGAGCCAATGCGTCATCACCTCCTTGCAACTTCTGTTTTCCTGCATCTTCTCCAATGACTCTGGATTCTAGGCTTCGTATAATGTCACGCGTACTGTTACCACCACTACCACCACCTGCAAGAAAGTGGAAATATCATCGGTATAATGTAGCAAGATGGTGTCACTTTACAAATGGTAGAGAATGCAGGCTTCAATGTCCTATCAAAATTCCAAGAAACTATACTATCATCATCTGTATAATTAACAAACTTATGTTTTAACTTGAGCCCCTAAAAAATTTGAGTTCAGCACTAAGAATATTAGTGTGTGTTTACGATTGGTTACTGATTATTTTGTGGGTTCAGGAGCTGGGACAGCACAGTCAGTATAGTGACTTGGCTACTAGGCTACAGGCTGGATGAATAAGGAATCATGGTTTGATTCCCAGCAGAGGCAAGAGATTCTGTTCTTCTCCAAAGTGTCCAGATCAACTTTAGGTCTCGCCCAGCTTGGCAGTCACTGGGTAATGTGGCTTCTTCCCTGGGGTGTTGTACTCAAGGATTAAAGATGACCACTCACCTCCATTCTGGACCAAGGTGAAGAATTCACAATTCACTTTTGCTACCACATGCCTTCAATGCATGCACAGTAACAACTTCACTGGTCCCTTTACCTTACATTTAACTTTTTAAAGCCTACTGGTTACGTGATGCACCAACAAGTTTAACATTCAAAGAACCGTACACTGTGCCCACACTGTATTTATGTGTTTTGTATTTATCTGAGAACAAACAGCAACTTGTGCCACTTACAGCATAAACTGATTGGTTTTTATAGCCCAGAAAAAAAGTGTTTACAGCGCGGTACGGACTGGGCCTTTAAATAAAAGTCTGCACTTCATCTTTAAAGGGCTAATTCCACAAATTTAAGCAGTCAGGTTGTCTCTGATTGTAAATATTGACTCACTCACCTTCTCTCATTGTGCAGTAATTATTGTTGTTGAGGTACTTGTTGTTCAGGTACTTTGTGTTTCCAGCTGTGCCTTTGCCACTGCTGCTTTTGTTATTACATATTTCATCTTCATCTACACAACTGGGTTCCTCTCTGAGTAAACTATCAAGTAGCTCTTTATTTTCTATGTCATCCTTCAAATCAATTTCAGGCTCAGCAATAGCTCTGTCAAATCCCTCACTGGAGTCATCGCCACGACATTCTATGACTACTTGGGCACGCACATCAGCATCGAACTTGGATATTGTGTTAACAAGAGGTTTTGCCCAGCCAATATGCAACACTGGTGTAGGGCTTCCCTCTTCCCATTGGCAGATCCCATCATAGAAACGAAGAAGATGTGCAAAGCATTCAGGATCCTTAAGGATAGAATGAGCACTATGTCCTGAGCTCACCACTTTCATAATGTGTGGAATTAACTCATTAGCAATTTCCAAGAACTCTTTGTAAATTTCTTCATCATCCCGAGAGTAGTTATACCTACAAACATGAGCAAAAATTTCAAACAAAATGACCATCCAAAATGGGCAATCTTTCTAATAATGATTGAAGTCTTCTGGGATGTGATGCTGTGTCATCCAGTGAGTGGTTATCAGTGCTTCCAAGGATCGCAGACCTTTCACCTTCAAGGCAGAAACCACTCCCACCAAACAACACATTTTTAAAATTGATCTTTCTTCGTATAAAGTTAGCCAACAGAGATGTTTTAAAACTTTAGACAGAATACCACAAGCATTTTCATCTAATTTAAATTACGAGTACAATGAAGCAACCATTCATTGCCCTGATGTCGGTATAAATAAGAGTTAGTGATGAGACAAGAGATTTGATATTGTATCGTAAACTTACAATCACAGCAGACGAACTTGGCTATGCCTCAGAATCAACTAGGCTGGCCAGTGGGACATTTCATTTTTGTCACCATGTTCCAAAATATTGTTCACAAGGCTTATTATGACTGTTAACATTCTATCTGCATAAACAGTTTAGAGTGGCTGCATACATTTATGTTTCCTTTGAAGATTACATGTTTCAACAAGTGAAACAGACATGCAATGAAACTCGCTTAAGATATTTTTTAAAATGTCAAAAAAGTTTGGACTTATTAAGAGGGAACCTGTCTTAAAAGGGTAGGACTGAAATGGACTGTTTTTTAATTTTTTCAGCAATTTTTAAATTTGTATACTGAGCTGAATTTGTGTAATTTGCAAGTCTTAACACATTCTCCTCTGTATCTGACCATCCAAGCATTGTGTCAGTAACCTCTCTCACACAAATGTGTAGTTCTTCAGCATGTTTGGTGTGAGGGACGTTCGCAGCATCATCCCATTTTTTTATATGTTCAACTTCTCAGATATTGAGAGTCGCTTGCTTGTATGCCTGCTTTTGATGTAGCCATGTTCGAGGAGGTGTTTTATAAATTCAATGAAAAAATGTAATGGTAAATTTAATTCAATTTTGAAATCAATTCACTGAAGCATTCAGTTCGCTATTAGCAATGAACGAAACAACCGCAGCAAATTCCAAATTAAAAATCATGCTTCTCTATCATGTAATTTTCCCCACACCCTAAAGGGATGTATCCATAGAATTTGATGTTTCATGTATCCAGCAACTGATGTTAAATACAGATCACAATAATGGCATTTTTTTATGAGTGGTATTAGCCACATTGGTAGTGTGTTCAGTAATTAATCACTCTACAGTACAAAACTGTGCACTCATACACAATGTTAACACAAAATGTATAAGTATATAAATTTTGTAAAGAAAATACCAAATTATTGCAATTAAAGTACAAAACAGCTAAAATCACAATGTGTTGTAACAGTATAGTACAAATCAGTAAGCAGCAACATGTGCAACAGAAAGCATGATGGGTATGCAAGGGGTGGGATTTCATTGACACTAAAAGTAATCATAAAAAACTTCTCATTGTGTGTAGCTAGAAGTCACTGAAAGCTAGGATCAGTATGCTTGTAGAAGAGTCTGTAATTGAAAGACGGCTTGGCTGATTGCAAATGGGAGTGGACTTGGGCACCACGTCTGTCATTTTCACATAGTTTGCCTCAAGTTTTCACACCATTAACATCATTTAAATGCTTTACATGCAGCACAACACCAGTTATCTTCAAGTTGGCAACAGTGCATTTTTGCCCAAGCCCTGCCGTCAATGCTACAATGCCATGTTGAAATGTCAGCAAAGAGACTTTGCAGACATGTACACTAACTCAATAGCATTCACAGCAGCGTGACTAGAAGCAAAGTGACTGATGTAGCAACAGTGATGATGGAAGAGTGACAGAGGCTGAGTACTGGGGAGAGACAGATTCCAGTCTTTGCATTGCGGGAGAAATACAACACCCACGTGCCATCAGGTCATGTCATTCTGCTGTGAAACTCATGAGCAGAAATGACTTTGGAGATTAACCTACATGAACTGGTAGTGTAACTTCAACATCATCTTGGAAACAGAAAGAATGCAAACTGGGGGTAAATTTTTTCAGATTATGCCTCTTAGGTGGGAAATCTTCTTATATTGGGATGTATTTAAAGGGCAACATGTAATGAAAATCAAATGGATGAACTTTGGTACGTGTTTATCTTGAGATCAAAGGCAGAAAAATATCTTAACCGGGGTCATCTTAAGCAAGTTTCATTGTAACTGACTGTGTGGCTTTTGTAATACAACTGTAAGAAAAATGACAACATATTTATTGTTGTCCAGTTTATGCTTAACAGCAATTATGTAAAAGCATTTTTAACAATGCAGATTTTATGTCACAAACCACTAGTATAGGTACACACACATTACACTATATATTTGTACCTTTTCATGACATATCAACATGACTTTGTAGTTATCAGCACTGCTGCCAATACCAGAATTATTAAATCATGAATATATAACACTGTTCTTACAAATGTATGGCATATTCTGCCAGTACAACATTCTCTCTTCCATTTATTATTTATTATTACAAATAATGTCAGAACAAAATTAATGATGATAAAATTCAAGCTGACAGACAGAACAGTGGAAAGATCTTTCCAATATCTCCGGTACTTGAAAGAAAATGATTGGACAAAGTCTCTGTTCCTATCAGTAAGTGCTTTTGCCAGTAATATACCATGTTTGTTCTTGTCATTTAGTGTCTCTGATAACATCATAATTCTAGTTGAAGCAATGACTATAGAACTACCATTCTGCAGAGAAAATGCTTGAGTGTTACAATAAATCCATGTGATGGACCATGTTTCTTGAAGTGACTGTTATCAGCTATAAATTCCATACAGTACTACTTTTCACAAATTTAGTGTTACTCCCAGCTGAACAAAAGACTCTGTCATTATACTGACAAGTGTAACATAGGACATTAAATTACACTGGCAGATATTTAGCAATGTTTTGGAGGAACAGTTTCCTATACCTGCCTGAAGAAGAAGACAGGAGATTACCCAAAAATAATGGTCGATTTCTACCAGAACACATGGTATCTTGTCCCCCACAGACAGTCATGTTCATAATCACTGTCCTAATCTCACATAAACTGCATATATTTGTTTTCTACTTACAATCTAATAACATCAGCAGCATTAGCCCAACTTTCAAATGCTTCTTTATACATTTTGTGTCTGTAGAAGTAACCACCTTGGTAAGTGTATGGATAGACATGTTGATTTTTATAGTATGTTCTTGCTGACATGGCTGCCTCTTGAAATAAGGTGGAACACGGAGGACGTCCAGGTGTGGGACTTACTTCTTCCAAGTCACTTAAGTTTCCTACAATCAGAATTCCATTCCTGTAATACCTGTGCTGGAGGTCACCATACAGACAGATGAAGAAAATGAGAGGCAGGTGCTACAGCCCCAATACATCTCATTCCCCATCATTTAATCACTCTTAACAGTATTAAATGATGACATATAATTTTCTCTGCCAACTTCCTAGCATAAAAAAATCTAAAAAAATTTAAATACTTTCCAGAGATATGGTAGATTAAAAAGAATTGTAAAAAAAAAAAAAAACCACATAGCATGCTGGTTAAAAAATTAAAAGTTTTTTGTTTTTATAATATTACATACATATCCACTATGTAACTTCCCACATTTTGCTATTCATCTGGTTTAAACCATGTTATTCTAACCTCAACTTGACTTAATAAGCAATACGCAAGTCACAGTTTGCAGATCTGTGATCAGAGTTTAAGAAAGGAATGCCATATAACCTAAAACTATGTTCTTCGTATGGACTTCCTGTCCACTGGCATAAAGAACAAAAATCAATCTACAGGAATATAGTTCTCCAAAGTATGTTCAGAATGGAACTGTACTTATTAAAGCAAGTTCCTTTTTCCTTCATGACAAAAAAACATAAAATGTGCCAGACTTACCAATAGCCATTGGATAATGTGTAAGGTGTCCCAGATCATAAAGTAGCCAAAGAAGTTCTTGTTGAAGAAGTGCAACTTCCATTACATCACTTGTTGCACTCAAACTGGGATTGATGGCTGACACAAGTGCTGCTACTTCCATAGGTCTTGTACAAATTACAGGACATCCATTCACATATAACCATGATCTTGAACCCATGCCAGGTCCAACTGGCTGGCCACGTTTGTCTTCGTTCCCTTTTCCTGTATGGATGTGGTAATGTAATGATGAAAATATTGCAGTATGGTACAAAACAACAGCAGTTTAAGTATGTAAACAGGAAGAATAAGATTACCATGCCATGTAACTTCGGCCGTTTGTGAGCCTCCTTCCCCAAACACAACCCACGCATGGTCTTCAGACAATGCCAGATGAACATCTCGATAACCAAGAACTTGACAGCCAGCCACCACTGCGAATGCCACTCCAAAACAGTCTAATTTGTTTCCTAAATAACATATCAATTAAATGTCATTTACATTTAATACCGTGCTGTATGTCCGAACTACCGATACAGTATATGCCTACCTACACACAGCCGCCTTACCTGTCAAGTAACTGTAGAGACTTTGTAAATGGGCCCTGTCTTTGTAGTAGCTCCTTGTTAATGAATTCCAAACTACATCCGATACCTTCTTAACAAGCTCTCTTGTGGCATACTTACTGCCACTATACTGTGTTAAGTCTACAGCACCTTTGATTAAAGCATGAAACTTCGAATACAAAGCTTCAGCAATATGATATTCGACAGCGGGCAGTTTGTGTTCACCCAACGTGTCCGTTTCCTTCTGAACGCTGAAGGATCTGTTGCATGTCAACGAATTCTCAACTGCCCCAACAACGATGGATAACAGCGCCAAGTCAGGTTCTGATGAACTTTCTAACTGTTGCTTGAATAATCTCACAATAGACGGAATATCCTCTAGCGGGAAATGTTGCCGATCTACCGCTCGAAACCCCGCCATGTCGCAGCTAAACTACATTGTTGGTCAGCGCTATACCGGCCATTATTGAACTCTCTAGAGATGAAGTTTTAGAATTAATTTATGAAATCTACATTAGTTGAAGAGACCAATTTGGATTTGTTTAAATTTGTACCACTTATATTTTTATAAAATTAAGTTTAGGTTAAAATTACTTAAAAAAGACCAGAAGAAGTGTCATTGAGAACGAGAGTATAATAATCATGGCCGACGACAAGACGAGAGGAAAAAGGCGAGAGCGTGAAGAACAAATTGCCACACTGAGTTCTAATGAAGGAAATGTTTCTCAATTGCCAGAGAACGCGGAAAGTGACGTTAGTATTTGGATTGTTTGATCTGTGCTGGTTTTTAGTGTGTTGCTTTTTATTGTTTAAAAACTGGCTTTCCAGAATGAAATGGTTATGAGGGCATGACCAATATTGCAAGGGAGGCAATTAGAAACCCGTCATTGACTACCCTGAAAGAAATTACTGCACAAACGTACGTTTGTTTATCACATAGTCAAATGAACACGGTTATGGAATTTTGATGTATAATGTCAGTTTTAGTATTTTTACTGAAGCAACAACTTTCGTTTTCATTCTGTGGAAGATTTTATGGTGCGAGATTTCAGGCTTTTGACGTGGTATGGGTAATACCTTCGCTCTTTTAGGTTGTTAAGCGTTGTAGCAGGTTCTGTACCGACGTGTTAGGATAGCGTTGCGGCTCCATATTCAAGGACCATATGTCCATCATGACCCTTGATTGACCCGTGGAAGATTGGCCCGGTATCCTATCCCGAAACGACGGTTACAAACTAACCTACAGCGTGCACCAACCCAGAACAGCGAAAATCTCACATCTGTGGTCTACACAATCATGTTTATGAAGGTTCAAGTTTTCTGTGATAGAAAGCCATGTTGAGTGGTGAGTGGTTACCAATGTTTTGGAGGAGTTTGCTTCTTCCGTCTTCAAACCTTGAAGGTAGAGGCAGTATTCCTGAAGACTTGAATCTTAAAGTTCAAACGCATACATTTTGTTCTACTTTTCAGTTTGCAGCTCAAGTTGCTCAAGAACGGGAGAGATACCAGCCCACAAAATTAGAATCTTTTTTTGCAATTCTGAAGACCCTGATCATTAGAGGCCTCATCGTCTATTTCATTGCCTCTTTTTTTCGCCGGCAAGCTGCAGTTGAACCTGGGCCTGGTGGTGTTGGCCCTGCTAAAGTGCCATCTTTTAATATATTTGAAAATGGAACTGTTATGGTAGGTAGAATAACATTTTAAGTTTGATCAGGCACAGGAATGGTTGAATAGCGAATATAGTTCAGTATTATTCTTTAAACAGGCCTGCCCATTGTAGATGAAACTTGAACAGTTTGTTATAAGGAAGAAAATATGGGGTTAACTCAGTCTACTTTGGTGTACTAACGTTCTGGTTGGCCCCTTCATCTGAATAGTAGACCTAAGTAGCATATGTGGGCACAGCAGGTGGAAATCAAGGGTGTTCCATATTGCAACCTGCATTTTTTTTTGGTATGTAGTCTTTGAGGGGTAGTGTGTATGTATTAGATAATACTGTGTAGGTTTGGATTTGCAGTTGGCTAAAACATAGTTTTATTTAAAGTATTTTTCTGTAGAACATATTCTATGTAAGGACATTGTATTCTGTGCCTTGCATAAAGTTTCTTTGTGTGGTAGCATTAAATGTTTTCACAAAAGGCATTCAGGTATACTCAAGTATATGTCAAGGAGAGTATGTAAAGAGTGTAATGCAAATGAGGGCTGTTTTATCCCAGAAGTATTATGAGCCACGGATACCGAATATTGCCAACTTTGCTAAGGTTAGTCTGTTTTGTGCTTTAACATATAATTCAAATATATACAGTTAAGGTGTAAATGCTTTTGATGACAGTAATTCTGGAGTGTTTTGGAAAAAAGGGTTATGTTGCTGAACGTAATTTTTTCAGGAGGAAATAAACTTCAAGTATGCAGTAATACTTAACTCTTTGTTGTAGTATATTACTGCTGAGAAAAAATTGTGCTTTAATGTTGTAACTTGGTTTTCCTTTCATCCATTTGTGAAGGAGAATCTTACAATGCACTTGTCTCATTTTGACAAATTCTTAATTTTTCTTTTCTTCCTGGAATGCCATCAGCACATCAGAAACTGTCGTGGTTTTGTTAAACGTCTGAACACTACATGTAGCCACATGTTACATAGCATGGGAGGATAAATATATGTGATGAATTGGGAAGGTTGTGGAAGCAGTTAGAGTCTCTTTTAAGTTATTATTTGAGCATTTGTTGGGATGAATTGTGGCAAATTATATCCATAAAGTAGCTAGGGTAGTTGATTCTCATGCCAAGGTTGAAACTGATGACCCCATAGATGTGAAGTGTGTAGATCAGTGGTAAGCAATGTTGTGGGCACAAGGACAAAATCAAGAGAATAAAATGTGTGTGGTTCACATTATAAGTAATACCTTTATTTTTTACTTATGATATTGTAGTCGGTATAGTGACTTGATATGGGCTGGACATTTTTGGGGTTGAATCCTGCTGGGGGCAAGATTTTTCACACCCATCCAGATGGGACCTGGGGCCCTCCCAGCCTCCTGTGTAAAGGGCATTAGGTCTCTTGCCTGGGGTGAAGCAGCCCGAGCATGGCATTGACCTCTACTCCCATCTAGTGCTGAGGTTAAAGAAAAGGTAGAGCTATACTGCTGCTTCCCTTTTGGGCCATCATGGCGTATTCTAGGGTGAGCTTTACCTGTTATCATTAATGTTAGTAAATAGTATTAATAATGGGGTGGGAAAAAATCTTGTCTGAAATTAATCATAAAAAATTTGAATTAATAGGAGTAAGTTTGAAAATGATGTTACCAATTAAGTCCCTACATTCAGACGAATACTGTGTTATCAGTACTTATACCGTGCATTCGGAAAGTTGCTGTGCACTTACGCTACAGTAGAGTCCTGTTGAACTGTGATGGCACATGGTGATGCACGGGAGGGGACGTGAAGGGGAAACTGGCGAATGGAGAGGGTAGCCAGTCAAAGGCAGTCTACGTAGATTTGGTTGTCAGTATCGAAGTTGCCGTTGAAGTGTGCTGCTATTGTGTGACATTTCACTGTATTCAGTTGTTAAACAGCGGTTGAAGTGCAATACCGGTAAAGTGTTTGTTTAATTCAGTTTTTACTCACTATGGTTCTTTCAATTGAGGAACATGTTTTTCTGGTTGAATACATCTTTCAAGAAGGTGATAGATACACTGATTTAGTGCAGGAGCAATTTGCTTAAAAATTCCCAGAAACACCAGTACCTCATCACAATGCAGTTCATAGACTTATTGAGAAATTTCGTGAAACAGGCTCAGTGTTAGATGCTGAACAAAGTGGGAGACCATCTAAATTTAACAGTGAGAAGTTGATGAACATTTCTGACTCTATGCTATATTTGAGAATCAGGCTGGGCTGCCTCAGTTGTGTAGCGGTTGAGTTACTAGTTTACTGTTTAGAATGTCCTGGGTTCAGTTTCAAATGTGTCATTGTCATGACATGGTCACCTGAAGACAGGAGCAGAACCAGCTTCTGAAACAGCACTTATTTTAGATATACCTCAAGATAAATGACAGTATTTGACATTATATGTGGTTACTGCCAGAATTGATATTTCTTGCAGTGCAGTCAGAAGTCTCTCAGTTGAATTTCCTTTTGTCACTGCAGACATTTTCTAGTAGGTGTGGATCTGATGTTAACCACTCATGTCCGTTTGTCAGCTCATGAATTTATGAATCCTATCCTTTTCTGTCCTCTGTGGTTTCATAGTATGGTGTTTGAGGTGAGGTTTGTGTTTGCAAGTTGTTAACATCTCCTTTTCTTCTCCAACAGGATCTCTATGTGTACTTGTCAGAGAGTGAGAAGTTTAATGACTTCAATAACCCAGAAGCCTTAGTTTGGAGTGAAAAGGGCATGGTTTATGGGGATTGGAGTAGTGGTTCTAATGGTGATGGATCACATATGCACAGTATTGAATTCAAGACATCAGAGGTAATTTCAGTGTTAATTCTAAGTACAGTCTATCTAGAATTTTTAGTTATAATTTGTTGAATCATGCTGACAGTATCTTACACACTGGTGTTGATTCTAGATGAGTGAGTGTGAATATGAAGCTGTAGGTAGCATGATAAGAGATTACAGGGTAGACTGGCAGACACTTCTTAAGAAGGTCATTTAATGTGAATCCTGTAATAGAGAGATGCACAGATAGTTTCAAGGTTGATTGTAAAGACACTGAATGATGAAGATGATTGGGTTCCTCTGGTGCATGATAGGATCCAATGGTGAAAGTTTCTCATTTTTTAGTGGTGAAATATTTTTTGTTATTTCATTAACTGTGGTAGGGGGTGGGAGGCAGGAATTCCAGAAGCCAGGCTTCCTATGAAGTGAGAAGATATTGGGACTTAACAGTAGTTGGAGGAAGCATATTTTCTGTGAAGTGTCAGTAGCAGTCTATTGTGCTGCATGATGCCAAATGGCAGAAGACATTCATCTGTATGGTAACCACTGTGACAGCCTCACATCTCACACTGTGTTAGTATATCTTGGCGTGTCAGTATTAATTTTTTATATATATTTTTTTTTAATAGAGCTCAAAACACATTAATTGGCGATTACCTTATGTAAGCAAGAAAGAGGAATGACGGGTCACTCCATAAGTCATGGTAACAAATTCCGAGGGGATCCAAAAATATGGTAGTGTGGTAAATTTAGTATATGCATTTGAAAGAATGTGGCATGTTGTTGGAAGTGTAATTGTCGGATGGAGATAATGTACAAGAGCCACTGGTAGAAGGCAGTCGAACCACGCACAAAAATAAGAATCTTGGGTTTTTTTTGTTTTATTATAGCACACAGGTTGAACACAGAACAAGGAAGGCAACATTACCTAGTTATAAACACTGCTGACAACCTTCAGAGCACTACCTGAGGTTGTCTACAGTTTGTAGGCAATGATGGGAGGACAATGAACCCCATCAGCATCACATGATACATTGATATGTCTGCCTCTTGCTGTACTGCTGCTTTCCATTTGCATATTGCTTCCCATGCAATGGCTGTTTCAGTGTGGGAAACAGGTCTTAGTCACATGGACTGAAGTTGGGAGAAGAGAGATGGTGTTCTAACATTCCGCTGTCCAGTGTCAGAAAACATCCTTAACAGTGTCTGCTGAATGGACTGTAGCATTGCCATGTAGGATGAGGGAATTTTCAGTCATATATGGGCACTTCTTCCTAACTGCATATTATAAGTGGTACTGCAGTTAAAACATGTGGAACGGGATGACACGCGAGAACTCTTGAATGTTATATACCAAAATTACCATCAGTTTTGTCAGTGATGGCTTTGTTGAACTATGTATTTGTGGTGACTGTAGGTGACACCTTTAGGGGACTGTTGTTTGAGTTTCAGTTCGTGGGCCCTTGGCCATGTTCCAGCAATGGCACCTGCCTTACATATCCCTAGTGCAATGAAATTGTTTCATATTGATACATTTTTTACAGTGAGTCAACAGTTACAACTTATTTAAATGATGCACCATACTCTTCATATCAATCTTGTGTACCCTAAGTTCTTTCATAAAATCTGGAGCACTGTAGACCCAGAAGTCTATGGATGCTCAGCTGATACCTTCACAGTCCAACACCTGTCTTCATCCATGCACTGTTCATGGCCACTGACTTGTCTGTGTTAATGGAAAACAAAACATTCACTGTGATGAATGACAGCAGTTAACACACTTCCGCTTTAGAATGCCTGCAACACTTGCAGCTCTCTGATACATTATGGCACAGTCACACATCGCATTGTGTAGTTCTGCTTGGCACTGCGTTGCCTTCTGCCTTAGAGAACTGGTACACTCAGTGTGAATACTGTTCCACTTTACAATATAACATTTCCAAGAAGGATGATCAAAAGTAAAACAGTGTTTGCATATGCCCCAATATGATGGTAATATTTATCATGTCTTGTCATGTGCCTCCGAATGCATATACTCCATTAACACTGTTGTTACATTTTTGGCCAAAAAGAAATTAGTCACCCTGGGTGGACTGATCTAAAGGTGTCCCACAGCCACTGTATTGAGAGAGACTAGACAGACAAAGCTTGAGCCTAAGCCTCTTACATCACGTGATCATATCTAATGGCAAGACAAGAGACTTCCCATGGGACATGTGTAGCTCAGAAGAGCAGTCACAATGACGTATGGAGTGTTCCATTTGTAGTCACAATCTCTCTGGTATTTCAAATAGCAGGTACAGTATTTGACAAGTAAAATTTAAGTGTAACCTTTTGAACTTAATTGAATCCAGTTATCTCTTTTATTTTTCCTGGTGTAGCAGTCATAACCTTATTTAATATGTACTTCGCACTTAAATAAATATCATTATATTATTGTGTATTATATTATTCCTCAAAAAGTATGTTCTAGAACAAAAAGTAATTATGATTTGATTTGCTCTTGGGTTTTGTCTGTTCTAGGCAGTGCGGAACAATGGCTCATTATATCTGCATGTGTATGTTACTCGGAGAGGAAAGTCACCTGATCCCACTGCAGGCAAAGGAGTGTATGCGCCACACCAGATGGCCTACAAAACAAAGCTGCTGAATAAATACAAGAGGTTGCGGTACACAAAGACACACAATCTCTTGACTGGGAAGACAGCTGCAACTCCAGAGGAGGTGAAGGTGAGAAGAAATATGTCGATTCTGTCATGATGTGAATGTTAGTGTTATGTATTGTAAAACTCATCTTAGTACCAAGAAATTTATGTAGATTGTTATACAGTTAGCAAGCCATCCAGGCAGACATACAGCGTGGGTGAAATGCTGATTTCCGTAAGCTTTACAGAAATATCCCTCTATAATCTTCCATGAAGACTGCTGTCTGTAACAAAGACTTGACATCTCTTGTACAGAGCATAGCACAAACTGCAAATTGAGTAACTAAAGTTTTAATGAATGAAAGCAATGCTTCATTTACTTCTGTCTTAGAACAGCGGAGGTGAATGCCAGTAATAAGTTTTTGACACTTGTGCTGCAAATTTCCAGTTTTAAATCTTGGCCCAGAGTCGGATTTTAAGATGAAAGTGTTGTTGATTATATAACTTCTGTAATCATGTTAGTACTGCTTGTTAGTTATTACTTTGCTGGTTTTGTAATTAGCATTTATTTTCTTGTTGTTTAGGTAAGGTTCTTTCACTTTATCTGGATACCAAGAATTTTATTTTTTCTGTGATGCATAAAAAGTGTTAGTTTCATATACACATACCTTAAAGAGATTACTTACTTGTTACAACCTGAACTGTCATTCTCTAGATTGTGACAGATTCAGACACTATAAATGGGGAAAGTGGAGAAATCTGGACACAAAGAATGGGGATGGTTGAAGGAGTTCTGAATTGGGGGATTTAAATTGGGACCATAAATATTGAATCCACAGTTGGTACATCTCGTCTTGGACAACTTGGATCTTGAAGATGGAGGAAGCAGGCTCCTACAAAGCATTTGGAACTACTTGCCAGGTGACACATTGTCATCCTAAATGACTTGAAAACCTGTTCTTTGAGAAGGATAGTTCTCAGATGTTTTCATTTTATTTCTGGAAGTACTCTTTGAAGAAGCTTTATAACTGAGTACTGGAAAATTTTGTGTGTGTTTTTTACTATGTATTTGTTTATTGCATGCTGAAATTAGACATGTTCAGTGTTGATGTAATCTGTACATTCATGTTTACAGAAAGCTGAAACCATGAAGGAGGAAGTTGTTTCTCATTGGCATCCAAACCTGACAATAAATCTGGTGACTGACCAGACTAATTGGATCCAAGGAGCTGTTCCTCCACCTCTGGATGAATGTAATTAACCCACTGTCTTTCCTTAGAAGGAAAACAAATAGGATTGTGACATCACACTGCTGTCTTTGAGTCCCCCAATTTCAACCTTTGAACCATCTGATCTGTTTTCACAAAACTTGATATGAGCAGTATGCCATTGCAAGATGTCCCAAGAAGTTATTTACTTTCCTACAATTAGATACACAAACCAGTCAAGTGGGAGCCACAGTAGCACTAATTGTGGGTCCTGAAATTCTGTATGGTAATAGAGTTTGGAAAAATGTACAACTTCGGTAATATTTTTGTAGGGTGCATAATAACACAATGACAGCCATAGGTCACATTTCTTTACTCCTCAGTTTGATTCATTAAATTATGAACCAATAGAGGTAACTGTGAACATACCTATACTCTATGTGTAAATATTGTTTAACACTTTCCATCTGACCAGGATTTAAAGTTTAAAATTCCCCTTGCTGGTTCATTTTAAGGGTACTGAAAATAATTTGAAAAGTACTGTATTTTCTGTCATAATAATATAAGATTTTTACACACCATAGCAGAAGTTTTTCTGTATCTCATGCACAAAAAATGGAGTACTTATGTGTATTTGGAGTCTGACACCACAAGTGGAAATTTTGAGGTCGGAATCATGACATTTATATTCACTAGATGTCCACTACAATTTACACATTGCACAGAGATAAGGTTTTTGCGTCACTGCCTTTGAAAATCAGTTGTTACTTTTACTCCCAGTAATTCAGTTTTGAGTGATACACTTCAAAACACTGCCCTATACAAAGTCCTACATTGCATTTTCGGCATTACGTCGTAGTGCATTTCTTTACAGTTTTCCCAGTCTGGTACTTGCTTCTCTCTGCACACACGTGACATGAGCGCTGAAATTTTCCCTCCAGCTTAGCATGTGTCGCTGGAATCCTAAAAAAAAAATGGTCTCTCCCTACAAGTCTGCCAGCTGGACTGCTAGTCTGACCTTGCACTTGAATGTCTGTGCTGGCACTAGGGAGCAATCCTTCGGTGACTTTATAGAAAATTTCCACTGACATTTTTTTCTTGCTTGTTTTGTTTTGCAAGATGTGTGCATTGACCACTAACAGGTCAAATAGATGAAAGAAAAGTTTCTTCCAACATTTTATTGTCTCCCTTTAAAAATAATAATCGGAGACAACATCTGATCCAATGTGTTCGCACCAGTTTTATTCTTGTTTTAGTTCAACACTGCAGCTGGTTTTATTTTATGATGTGCCCCTCTTGATGATCATGCCTTAACAAGTACATCTTCATGGGCAGTGGTTAGGAAGAAGGCATCACAGATGCCCTAACACTTGATGGCCAAGAGGGATCCCGTTGGCATGATATTTTTTCGCCTTTTTTCCGTTTTCCAGTAAATGCTTATTTAGGGATTTCTTTTCTGTTGGACATCACTGTGCCTGCAGCCTTTGTTTTACAACCCCATAAATGGTCAAAGATCTTTGGACTGGAGAACCATCTGTGCATGTACACGCAATGGCCTTACCCCCTTTATTTTATCACACAGCCAGTCAACAACACTGAATGCCATGTTATGTTATGAGTTGGTAGGATGTGCCCCAGTATATACTTCCAGGTTGTAGATGTAGCCGCTTTTTGCCTCAAAGTTTAAACATTTTTATTCCATATTTATGGGTCTTTCCTTTGATATAGACATGAAAGAATATACACCATCAAAATGGGCATATTGCCTCTTCGATAGTCAGCTGTTTTTCCAGTGTGTAGACATCCTGAAATTTTGTGATGAGTGTTTCAGTAACTAGCCGAATTTTGCCTGGCTGTCCCCTAGTTACCTTTGCATCATTTTTGAGATGGAACATTGCCAATAACATGAGGAACCTATCCTGACACATTCCAACAGAAGCTGCATATGGGGCCTGAATAATTGGAAGCAAACTCCAGTAATCCTGCAGAAATGACTTCTGTAACGTGCTCATGTGTATGATTATCACAAAGAATTTTTTTATTTCTTGCAATGAGACTATTCCTCTGTGCAAATACATATTTGGGTGTCAGAGGGCCCTCTCTCTTTCTTTTGTTTATTTGCTGAGTTGCATATCGGTTTGTTTCCTTCTGTATAATTTTGAGCATTTCTGGGCTGAAGAATATTTCAAATATATCCCGGGGACAGGTGTCTTGAGTTATATGGAAATTTTTATTTATCCCTGGTATACCAGAAAATGCAGGTTTCTGAACTGTCTAAATTTGTTCTTTCCATCCTAACTCAAAATCTATATTCGCGCGTTTAGGAAGGGTCCAGCATATTCTGTTCCTGCTTCTGTCAGGTTCTGGCTGGACAACTTCTCTTCCTCACTGCTGCTGCTGAAGGGTGAATTTACTTCACATGTGTCGCTGTCAGAAAGTTCTCTAAAACTACCACCATCTGAGTCCAAATCATTCACAATTTCACTTATTTTATCAGTTCCGATAAACATTTTTTGTGAAGTATTTTCTGAACTAAAACTTGGTCCGGGTTTTTCCATGTTGCTTGTAGCGTGCCAAACATCAGCTGACAGTCAGACCACATTAATACTTTAGACCTGCTTGCTGGGAGAGAGGCATCGTGATTCACTGTGTCTGATGAAAGAAGTCAACTGCAAAGGCATGCATTGAGTCAAATGTCAAAACAGTTTGTTGTGGAATCGTTTACTTGCAAGAGTCCAACATGTGCACTTACATGGTTTGCAGGAAGGTGAACAGAGTCACTGAAACTACAAACATGGGGGAGTCTATTGGTGCAAACCTGAAGCCAATACCTCCAATACTTTTTTTTTAACAAGCTTATGAATATCGGGAAGTACTAGTACTCTGTCCGGACAGCTGGCATGAGAGGCCGCAGAGTACTAGTATGCCGTGTGGACAGAAAATGTTAAGGTCCAAGTCTTACAGGAGGTTGTACTGTGTTGATTTGTAAATTGTTACTGACATTTCGAAGGATAATCATTTCTACTCAGGGTCAAGTGGTCAAGCAGTCTCAGAACAATGAAGGTGCTGTGGCCCTTCAAAATTCTGTAACTCTTCACCCATGAACGTGGCCTGATCCCATAAGACCTGGATCTGCGGTACCACCACTGTGAGGACCTTAAATCTCACAAATTTTGTTTCGTAAAGAATAATTACAAGTCTGGTGTGGGTGTTGAAGTTTATACCTGATAAATGTAACCATTTGGTGCCAGAATTAAATGACTGGTGTGATGCACACCAGACTGGAATCTGTATGGGGGCTGCATAGTAAAGACCATGATAGGCTGTTGATTACATCTGTTGTTCAGAATTTTGGGTGACAGGTGTACCTGATGTTAGATGCCAAAGGATCACTGTATGTAGATTCTTTACTTATGTAGGAAGTCAGTCACAAAAGGAAACTAAACAACAATAATAATGCTAGTGGATAATGTAATAACTGAAAGGTCTTCTTGGAAAGGTAGGCATTATGATATTTGTTGTGAAATGTTGGTATATTCAAAGTATAAATACAAATTCATGTGAACTGCAAGATCTGATGTTCTCATGGTGGTGACTATGAAGATTAGCATCTTGTGGGTTGTGATGACTTGTAATCTAATAGAGATTTATTGACACTGCTGCTGGTATTGCTACAGAATGTAAATTTAATACAAAACTCCACAGTATTACATCCCAGAAGACGGTAATCTATTTTAAATTGTTTTAGTAGTGCTGCACATTAGTTGTGGGCTGTGAAGGGGAAATATGTTATGGTTGCTATCATAGTGTTGTGGAACAGAATAATGAAGCATCCGTAAGTGATTTATTGCATTTTATTTCAGATATTGAATTCTTACCAGGTGGAGATCGCTACAAACCTGTTATTTATTTCAATGAATTCTGGAACATGTTGAGAGACTACCAGCCCATCAATAAAACAACAGAGTAAGTTACAACAATCATTTAATATTCACACATCATCTGTTAAAGCATACAACTGGAGGTTTTACATAACATGGAAATGTAATTTAAGTAGAGGTTGCAGTCTGCTGGCATTTGATGCATTGTGGTTAGGTAAGTGCCATTGTTTTGGAGAAAGTTTTTGCCTGCATCTTCGTGATTGATGGTGACTTGGTAGGTTGGGTTAAGGGTTTTCAAATCTGGGGACATTGCATAGACCAGAGCTTCAACAGAAAGGCTGGTATTTCAAATTATAGGCTGTATATCTTTTGAAGCAAATCTGGCCTTGTGAATATGGCACATATGGGAATGAACTTTCTAATTGACTAAATTTCCAAAGAACAAAGCAAATGGTGGGTGAGAGTGACTTAAGCCCATCCCCATTTATTGGTCATTTTCAAACACTTGTGGAGGAGTCTGTAAAAAGACCGCCTTTGAAACAGTGATAGCTTTGTCCCTCCCCCTATTCCTCTCTTTTCTGTGGGTGATGAGGGAGAGGTAAATAAAGGCTACAGAAGCTGCTGCAGTTGCAGGAAGGCTCATTCAAGCAAGCGCAGTCATCTTTCCCAGTATCATATGAGTGTTGTGCTTTAGCCACCCTTGGATATTTCTCTCTGGGCTTGAGTAAGCTGGACCCAGATAATATTAGGAAAACTCATCTAAGATCATTCCTGGCCTTTGGTAAGGCTGTAGGACTTGGATAAGGTTTTTTCCTAGTGAGAAAAAACCAGTGCACACTAGGCGTGTATGATTGGCGAGTGTCTGCTGGGACCTCGTAGGACCCAAATCCATTATGTGTTAATTTCATATAACCCATCTTGACCATGAGTTCATATCTCAACTCTAACATTCATGCATTACTGTTTTTAATATTCTGCCTCTTACAATTCTTATACAGGACTTTACATTTGAGTTTGACATACCAACCACTGTCACTGTTCAAATGGCAGCTATACTCAGCACAGGCAATGCGTAACAAGTGGACAGTAAATGTGTTTGGAGAGGGATTTGTGGAAGAGGATGATGATGACCAGGATTCATTGAAAGAAGCACTTCTGGAGACATCACCATACCTTTTGGCTCTTACCATTCTAGTGTCTATTCTGCATTCTGTGTTTGAATTGCTGGCATTCAAGAATGGTAGGTACGGCTGCGAGTGAAGCTAAATTCATGTGATAAATGCTATGTTTGCTTTCGTGCAGGACATACACAATCCAGTTTTGGAAAAATGAAACATGTTAAGAGACAAAAATGTTTTCATTTTACTTTAATTTGGGTATCACTAATATTCTCTCAGATGCAGCATTGTTTTCAAGGATTGTGGAACTGAAACTGTTTTCATTCTTTTACTGGTAAGGGACATGGTTTAATATTTCATTGGGGCTGTGCACAGATTGTGGCTTAAACTCTAAAAATTTTGAGAGTACCAGGTTGGTGATACAGTTTACAGCACACATCCAATTGTAGATTCTCTCTGTTGGACATTATTTCAAGTCTAGCTCACAGCTGCTTCCACCTCAGAAATAATTTCCCTTGCCCACAGTACATGATGATTTGAGGGTTGCTGTATGAACAAGATTTCAGCCACCTAAATCAAAAAAATTCTCAAGTCTTGTTATATTTGAGGGCTATTCAAAATGTAAGGGCAATTTATTTTCTCTTTGTTCTATAAAAGGCCAATTCCTTGGTCATTCAGCTTGTAGCCTAGTAGCTATACCAGCTGCACCCTCATGGTTCCTAATGCTTTTGAAGAAAGGCTTAAAAAGTTAAATGGATCCTTCTTTTCAAAATATACCTTTGACAAAGAAATGTTTGAGTAAATATTGAACTTACCCAATTCTGTCTTGCATTGAGTGTCACTGCTGCTACTGGGCCATTGTAATGGGTACATTATACTGGCCGCACACAAATGTCAGGCATTCGAGTATGTCATAATATGTGATACTCAATGTAATTTATGACAGGAAGAAGTGAAGGGAAGTAATTGTGTTATGTCTGGGTGAGCAGTCATAATATGCCAAGGAATGAGAATGCGATAGTCTTCTCGGTGTCATGCCTCTTCTTGGCAGGCTTTACCTTTCTGGGTGTTGCATTTCTTTGTAGGCTTTACCTTTCTGGGAGTTGTGCTTCTTTGTAGGCTTTACCTTTCTGGGAGTTGTGCTTCTTTGCAGTCTTTACCTTTCCGGGTGTTTTGCTTCTTCTTTGTAGGCTTACCTTTCTGGGAGTTGTGCTTCTTCTTTGTAGGCTTACCTTTCTGGGAATTGTGCTTCTTCTTTGCAGGCTTTACCATTCTGGGTGGTGTGCCTCTTTGCTGGCTTTACCTTTAGTTTTTCATGTAAGATAGGCATCTTTTATGGTTCCGCAGGAGTTGGTCAGGAAAAAATGAGGACCACTGATTTAGAAATTATGGACTTTGATATTCAGATTTTGATTATGCCAAAGTGGACATGGTCCAACAGTTAAGTAACCAGACTGATGTTTCTGGCAATACTGGTCAGTTGGCTCATTTTAATTTAAATTTTTCCTTTTTATTCTTTTATCATGGTAAGTTATGTTTGGTAAGTGGTGTGTTTGTAATGCTGCATTGTACATAATCCCCAAACATTAAAAGTGGCAGGTTATTAAAATTAAAAAGATGGAAAATATTTTCTATGATGTGCTGTGTCTGGGTTTTGACATTTGGAATTCTCTTTAATTATTTTAACTTGCAATTTTTTTGTACACATGATTGGTTTTTAATTACATCTGTACATTGTTGGATGAGATATCGCTCATGCAACAGCAATTTGTCATAACCCACAGATACACAGTTTCACGGGAGACAAGAAAAACTTAACATATCCGTAATAGACAAATGTGAGCATGTAGTGTTTGTACAAAAATATAAGGACAAGCGGTTATTGGTGAACATAACATTTTGACAGAAGGTGTATTTTTATCCCAACTGTTTAGTAATGCAGGAATCTCAGTTCGAGAAATTGCATGGGTTACAACAAATTGGATACCATGAGCAATATATTTAGGAACTACCCTCATGTACTTTAGATACTTTTGTTGCCAGTGAAAAGAAAATTCTTCAGTAAGTCACATTATACTGTAGATTTTAAATATGGTGTGTTTTTGTACTTTGCCAAGAAAGTACAATACGCAAAGGTTTAAAGGCTTGTCTTGCCATTAATTGAGTGTGTAGATGTGTTCATGTACCAAAGTCAGGGAAGGACATTACCACTTTTGCAGTACAAGATAATTGCTTTGCTAGTGTATCATATAACATGTATGTTACAGATATTCAGTTCTGGAACAACCGAAAGTCATTAGAAGGCTTGTCTGTGAGATCAGTATTCTTCAATGTTTTCCAGTCTTTAATTGTCCTACTGTATGTACTGGACAATGACACCAATACAGTGATTAAACTCAGTTGTTTTGTGGGACTCTGTATAGAAGTCTGGAAGATTCATAAGGTAACATATCTTCTGTAATAAATAAGTATGGAAGTGCAAGACAGAGGTGTTACGGTGTTGGGCTTTTTCCATTGTTTGTTTGGTTAACCCTCCAGCGTCACCCTCTATACGTGGTATAGACCTCTGTTTCTTCACATGTTCCTGGCCTCTATACGTCGTACAATTGGCCGGTAGTGACGGAGCACATTTAAATTCCTACTTTCTCCAGGGATGGAGGAGTTTTAAATTCCCTATGACGAAATTGCAACCTTCTGTTTAAAAAATCATTATTCGCAAACTAATGATCCGACTTTCTAAAATTTTAGTAGAGAAATCTTAAAACTATATAGATGCAGTAAAATAATTGTCATTACCTCAAGTAATTGAGCTTCGTGTGATACATCTCAAAGCAATCTTCCAAGCAAAGACCCGCGTCACATATTTGGCAGCAGTACACTGAAGTTTTCTTTTTTCCGTGCTTTGAGCACACAACATACTTCCTCTGAGGTTTTGATTTTTCAGTTTTGGGTGCTACTTTTCTCAGAAAATATCTTTCAGTCAGCTGTGGAACTGTGTTGTCAGATGCCTGTCGCCCCGGTACACTCTGTGTCTCCACAGCACGTGCATATTTCGTAAACAGACCTTCCACTAGCTGAATTCTATATGAGAGCTGCTGTATATTTCTTCCCCTCACTTGTCGATAAACAACAAACAAATTGAGAACTCTAGACTTCAGTAGCCTTTTGAAAAGTTTGAGGTACAGTTTGGTCATTTCTTTCCTCTCAACCATGTACATGTGCAGCAACTGGTCCTTCAAATCGACTCCACCCAGTTTATGATTATAATCATTCATGCACAAAGACTTCTCTATTTCCTTGCCTTTGTTAGAAACCCTCTGTGTGTCTGCACTATGTTATGTTGACACCATAGTTACATTTCTTTTGTCACGCCATTTTAGTACTGTGAATGGACCCGAATATCTGGCTATGATTTCCCCCTTTTCTAGTTTCTTATCTTTCACTTCCTTGGGGACGTTCTTTCTGTTCAGTTTTAGTGTGCCAACACAATCAGTGGAATGTTCGATCTTTAGCTTTCTTGCTAATTCTGGACTATTGAAGAAGTTTTCAATCCACAGCGAATGTCCACGACCAAACAAGGGTTCTAAAAGTTCCAGTACTACAGCTGCTATTTTGCGTCTGCTACAGTTATGTCATCTGTTTCAATATCACTGCTGCTAACACTGTCACTGCTACTATCATGGAAACTTTCGTCTGAATTGTACACAATTTCCAGCACCTCACTGTCTGTCAGAACTTTTTCTGCCATCGCTATTCCCCCAGTATCACTCCTGAGTCAACAGCTGAACGAAGTGCACTGACTGAAAACATGCAGGGCAAATACCAGCAATTACAGAATATGTGTTGATAGCTGCATCAAATGAAAGGCTGAATTATTCTCTGCCTCTCTGCAGAAGGAAATGACACATGTTATCTGTGTTGACTTCAAGCCAGCAGCAGAAATGAAGTCCATGCAGCAGTGCCAGAGTAGGTGTTGAGGAAAATATTTCAAACTACCTAATGCAGTATAGCATTTATGAATCATTCTCCAACAGCAGAAGAAACCTAAGATCTTAGGCTACAAAGATACATTGTTCAGACTGTAGCTTTATTTCTTTCAGTTTGGGTAAAACAGAGAGAACTCTGAGAGCTCACATTTTTGACAGTTGAAGTTGGTCTTTTTTAAATAGGAAAATTAGCTCCTGAATACATAATGTTACATTCGAAACAGACTGTTTTAACTATTATATTCTGAAAGCACAGTTCTTGAGCAATAAAAAGAAACCACTCACAATTTGATAGCTCGTATGGCATCCAGTGACGTGAAGAATCGGAGGTCTATACCTCGTATGGATGACGGTGCTGAAGAGGTAGGGAATTTAAACTCCTCCGTCCGTGGAGAAAGTAGGAATTGAACTGTCCACCATCGCTGAAGGGTTAAAGAAAGTTTTGAATATCATGTTGGCTTCCAGTATAAGGTAAACGTAAGGAACATGTTCTTGTGGCCCCCACTTGTTTGAGATTCTGACAATGGTATGTCACATTTGGAAACATTCACTGTTTGAACTTCTTTTAATTGGCCAATGTTTAAATTATGAATTGAATTAGAATATTTTGAGGGCAGGATCAGGCCCCATCCTCAGGAAAATGAGTAAGGGAAACACCTGCTCACTTTATCTATTATTAAAAGCTGCTGAGGGCAGCAGTGTGTCTCATCCAGAAGGTTTTGATATTCATATGTGGGTTGGATGTGAGATTACAGAAGTAAGAAATTTAATTGCTGATTAACATAATACTAAGGTGTGTGTTAATTGTAAAAATAAACTTCGTGGAAAAAAAGAAGCATTGTTTTAATGTGGTGAGACCACAGTTTTTTGACTGTGTGACAGGTCAGTTACAAAGTGACAGAAGCTGGGGAATGACTGCACTAGGTGACACTAGTGTGTATCACCTGCAGTAGTTGCACCTAATGGGTTGAACAAGGAGTAGGTTTCATACTTGTAACTCTTCAAGGAAACAGATTCACCTTCCAAACCGTTGTTTTAAAAGACCAATGAGTGTAATTTCACTATTAATCAGATGATAATGCTCCATCTTTTTAACCACCATGTGACTCATTTACGGTCTTGTAACATTGGCTGATTATTTCTACATTGTTGGGTAATGGTGTAAGACAGTTGTGAGTCCAAGATGAGCATTTTTAGTGATTGTATAAATTAGGGTATGACAGCTATACATGTAGTTCCAAGGCTTTAGTTTAGTTTTTACATTCTTGGTTAGTGTCAAAACTGAAACAGTATATCTTGTTGGTATTTAAAGCCTTTTTGTAAGAAACTTCAGAATTATTAAACTAGTCTTTAATGCCAATGCTCTTTTGCCTTTTAAAGGTTACATTTTTATGCTATTGAGTAATGGTGATAAAATGCTTTTGTTGAGCTGTACCAGTCTTGTAAGGAGTGTTTTGGGGGAAAAGATGATGAAAATAAGCATTTTAATATTTGTCTGTGTGCAAATAATATTGCCGAAATTTGGGGATTTTATGGAACTTTATGTAGAGCATTTCTGTTACACAAATATTACGTTGTAAGACCATAATATGACAGATTTCTACTTCAGTCACTATATACATTTTGTTGTAATATTCACATTATGTTTTGATATTATTGTCAAGGTATGCAGTGAGACTGTTAAGACCAGATGAATGATTATGAAAATGGAGTATTTGTTAGTGGCAGCATTTCTGTACAGAACAGTGTGCTGTGGCCACGAGGAACTTTTTTGTGTGGATGTTCTAAACTGTGTAAGGGACTTCAGTTGTTTGTTGTGTATCAAGATGCTTAAATATGGTACTAAGTTTATTAAGGACATGTGGTGAGAAAGAAGTCCCAAGATTGAAATGAAATTTGTTAACATCTGCAGTCTGACATTGTCTTTAAGTAAATCCACAAATAATAAATTGTGATACATTATGAGATTTTGTGTTAACCCTCTGGTGCCTAATGTCAGGTATACCCATGACACGGTGTGATGCTCAAAACCAAATGTAAGGTATAAATGACAGTCATTTAATGGCCTTCCTTATGCAGCTCCATCAATATTCTGGCCTCATGCCTGTCACACCAGACATTTAATTCCATTGCCAGAAGGTTAATCATGAAAATGGATAGTGCCTTTACTCATAAATCTACTGGTTAGAGAGAAAACACTAGAAGTGTGAATTTGTTGTACAACAAATTATTCTGCCATATCCCCCTGGACTTTTTCAGTCTTTGAAGGGTGTTGTTCCATTTATGGCTAACTCAGCTCTCATAGATCCCTAGAATGCCTTCCCACTGTTACGTCATTAATACGGAGAGATCACAGAGAGTTGACCCCCCCCCCCTGAAATTGGGTGTATTAACCTATATTTTTAGAAACAAAATGTACTTACCTCTTTCTGTATTGTTCAGGTGGTGGACATCAGTATTAATCGTGAATCTCGCATCTTTGGATTTATTCCAAGGATTAGCTTCTCAGATAAGGGCTCATATGTAGATTCAAGTACCAAAGAATACGATATGCTTGCGTTCCATTACCTGTCATGGGCGTTGTACCCATTACTGGTTGGTTATGCTATCTATTCCCTGCTCTATCAGGAGCACCGTGGTTGGTATTCTTTTGTGCTCAACATGCTGTATGGCTTCCTTCTCACATTTGGTAAGTAGATATGTAATGAAATAATTGTACACAAACAATTATGTAATTGAAGAATACCATATGTTACCCAGATATAGGATAACAGTTTATTCCTAATTAATTACTGGAAAAATGTGGGATAGACTTATGTTTGTGCACATAGTTAAACACATTCTATATTGGTACTTTCCTGAAAATTTAAGATTTTGAAGAGGTAGTTATCACACGTGTGGTTAAGTGTGGTACATCCTCAGGGATTGTCATGGTGTCTGGCAGAAGTTTACCAGTGTTTTGGAGGTATGGGCTCCTTGTGCCTTCAGGTTACCATCAAGATAGGGCAGTGTTTCCCACCAGAATGTCATTAAATCCCCCCTTAGAACCAAGCAGTTTGACATGGCAGTAAAGGTTCATACTTGTATCTGGGAGGTGTCTAGTTGATTATCAGTCAGCACCAACTAGTTGGACTGAAGTGTTTTGTAATTTTCCTTACTTATTCAAACAAAAGCCAGAGTATTCCATGAGTGCTACCATTATTATTATTATTGTTGTTGTTCTTATTATTATCATCATCATCATCATTAATCTCTTCTACATTCATTGATGTAGAGTCTGAAGTACTGACAGCATCATAAAATGAACCACAAAGAGTTCTTCTGTCATACCTTATGTAATCCAATTTGTTTGTCATTGGGTCTCTTGCTTTTGTTTGAAGGTGGTGTGTGTGTTTTATTATTTCATGCACACCTCTAGGACATTTGTCACTCTAAAATTTACCTGTTAGGGTAACTTTCTACAGACATGAAATTGGTTTTGGGAGCAGTCTGTAAGTTACTGACTCAAATTTTGCATTTCCTGTCAAATTCCATGCAGTGAACATTCTGAAATTGACTGTTTTCTGTGTTTATAGTGTAGTGACATATGTTTGCAAAGTTTTATGTAAGTCTGTCAGTGTCATAGGTTTTATGGAAACATTGCCCTTTGTTTCTGCAGAACTGTTAGTATTTCAGTTTATAGAATAAGTGAAAATGGATTTTGGATTTGTTGGGAATGATTTCCTAAATAAACATATCATGAAAGTCAGTATTTTTCAAAGTAGAACAGGAAACATTAGGAAATTAAATAAGAACATATTTTAGAAGTACTTTTACTTATGACATTTGTCAGGTTTGACATAACAACATCTTGATGTCTACAGAATTGTTGCGATAGGTTCTTAAAATTCTATTCATTAGTTTGAATGAGTAACTGAGCTATGTTGCCAAGAATTCCTGCTGTACAGATAACTTTCAGAGTTGAATCATATTTATTCATATGCACCAACATACGCACCAGCTTATATATGACTTAATTTTTATTGTGTGCTTATGTTGGTATATATGAATGATTATGGACACAGAGTACATGGAATTTACAATATTAAATTTGTGTCGTATTGGTGGTGTAGCTGAAAAGTTACCAAAGGTTGCCTCATGTGATGACATTTTTTAGTACGCTGTTCCCTTCAGTTGGCTATGCCCTTAGAGGTTAGCAGGAATGAGATATGGCAGTTGCGGAGTCCTCAGACCTAATTAATTTCATCTTGTTTATCTGGGTAATGAGAGACCAAAAATGTCTTTACATCACACATAAAATGAGTAGGAACTCCATCATGCATAAACGACAGAGATTGTCATCTTGCCAGTGGTACGTCCTACTATATTTGAAGCATTTCTTTTGTTTCCATGGCTCGCTAACAGAGTAGTTGCCATCACATGTTTAGCAGATTATTCAGTTTGGTTTTGGGAGTAGAAAATGATCCTTATATTTACTGTTTGAAATTAAGAAGCACTCTTTATGTTCTACTTTTATTTAATATTTGTGTGTTTCAGGATTTATAATGATGACACCACAGCTTTTCATCAACTATAAATTGAAGTCCGTAGCACATTTACCATGGCGTATGCTGTCTTATAAATTCCTCAATACTTTTATTGATGACATTTTTGCATTCGTCATAAAAATGCCAACACTTTACAGACTGGGTTGTTTCAGAGATGGTATGTTCATTTTATGTTTTATAATTTCTTAGATGTAAATTGCTAGATGTCAGAAATGTTTTCTACACACCTTTCTTTGATTTACTTTAATTAACTTTATGTTCCTTGTGTCATTGCAGCATAGTTTGGTCATGCATGGGCAAACCTTTTGTTATAGGAAGTATGAAGTATTTTTTGTGTTGTGGTAAAGGACATGGTAATCCATTTTTTTCACTTCACCATTTCCATTCATTTATTTTCAGTTTACCCATTTAAAGATACAACTTAAGGATATGGAAATAGTCATTTTGTGATGACACAATGTACCTGTTAAATTACAGCTGTCAAGTTACAGAATGTAACTATAATATAAAAGGTAAAAGGTAAAGTGATCCCGTTACAGGCCCAGTGTGGTCCAGAGGGTGGGTAGAGGTATAGCTCTACTCTTCCATGACCGCGGCACTAGAAGGGGGTGAGTGGTCAGCAGCATGCCCTGGCCACACTTTACCCCTGGGAAAGACCCGGTACCCATTTTACAGGAGGCTGGGGGGGCCCCAGTCTGGACGGGCGGAAAATCTTTTCCCCACCGGGATTCGATTGCGGGCCATCCAGCCTGTAGTCAGTCGCTATACCGACTGAGCTACCCGGCCCACGTAATACAATGATTACATAATGAAATATTAAGTAGAGCATTAAAATATAACAATCTTGAATATGTATTGTTTATTAGAATTAAAATATTCCTCAGTTTTTAGTTAGACAGAAGAAACCTCTTTATGGCAGATTTAAAAACTTGTTTTTCATTTGCTAGACATTTTACATGAGTAGGAAGATTATTAAAAATTTTAATTCCTGCATTATGAGCTCCTTTTCATATTTTGTTAAATTAGTAATGGTTAGATAAAAATTATTAGCAGATATAGTTTCGTGGTTGTGGACTTCTTAGTTCTTACTAAATAAATGTTTGTTCTTCACCACATACAATAAAAGTGAAAATACACATTGAGAATAGAGAGGTAAAATTTTCTTTGTTTTAAACAGTTCTCTGCATGAATCTGTTAACTTCAAATTATTTATAATTCTTAATTTTTTTAATCTGAATATTATAATATTGTTAGGGGTGTTACCCCAAAAAATTATGCTATAGGATATGATGGAATGTATATAAGAAAAATATAACCTTGACAGCATTGCTTTTACAGCTCTTATTTTGTAACATGCAGAATTCAATCTGGAAATTAATTGGTCAATGTGTGGTTATTCCAAGTTAGTGTGCCATCAATCACTGAACCCAGAAACTGTGTATACGAGGCATGTTCAGAAAGAGACCAAACTTTTTAAATAGCGCACCAACCAGCACAGAGAACACACTGCGGCTTCTGAGTCAGGTTTTGACAACAAACTGCCATTTGTCCCGTTTTGTTATGAGCATTAGTCGACCTACATCCACTGAACTGAGCACGTGCACAAACTGTTCGTCAGATTAGTGACAAAGTGACAATGAAAGAGCTTGAAGAACAACGTGTGTGTGTGAAGTTTTGCTGCAAACTTGGTAAAAATTTTACAGAAACATTGCAGTTGCTTAACCAAGCATATGGAGAGGACTGTATGAGCTGAACACAGTGCTGTGAGTGGTTTAACATTTTAAAGAGGGCAGAATGTCAGTCGGTGAAGATCTCAGGCCTGGACGACCTTCCACATCAACAAACGATGACCATGTCAAAAGAGTTTGTGCTGTGATTCGTGGAAATCGTTGTTTAACTGTCCGAGAAGTTGCTGGCGAAGTGGTCATCAGCATAGGATCTTGCCATCAAATTTTTACTGAAAAACTTCAGATGTGTTGCATCATTACAGAATTTATGCCGTGTTTGTTGACTGATCAGAAAGAAAACCATGTTGAAATTAGTCAGGAACTGCTTGCCAATACAAGTGGTAATGAAAACTTTCTTAAGAACACCATAACAGGAGATGAGACATGGGTTTATGTGTATGATGTTGAAACCAAGATGCTATCATCGCAGTGGATGGGGAAAGGGTCTCCTCAACCAAAAAAAGCAGGGATGAGTCAATCAAAGATCAAGGTGATGTTGGTTGTGTTTTTTGATTGGAAAGGCATTGTCCATCATGAATTTGTACCACGTGGTTGGATGATAAACACACAGTTGTACCAGAAAGTTTTAGCGCGTTCGAGGGATGCTGTTTGCAGGAAGAGGTTTGAAATGTGGGAAAACCAGGCTTGGATGTTGCACCACGACAATGGCCTGCTCACGCATCGCTCCTCATCCACAGTTATCTGGCAAAACATCAGACATCTGTTGTGCCCCATCCACCGTATTCTCCAGACTTAGCCCCAGCAGACTTTTTCCTGTTTCCCAAACCACTTTGAAAGGACGTCGTTTCCAAACCATAGAGGAGATTCAGGAAAATGCGATAAGAGAACTGCGCGGCATCACAGAAAGTGCTTTCCAGGAAGCATTCCAACAATGGAAGAAACATTGGGAACAGTGTTTCGCCAGTCGAGGGGACTACTTTGAAGGGGACAGTGCTTAAAATGCTGTAAAATGAGCAATAAAGTCTTGATAGCAAAAGTTTGGTCTTTTTTTGAACACGCCTTGTATGTAACATTAGCAGTAGATTTATTAAAGTGGATAATATGTAATGCAGTGTCAATACAATTTTTTGTTCTAAATTCTATATAATACATTTCATTAAAGTTGAATGATAGAAAATTGGCTTGAAACCATGAGATTATATCAGTGAGTGTTGTGTTGAATGTTGCTTGGGGTTCCACATGATTAGAGTTTGTTATAATAATGCTAGCATCACCTGCAAAGAGCACAACTTTATCGTCATTATCTCTTATTTTGTGTAACTCATAATTGTAAATAAGAAAAAGTCATGGACCCAAGTTCAGACCCTGAGGAACTCTGGTTGGAACTTTTTCCCATCCAGAAGAAACACTATCATATGCATTAATTTTATCATTGAGTACTTTTGGTATCTTTCTCTGAGATAAGATTGTATTAAAGTTAGAAATTTCCCACTAATCCCATAAAACTCTAGATTATCTACTAGAATTCCATGGTAACAATCAAAGGCCTTCTCAAGGTCACACAATAATCCTCCTCGAGAAAGTCTATTATTCATAGCTTTTAATATTTTATTAATTACATTATAAGATGCAGCTTCAGTGGAACTATTAAATCCATATTGTTCCTTGAATAGTATGTTATTAGTGCATAATTGTTTATATAATCTTGAATATATTATCTTTATTGTTGTACCGTGCATTTTGTAGAGTAATTTAATTAGCACACCAACTAATGCACATACATAAAATTTTTACATTAAAACATTTAAAATCACTCCAACATGTTTCGATCCTAAGATCATCTTCAGGGAGCTACACTGTTCCTTCCTTTTTAAAAACACTAACTGATTGATTTCCTTATTTATTAACCTGGTGCTATTGCAGCATGTCTGTAATATAAAATATATTTAATAAGTAGATTGTCAAAACAATATAGTAAGATTAGATAATATAGTATTAATTAAATTTTGTACACAAATAATTAGGCTATCTGGATTGAAGTAAGGTTTATGCTTACCATATTGTGTTTAAGTTGTACGCTGCTGAGAATGCACCTGACTATGGGCGTGTGTTATGCTGCGTGAGATTGGCTATGGATTACGTGGAAGGATTCGTATTGTGTTTACGAGCTCATAGAGGGGAAATTAATCAGTGGGTGTTTTTAAAAATGTGACTTTAGCAAGGAACAGTGTAGCTCCCTGAAGATGATCTTGGGATCGAAACATGTTGGGACGATTTTAAATGTTTTAATGTAAAAATTTTATGTATGTGCATTAGTTGGTGTTCTAATTAAATGACTTGAATATATTAGCTGTCGAAAATATTAGAAAAGGATGTTAAAAGAGAGATTGGCCTATAATTTGTGGTGAGAAGTTTGTTTCCTGTGTTATGGACAGGTTTGTTTATATCTTTCAGAGAATACACCTGAGGAAAGGGATTTGTTACAAATTTAGGTTAAGGGGGGAATGATAGAAGGGGTGCTTAATTGTAGAATTTTTATGGGGAGTTTTTAGCCTTTAGGGATTTGATAATCTTACCAGTTTCATAAGTTGTGGCATAGTTCCAATTAATTCTTGGAAATGTGCTGTTAAGTTGTTAATCAAGTAACTGAAAAGATTCATGTTTTCCGTAGGACCATTGTTACTTTTTTTGTTTCCTTTAACAATGTCAGCGACAGTTATGAAATAATCATTAAAGTGTTGGCAATTTCATGTGGATCAATCATTATAGTATTGTTAATATTTAAGGATTTAATATCATTTTGACAGTTGTTATTTTCTACTTCTTTTTTTTATAATTTTCCATGCAGTAGTTGTTGTATTTGTGGATTTAGATATTAATTTGTTATAATAGTTTTTTTTTTTCTGTTTGTGTAACATTTGTTAATATCCTGCAATTCCTTTTGTATTGTAGTTTCAGACTGGTATCATTTTTCTCCCTACAACTCATGTATAAAATTCATTTCTTATGACACGACTCTCTAATTTCCCTAGTTTTCTGCAGGTTATGTCTGTGTGTGGAATTAAGTTTACTTTTAGTGAAACATACATAAAAAAAATTTAAGTAAATGTTTAAAAAGTTGTTAAATATAACATTTGTGTCATATCCTTCAAAAATATCCTCCCAAATTTCAGTACTCAATTTAGATTGAAGTTTGTGTGTAGTGAAGCTATTAATGTTCCTAACTTAACAAGATGTGATTTGTTTTATAGGTGCAGTGACATTTTGTAATTTTAGTTTCTGAGTGTCATGATCTGACAGTCCATTGATGAGTGGATTTATAGTAAAATTTCTTGATAAATCAAAAAAATATTATCAATTGCAGTACTTGAACCATTAAAAATTCCTGTAGGAAAATTAACTGTACTTTTTAGATTGTACATAGCTAATAGAGTATCTAACTGTTGTCTTCTATTATGACTATCAAGATAATATTTTTATCCCCACAGATGATAATTTTTTTTTTTGTTAATGTAATTGATTCAAAATAAATTCTAATTTCCCCAAGAAGTAGTTTTAATTTTCAGTAGTTGATCAATAGATAGTTACAAGACTTTTTTAATCTTAGGTACATTTAATTTGATGGCACATATTTCAAGATCTTTCTCTTGACAGATATTGTAAGTAGGAATAGTACTGAAGTGAATGAATTCGTGCACAAATATACATACACCTCTATTTTTATATTAATGCCTACAAAATTTGGTGCCAAGTTCATAATATTCAGTTGACATCATATCTGTTTCTAAATTTTTGTGATGATGCTGGGTCATACATAGTAAATGTGGGAGCTTAGAATATAATGTATTTGATAACTGGCTAATTTTTCCCCTTTAAGTCTCTTATGTTTTGATGATAGACCATAAGGTTATTGGAACTATCTTTTAAGGGAGAATTTACATCAATATTTGAAGAATTGAGCATAAAATCAGATTAAAAATTAGTAGTGGAACTATAATACTGATTATGAATGTTACTGTCTTCTAGACTTAGTGTGTCTCACCATAAAAAATCATTGTGTCTTGTGACAGGTGGCCCTTTTGTTCTAGTTGATGTGCTACAGGTGACTATTGGGTTGTGTTTGTGGATGATCAAGTGCCATGGTCATGGGGATTACTATTTCCTTATAAGGGAGATGTGTAGTGGCATTTTCATTTAGCTCCATTTTCCATTTTAGACTAATAGGTTTCCCAGATTTCTGTTTGTTTAGCTAACAGCCCTTCTCCATATCCATTCAGATGAAAATCATGCTGAGTGAAAAGGTTCTATGAGAATTGAATTCCAAAATTGTAACATGAGTAGATAATCTTATGTATATTGGACTGTGCATCATTGTGATAGTTGAAGAATAAGAGACCAACTTGATGTCACTAGTTATTAAGTTTTATTTCACTTCTTCTATTCTCAACATGTTTCGGACATTAATACATCCATCATCAAGAAAGAGCCTGCGACTTTTCTATTGTATCACCACATTGGTTGTGTGTTCTTGTTTCGACCAATGTGGTGATACAATAGAAAAGTCACAGGGTCCTGATGGTGGATGTATTAATGTCCGAAACATGTTGAGCATAGAAGAAGTGAAATGAAACTTAATATCTAGTGACATCAAGTTGGTCTCTTATTCTTCAACTATGAGTAGATAATTTTGCAGTTTTCTTCAGTTTTGAATTAAATGCCTTGATTTCCTTATTCACATAAAAGTTATCTGCTGAATCACATCTATGCGGAACATGTAACGTTATTATGCTTTCATTATTGTTATTCTGTAAAAACTTCACAATCTGTAATATCATCTTTTTTTTAGTTATTGTTACAGACATAATTAACACCACCATTAAGGACAAGCACATCATTTTTTATTAGTCTGAATGAGTCCGTTTTTGTCTTTCCCAAAAATTTTCAAAGCCAGGCTCCAGGTTTGATATATCCACGAACCTCAGATTTTGCACTTAAATAATTACCACTTCTCGGAACACTTTCCTTTAAGTGGCTTTTGCCTAGAATAACCAACTTGCTTGTGGTTGTTAGCTTGGTCTTTCAACTACACACATTCACAGTGGGTTTCTTATCTACTACCTGGAAGCCTATTCTTGGATTTGCAACTTATTTTCTGGCTTGATATTTGTTGATTTATTATCGTTGCAATAGAATAAGTCTCATTATCTTTCTTAGCCAACCATTTCAGTTGGGTCTTAGTTTGATTCTGTACGTTATGTTGAGTTACAGTCTTCTTTTTTGATTCTTCTTCTGGTTCCTTTATAGATGTACAATACCTCACTGGGTTATGCTTGTTATCCTCTTGATTACTTTAATTATCACATATTTTATTGTCAGATACTGTATTTGATTTCACATAATTTCTAAGTGTATCATTGTCAACCTCAAGTGGTACATAGGGATTCTTTGAGATCATCATTTGTTTGATTGTATGCCCCCCCCCCCTTTTTTTATCTCCTATTTTAACTTTAGGACATCTTGGCATTACCAGTTTCCATTTATCATACTCTTCCAGATCACATCTTACCTGCTGAGATATAGCCGTATCCATACTATCTTGATTATGTTCCTTATTAAATAAGTTGATGATCAATTGAGCAGAATTTAATTTGTTTAGAGCCTGATGAAACTGTATAAAGTTCTGTATAAAAATAATACATGTGTTTTCTTCCAATTTCTAATCAAATCATTCATCATTTATTGTCATTCCTGAGTAGTGTCTTATATGTAATATAGTTTAAATCCTGCTGAGTGTTCAAGAAATTTTTCATGGAAAAGTTGCCCCTATAGTATTAGATTTGAGGTTTTCATTTGAGTGAAAGTATGGGTTGTGGCTTTGGAATTATGTCACTGATTACTCTAGTGGATGTTTTCCATAGATCTGAGCAACATGCTTCCTTCATCTTCAGGGTGTGAGTGATTTTGATTTTGAATTTGAATTTTATTATACATTCAGTAAAATCTAAAAGGGTTACAAAACCACTGGATGTGGAACATGTCAACAAAAAATATTATTTTAAAATATAAATATAGATGAGACAATAGATGATACCAGTATAAAATGTAAATATACGAGTGACAGTAGAGGATTAGATATGAGCATAATTTGAGAAAGACAGCTATATGACAGACAGATGAATATATCTAAGTGTCTAGTTGACACATATCACAATATGATTGTAATTTTATATATATCATAATTTCAATTTAATAACATTTTCTAATATTTAGTAGACCTTAAATAAACATTAAATAAAATATTGACTAAATATAAACTGTAAATAAACATTAAATGAATATTGAATACATTTTAATAAATAAATAGATAAAGTATTGAGGGAAGTCTTAATACAGAATTTACAAAATATAAGAAGTCCAGTATGTTCATATTACTATTATTATTAAAATCTCTAATGAATAAAAGTAGTTGATATATAAAAATTTTTAGAGCCATTTTAAATGTCCTTGGATTATCAGAAATATTTGTTATGTTAAAGGGAAGACTATTAGAAATCTGAATACCAGAATAGTACACTTCTCTTTGATAAATATCTTAATTTGCCAAAGGTAAGTGAAGGTTAGAGCTGTGTCTGATATTTATGTTATGAATTTCTGAATTTATCAAAAATTGATCTCTGTTTTTAACTACAATTATAAGTAGGTAAAGTACATATTGTGACATAAGTGGCAAAATTTTCAGTTTTTTAAATATATTTCTACAAGAGTATTCCCACAACCCATAACAATTCTAATTACTCTTGCATCCAAAAAAAATTTATATTGTTTTAAGAATTCCCCCAAAATAATATACCATAATTCATGACAATATGAAAAAGGGAATAATAAATCGATAGTAATGTCTTAACGAGACACATAAGACTTAACAGATCTGATATCTTGGTGGTCTCATTGACACTGGTGTCATGATAAACATCACCTTCATTTCAGATATTGTTTTCTTCATCTTTCTGTATCAGCGCTGGATATATAAGACAGATCCCACTAGGGTGAATGAATTTGGTTTCTCTGGAGAGATGGAACAGGAAGCAGCGGCAGCGAAAATTGCACAACAAGCAAATGGCACGGTGGCTGCCATTACAGCAGTACCAGTCAAAGACCCGGCACACAAGAAGAAGGATTAGTGTGAGTGCTGCAACCATAGTCTTAATTGTTTTTGTAGAAAACGGTTAACAAAATGAAATTAAACTACTGTGAAAATTATGATGATTATTAAGTACAGCACTGTTGGCACATGCTTTAAAAGGAGATTTTTTATGTGGCCTCTAATACACTGATATATAACATTGCCATTTTGTTTTCTTCCCTTATTTTGTTGTCAGTATCTGTAAAGTAGTCTTGGCAAAAGTAAGTAAATTTTATGTGCGACACATCCATCTTTAAGACCGTGTATCGTTGCATTTATTAGTGTGCATGCAAGTTAACAGTAGCTAATGGAAGCCAGCTCTGGTGTCTAACGCCATGCATAAGAATTAAAAGCAATTTTTTTAGGGTAATTGCAGAGTAAAATTTGCATTAGACTGTACAAATTGTGTTTTATTCCACCAGATCATGGAAATGTTAATGTTTGAGTGTGTGTAGCTAAGAATGTACATTAAAGTTTGAGTTCTGTTTAAGATATATCAGCTGTTTTTCTGTTGTTGTTGTTGTTGTTGGTGTTGTTACTGTTGAATGGTGCAAAGAACGTGTTAGTCTGAATTGTCAAGATTAGGGTCTGCTGGGACAGGATTACATGTAGGTTGGTTTTGGAGAAACTGTTTACCATATACACAGTGTCATATCCCAGGAGACTACTGTCACATTTTTTATTGTTTTGAGATCCTCAGATATTGTGTAGCCTGTTGGGAATTGAATAGAATGTTAAGTTTACAAAAACACTTCATTAAAGGCATGTAATATGTGATCACAACATAGCTTGCAAGACATGTTGAATGTAAGAAATAATAATAGAAATTTCTTGTAAATAATGTCCTAGAGCACATGACAATTGTATGTAATGGAGACCCCTGCAAGCAGTATTTCCTTGTGCCACTAGCCTTGTTCTTTCAGGGACTGAGCAGTGTTGCTACCATACTAACTTATGAATAATGATATGGCTTTTGCCAAACTTGCCTCTTAACGTGTGGCTGCCACAGTTGACTTAGGTGGCTACCCCTGGCATGTAATGTATGTTACATTGTGACTTACGATTATTTCAGAGAAATGTCAATGTAATTACCCATTTTCTAAATTATGGGTTGAAATATATTATTTTCAGTCAAATGTAATTACTTGATCATCATGTTTGTGGATTTACTGGAATGTAAACTGATATTTCTGTCTTAAGTCATGTTCAACTACTAACTCTTTGGAGAATAATCGTTCTTGAGAAGCTAATTTTTAATCAACTAATGAAGAATTTCGCCACCTTGTATGGAAACCAGATGCAAAAACCACTTGGAATATATCCAGCAGTATTTGGAGAGGTCAGCTGTTTCGCAGTGAGTGTCTGTTTAACTCTTTCGCTGGAGTTGACACAGTTTTCCATTGTTGCAATTCCACCTGTTGCCTGGCATTATCATATTTTTCTGTTTTTGTGCCTGTGCTTACTCTACTAGCTCCTGACCTGCGATTATTGAACACACAATGACAAAATCATTACTATGCGTTGACCAAGGTCCAACATTGAATATAAAACTCTTACTTAGTCAGCTGCCATGATATAGATTGTTAGAATAACAAACAATATAATGAATTCTTAGTTTCGGCTGTTTCAGGAACTGTGTTTGTTTCGTTGCACTTTGACTGCTCCTGCAAATCGCTGACTTAACTTAGGTCTCATAATCGATGGCCATACATGAACGAGAATATTCATTACTTTACTGGAGTTCCTTCAGTATTAGTTGACTAAATTTATTGCCTTACATATGATGCAGTGTTGTCATATTCACCTCTTGACTAGGAAGTGCTTCAACATGACTTCACATAAGAAAGTAGAGCTTGTTAAGCCCAGTGAACTTAAAAATGAGAGATGAGGCCTTGATTGCTTGGAAGGGCCAGCTTATTTTTGAAGTATATGTGCCTAATAAACCAGACAGTCATGGCATCAAACCCTGTCTGGTTTCTGAGTCCAAGAATGGCTACATATGTAATATGGAGGTGTATACTGGCAAATAGCAACCAGCAAAAATCTGGGTTTGGAACTTCTGGGTTCACAGTTGCTCATTAAGGGATACCACTTGTACCAGGCCAGTTACTGTAACAGTGCTGAACTGAGTGAAATGCTGCTTTAAAAAATGTGTACATGTGTGGTATGTTCCATTTAGACAGATGAGTTACTAAGGAAATGAAGGATAAAATAAAATACTTGAAGGAAAAAGAGCTCACTTACTGTCGTAAAGGCTGATTTCTGGTACACTTACAGTGAAATAAGAGGGACATACAGCTTATTTCAACATTACACACAGGATAGTTTGTGGAGAAAGAAAAGAAGAATGGAAAGGGTGAAACAATGAAGAAGCCAGCAAGATTTCAAGAAGATAACAAATTTATGCGAGGCATGGGTAGGGCAGACCAAATTTTGCAATTTCGTGTGCTACAGGAATATCCTGAAATGGACTAAGAAATTTGTGTTCTTGATGTTACACATGGCTGCCCTAAACAGGTTGATATTGTTCCAAAAATACACCACCAATTAAATCAAAAGAGCAAAGGTTATACTTTTGAGGCCTTCATATATGACTGTTTGGAAAATGATGGAGCCAGAAGAAAGAGAAGATGAGAAAGATAGCACAGATGATGAAACAGTACTAGCCTTAACATCAACAGCACCCCGACCACACCACCACACTAATGACTGCCAGGGAACCAGGTAGACATCCACAGGGTAGACTCAAGAAACAAAATGGTTCATGTTTCATCAAGTGAAATAAAGAAGTGATATCGAGAAGGTGTAGAGTTTTTTCAGCACATAAATGCAGAGAAGAAACCAGATGCTATGTGTTTGACTTGCAGTGTGGCACTTCACAAAACTGCATGTTTTGGTGACTGTCACGCACAAAAACATTAATGAACAGGTACGCAAAAATTTAATATGATTCCAGACATATATCCTAATACTTTTTCTGAAAAGCTGTTATGAAATATTATTTGTTTTGATGTAAAAAGTGATTTTATACTTATATTTCACATTTGATTATTCTGAGTGACCACTATCTGTGTCACCCTGCCAATGCAACTTGGCCAAATCCTCACCTGAGTTCAGCCACAAAAATGAAGATAACAAGTCCCTCCAAAACATCAGTATCCACCCACCAGGCTACATGGCATCACAACTCTGACGACAGTCATTTGAGCACTCACCGCCACGAAGATATCAAATTTTATTTTTCCCTGTACTTATGTAAGATACATAACTCTTGTATTACATTTCACAAGTTAATATACCCATTTTCTTGTGTGTGAGTATGAAAACAAACTGGTAATATTTAGCTCATGTTTGTTGTTGATATTGAATCTATGTTCAATGGTTGAAGAGAGATTACTGCACTTTGAAACCATATTTCAACAACTGGTGTATAGGTGCTTGATTATTCAACTTTTATCATAAGACAAATGCACATTTGTCTGGGACTGTACAAAAGTGCATAAAATTGTGGAAAACACAACATGTAGGAATGTAAAATTCGGGTTTTACTGTACATTGAAAAAGAGAAGATAGTCCTCCAATGTGGGGGATGGGCAAGGGGTTAACGATACCTCCCCATAAAAAATCAGCTTGTGAAATGTTACAAAGGGCCTTGATTGTATGAACGCAAGCTGCCTCCATCTCTTACCCCTTAGAATTGTCAGAGGAAATAACAGCCAGTGCATGTGGTTAACAAGCCATGAAAGTTCTCTAGCACGTCATTTCTGAAGGGATGAATGGTAACTGGGTTAAAATATGGATGTAACTTCAACTACAAAGCAAGTGTGTAGTGTGGCAGAAGAATTATTAAATTCTTTCATGAATAGCAAGAGCGAGAGAGAGCTCGAAGTCCATCTAGAGAGCTGTTTGTATATTCTTTTTATATAATGACAATATCTGACCTGGTATGGTTGCTGCAGCTTACACATACCTGTGAAAGGGATAGCTCTAGCTTAAAACTTTTCTGTTATATTGTGTTAAGGCAGGTACAGTAGAGTTGATGTGAAACATACTTGGTCACTTGTGTGTGAGTACCACTGTATGTTCCCAAAGGTGGAATAAAGAGCCAAATTGGAGAATTGTGCCCTGATAAATTTCAGATATGATTGTTTATAAATTTATATTGTAAGGCATACATAACCAGTTTCTTGTGTAAGGGATCAGTGTACGTAAGGTACCAACAGTTTTAGATGACAAATGATAATGCGTATTCTCTTGTTGCGTAGGTGGTTCTGTGGGTCTAGTATTGTTTTCCTTGTTTTTTGTTTTACTTTATTTTTTGTGAAAAACCTGTTATTTAAGTATTAATGTGTGACTTGGACATTTTGACCCTTGAAGATAGACCACGAGGTTGTCTCAAAGTGTCAGGGTCCAATTACCCAGTGGTACAGTGCCACATTCCAAAAGGATTGATACCTCTAATGATATTGGCAATTAGCTCTTTAGTATTATATCTCACAGAAACTGTGACCATTTCTCCATTGCTGGCATTGTCAATGCGGAAAAACTTTCCTGCTTTTACCTGACCTTGAATTACTTCTCACAGGTAGAAATTACTAAATATAAATAAGGCTTTCAGTGCTTGAAGTTTTTACAGCCTTGATGATGATTCAAGTCTTCTGGAAGTTATGCCACCTCGGCTGATGAAACAGGTTTCATCAACATGGTTTAAAAACCAAGAATAGTGGAGTCTTCAAGAGGAGTTTAGTTTATGCTTATTAAAAACAAATTCTGAGAATTCAAAACACCATGCCTACTTAGTTTTTGTAAGTCTATGATTTGTTGTACATCATTGGACAGGGGTGTGGTTGGAAGGGTAGGGTGATTAGCATGGGCAGTAGTAAATAGGTACAGGTATTTAGTCAATAACACAACAAATATTTCTAATGATGTTTATTAAAGGATGATAAAAAGCTACATGTTTCAGCTTATTCTGGCCATCATCAGGTTTTCATCCGAAAGAGTATTTGTGTTTACAAGAGTTATGCGGTTATGTAACGATGGTGAGATCTCATAATCTGTGGTTTTGATTGTTACTACTATTAAGAGATGTGGCTGGGGGGGGTTTCTGTAATGTGGGTATTGTGCTGACTTGGGGTTCAATGCTCGCATAGGTGTCTATTTTCCATTGCAGCTGTCCTATGCGGGATTCCAGCTTATTGTCTATCCATCATCGATGTCTATCGTCGATGGGCGTTAGCTTATGGGTTGTGTGTGCTTTCTATCCTATTTTCCGTATGGTAATCCTTGAGTTCAGTCCGATTGTTGGTGTGTGCGCGTGTACAGGTCTTCATTTCTGGGGCTGTGCTCCGCTTCTGTCGCGTTATGTGCTGCTCTATAGTTCTTGTGAGAGTGGCTGGCTTCACGTAACAGTTCGATAAAGGAATCCATTCCCGTTTGGTAATTGTTAACTATCACTGGGCACTGTGTTTTCTCACTGTTAGTTTACACCCGTTGTCTGACGTGGTCCATAGCGTGTCACGTGTATTCACTGTTTAAACTGGGTAGTTATGTGTTGTATTTTCGCAGGGCTGTCTAGTTCGTGTGGTATTCTTTGTGAGGCAGCTTACTTATTTTTAGCGTGCTCTACACGTGGGTTGTCGGGTCTGCGCTGGGGTGGTGGTTTGGTGGTGTGATGAGATCTCACCATTGTTACATAACTGCATAAATCTTGTTAACACATATTCTTTCGGATGAAAACCTGATGATGGTCAGAATAGGCCGAAACATGTAGTTTTTTTATCATCCTCTAATAAACATCATTAGAAATATTTGTTGTGTTATTGACTAAATACCTGTACCTATTTATTTATACACACAATGGGGATGGCACATTTCAGAATTATGGACAGTAGTAATTTGGTCATGTGTTCACATTTGAAAATGGGAATGTTGGTTTACACCTAACAGTGCATACTGTCTGGAGTAAGCTTAGATGTTATCTTTGCTTAATATGCCTGTGATAAAAATGAGAAATTATTATCAACTGTTAGTTTGTGAGCCATCTTTCAGTAAATCTGATTACATTAGTAGCTGACTTTCTTGAAACATGGCTAAGAATGGGAAGCAGTGCTCTGTTGTGAGCTTTGTAAGGTAAAGTTCCCCATGTACCTAAGTACCACTACATGAAGCATCTTTCATATGTGTGTGATACAACTTAGTGCCAGTAAGATGTGCAGTTGAAGGTAAATTTTATGTGGAGTAACTTAAACTCAGCACTTAACAAACCGTGTTGAGAAATTATGAAATTAGTTCAGAGGATATACAAAGACAGATCTTGTTAATTATTACCAGCTGACCAGTATGCTTTAAATTACTACCAGCTGGCCAGTATGCATTAAATTTGCTGTGTGTGAAGACATGTTTTGTTGTGATACTTGCAACACCATGATGTTACTGGGGAAATATTTTATGATCAGCCAACAGTTACATGTAACTTGCTGACAGCACCAAGTAAGGTACAGTATTTTGGTCACAAAAAGAACTCTGTTTGTAGTGTATGAATATAAATTATGATTTAGTACACTTCAGTAAAATAGGTGTGAAACTAACTTTATTACATTTGTTCAGAGTACTGATCTTTACTGCCAAGTGTTACTTTCATTAATTCATAACATTTTTCCATAGTACATTTCCCTGTTACTGCATATCTTTTCAGTGAACTGAAGTGGCTAGTAAAATCAGTATCTATTCTTGAAAACTGTTCCATATTTATCAGATATAAACTTGTTTCTTTATTGTATATACATTGAAAATCTGTGCATTCAGTGCTCTCTGCCCCTCGGTGGCTGTCTGGTTCCTAGGCAACTACAGCTGACTTTCGTAGTGCCAAAGCAGTAAAAAGTTGGCCTCAGATTTTGTTCTCTTAAGACCTTGTAATGCATATTTACATTTTTACTGCTGCTTTATTGCTATGGAACAGTTTAATGCATCTGTGCAGCATAGTTCCAGTGCTAAATTATAAAATGCTGATAAAGAAGAATATTAAATGCATAAGACTCATGTAATAAATAAGCAATTACATTATATTGGTACAGTTTACAAGCATATTCAATACCTTTTGTCAGTGTGGGAATATGTATTCATGAAAGTCATAAAGAAACGATTTCAGCATATTTTATTTAAAATAACTGAGCAAAAATGCATGATTTTGCTGCTACGTGACTAGTGGGAGTCCTGGTATGTTCCCAATATTGACTTACATTGGAACTGTTTATTGATTGGCTTCTTGCTGAATGGTTGCTTTTTAAGAAAATTAGTTGTTTGATAAAATAATTTAACAAAGTGAAAAAATTGTTCTATATGATTCTTATGTGTTCATTAAAATATAATGTTTGCAGAATTTTAGATGTAAGTCACCAGCAGAATGTCTGAGCATCTCAGGACTGTTGAAGTATTTATATGTTGCCTGAACCATAACAAGGACTTTAAAAATAAATTTTATTTTGACTGGCTTCTTACACTAAATTATTTCTCATCTACAATTTCCTTCAGTTACAGTTCTTTGTGTTCAGGATGTACTTTTGAGTACCCACAGAACTATATGTAACGTCAGTGTGGAAAGAGATGAGAAAATGAACACTGAAGATAGCAAACTGTTCCATGTAGTATTGTCATCTGTCTTCAGTAGTGTGTGCAGAACTGTATGTCACACTTCAAGACATGAAATAACTTAACTTGTAAACTGGATTGTTCAAAAAGCCACATTCATTTTTATGCAAGACTGTGGTCTTGACAGTGTTAAAAAAAAAACTCCATAGCAGAAGATGCATGTAAACTGAAATAAAGAATATTTAATTCAACTATTCTAGCATCAGAAGAGTGATTGGTCAGTTACAAATATTTATTTAGCAGCCAACATTGTAAATTTAGGAACTATGCAATTCAGTTCTTAGTTCAAAATGGCGCTGCAATACTAGGAATATTAACCCATTTGCTTCCTACTATTTCTGTGAAAATGTATCAGAGAGTACTGTTTCTTAATAAATTATTCTGTAGTTACCTGAAATTTTTTTTGTGACATGTGGTACTGTTCCAAACACTGATACTTCCTTTAAGTAATATTTTTAATTCCAAGAGCGTAACAGAATACCAGTAATAAAAAAAGAAAATAACCTGAAGAGCTTAGAATGTACAGAAGTTAATTTGCAATACGATAGACAATATTGGAAGCATGAAATTTATTAAATAATCGGAGGGACTTATTTGATAAGGCTTGAAGGCAGCTGACCTGACTTAATGAAAGACAAACCTAAGCTGGGTTCAGAGTGTTCTATGCAACAGCATGAGAATGAGAAGAGTGGGGGGGGGGGGGGAAACCAAACCCCCCCACAAATG